>Ga0181523_10000180_pt1 | contig 68980 bp, 69 predicted proteins | sample PEATcosm2014_Bin_43_FD_119752 | JGI IMG/M metagenome (GOLD analysis project Ga0181523, IMG submission 119752) | Peatland microbial communities from MTU Mesocosm Facility, Houghton, MI, USA - PEATcosm2014_Bin05_30_metaG | ecosystem: Environmental > Terrestrial > Soil > Wetlands > Peat | place... | reverse complement strand
CGCCCTCCGTGCCAACATGGATGAGACAGATCTCCTGGTCGTAATTACTGAGCAGGGCGAGAATAGGAATCCATGTGAAGAACAACGGAATATCTTCGGCTTCTCCTGCTTCTCCCCCGGTTTCGCCTGCCCCTGCGCAACGTCGGGAGGCCGAGCGGAGCGAGGCCGACCGGAGTGCAGGGGCAGGCAAAACTGGCGCCTCCGAGCCGCCCGCCCCACCTCGACCGAACCCGGAGGTGGTCGCCAACGCCAAGCGCCGATCCTTCACCGCGGAATACAAATTGGGCATCCTGGCGGAGGCCGATGCCGCCACCGCTGACCCCGGTGCCATCGGCGCCCTACTGCGCCGTGAAAGCCTTTACTCTTCGCACCTGGCCACCTGGCGGCGCGAGCGGCGTACCGGCATTCTCCAGGGCTTGACCCCGCACAAGCGCGGTCCTAGTCCAAACGCAATCCGCAGGAAGAAGAAATCCAGAAGCTCCGCAAAGACAACCAACGCCTGACCGAGCAACTGCGTAAAGCCGAGATCGTTATTGATGTTCAAAAAAAAAGTGGGCGCTCTGTTGGGGTGGCCGCTGCCGAAGGCGGACCCCGAGGAGACACTCTGATGGACACCGTCACCCACCTGTCTCCCACAGTAGGCGTGGGGGCCGCCTGCGATTGCCTGGGTGTGGCGCGCGATTCTTTCTACCGGCAGCGTCCGGTCTTGGGCCCATCCGTCGGGCCCCTGCCGGAGCCGCCCCTGGCCGCGGATCGGCCCGCTTCTGCGCGGGCCCTCGGTCCGGAAGAACGCGCCAGCGTGCTGGCCGTCTTGCATGCAGAGCGATTTCAGGACCGTTCTCCGGCGGCTGTGCAGGCCACCTTGCTGGACGAAGGTCAGTACTTCTGCTCGACTCGTACCATGTATCGCATCCTGGAAAAAGAGGGAGAATTCAGCGAGCGCCGCGATCAACTCGTGCACCCGTCTTACCAAAGACCGGAGTTGCTGGCCACTGCACCCAACCAACTCTGGAGCTGGGACATCACCAAGCTGCTGGGGCCAGCCAAGTGGACCTACTTCTATCTCTATGTCATCCTCGACGTCTTCAGCCGCTACGTCACCGGCTGGATGGTCGCCCATCGGGAAGCCGCCGAACTGGCCAAGCAATTCATCGAGGAAACCGTCCGCAAACACCAGGTCCCCGCTGGCCAGCTCAACATCCATGCGGACCGCGGCCGAGTCATGACTTCCAAGCCGGTCGCCTTTTTGATGGCCGACTTGGGCGTCACCCAGACGCACAGCCGACCGTATGTTTCTGACGACAACCCTTATTCAGAAAGCCAGTTCCGCACCGTGAAGTACCGTCCGGAATTCCCGGATGGCTTCGGTTGCGTCCAGGACAGCCGTGCTTTCTGTCAGCAGTTTTTCCAGTGGTATAACGAAGACCATCGCCACTCCGGCATCGGGCTGCTCACTCCTGGCATGGTTCACTTCGGAGAGGCACCGACCGTCTTGGCCCACCGGCAGGTGGTGCTGGATGCTGCTTACCTGGCGCACCCGGATCGCTTCGTTCGGCAGCCTCCAAAACCACTGCCTTTACCCTCGGAGGTTTGGATCAACAAGCCGGTTCCAACCGACCCAGAGACAAAGGAAGATAGTCACTAAATATCTATGCCGGGTGTCTCAAAGTGCTTGACACGCGCCGCAACACGCGTCGCTGGATCTCCAGGGTCTGACGATAGAGCGCCTGCGCCTGCATGTACTTGCCCTGCTCGTAGTAAACATGGGCCAGGTTGTACATGGAACCCACCGTGGTCGGGATGCTCGGGCCCCAAGACTCGTCGCCGCATCTCCAGTGTCTGGCTGTAGAGCGCCTCAGCCTGCGCATATTTGTTTTGCGCGTTGTAGGCGTTGGCCAGATTGCTCATGGAACCCAGCGTGTCGAGCATCACGTCAAGATCTTGGTGTCCGTCGATTTCTTCACGGTGCCAACGATTCGGTTTCAGGTCCTATTTGTATTCCTGGTTCTGGCTCACGAACGCCGCCGGATCCTCCACTTCGGCGTCACGGCCCACCCCACCGCGGAGTGGACTGCCCAGCAACTCCGCGACGCATTTCCGTGGGACACTGCGCCCTGTTATCTGCTGCGGGATCGCGATCGGATCTTCGGTGACGAATTTACCAAGCAGGTCAAGGATATGGGCATCCAGGAAGTCCTTGCGGCCCCGCGATCTCCTTGGCCGCGAGCGTACATCGAACGCCTGATCGGCACTCCTCGCCATGAGTGTCTGGACCACGTGATTGTCTTCCACCAAGCCTCGCTGTATCGGCATGTGCAGTCGTTCCTGGCGTACTATCACGCATCCCGGACGCACCTCTCGCTGGCTAAGGACACGCCGAAACCGCGGCCCGTGCAGCCGGCGGAGCGCGGAGCCGTGGTTGCCATACCGCAGGTTGGCGGTCTTCACCACCGGTACGAGCGGCGCGCAGCCTGAATTTCGTAAGGCTCCATCCGAGCCCCTCTCGGGGACCAGTGCGCCCCGATTTGGGCCTGCTTAATCACCGAGCCGCCGTGCGCTCGCCAGCGGCAGGTCCGGGGTGCCAAAAGCGGCGCGAAACAGGCCGCCGCAGACTCGACGTCGACTTGCCACGTACCTTCGAAGCCGCGACCGTTTTCGCCTGCGCAGATTCTGCCGCATACAGGGTTTGCGAGAGGCAGAGGTACTTAAACGGAATCTGGTAATCGCCCGGCGGTTTGACGAGTTCACGGGTGCGGCGCCAATCAGAAGACCCAGGTAAGGCTCGCTCATGGGAATTCTCTAACGAGTGACCTCATCTGGTCACCCGCGGCCGTAAGATGGCAACGCGAACTGGCGGTAGTTAGCCGGCGCCGGCTTCCGGGGGAGCGGCTTCGGTGCTCCAATCCGACTCGCTGAAATCGTATCCCTCATTAAATTGCCTCAACACGGCAACCTGGCGCGCGGTCGGGGTCGCATCCCGGCCCAGACCTGTGATGGTTTGGCGCCCCCAAATCCTGAATGGGATCGAATTAAACTTCCCAATGGCGGGTGACCCAGAAGAGTCGAACGAGTCGGATTGTAGGCAATTCGAGCGGCATGACTTGCTCCTATCGCTGGTCCAGATTTCCCTCCTGAATCCCGTCCCAAAAGGCGATCCTTTTGGGACAAGGGAACAGCAGCCTGCCTACTATTTCACAACGATCACGGAGTCCGGGTGTGTGTGCCGCCACCGGAAATAATCCTCCCTCTCCGGGCCTCTCACGTCCCGCCATTCACGATACTCCTTGTGCTGGTCTCCCAGGTAGGAGCGGTAGGCACGATCTTCCTGGCCGTTCCACACGTGATAGTCGTGCCCCGCGTGGTCGTAGTATCGCCTGTTATCGTAGTACTTCTTGTTGTAAGGGTGGTCGTCTCCGTCAGCCCTCACCACAATAGGGGCGATCAATGCGGTGCCCAGCAAGAGCCCGCCCAGAATCAGTAAACGATGCATGTTGTTAGCCTCATCGCAAGCACATGCATGCCGGTGGCCGTTCCGTTAGTTAGCGAGGCGCCTCCGGTTGCCGGACGCGTGTCTCACGAGCGTCCAGAAGCATATTGTTGGTCTCGGCACTCGTTACCAAGCTGGAGTTTCCGGGTGGTTAGCCTTCTAACAGAAGTTTTGAGGGGCAAGCAAGTTCGGCACCTCTCTGCAGGTTCTGCATCCCGGCAGAGTATCATTCCCCGAAACTTGCCTAACTAGACCAGTCGACGCCTAATTCTTATCTACCACTCCCAAGCAAGTTGGTCCATCCCGTGCAGTGGCAGCGCCCGTATCTCATGTCGCGTCACTAAAGGAGAGGAAATATGAAATCGCTCAAACCACGGTTCGCTTTGTTTACGGTATTTGTGATCGGAATTCTCGCTGGCTGTTCCACGACGTCGTCGAAATCGCCGGATGTTTCCGCTGGCATACGCAAGTCGCTCGACCAGGCCGGCTTCAAGAATGTTTCCATCAGTCAGGACAGGGACGAAGGTGTAGTAACCCTGAGTGGCCACGTCCCATCTGAAGGCGAGAAGTCACAAGCCGAATCCATTGCCAAGTCGATTGCAGGGAACCAGGTTGTATCGGACCAGATTGCGGTCATGCCGGCTGGCGCCGAAAGCGATGCCAGAACGGTGAACTCGGATCTGGATAGGGGCATCGCGAACAACCTGGATGCCGCTCTCATCCAAAATACCCTTCACAAGGATGTAAAATACGAGGTCAAAAACGGCGTCGTCACGCTGACTGGCGAGGTCGACTCTCAATCTAAGGACACACAGGCCGAGACGATCGCGTCTGCGGTTCCAAATGTGCTTCAGGTCGTGAACGAGCTGCAGATTAAGGATCAAAAGGCCACATCATCAAGGTGAGCGCATAGGGCTACTTTGCACGGCCTGCCCGCCGGAGAGCGATGATCGCCACGATGGGCACTCACGTGCACTACGAGGGGAGCGATGCCTACAACGCGACCGATGAAGTCTCTATTGCTTCTGACGGCGGTATTGTTCTGCTTGCCGGCTGGCGCCCAAGTGCGGAGGGCAAGCCGACTGAAGGCGGGGGCGGGCGCCTCCGAAGCCGCTGAAATCAACGATTCAACTCAGTCGCGCGCCATCGGTCCGAATGCCAGAGGCGCGCCAGTGGTGCGTGCACAGATCCTGTTGGATCGCGCCCATTTTTCCTGCGGCGAAATCGATGGCAACTACGGCAGCAACCTGGAGAAGACCGTGGCCGCCTTTCAACGCGCCCGCGATATTCCCGTCAACGGCGTCGTGGGGCCGGAGACGTGGGCCGCGCTCAATGCGGACCAAGCGCCGGCGCTGTTCACCTATACGATCGCCGCTGAGGACGTGGCGGGACCGTTCGTCAAAGTGCCCGCGGGACTCATGGAACAGGCCGCGTTGCCATCTCTCGGATACGAGTCGCCACTGGAAGGACTGGGCGAGAAGTTCCACGCCAACCCGAGCCTGCTGAAGGCACTCAATCCGGAGAGCCGTTTCGATCAGGAGGGCGAAGCAATTCTGGCGCCGAACGTAGTAGTGCCACCGCCCGGTCACGCGGCTTCGGTCGTGGTTTCCAAGTCCGATAGCTCAGTCACAGCTTTGGACGCTGAGGGAAAGATCCTGTCCTACTACGTGGCGACGATTGGGAGCGAGCACGATCCGCTGCCGATCGGCGATTGGAAAATCAAAAAAGTGTGGCCGAATCCCGTATTTTATTACGACCCGGAGCTTTTTTGGAATGCGAACCCTTCGGATCAGAAGGCACAGATCCAGCCTGGGCCGCGGAACCCGGTGGGCGTCGTTTGGATGGATCTCTCGAAAGAGCACTATGGCATTCACGGGACGCCCTCTCCGGGAAAAGTTGGCCATGCGGAGTCGCATGGCTGCATACGGTTGACCAACTGGGATGCACTCGAGTTGTCCCATATGGTCAAGCCCGGAACGCCTGCCATCCTGAGGGAGTAGGACATGCGCGAGAGGCCGGTTACCGTTTTTTTCGCGGGTTTTGTCTTCGGTCTTGTATTCCTCGCGCTGGTCCTCTGGCAGACCGGAATCTTACGGACCAGCAATGCCTCGGCTGCGCCAGGCACGCCGCTGGAGTCCCAGACGCAGTCGGCGCCGACGCCGGATACACGCCGCTCGCATGTCTCCGCGACGCCCGTAAATCCGCCGCCGGCGAACGGCGCCGGTCAAAGCCTGCCTGAGCAGACGTTGATCGAACGCAGGATTATCATTCCGGTGCAGGGCGTCCACCCTGAGGACCTTCGGGACAACTTCAGCGATACGCGCGGCGGCCACCGGCACGAAGCGACCGACATCATGGCCCCGCGTGGCACGGCCGTGTTGGCGGCCGATGACGGGAGTGTCGTGAAACTATTCCTCAGCAAACCAGGCGGCCTGACGGTCTACCAATTCGACGACAGCCGGACCTACTGCTACTACTATGCTCACCTGGAGAATTACGTGCCGGGGCTGAAAGAAGGCACACACTTGGGGAAAGGCGACCTCTTGGGCTATGTAGGCAGCACCGGCAACGCATCGCCCGATGCCCCGCACCTGCATTTCGCCATTTTCAGACTGGGTCCGGAACGTCACTGGTGGGAGGGCGCACCCATCGACCCCTATGGGTTCCTTACCGCTTCCAAATAGCAAGACAACTTAGCCGGCGATAAACGCCGATAAACGCTGATGCCTGCTGATCGGCGTTCATCGGCGGCTAAGTCGCCTTTAGAGTTCTTTGGCGGCTGCAACGATCGCCCGAGGATCATCCTCGCACAGAACGTTGGAATCCGTCAGACTGTGAATGTGCTCCAAAGCCTGCTTGAGCGTGGTAACGACTGTGTTAGCGAAAGCATTTCCGAGTCTTTCCTGATAGTCCGCGCCGCCATCGGAGAAATGCCATAAGCCTATGACGATCTTCAAGTCCGGAAAGCGTGCTTGCAATCGCCTGCTCAGGGTGCGAGCGTTCATCAGAGCAAAAGGCGGCAGCGCACAGATGCAGACTATATCGCCGGTTTGATTGGACAAATCTTGCATGACCGCCACTGGTGAGTCCGCTACCGAAAAAGATAGCGCGGCATACCCGGCTTGCTCCAGAAGTTGCGCCAACATCGCGCCAGTAATCTCGTCTGCATCGTCCTTGGCAGGAAAGCAGATAACCCGGACATTCGAGCCGAGGGTTCCAATTGCGGGGTCCGATTGCTTTTGGCGGGGAACGTCCCCATTGGTTTGGCTCGCTACTAGTTGCTCCGCGCGGTATCCCGCCAGCTCGACTATAAACTCATTAATACTTTGGAAGATGAATGCTTCCTTCGTTTGATCCAGAGCGCCCTGATGCCGGTCGTGCTCCGCCATGCTTAGAGCGGGGATGATGACCTCGTCGTACAGGTCGACTAGCTGGCCTTGTTTAAGAAATGCGTCGATTACCGTTTGCGCCTCCTTTTGATCCATAGCCAGGAGCCGCTGATACAACTGAGCTTCGCGCACAAGGACTGGTTCATCGCCCAGCACAATATTCAGAAATGACAACTGAGGAACGTACCTGCCGAGCACCAGCAAACAGACGGTCAGAGGAGTAGACAGTATCAATCCCACCGGCCCCCAAAGCACTGTCCAAAAGACAGCCGCGACCAGAATAGCCAGAGAAGAAATTCCGGTGTGAGATCCGTAGAGCCACGGTTCAACCAGGTTGGACAGGATCAACTCGATCACTAGAAAAAGACATAAAGTCAGCACGGGCCGCGTCCAGCCATCGAAGGCAGCCAACGCCAGGATCAGAGGCAAGGAGCATCCGATCAAAGGACCGGCGTAGGGAATAAAGCGCAGCGATCCTGCCAGCACTCCCCAGAGCAAAGCATTGGGCACGCCGATGAAGTAAAGGCCGGTCGCGATAAGCACGCCGTAAGACGCGTTCACGATGAATTGCATCAGGAGGTAGCGGCTCACGCGTTGTGCCGCGTCATCCAGCGCCTGCGTCATAACATTCAACTGTCTCTGCCCCGCCAGCCGAAACAGCCGGTTTCTAAGGTCTTCGCGTTTCATCAACATGAAGATCGTAAAAACGATGACGATAGCGGCGGTGCCCAGCGGAGCGACCAGTGGACCGAGCAGGTCGCGGAGAGATTGAAGGGCGCTGGCCGGAGGCTCCACAAGCTCCACCGGAACCGGATGCACCCCGGATGGTAAGGGAGGACCGGCCTTCGTGCTTTTTGCTGGTTGCCTGGAAACCGGCGCCGGCTGATTCGGCGCAGTGGTGGACAGCTCTTTGGTCAGCTCTTGCACGTTATCGGTAGCCTTGGCCAGACTTCCACCCTTCGGTCCATGAATAGATTGGAGTTTCCTTTGGATGTTCTCCCGATAGTTGGGCAGGTCGTTGATGACATCGATTAGTTGATTTGAGACGACCCAACCGATGCCGCCGATCAAGCAAAACGAGATCATCATTACGATCAGAACAGCGGGTAGCCGGCCCAACCGCCACATTTCCAGCCGTTTTGCCAGGGGAGCGAGCAGAAAACTCAACAACGCGGCCAGCGCCAACGGAATCAGCACGTTTCTGGCGAAGTAGAGAGCCGCTATCGTGACGATAGAGGCGACCACAGGTACAAACTGGGAACCTGATGGTAAGCGGCTAAAGTGTGTCAGAGGCTTGACCTCGCGTTATGGATTGCGATCATATCAACTGGATCCTGTGAAAGACGGTGGGCCCCTGTGTCATCGTCACTCCGACCTCGGAAAAGACATCTTGGCCTCTTTCACGCTGTGCGTCTGCCATAGAGGCGCATCTTTCCCCCCTCGATTCACCTCGCTTCCATCTGCGAAACGATCGGTGAATCAGTCTGAAACTCGCGGCACTTGCTGTAGCTGATTTCCTGTTCGATACGCATCACTTTCAGCAGCCCAAGACGGGCTGAGCCGGATGCCCGCACGCGGCGCGGTAGCCAAACTTCGTCATTCACGACTGTCGCCGAAGCCAGGAACAGCAGCAGCGCGCGCGTCTGGAGCCGGGCGTCCATTTTGGGTCTTGGTTTCCTTTCGTGCGGCCTAGTCGAGTTGCGGTGCGCCGCTACTATCGTTCACTCCAACTTTGCTAAATTTTGTGATTCGCACGTCCATGGAGCAATCCGGTGACCACGATTGGGGCGAACCGTGCGTGGGCGCGACACGCGGCGGCAGGGCTACGCCACGCCAGCAATGGATCGCAGTCTCTCCACCGCCCACTTCGTTCGGTGGCAACCAAGTTCCCCGACTCCTACGCGACCGGCAACGAGCTTTCTTGCGTGATGGCAGTGTTGCCACCTGGTCCGGACTCTCGCGCCGTCAAGTGTTGCAGGTCGCTTTGGGATCCCACAGTCTTCGTATAAACCTTACTGAACTCAGCACCCCAAAAAAACAACTGCGCCGAGTAGTATACCCATAACAACACGACAATTGGCGAGCCGGCAGCACTATACGTCGACCCAAAACGAGTATTCGCGAGGTACAGCTCGATGAACTGCTTGCCAAGCATAAACAGCAATGACGCGATCATGGCTCCCAGGGCGACGTCGCTCCACTTCAATATGACGTCCGGAACAATCTTGTAGAGGGCCGCAAACAGCACCACTATCACTAGATACAGAATCATAAACCTGGCGGCCGGCGGCACAGCGATCCGCATTGCCGCGATCCAGGCGTTCAACACCAGAGAAACCAGCAGCAGGAAACCTATCACCAGCACCGTCGCAAACGAATAGAACCGATCCTTGATCACCCGAATGACAGTGGCGGCGGTAATTCGGTCGGGGGGAAGCGGAACGTGCCAGATCGCGTTCATCGCGTCGTGCAACTCTACGAACACGGAGGAAGAGCCAAATGCCAGGGTCGCCAAGCCCAGTAAAGTCGCTATCACACCTACTCGGGGCTGGTAGGCGCGCATGACGACTTCCTGAATTGTCCGCGCTACGTCAGGTCCGGCCATACCTTGGATTTCCGAAGCGAGCCGACCTTGGGCGGCCTCCTGCCCATAAATAACAGCGGCCACCGCGACGGCTATTACGACAACGGGAGCCAGCGACAGCAGGGTATAAAATGCGAGGGAGGCGCCCAGGCGCTGAGCATTATCGTGGATCCATTCGCTCAGCGCCTCTTTGAACATGCCCGGTAAGGCTTTGAGTCGCAACCATGACACGGCGGTTGCCCCTAGTGTTGTCAACTCTGGCGCCATGTGAAGCTCAAGCTCGACCACGACAGCAGTCTCGAAAGCGAGTGCTGCCTGACAACCGGTCTATCGGGAGCCGGCAGCCGTGAGTTCCGCGTGTTGGACCGGGTGCAGCGCGATTTCCACCGCGCGTGTCGCCCTCAGAATGTCCTTAGCTTTGGCCACCTCGTCCGCCGTGCCGTGAGCCACGATGACAAACTTGTCCGACTTGAGCGCCAACTCGTATTTCACGATGCTGTCTTTAGGAACGCCAATGCCGTAGAGCCCAGCGCCGATGGCGCTCACTCCACCCACCACGACGGCGCCTTCGAGAGCACCGATAATCCAGGCGACCAGGGGGCCGGCTACCAACACAGGCCCGATGCCTGGAATGGCGAAGGCCGCTGCTCCGAACAGCAGGCCCCAGATACCGCCCCAGAAGGCGCCGAATTTTCCCCAGTACTTCATCCGGTCGCCGGTATTGTAGTACCCTACGACGTGCTCATCGGTATGATAGTCCTTGCCGACGATAGACAGTTTTTTCATGTCATACCCCGAGCGCTGCAGTTCCTTGACGGCTTCCTCCGCTTGGGAGTGGTTAGCGTAAACGGCTACAACTGCGTCCATTTTTTCAGGCATTTCCATATTCCTTTCTTTCTCTCAAACCTATTGAGTTACATTTTCGAAGCGGCGGAAAGCAGAAGGCCGCGCCGCAAAATTGAATGCGCCGGCCCCTGGGGCCCGCAGCCTGCGGGGCCCCGCGGACGGGTATTGGACCTTAAAACCAACGCCGACGGCCGTAATAACCGCCGCCGCCTAGTAATATCACGATAAGCACAATAACCAAAATGGTCAGCATTGACGATCTCCTTTCCGCTGAAACGCTGTCTTTCTACTTACCTGGCCGCTATGGGTGAGCCAATCTCGGTGCCAATGATCTCACCAGAGATGACCAGCTCCACGCGCCGGTTTTGCTGCCGGCCCGCAGCGGTGTCATTTGACGCCACCGGCTGGGTTTTTCCAAAACCCCTGGATGTAACAGAGGTGGACGCCATTCCTTGTTCGGTGAGATAGTCGCGAACTGCCTCGCCACGCTGTTCCGAGAGCCGCTGATTGTAGTCGTCGCTGCCGACGCTGTCGGTATGACCCTCTACGCTCAGCCTCAGACCCGGGTGGCCCGAAACGATGCCGGCGACCTTGGCCAGTTTCTCGCGCGCTATAGGCCGCAACGAGTATCTGGCCGTGTCAAAAAGGACATCCGACATGTTCACGATTAGCCCACGGGCCGTATCGCGAGTCTGCAGAATTGCGTTGAACTGGGTCAATAGCTGGGCGCGCAACTCCGCCTTCTCAGCCTCCGCTTGTGCCTTCTCCTTCGCGGCGCGGTCCATGTCAGCCTGGGCGGCAGCCCTCTGCGCGTCATTTTCCCGCTTCAAACGGTCAACCTCGATCTGCGCCGCCGTAGCTTGCGCGTCATTCTCCCGTTTTAAACGGTCGGCTTCGGCCTGTGACGCAGCGGTCTGTGCCTCATTTGCGCGCTTCAAACGGTCTGCTTCGGTCTGTGCATCTAACCTGGCGGCCTCCGCGTCGCGCGCCACGCGCTCACTTTCGGACTGGGCGGCAGCCCGTTCGCTCTCCGCGCGAGCTTCGCGCTCCACGCCGGCTTGCCGCTCGTTGGCCAGCCGCTCCTCTTCAATCTTCTTTACGGTGATAATCCGGGAATCTTCGGCCATTTGGACGGCCTCTCGCGCTACTGTCCCAATGGGTTTCTTGCCGGCCCTCCCCTGCAAATACCCTTCTGCGTTTTCCAGACCCTGGACGGCCTTCTGGAAAGTCTCAGCCGCGTACTGCGGGGCGCCGGTCCAGCGCGCGATCTGAACCGCATTTCGAGCTTCGTAGAGCTCCAACGGCACTTTTCGATCCAGGATGATCGGCCTAATCTCGGCTGGGTTTACGTTAAGGGTGTACTGACCCCTCTGTAGCAGTTCGAACTTCGCATCGACCTCTTCGATGGTACCCGTTGTATCCGACCTGACGAAGTTCTCCATGACTACCACATCGCTGGGTTGCGTAACCGCGAAATATGGCTCCGCGGTCACAATCAAACCGAAAGACTGTAACTCGGTAGTGGCGTCCAACTTGCTATTGTCGCCGTTCAGAAGGACTTCGCCCACGTTGGTAGCGCGCCCCTCGGGGGTAATCGCCCACATGACGTATGTGAGGTACTCAGGGCCGTAAGTGGTAGCCGGCTGCAGGTCGTGCATGCGCGCATCGATCTTGATCACGCCTTGCTTGCTCTCCACTTTGGCTTCGCCCCGCGCCGCGGGCATCAACGCGGTGCCCCGGAAATCGATGTTCGTGGGACCACTGCGGTGATTGTAATTGATCGCCTTCGTGGTACGCGCCACCACGGTTACGCGATAGATGGGCACGGATGGCGCGGCAGTTACTGCAACGCCCGACTGTTGCGTCGGATTGGGAGCCTGCGGCGTCTGCGCCGAGAGAATTCCGCACCCGACCACTAGAAATATCCCGATCGTCTTCATATTGTTATCTCAGCTTTCTTTTTTGCTTGGCTCATTAGTTGAGCTGTGAAATGGTCTTGGGCAGCCGTAGCGAGTAACGGTTCAGCAGGCCCAGCAGCCGCGAGGCCGCCTTAGGCGCACGGATGCCCTCAGTCACGATAGCCCGGTTTTCCAACTTTTTGCCGTAGAGCGCGGCATTATCATCCAGATCTTCGCGAAGCGTCGCGCCTTCCAGAGCGAGCCCGGCAAACAGCCCCTGGGATCGCGACCACGAGAGAATCTCCGCCTTCATTTGTACGTCGGTTTGAGCTGTCGCCGTGCGTCCGACTGGGCCCGCAGCCACTGAGCCTTCCGCGCCCAAAGTGAACTTACTGGAAAGGAGTTTGCCCTCGCCACCCTGGTTCATCACGAGCATGATCAAATCGGTCTCCGAGCCGCCAATCTGAAAGCCAACACTGCCGCCTTCAATGCGGACTGCGGCCGGCGCTGACCAGCCTTCCCCGTCTCTATTCCGGCAGGACAAGAATCCTTTTCCATACTTCCCGCCGACTAGGAAAGCCGCGGTCTTGAGCCCAGGCACAATGACGATGCAGTGGGCTTTTTCGAGCAGATCTTGTGGAATGCCCTTATCCGGCGTCGCCATGATCTCCGAGAAGACCACCGCAGCCTCGCCCAGCCGCTTTGCGGGCGCCTTGTCCATGGCCAGCAGCGGTGTCAGAGCCAAAGCAGTTACTACAATCAGTTTCATTTCGATTCCTTTCCTATGGCTGTAAAGTTATCGCGACGGGTGTCCTAGTGCACGCGCCGCACCACATCTTCTAGCCGTTAACGAGTAATGCCGGGTTGAGCGCAGCGTGGCACAATGCAGGGGTAAGGCCGCAGGGCGGCGATGTCACAGGTTGTTAGCGTTGCCAGGAGTCCGGAGGACGGCTAGGCTTGGACCGAGGGAGAAAACGCGAGCCCAGTCTCGCAGGGTCTTGGCGTTACGCGAGAGCTGGGTCTTCACGGCGAGTGCAGATCTGTCACTAAAGTGCAGTTCTTGCCGATTCCACCTGCGCCAGCCAAAGCCGATGTTACTCTGGCGTGGCTGCCTTCGCGTCGTTTTTGAAAACCTTGAGACGGTTTTGCAGAGTGCGCAGACTGATCCCGAGTATCGCGGCGGCGTGCTTGCGGTTGCCATGCACGTGCTCGAGGGTAAGTTTGATATATGCTTCGTCCAGTTTACTGAGCCGCTGGCCGGGCTGAAGGATGATTGGACCATCACCAATCGCCAGGGGCGTGTTGGAATGAAGTTTCCTGCCGAAGTTAGGAGAGGGAAGGTGATTCAGCCCAATCACGCCGGCGCCAGCCACGATGATCGCGCGCTCGATCACGTTGCGCAGTTCCCGTGCATTGCCAGGCCAATCGTACGCGGCAAAAGCGGCCAGCACTTCGGGAGCAAGACCCGTAACGCGAGTGCTATGTCTCTTGTTCAAAATCTGGATCATGACCTCCGCAATGAGCGGAATATCTTCCTTTCGCTCGCGTAGCGGCGGAAGCGAGATTTGAAACACGCTCAACCGGTAGTAGAGCTCTTCCCGCAATCGGGTTCCCGCGGCCTGGCTGGTGGCGGCAAGCACACGCGCATCTACCGGAACTTCGGTTTTAGCGCCAAGTTTTCGCACCCGCAAGTCTTCGAGAACGCGCAGGAGCTTTGGCTGGGTAGATAGCGGCATCTCGCTAATCTCATCCAGAAACAAAGTGCCGCCGTGAGCCTGCTCAAAGCACCCCGCACGACGCTCCATGGCCCCCGTAAAGGCGCCCTTCTCGTGGCCGAACAGCTCGCTCTCGATGAGGCTCTCGGGCAAGGCGGCTGCATTGATCGCGACGAAGGGGCCGTCACCGCGAGGGCTGAGCCTGTGAATCTCACGAGCGACCAACTCCTTCCCAGTGCCGCTCTCTCCGGTGATCAAAACCGCAGCTGTAGTGGGCGCCACCTGCCGGATGATCGAGAAGACTTCTTGCATGGCAGGGGACGCTCCTACCAAGTCTCCGAGCACGCCACGAAGTCTCAAGTCCTGGGTAAGCTCTTCCGTTTTCTGTAGAGCTCGCCTATGGCGAATCGCGCGATCCAGAAGGATCCGGAATGCGCGCGACTCTACCGGCTTCTCAAGATACCAGAATGCATTGAGGTCATGAACGGCAGATAGCGCCTTGTCCATGCTGCCGAATCCAGTGAGCACGATCGCCGGAGTACGGTCGCCGCGTTCCTTCAAATGCCGGAGCAGCTCGAAGCCGTCCATACGCGGCATGACCAAATCCGCAATGATGACGTCCGCATTGAAGGTGTTGAGGCGTTCCAGCGCTTCCCGCCCATCCGCGGTTACCTGCGCCTCAAACTCTCCACCGGAAAGCATGGCCATCAAGGCAGCCCGCTGGCGCTCGTCATCATCGACGATGAGGATTCGGCCAGAAGTGGCGGGCTGTCGGGGCACTAAGGTCTATTCTACCAAGTCGCGTGGGGAACCGTTCGCCGGAGGCTCCGGCGCCAGCCCCCCCCTTTTCCGGGCCAGTTCCCCGCCCTCCGCTTGCTGAATGAAGCGCAGGATGTCGAAGGTCTTCTCGGCCCGGTCCGGGAAGAAGCTGTTTATCGCCTCCCGCTCATTGTCAAACAATTCGAACGCGAGGGCCAGCCTGGTTAACGACAAAAGCTCCAGATGCGCCCTGTTCAGGTTGAATAGCGCCAGCCTGCCGCCGGCCTTTCTAATCCTGGCCAGCGCAAATACCAATGTCCCCAGGCCAGTACTATCAAGGTGGCTTACGTGTTTGAGATTCAACGCGATGTTAACCTTGCCAGCCTCGTGCAGCACGCGAAGCTTGTCACGCAGTTCCAAATCCGGGGTACCCGAGGTGAGCGGGCCTTTCAGGTCGAGAATGACGATGCCTTCGCTCTCCCGCTGTTCGATTTCGAAGCTCATGGCCGACCGTTTTCGGCGACATCAACAAACAGGTCCGAGCCCCAAACGCACCCTAGTCCGAAGGAAAGGCTATGCCAGTATCCGCCCGTGCGGAACGCATGCCTCGTCCGACTCAAAACCCGCCTTGCGGAATCGAAAAACATCGTGAGTCCTGGCGCCGGCGAGCGTAGAGCCGTACCGCGCCGCCGGGCGCGGACTGTCGGCGCTCGCGACACCATGCACCAGTTTAGCATTCAGATGGCGCGCAGACTGCCGCGAGGGCTTTCCATTTCCGAAACTTCCAGTTATCGTGGAATGCGGTAACTGGTGATTTGTCCCCATAATCCGACCACCTGCAACACCCAAACGCCGACGGCAACTACGACGACAACGTTCAGAATCGCTTTGATGCTGGAAGCCATGGGAATAAACCGATTGATCAACCACAGCGCAACGCCTACCACGATGAGCGCCACAACGATATTTAGTAAAGGCATGTTTTCGATACTCCTGAAGGCTATCTAAAGCACTTTCTTGGCCACTTGCCGGGATGGTCGTTTGCGTATTTCGCAGGCATCCGCGAACCAACTTGTGGAAACCTCCCTGAAGCAACGGCAGCTACTTGCCAGCATTAGAAACCAATCCCGGCATCCTCACTGTCTTGCAGCCCTGTAGAATTGCTCTGGTTCGAGCCGGACCCACCCGAATCGAGACTGAAGAGCGGTCCTGTTTCAGGTTAAGTCACCGGCTGCCGGTTAGTGCCCTTCAGGCGCTACGACGACATCTGGATGGCTGTGGCGCCACCGGAAGTAATCTCTCTGCTCCTAGTTGTTTTGCCTTTGTCCAGTCATGACTCACCACATGCTGCTCTACCAGGTAACGATGGTAAGCCTGGTCTTCCTTCCCGTTCCACTCATGCCAGTCCTTGGAGTCCCGGTCGTAGTACCGCTTGTTTTGCTGATGATTGTCGTCATCGGCCCTCACGACTACAGGGTGAGCAAGCACACACCCAGTAAACAAGCGCTCAAAAAACGCTTCATATTGTTGTAAGTCTCCCGATCTGGACGGTAGGCAGGCTAATAGCCATTCGGGTTGTGCGGCGCGGGATAGGGAACTTTCGGCCTCGCGTTAGCGTGACGATGCCGCTGCCTGGGCCTTCAGCGAGTCCTCATCAGACTTGCAGGAGGTGGTGAGCCGGCTCGCCGCCGAGCGGGAGCGAGGAGCAATCAAAGTTACCAGAGCAATGCCGGCTCCTAGTCCGGTCAAGAAAATGGACAGTGAAAATAGCATCTTATCGGTCATGTTAGCCGCCTCGCCTAATAGAGCTCATTGCGACCTGCCATCCGACTTGGGCCGTGGCACCATCGCGCGGTGCTGCGGCCACCATCGGGATTCGCAACTAAGCAGGACGTGTTGGCCCTAAATAACGGACCGGCGTCCCTGAAACAGGCGGATCAGCACTACAATTACCGCCAGGATTAGCAAAATGTGAAGGAATCCACCCATGGTGTACGAGGTGACCATTCCCAGGGCCCACAATATGAGCAGAATCACGCAGATCGTCCAAAGCATGTTGTCGCGTTCCTTATTGACGCTGCCATGATCCATTGCAAGAGCCGGCCCAAACAAACCAACCCGCTATCTGGACGTTTAGGCATTGATGCCGAGGGCGTGGCCGAAACTCGCCGTGGTGCAGAACCTGCACTCAAGTGCGGATCTTGCCGCTCGTTTCACGCGGCCAACGGACCCCGCCGTTGCCGGCCCGACATCACAAACTGGCGCTTGGTTAGCATCCGGTCATGAAGCTTGCGGCTTTCGTAGTAATGAGTTTATCGCAGCGTCTGGCACTGCCTGGCCGGTCGCGATGATGGCGGCGCGAACAGCCATGGCAGCCGTCGGATACGAGATTCGGTTCGACGGTTGCGTGCCTCCCAAACGCTCGATTCGCGCCCTGATTCCATTGATCCACCGATCGACTGGAAAGGGCCAGCCCAGTCGACTTCTACGAAAAATCACTTGCGACTCAGGAAAGATCTCAAACTCATTGCCGTCCGCCAGTTTGACGAGGGCACTGGAGTGCGCGGACGTGGTGACGATTTCTTCCGATTCCAGATCGCTGCCGCGGTTTAACAGACGCGACCGTCCGTTCCAATGAGCCGAGGCGTGTCCCAAAACGGCAAGAACTCTGGCGGGGGGAGGCGCAGCGACCATCGACCCGCCTTGCTGGTAGGTTGCGTGCACCATGTTCAGCGCCCAGAAGATTCCGGCAGCCACGATCACAACCGGCGGCGCCGTCCCACGAGCCGCGCCGTGGAGGTGGTAACTGCCGATCGCGCTTATCATCGATTTGTTCTTCGCGGTGCTCATCGATTTGGTCTTCGCGGTGCTCATCGATTTGGTCTTCGCGGTGCTCATAGGATTCGTACTCCACTGCACTTGTCTTGCCGCAGCGAAGGCCGACCGGGTATACCGGCCCCTGGGCGCAAAAAGCTGCCATCTGGTGCACGGGTGAACCCGCAAAATGACTTCCGATTCGAGCGCTGTTCTTGCGTTGTTCGCCGAGAAGAATTCCTGAGGCACATGAATTCCCTGCGGCCCACGCCGGAAATGGTGACGTACGTGCGACAGGCCGATCGGCAATCGGCTGGGTAGTATCCAGAGAGGTAACGCACATGCCTGCGACGGGTCGGGACACGCGGTTGGCTCTATTGCTCACATTGATTTCCGTGCCGGGCTTGCCCCTTTGCGCGGACGTATGCAACCCAAAAGACCTTCAAGGGCCCTATGGATTTCAGCTCTCCGGTGAAACGACCATTTCCGGCGAGTCACAGCCGGTTACCAACCTCGGGCGGGTGGTTTTCGCTGGGGACGGAGGGATTAGCGGTTACTCGACCGTGATGTTCGCCGGGCTCCTCTTGGGCAATCCTGTTACTGGAACTTACGAGGCCGGCTGGGATTGCGCCGTCTCCTGGAGCTTGCAGGACGATTCGGGCGCCTTCCAACATTTTAGCGGCGTCGCGATGGATGAGGGGCGGAGGGTGCATTTCCGCCAGACGGATCCAGGCGGCGCCCAACGCGGCATCATGGTGAAGACGTCGGCTGCCTGTAAAGCACCGGACTTACGGAAAGAGTACGAGTTCATGCTATCCGGCAGCTCCATCCCGATGGTACCTGGTGGGGTTGCGAGCGCCGCAATCGCTGCGAAAGGCCTGATTAAGAGGGACGAGAATGCAAATTTCAAGCTGGTTCTCGAGGACGCCTCGGCAGCCACGACGGACGTCACGATCGCCATCGATGCCGAGTGCATTGTCGATATCGAACTAGGGCTTCCCGCTAAGGACGCTGCGGCCACCACACCGATCAAGCTGCGCGGCATTCTGGTCGATGAAGGGAAAGAGATCTTAGCCATCCAGACCGACCCAGGAGCGATGGTGTCGGTGACTTTCACTGCGCGGTGAAAGAGGATCCCGAAGGCGGAGCCCCTGTTCGGGAAGCGGTCGCCGCCAGACCGCCAGAATACCTCAGCGTCGAAGTGCTTCCGGCGCTCCAGACCGCGCCCCATGTTCGAGGCCCGCCCCGATGGCGCGGGCAGGCCTCCTAGTCAAAGCCTGCCCGGGGAACTTCAACAAGGACTTTGGACTGCCATTCGTTGGCTACAGCGAGACAACGATCGCAATTCTGATGCCCGGATACGTGCGGTTGCAAAGGTAGTATCCGTCGTCGTAATCGATATAAACGTCATCGTCAGCGTACCAATTCTCTGCCCAAGATCCTGGCCAGGGATCCACGAGCATGAACCAAAAGCCGCCGTACGAGAAGCGCGGATATCCGTCGTAGATCGTGGGCTCGCCGTTCATCCGGAACCAGTGTTGACTCCCGAAACTGAGATCGTAGGTGTTCTGGGGAATGTAGTAACCGCCATAGCCTCCCCGCTGCGCCCAAGTGCGATGATCGCGGTTCCAGTTTTGATCGCCGTTCGCCTGCCAGGTACTATGCCCCTGCCAGCCGCCGCCCGTCTTTAGCCATCCCTTCTGCTGTTGCCATGCGACTGCCTGCTGCTGCGAGCGTTGTGGTTGCTTGGTTTGGGAAGTTTCAGCCTGCTGCTTAGGCGCCGGTTGCTTAGTCTGGGCATGCTGTTGCTTGGGCGCCGGTTGCTTGGTCTGGGCGTTCTGCTGCTTCGGTGTCGGCTGCTTGGTCTGGGCGTGCTGCTGCTTCGGTGCCTGTTCTCTGGTCTGGGCGTGCTGCTGCTTCGGCGCCGGTTCCTTAGTCTGGGCGTGCTGTTGCTTCGGCGCCGGTTCCTTAGTCTGGGCGTGCTGTTGCTTCGGTGCCGGCTCCTTAGTCTGGGCGTGCTGTTGCTTCGGTTGTTGTTGCCTGGTCTGGGCCTGCGGCTTCGGCTCCTGCTGCTTCGGTTGCTGTTGCCGGGTCTGGGCCTGCTGCTGCTTCGGTTGTGGTTGCCGGGTCTGCGCCTGCGGCTTCGGTTCCTGCTGCTTCGGTTGTTGTTGCCGCGGCTGCGCTTGCTGCTGCTTGGGCTGCTGCGCGCTTTGTGCGTGCTGCTGCTCCTCCGGGTGCTTCTCTTGCGCGTACGCCGGGACTATCGCCCCGAAAAGCACGATGAGGGCAGCGGTACTTGTAGCTCGAAGGATTTGCATAGTGATCGTCTCCATTAACTGTCGCTATCGGGTATGCACGCAGACGGCCAGTGCATTGCAACGATGCTCCACCGCGCCTGCTGCACCGGCCTTGCCGAACTTAAAGATCCGACACATTCCGTCATGGCGTGGCACCCTATTCCTTTGTTTCGCGAGCGACGTATTCTATGGTCCGTGGGGCAGGCACTTCGCTACGATCCATAACGGCCGCGGCCACACTGTGCGTCCGCTTATCCGTCGCCCCGTAGTCCGCGGCTGCTTCCGAGACAGAGGAGATATTCCGGGCGCCGGTGTCTTTTAGAGTTTTCTTCGCCCGGTTAGACCAATCCTGATTGTCGCAGTGAACGGAGAGGAGAATGCCGCCAAGCCTGATTCTGCCCGCGTACCGCTTGGCGACATATACGGGCAGGCCTAGGCCCGCCAGCAATCCCACAATCCAGCCCAGCGCACCGCCGGCGCCGGCACCAGCCAGAGCAGCCAGCACCGGCCCAGCCGCGACCAGCGGCTCTAAACCCGTGATGGTCACCGTTTGAATGCAAACGCACCAGGCCAATGCGGCGCCAATCACCGCACCCGCTGCCGCTCCGGTCGCCGCTCCCTGCAGCGCCTTGGTGTGTTTCTCGTGCGCGAAATCCTTCGCGCCTTGGCTGTCAGACGACAGAACCGAGATGTCCGCCGCCCGATATCCGGTTTTATGCAGGATGTCGATTGCATCCGAAACGGTTGTTCGATCCTGGTAGATTCCAATGACCGATGTATTTCTCGCCATTTAGTGTTCCTCCCTTTGAGAGTGTCGTGTTTCTATCCGTGCACGAATCTGGCCAAGCGCCAAAGACCGCTGCGACGTGCAGATACGGGGACGAGCACACGTGTAGGTGCAGGATTTGCCCTTGTGAGTGCACAATTTAGCTGGGCGAAGAGACGATACAGGGCCGTCGCGGCAGGCCCGCCCCATCAACCTCTCGAAGTCAAACGGCGGCAAACGTGCCACAGGTTACACCGGAACAACTAGGAGAGAAGAATGAATTGGGACCAAATCGAAGGCAGGTGGAAGCGGCTCACCGGTTCTGCCCGCGAACGTTGGGGAAAACTCACCGATAATGACTGGGAAACGATCGCCGGCAAGAAGGATCAATTGGTCGGACGAATTCAGGAGCGGTATGGAGTGGCGCACGCGGAGGCCGAAAAACAGGCCGACGAGTGGTCGCGCGCGCAGAAGGAATCCGAGCGCGAAAGCCACGCGGCCACCCGTCTTTAGAAATCATGTAAACGGATAAGGAATAGAAATCGATGAAACCGGCTCAAAGGCGAATCGCGAGACTCTGGTGCAGGCTGATGCACACAAAACCAATGTGGCCCTCGCACGGCCAGTACGAGTGCCGTACGTGCGGTCGGCGGTATCGAGTGTGTTGGGAAGAACCTTCACCGCCGCATCGCGCGTGATGAAATTACCGGGCGAAATGCTAAGTACCTCTTCATCTCGCGGACCGCGAAGCATCCCTGTCCCCTATCCAGTGTCCGTGGCGCGCGCTTCAGCGTGCCGCGGCGAACTTCAGTTCGCCGGGTGCGATAGTCGGAAAATGCGGGATAGCCCACGGTAGCTAACTGCAAGTCTCCTCCAAATCCCGGTGTAACTCCACGCCGCTATTGCATTGTGATTCACAGCAGATCCTGCATAACCGGCGGCAGCAATTGCATGAATTTGCGCTAAATCCCTTATTGAAGGCTGGATTTCGGACGCTTTACGCTTTGGTGCCCAATCTGCCTATAGACAACGCGAATCGAAAAGGAGATCGATGACCCATATGAAACATTTCCGAAGTATTGCATTCGCAGCCTTCGCCGGTTGTATCGGCTTTGCGCTGCTACCAAGCCTCCAGGCGGATACCTGGAACAAGAAAACTATCATGACCGTCAATGAGCCGCTGGAAGTGCCGTCCTGCTGCACACCGGACCACACAGTAACGCTGCAACCTGGCGAATATGTTATGGTGCTGGTCGACTCACTCGCAGACCGGCACATCGTCCGGATCTTCGATAAGGATGAGCAGCACGTCATCACCACGATCCTGGCGATACCGAACTATCGCCTGCAGCCGACCGGGAAAACGGTCTTCAAGTACTGGGAAGTCCCCGCAGGCCAGCCCGCAGCCCTTCGTGCGTGGTTCTACCCGGGCGACAATTTCGGGCAGGAGTTCGCATACCCGAAACAAAAGGCCGCGGAGATCGCCGCCTTCGTAAAGACCCCAGTCCCTGCAATCGTAATGGAAACAGTTGCGGTAGACGATCTGAAGACGGCGCCGCTCGTCATTGTGGACGAAAGCGGCAAGGCCAACGAATTGGCAGCATCAACGCCCGAGCAGGCTCCCGAGCCGGTTCAGGCTGCTGCCACAGTTGAGGCCGAAACACCCGCGCCAGTGCAGCCGGCGCCGGAAACGTTGCCCCATACCGCCAGCACCATGCCGCTACTCGGCTTGGTAGGACTCGTGTCTCTGGCCCTTTTTGCCGCTCTTGGATTTCGCACCAGGCGTCCTTGCAAGGCCTAACAGCACGGCGCCTGCAATCCCGCCGTGGTCGTTTTAATGCAGACCACGGCGCGGGGGAACAGTGCCAATAGACATTCTCATCCTCGGGCTGGCGATAGCCGTGCAGACGTTCCCTGCGCAGGCGTCCGCGGTCGAGGCCGATCGGCCGTTCAAGCTTACCGCGACCGCGGAGCTCGTGCTTCTGGATGTAAGCGTCAAAGACGCGTCTGGCGAGCACATCTCGAACCTCAACAGGGAAAACTTCCGCGTGTATGAAGACGGGAAGCTTCAGAAAATAACACAGTTTGGCAGCGACGATGTACCCGTTACTGTGGGCCTGGTACTCGACACCAGCAGGAGTATGCGGCCGAAGTACCGGGATGTAGTTACGGCAGCACTGGCGTTTGCTCGGGCGAGCAATCGAAACGACGAACTGTTCGTCGTGAACTTTGGCGATAGCGTCAGCATCGGCCTGCCCGACGACGTTCCGTTCACGGCCGACATCGACCAACTTCTCAAAGCGCTATCGTGGAAAGTGCCCGCGGGCCGGACGGCTCTCTACGACGCGGTTCTTTTCTCTCTCGATCACCTCGAGAAGGGCAAGTGCGAGAGGAAAGCCCTGCTGCTGGTCAGCGACGGAGGCGACAACAGTAGCACCCATAAGTCCGAAGAGGTCGCGCGCATGGTTCGAGAATCCCGCGCGACGATTTACACGATTGGGATTTTTGATGAGAACGATGAGGACCGGAACCCGGGGCTGCTTCAGCGGCTAGCCCGAGTGAGCGGCGGAGAGGCCTTCTTCCCCGAGCACCTCTCCGAAGTCGTCGGCGTCTGCCGGCAGATCGCCAGCGACATTCGTACCCGGTACACAATCGGCTACGTTCCGGTTCGATCCGGCGAGCGGGGTTCGCTGCGGAAAATTAAAGTGACCGCGTCGACGCCCAGCGGGCACAACCTGGTAATACACACGCGTACGAGCTACTTTCTTCCGGATAGACGTTCCGTTGCGGATGGCGAGGCAAGCCAGAAGCGGGGACTATGACGCTTCGTATTATCATCCCGAAGACAGCCCCTCGGACCGTGGCTCGATACTTCTTCTTAACTCTCGCGATCGCTTGCCTCGGGATCTACAGTTATGCGTATCTTGAGCGGGTCCTGTACCAAGCCTATGAAAGCCGGGAATTCGACCGGACGGCGGACCGCAGCGCCGTTGCCGTCGCCGCGCCTAACGATCACATCGCGCCGATTGGCAGCGTCGTGCGCGCGTCCCGGAAATCCGCGTCGTCGCCGAGGCTGCCGTCTCCAACTGCGCTCATTGGACGGCTCTCGGTCCCAAGACTGCATTTGTCCGCCATGGTGCGCGAAGGCATCGGCCCAAGAACCTTACGGCTCGCCATAGGCCACATTCCGGCGACGGCTCTGCCGGGGCAAGCCGGAAATGTCGGGGTGGCGGGTCACCGCGACACGTTCTTTCGCGGACTAAGAGATTTGCGGACAGGGGACGAGATTCAATTCTCAACGTTGAGCGGCGATTTCAAATACGAGGTCGAGTCGCTCGCCGTCGTCGAGCCGGACGATGTAGGGGTACTCGCTCCCTCATCCGATAACGTGCTTACGTTGGTGACTTGCTATCCGTTTTACTATATCGGAGCCGCGCCCAACCGGTACGTTGTAAGGGCCCGGCAGGTGTCGCCGCCAACGGCGCCACCATTAACTGTGGAATGATGAAGAGGGGCCGGCAATGGTTGGCCGATGGGAGTGAACTTGAACACTTCGGTTATTCACGCCGCCCGAATCGTTGTCATTGAAGACAACAGCTCCGATGTCTTTCTTCTGGAGCGGGCGCTGAATCGGCAAGATCTCCGATTCGACCTGGTTCACTTGCTCAACGGAAGCGAGGCCCTCGCTTTCATCCGCAGGCAGGGAGCCTATACGGATGCGGCAATTCCAGACCTGATCCTGCTGGACTTGAACCTGTCCAAATATACCGGCGAAGACATCTTGCGCGAGATTCACAGCGCCTCACACCTCGGCGGCGTTCCCGTGTGCGTGTGGAGTTCTTCCCAGTCCCGGCGGGACGAGGCTCTGCTCAAGGAACTCGGCGTTTCGCAGTTCATCACCAAGCCTTCCGGACTGGATCAATTCATGGAAATCGGCAAAATCATCAAGGATCTGCTCGCGAGTCACAGAGCCGGATGACGGCGGTTGGACGCTTGTCGGGCCTCCTTGCGAGGTTGGCAAGGGGTTACAATTCAGTCAGTTGGTTCCGTCAACCGCGAGGATCAGGGGCCAGTCCGGATAGCGGTGCGAGATTGGCACAGCGCGTGCTACGCTCTTCGCGAGATCCGTTGTAGGGGTGTGCCTGTTCGCAATGGCGAGAAAGGAAATGGGGGCTGTGGCAAACAAGACCGGCGGTCATCGGTCGAGCGGGGTCGCGCGTTCTCCGCGTGCGCCTGACTCGCCCAGTTCCACGGTGGCACTCGCGCGGCCTACGCCCGAGGAACGCGCCGAAGGCAGTTCCCCCGTCATTGTTGGCGTAGGAGCCTCCGCCGGCGGATTAGAGGCATTCACTGAGCTACTCAGCAATCTGCCCGGCGATACCGGCTTGGCATTCGTCCTGATTCAGCACCTCGATCCGAAGCACGAGAGCCATTTAACCGAACTGCTCTCCAAAGCAAGTAAGATGCCCGTCTCCGAAGTGAAGGGTGAAACTCGCGCCGAGGCCAATCATGTTTACGTGATTCCGCCGCGATCCAATTTGGGACTTTCCGATGGAGTCCTTCTTACCCCGCCCCGTCCGGACAATGGCCGCAACATGCCGATCGACTCTTTTCTCCGCGCCTTGGCGGCAGACCGCGGCAGCAAATCGCTCGGCGTCGTTCTATCGGGAACCGCATCGGATGGGACACTGGGACTCCAGGCGATCAAGGCCGCCGGCGGGATCACGTTCGCCCAGGAAAAGCGGACCGCGAAGTTCGACGGCATGCCGGGAAGCGCGATCGCCGCCGGCGCGGTGGATTTTGTCCTCCCGCCGGCCGGAATCGCGCGTCAACTGGCGGCCCTCGCGCACGATTCTCATGCTCCCATCGAGCTTCGGAAGGCGGCTGGGCCGCCGCTGGATGCGGAACTGGCCAAGATACTCCGGCTGGTGCGGAGCGCCACCGGAGTGGACTTCACGCACTACAAGCACAGCACCCTCCAGCGGCGCATCAAGCGGCGCATGGCTCTCCGCGGATTCGCAACGCTGGAAGACTACCGGCGGGATCTCGAGCAGAGCCGCGAGGAAGTACATGCGTTGTGCGAGAACTGTTTTATCACCGTCACCGCATTTTTTCGGGAACCAGCAGTCTTAGAGGAACTGAAAAAGACGGTGTTCCCCGCGCTGGTTGAGAACAGAGGGCCCGAGGACCCGATCCGGATCTGGGTGCCTGGGTGCGCCACGGGCGAGGAGGCTTATTCGATCGCCATCTGCTTGATGGAATTCCTGAAAGACGCGAAACTGAGCGTTCCGTTCGAGATTTTCGCCACCGATATCAGCGAGACGGCGATCGAAAAAGCTCGCGCCGGCATATACACGGCGGCCGCGTTGGCCCCGGTCTCGCCGCAGCGATTGGCGCGGTTTTTCACCAGAACGGAACGCGGGCACCAGATCGCGAAGAACATCCGTGAGGTGTGCGTTTTCGCCAGGCACAACGTGGCGCAGGACCCGCCTTTCTCGAAGCTGGACCTCATCAGTTGCTGTAACGTGCTGATCTACCTGGGAGCCGTATTGCAGCGCAAAGTGTTGTCGATCCTGCACTACGCGCTCAAGCCGACGGGCTTTCTGGTGCTTGGCCCCTCGGAAAGCATCGGCACGCTTTCCGAGTCGTTTCATCAAGTGGATAAGACTCACAAGATCTATTGCATGCGACCGCCAGCGAGTCTGCCTGCGCCACGCCTGAGCGAAGAACGCCGCGCCGAAGGCCGCGTCGATCTCCGGCGAAGAATTGTCGAGGGCGGGGCGGGGCCAGACGTGCAGAGAGCGGCCGACCGGTTGGTGCTGGCGGAACATGGTCCTCCCGGCGCCATCATTGACGACGATATGAATATCGTTCAGGTCCGGGGCCACACCGCTCCGTACCTCGAGCTTTCGCCGGGTGAGCCGGCCCATAACCTTCTGAAAATGGCGCGCGAAGGATTGATTGCAGGCCTGGGTAAGGCGATCAAGTCCGCCAGGCAAACCAACGCCATAGCCAGAGAAGACGGGTTTCGGATCGAAGGCAGTGGTCACTTGATAGAGGTCGCAATCAAAGTGATCCCGTTCACGGGCTCGTCCTCTTCCAAGGAACGCTATTTCCTGGTCCTGTTCGAGGACGCCGAGCGGAGCGGTGGCCTGGCGGCCGAGCACAAGCCCTCGGCACGCGACAACCGGGGGAGCGCCAGGCTGCGCCGCGAGCTGGCTGCATCCAAGGAGTATCTGCAATCGATCGTCGACGACAAGGCCACCACTCTGGAGGAGCTTAGAGCCGCGAACGAAGAGGCGCAGGCGGGCAACGAGGAGCTGGAAACCGCGCAAGAAGAGCTGGAATCGGCCAACGAAGAATTGAACACGCTGAACGAGGAACTGAAGATCAGCAATGTGGAATTCAGCCAGGTCAACCGGGATCTGACCAATCTTCTCGAAAGCATCAGCATACCGCTCGTTATGGTTGGCCGGGATCTCCGCATTCGCCGCTTCACGCGCGCCATTGAACCGATGTTGAATCTGATCGCCTCCGACGTCGGGCGTTCGATAACGGATCTTCAGCCTCAAATGGAACTCCCCGACCTGCGGCGCTTGCTGTTGGATGCGATGGAGGGCGGCGATCGGAAACCGCGCGATATCCGTGACGCTCACGGCCGCTGGTATTCTCTACGCATTCTCCCATCCGTGGGACCGGATGGCAAAACCGATGGCGCTGTGTTGATGTTCATCGATATCGATGCCGCAAAGCGCGGTCTTGATTTCGCCGAAGCTATTGTAGAGACGGTGCGGGAGCCGCTAGTGATCCTGAACCAGAACCTGCAAGTCATGAAAGCGAACAAGACCTTTTACGAAACGTTCCAGGCCGCGCCGGAGCAGACGGAGGGGCGTCGTATCTACGATCTCGGCAACAGGCAATGGAATATCCCGAAACTGCGCGAGCTGCTGGAAAACCTTCTCCCCGCCCACGCTACGTTCCGGGATTTTGAAGTGACCCACGAGTTTGAGCGTGTCGGGCGGAAAGTGATGCTGCTCAACGCCAGCGAGATCTTCAATCCGAACGCCCAAGCGCGGACCATCCTTCTGGCGATTGAGGACGTAACCGACCGCAAGCGTGCCGAGGAAGCGCTCCGGACCACCAATGCCGAACTGCAGCATTTTGCCTATGCGCTTACGCACGACTTGCAGGAACCTCTACGGATGGTTGTGAACTTTACCGAGCTCCTGGGGCGGGAGTATGCGGGAAAGCTCGGCGAAGAGGCGGACAAGTTCATCGCCTATTCCGTGGAGGGCGCGCTGAGAATAGAGGCTCTGTTGCGGGCCCTGCTTGCCTATTGGGAGATCAACGGGCAGGAACACGACATCTTCGTTTCAATCGACTGCGGAGCTGTTCTCGCCAAAGCGCTGTTCAACCTCCAGGCGGCCATCGCAGAGAGCGGCGCCATCGTGACCTCCGATCCATTGCCAACTGTGGTGGCCGAGGAGGTTGCGCTGACGCAGCTTTTCCAGAACCTCATTTCCAATTCGATCAAGTATAGAGGCGAGGAAGCCCCGCAGATCCACGTCTCAGCCGAGCGAAACGCGGAAGGATGGCTGTTTGCGGTGCGGGACAACGGAATCGGCATCGATCCGCGAGACGTGGGCCGGGTGTTCGGCATGTTCAAACGCTTGCATGGAAGAGAGATTCCCGGCACCGGCATCGGCCTGGCGCTTTGTAAGAAGATTGTCGAGCGCATGGGTGGGCGCATCTGGGTGGAATCCGAAACCGGGCGCGGAGCTACGTTCAAGTTCACAATTCCCAATCACCGCCCAGAGCGCGGACCGCGGCGCGTGGACTGAAATGGGCAAGTCCGGCCAAAACCGCGAAGAAGATGACGTCAAGCACATGCGCTCGGCGCTCGACGCGGAAACGCGCCGATGCCTCGAGGTCCAGAAGCAGTTGGATCGGGCGAACGCAGACTTTGAAGAGTTCGTCTCGATGGCGGCGCACAACCTGCGCGAGTCTCTCAGGGATGTGGCCTCATTCAGTCAACTGATGGCTGAGACCTGTGACGGCCGCCTCGATGCCGATGTCGGCGAATTCCTCAAGCGCATCCAGGAGGGGGCGGCAAGCGCGCAGTCGCTGCTCGCCGATGTGGTCGACTACTGGGCTACGGGTACGGGTGAACGGGAGTCCTCCCGGACCGATATGGAAGCGGTCCTTCGCCAGGCGCTGCTTTCGACGGATAAGCAGATAACGGAACGGAGCGGGATCGTTACACATGACCCTTTGCCGGCGGTCATGGGAGACTTCGGAATACTGGCCATGGTCCTGCATCATCTGATCAGAAATGCCGTCGAGTTCTGCGACACGCCTTCTCCGCGCGTTCACATTTCCTGCAAGCGGGCGGATCCCGATTGGGTATTTTCCGTACAAGACAATGGTCCCGGAATAGATCCGGCATTTCAAGACCGCATCTTCAGGGTGTTTAAGCGCCTGCACGGAAAAGAATACCCCGGGAACGGATTGGGGCTGGCATTCTGCAAGAAGGCCATCGAGCGGCATGGCGGTCGAATTTGGATGGAATCGACACCTGGAGCGGGCTCGACCTTCTATTTCACTCTACCCCCGGCTGATTAGCAATTCTTGCCTGTTGGACGGCAGGAATTGCACGTGGCGCAGGCACTCTTGCCTGCGCTGGCGAGCATTGCTCGCCTGGGACCTGCCTGCTGCGTTGGTCCCAAATCTGCTCACAAGAGGCCCGCATGCATGAACAGTAGTTACAGACCTGTTCCTATTAAACCCAATAAGGAGACATCAATGCCACAAACGAGAGATGCCAAAGGACGGTGGATGCAGAGTGTTCTGGCGGCAGACACTCTCACCGGCGACAAGGTCGTGAATCGTCAAAAAGAGGATCTGGGAACCATCGAACATTTGATGATCGACGTGGAGAAGGGCCGTGTCGCTTACGCGGTTCTTTCGTTCGGGGGATTCCTGGGCGTGGGCGACAAATTGTTTGCCATCCCTTGGAGTGCCCTCACGGTAGACACAGGCGAAAGGCAGTTCGTCCTGGACGTCGACAAGAAGTTGCTCGATCACGCTCCCGGATTCGACAAGGCTCACTGGCCGAACATGGCCGACCGCACCTGGGGAGCCGAAGTCTCGACCTATTACGGCGCCAAGCCCTATTGGACCTAGCGCATGTTGGGGCGGGTGACGCAACCCCCGCCCCTTGCCGATTAAGAAACTTCAGCGATAGGGAGAAAACAGATGAAGTCGAGTATGAAGGACCGGATCAAAGGCAAGTTTCACGAGGTGAAAGGCAAAGCCAAAGAGAAGGCCGGGCACGTCATCAACGATTCTGACTTAGAGTCTAAAGGCCAATCCGAGAACCTCGCTGGCAAAGTTCAGAAGAAAATCGGACAGATTAAGAAGGTCTTTGAACAGTAAACAGGCACGCCCGATTGTTGCCCCGCTCCGCGCTCGATGCTTCCGGTCTAGGCGTGTTTCTTGTGGTGGGTCGATTTTTCATGGGCGTGTTTGGACGCCGCATAAGCTATCGCCGAATGGCTGTAAGCCTCGACGGATTCTCGGTTGGCCGCGTCACGGTCGGCGTTGTCGTGCTGCTCCGCGATGGCGCGATGACTCCTGGCCGCCCTCTCGTGAAGTTCCGCTGCTGCAAGGTGTTCCTCTTTTGGCATATTCTTGCGCCTCCTTACGGTGGCAAGAACCACAGGGCACGTTTAGCTCCAGTCGAAATCGAAATGTCGCCTAGCACTGCTGTTGTTACAAAAGGACGCTGCTGGCCGACGCCATGCACTCCATCGCTCCGAAAATGGGCACCCTGCGAGATCTGGGAAAAGCCGCCGCGCGCCCCGGCGCCCATCGCTATGCCTGCATACCCGTAGCCCTGCCCTGAACTCCGGCTAACCCGTTTAAAATCTGTCCGTTTAGGCTTTGATTGTTCAGAGGCAAGGCACTAACCGGCCCCACTTTGTAACGCAAGAGATGGTCCACCGCTTGCAAGTCTGTGAGTTCCCCAGCCTTTGCGATTGCCCGGAGCTGGAACGGGGGCGTTCATAGAAGGATCAAGGAGGCCAAGAATGTCTGTACCCCAGAGCGAACGACACCGCACCGGACGGGTAGGCTGGCTACGCGCGGCAGTTTTGGGCGCGAACGACGGGATCCTTTCGACGGCGAGCCTGGTGCTCGGCGTCGCTGCCGCGCATGGGACTCACAGCAACGTAGTGGTCGCGGGAGTCGCCGGCTTGGTCGCTGGGGCGATGTCGATGGCAGCAGGTGAATACGTGTCCGTGCACTCTCAGCAGGACGTCGAACGGGCCGACCTCAAGCTGGAACGCACGGAACTCAAAGAAGACGACAAGGGCGAGCACCGGGAACTGGCGGCGATCTACGTCGCTCGCGGGCTCGATCGTTCGCTCGCGAAGCAAGTCGCCCAACAGTTGATGGCCCATGACGCACTGGGCGCGCATGCCCGCGACGAACTCGGTATCTCCAAAACTTTCCGCGCGCGTCCGATTCAGGCTGCGCTGGCGTCGGCCGGCAGCTTCGCTGTCGGAGCGGCTATGCCTCTCCTGGTCACTGCAATGGTCCCGGTGTCGAGTCTCATCTACCTCGTTTCTGGAACCTCACTGCTCTTCCTCGCGCTTCTCGGAGGCCTGGCTGCGCACGCTGGGGGCGCAGGCATCGCGGCAGGCGCACTGCGCGTTACGTTCTGGGGTGCTCTAGCCATGGCACTGACCGCCGGCGTCGGAGCACTGTTCGGAACCGCTGCAACCGGGACTTGAGAATCGCCGGGATTTCCGGCTTACGCGTGTGTCGAATTCTTATCGTGGAACCGGCAGGGAATGCACTTTAGTGCAGCTTCTGCAGGTGTCCGGATGGCCGCTCTTTGGCGGGTTACTTCGTTTGCATACGGCCACGCGCGTGCACTGGTAAAGCCGGAGAGTGGTGACAAATATGATTCAACCGGGAAAGACACATCGCACCTTAGTTGCGCTCATGCTCTACTCCGCTGGCGCGATTAGCGCCTATGGCCGCTCCTCGCTCCGTTCATTGACAGGACAAAGAGGAGAGACTATGTCGTTCCTGGCCTGGATAGTTCTCGGCTTGATTGCAGGGTTCATCGGCAGCAAGCTTGTAAACAGGAGAGGTGAGGGCATCCTGCTGGACATCCTGCTGGGTGTTGTCGGCGCTTTTGCCGGCGGCTGGCTGTTTCATATCTTTGGCGCCTCCGGCGTAAGCGGACTTAACCTCTACAGTCTTTTCGTGGCGGTTATCGGCTCAGTGGTTTTCCTGGTTGTCTATCACGCCTTTAGACGGAGAAGAGCTTGGTAGTGCACTTGGATTGGATCGCAGTTTAGCAGCAAGAAAAGGAGAACGGTTTTATGGTTTCCAAACGATTGATCGGATTAGTTTTTGCAGGCGCCCTGGCCTTCAGCGCCGCGGCGGCCGATGTTGTAGTTCGCGTCGCGCCACCCGCGGCTGTAGTCGAGACTCGGGGAGTGGCGCCCGGCCCCGGCTATGTGTGGATTGACGGGTACCATCGCTGGGATGGCAATGCCTACGCCTGGAACGCCGGAAGGTGGGAACAGCCGCCACGGGCGAATGCCCGCTGGGTAGCGCATCGCTGGGTTCACCGTAGGGGCGGCTACGTTCTCGTGGAAGGCCGCTGGCGCTAGGTCCGGTTCACTCAAGCTCAAATCGGCCGGGTTCTGTGGCGGCGGATGCCTGCGCCGCCAGCCCGGCTTTTTGTCCGAACCATCCAGGCGGGAACAATGATTCGGTTTCTATTCACGGTGATGCTGCTCTGCCCCGTGCTCGGTTACGCGCAATCGGGACCGCAGCCGCCATGCGGTAAGGAACCCGTTCCGCCCTATCCCGCTCTGGATCATGCGCCCATCGTGAAGTTCTGGAGCCCGTCTGATTTCGGCACCGACTGGAAACCGCCCGCGTGTACCGGTTGGCCGGAGGTGGGCTTTTCTTCGTTGATCACCACAGTCGCGCGTTTTCGTTACACCGCTGGATCTGAGGGCTTGCTTCGCCACATCGGCGCGATTTCGGGGCTCGCGGGCATGCGCTATTGGTCGACCACTCACCAGCACTGGGAGACATTGATAGTGAACGCCCACGCCTTAACGGACTCGGAGCCAGCTCACGACCGCCAAGACTTCACGCCCGATGAAATGAAGGAAGGCAAGGTACTTTACTTGGAACAGGCGGATAACCTTTCCGGCACGGCCATCTACCGAATGCACATTGCACAAGCCTCGGCGGACCGGCTGGTCTTCGAGGTCGAGAATGTCAGCATCATGCGCCATTTCCTAGTGACACTCTTCCATCCGGGTGAGATGCAGTCGATCTACTTTCTGGATCGCGAATCGGCCAACGTCTGGCGGTACTACAGCATCGCGCGCACTGGACGGAACGCGAGCCGCTTGGCTACGGGACATGCGTCTTCCTCGATCAACCGGGCCGTGGCATTCTATCGCTCGCTGGTTGGAATTCCCACCGACCAGGAGCCTCCGGCGGCGCGGTGAACGCCAACCCTAAACCGGCGGACGTTCATCAGGGTCGAGTACGACGTCATGCCTTCTTGGTACTCGGCAGTATTCGTTCCCAGCTCCATCATGGGGTTTGGCGAGCAGTGGCTGCGGCCCGGAGAATCCGTGGCAGCCGCCTCGGCAGATTGCCTTGGCGGCGGGGCGCCGTTCGGGCACTGGTTTGCGCGGCAATCGTTGCGGCCACTCTGGTTGCAGGGGGAATCCAATACATTTATTTCGATCGAACTAACCTCCCTGACCTGGAGGCATTCAGCCGGTTTGAACTTCCCACCATCGGCCACGTCTACGATGTCAACGGCCGGCCACTCATTGAGATGGCCTCGGAATACCGCCAGATCACCAGGTATGCGGACATCCCGCCCATCGTCCGTGATGCAATCCTGGCCGCGGAGGACAAGAACTTCTTCTCCCACAACGGAGTCGACTACTCCGGATTCGCTCGCGTACTTTACAAACTCAAGATTCTGAATCTGATGGGGCGCCTGACGCACATGGGACGGCGGGACGCGGCCAACAGTTCGGCGATCTTCCCGCAGGGTGGATCGACTATTACCCAACAGCTCGTGCGCGGCTATTTCCTTAAAACCATGACTGCTCAAGAAAACAGCGACCAGCTCCGGCACAGCCAGGTTTTGGCTCGCGCGCTGTCGCGCGTGATCGGCGCGCGGATGGTCAACATGCTGTTTCGGAAGCTGGAGGAGATCCGACTATCGTTGTGGGTCGAAGGAGAGATGCAGGCGCGCTTCGGTTCGAAGCGTCGCGCTAAGGAAGAACTTCTGGCCCGATACGCCAGCCTGATTTACATGGGGAACGGTCAGTACGGGTTTGCCAGGGGAGCGGAATATTATTTTGGCAGGCCCCTCGCCGCGTTCACCGAAGCCGATGCTGACAAAGCAGCGCTGTTGGCAGGCACTGTAAAGTCGGCTCGTTATTACGCGCCTAATGCCAGCCAAACCCAGCGAGTCGTCGACCGCAGGAATCAAATACTGGAGCTTATGGCGGCGCGCGGTTTCATCTCTTCGGAACGGGCCAGGGAAGCGCGGCAGCGCCCGATCGCGACGGTCACGCCGCACAAGGACAAGACCGTCGTGGCGTCCGCAGTCTTAGGAAGTGTCCTGGAAGAACTCAAAGCCCTCCGCGCCGACCTCAGCGAAAAAGAGCTGTTGCAGGGACATATACAGGTTTACTCGACGGTAGATGCCCGGTTGCAGCAAATAGCGAACCAGGCGCTGGAGCACGGTCTCTTACAGTATGAGAAGCGGCACCCTAGCGCCAGCGGCCTGATCCAGGGATCGGTGGTCGTGCTGAGAAACCGCGATGCGAGTATCCTCGCCGAGACGGGAGGCCGCCAGTCCTTTAAAGGCAGGTCCAGCGCATACAGCGACTTCAACCGCGTGACCAAATCGCTGCGGCAACCTGGCTCCGCCATGAAACCCATCGTCTATCTTGCGGCTTTTCGCAACGGCGCATTTAATCTCGACACAACGGTGCCCGACGAACCCATCTGTGTTTCCAACGGCGGAGCGAATCCGAAATGCATTTCAAACTACGATGGTCAGTTCAAGGGCATGATCCCCCTCCGCATGGCGCTGGCGGAATCCAGAAATGCCGTCGCGATTTGGATCACTGAACAGATCGGCATTGGAAGCATCCTGGAGACGGCCCGCAAGCTGGGAATCCAGACGGCTTTGCACCCTTACGCCACAACGGCATTGGGAGCGTCCGAAGTGAATTTGCTGGAGCTTGCCAACGCGTACCGCACGATCGCGTCGGGTACTCTCAGCCAGCCTTGTGTGATCCGGAAGATCGTCTTGGAGTCCGGCGAGGTGATAGCCGATAGCGGACTCGGCCCCGCTCCGGTCAATGTCGACCGCGATGCGCTTTCCCTTATTCAGGAAGGTCTCCGCGGCGTCGTGCGCATACCCGGCGGCACGGCGCATGCACTGGATTCCAGCGGTTTCCCGTTCGCGGTCATGGGAAAGACGGGGACGACAAATGGGTTCAGGGACGCGCTCTTCGTGGGGTCCACGTACGGCCCCGCAGGAATCACCGTCGCCGTCCGTATAGGCTTTGACGACAACCGTTCCCTGGGAGCGAAAGAGACCGGCGGCAGAGTTGCACTCCCGGTGTTCAGAGAAATCGTGTTCGGCGCATATGGCGAGAAGTTGGTAGGCCCTGCGCCGCGGTTTCCGGCTGAGATGGAGCAGAGAATCGATGTTTACCTGCAAGGCGAACCAGTGGAAACCGACGTGGTGACAAATGCTCCTCCCGCGCCGATGCCCGAGGCCTTTACTTTACTGCCGCAAATAGACCGCTCTGAAGGATTGCGCCGGTAACCAGTGAATGCTTTACCGTCACCCTCTAGGGTTATCAGGCTCGAGGGCGGCAGTTCAGCTTAAAGCGTCGTAGCCGATCCGGGTCGCTTCGAACAGTTGCCGGCGAACTTCGGCGTAACTGGCGTAGGCATTGTTTTCCAGGATACGTTGCTGTATGATCTCCGAGCGGATCTGAATGGATGAGGGGTCGGGGAGGCATTGGCCGAACAGCTCGCACATCCTATCGGCCTCGTGCACATAGTGCTTAAGCGTTTCCCAACACTTCGCGTGGAGTTCTGCAAACTGCTTCGGGTCCATTTTTGCTCCTCTTCTTTTTGCTGTCAGCAACGTTCCAATGAAGCGGTCATCTGGAGGCAGGCGCTCCCGCTTCGTCAACCGCGGGGTGCCGTAGGTCCATGTCTACGGACTGCAATCGATCGAGTTGTTCGAGCACCCTGGCCCACTCGCTCTCGTTAGCTTTCGTCGAAATGGGAGCGTTGCGGTCGCAGTAGAAAGCCAGAATATCGCTTCGGAGCTCTTGAGGCATTTCCGCGTAGTGGCCCTGCAACTTGTCTAGCAGTTCCGCGTAAGCGGCATCCGCCAGCTTATATTTCCCCGCAGCGGTCGGCGTTCCCACGTCAAGATTGTCATTCGGCAGCTCGAGACGGCCCGCATCCACTTCCGCAAGCAGTCCACGATACGAGTCAATCGTCGAATTGAAGCTGGCCATGTACATCTTTTCGGTCTCGGGCGTCAGCCTCTTAAACGACAGGGGCCGGAACGGGCCCACCTTTGGCACGACGCGGAATACGGATGCCAGGACTTTCGACCGGATCCCAGGTTCCTTATAAGTAGAGCCCCAGTTCTTTTCGTAGCTGGAACGAGACAAATTATAGAGGAACATCTTACGCGTCATGCTGGGTGCATCTTTCCTGATCTCCTGTTTCTTGATTTGCCAGGCAACTCTGGTCATAGCCGGAAGAATCGATCCGACCGCACGGCGGTACGACCCGATGGCGAGATCGACGCTCATGAATACTGTTTCCAGCCGCATTCCATAAGTATCCTGAAACGCCCGATCCAGCAAGGGTTTTGCGACTTCAAATCCGATGAAGTTCTTATACGCAGCAGAGGCGTAGCGGCCCTTGGCCGCCTGAAAGACGTCAAACGCAAACTCCGTCTTGGCGTGGGAGAACGGATCGTCGGCATACGTGACCAGGTCTCCGTATTTCTGTTCAAGCTTTGGGTAGAACAAAGGGACCGCCCGGTTCACGGCCATCGGGTGACCGTTATTATCGGCGGCATAGTGCGACAATGCTCCCAATGCGAAAGCGTACTCATCAACGTCTTGCGAATCGCGGATCAGGTTGAGGACAAAATCTCCGCTCCGGACGTAGTGTGTCAAATCGCTGAAGAACTTGCTGCCGAACGGGTAATACCCCAGATCCTGAATGATGCATCCTCCGTAGGCGAATGCGTGTGCTTGCGTCAACTCGTCCGCGGTGGCGGCTGGAAATCGTTTCAGCAGCAGTGGTTTGATCGCACTGTCCCAGGTCGAATCGATAACGGCTTCGTGGGTGAGAATGGAATAAGAGTAGGCGGCTGGGACCGGGAAAAGGAGCAACAGCCCAATGGCGGCTGGGTGCCTAAGTTTCCGGAGCCGGCCCATTGCCTCCAGTTGTGTCATGACGAATCTCTTGGGGCACGTTCATGACCACCCTTACCTATGGCGTTCTTCAGTGGATTAGGAGAGCATAAGTCGCGGCAGATATCGCGCCTTAAGTGCAGTTATTGCATCTCCGGCCCGGTGAATATTTGGTCCCATGCCACACATCGGTTATGGTCTACAAATTGCTCCACTGCCGATTTCTCTCGATTTAGGATCGTAACGATACGCTGGTGGCTTGGCACGGAATGACCCTTACTTTGCCGCTCCCAGAGACTGAAGGGGACCGTAATGGACAAGAAGCCAGTGCCCGGGGACTTCCTCCCGGAAACCGAAGACGACGATGCCGCCCGGGCAATCGTTCCGGTGCTTGGCATTGGGGCCTCCGCGGGCGGGCTGGAGGTCTTTAATCGCCTGCTCGGCGACTTGCCAGACGACACAGGCTTTGCGATCGTATTCGTTCAACATCTCGATCCAAATCACCACAGCATGCTTGCCGCCATTCTGGCGCGGGCCACCACCATGCAGGTCAGTGAGGCGGCCAACGGCATGCCGGTGGAAGCCAACCACGTATACGTCATACCGGCAAACGTCGATCTGACCATCGCAAACGGGGCGCTGAAGCTGGCTCCACGCACGCAAGCGCCGGGATCGCACATGCCCATCGACCGCTTCCTGCGTTCCGTGGCCGACCAGTGCGGCCGCCGGGCCATCGGCGTAATCCTTTCCGGCACGGGCTCCGACGGCTCGGCGGGCGTGGAAGCTATCAAAGCCGCGGGCGGCGTAACGTTTGCGCAGGACGCGGCCACCGCGAAGTTCGCCGCCATGCCGAAAGCCGCCGTGGCCACTGGTTGCGTAGATTTCGTTCTACCACCTGAGGGCATTGCCGCCGAACTTGTAAGAATTGGCCGGCACCCTTATATCGCAGATGCCCTACGGGCCCAACCGGAGCGAACGTCGGCCGCCGACGACAAGCGGTTCGGCCGCATCCTCGCGATTCTGCACGGGGCCACCGGCATAGACTTTTCGTTGTATCGCGAAAAGATGATCAAGCGTCGCATCCTGCGACGGCTCGCCCTGTGCAACATCGACAGCCTTGCGGAGTATAGCGAGCGGCTGGAGCACGATTCCGGCGAGCTGATGGCGCTTCAGCGGGATTTGCTCATCAGCGTGACCAGCTTTTTTCGGGATCGGGAAGCGTTCGAATGCTTGAAGAAAGTGGCCTTCCCTCGCATTCTCCAAGAGAGGTCCGCGAATGAGACGATTCGCGTCTGGGTGGCGGGCTGCGCTACGGGAGAAGAGGCATATTCGATTGCCATCTCGTTACAGGAATACCTGAACGAAACGGGTGCCGCCTTCCCGGTTCAGATCTTTGCTTCCGACATCAGCTTGCCGGCAATCGAAAAGGCCCGCACAGGCAAGTACCTCGAGAACATCGCGGCGGACCTGACCCATGAGCGCCTCAACCAAAATTTCACGAAGATCGAAGGCGGCTACCAGATCAACAAAAACCTGCGCGAGATGTGCGTCTTTACCAGGCATAACCTGATCGGCGATCCGCCGTTTTCCAAGCTGGACTTGATCAGTTGCCGCAACGTCCTGATCTACCTGGGAAGCGTGCAGAAAGACATCCTCCCACTGTTCCACTACGCACTCAAGCCCGCCGGCTTTCTCATGTTGGGCGCATCGGAGGGGGCGGCAGCCAACGATCTGTTTTCTGTGGCCGACCGCGAGCACAGGATCTACGCCAAACGCGAAATGGCGCGAAAGCCGCCCTTTTTTCAAAGGGACGGCCGTGGGGCACGCCGGGGCACACCGGCGGGCAGCAGTGCTGCCGCGCCGCCAGCTCGGGATTTGTGGGGCGGCGTCGATGGACGAAAAGAGGTCGATCGTATACTCCTGTCGAAATACAGCCCGGCCGGTGTGGTCGTGGACGACGACCTGGAGGTCATCGAGATCCGAGGCCAGGCCAGCCCCTACCTCACGCTACCGGATGGAAAGGTAAGCTTCAATCTCTTGAAGCTGATTCCCGACACGGGATTGTTCCTGGAAGTCGAGAAGTTGATCCAGCAGGCGCGGAAGAGCGGCGAGCCGGCGCGGCAGGAGCGCGTACCTTACCAACATAACGGCAGCGCCGGCGGCTTGAACGTGGAGGTGGTGCCTCTGGACTCCAGCCGGAAGCGATCAACACTGGTCCTTTTCGAACCCGTGCCGGGCGCTGCCGGGGGCCAGACCGAACCGCCGAACATGGCTCTCAAACGCGATACCCGGGATCGCCAGATCTCCAAGCTGAAACAGCAACTCGCCGACGCGAAGCAGCAGTTTCTCTCGGCAATGGAGGAGCAACAGACCTCCAGGGAAGAAAGCCAGAACACGACCGAGGAGGCGCTTTCGGCCAACGAGGAACTGCAAAGCCTGAACGAGGAACTGGAAACCGCCAAGGAAGAGCTGCAATCCACCAACGAGGAGCTGATCACCGTCAACGATGAATTGGGGGCCAAGAACGCGGCGCTCGCGCAGGCCCGTGATTTCGCGATGTCCATCGTGGAAACCGTCCGCCAGCCGTTATTAGTGCTCGAAACGGATTTGCGGGTCAGGATGGCGAATCGGGCCTTTTACCGGACGTTTCAAACGTCGCCGCAGGAAGCCGAAGGAAAGATCGTTTATTCGCTGTCGCGCGGCGGTTGGGACATGCCCGGCTTGCGGGATTCGCTGGACGGTCTTCTACGGGACGGCAACTCGTTCCCGGATTTCGAAATCGAGCAGGATTTTCCAGGTCTGGGGCGCAGGAGCCTGGTGCTGGGCGGCTGCCGTATCAATCATCTCAAAATGATTCTGCTGGCAGTCGACGACATTACCGAGCGCAAACTGGCCCAACAGGCCCTGCACAAGAGCGAGGAGCATGTTCGCCAATCCCAGAAAATGGAGGCCGTTGGCAGGCTCGCCGGCGGTATCGCTCACGACTTCAACAACCTGCTGACGGCGATCATCGGCTACAGCGACCTCCTGGTCGAGACGCTGTCCGGTAACGAGCCCGCCATCGAGCAGGTGCTGGAGATCAAGATCGCCGCCGATAGGGCCGCGTCCCTCACGCAACAGTTGCTGGCCTTCAGCCGGCGGCAGGTGCTGCAACCCAAGGTTATCGACTTGAATGTGATCGTGGACGAATTCGACCGGATGCTGCGCCGCGTGGTGGGCGAGCGGATCATAGTAGCTATCGAGTGCGCGCCCGCTCTCTGGCAAGTTCGGGCCGATCCTGGCGAAATCGGCCGCGCGATCATGAACCTTTCCCTGAACGCCAGAGACGCTATGCCGGCCGGCGGCACGCTGGCCATTGAAACGGCTAACGTGACCCTCGCGGAGGTCGATGCCGCGGAGGAAGACCTTGCACCGGGCCGCTACGTGACGATGGCCGTGCGCGACAGCGGTGTAGGCATGGACGCGGAAATGCAACGTCACATCTTCGAGCCGTTCTTCACGACGAAGGAGACCAGCAGGGGAACCGGCCTGGGGCTGGCCACCGTTCTGGGAATCGTCGAGCAAAGCGGTGGCGCGATTCGCTGCGAGTCCGAATTGGGCCGGGGCACGACCTTCAGGATATTCCTGCCGGCAGTCGCGGAGGCGCTGGACAAGGGACCGCGCCCGGTCGGAGGTCTTGCCAAGGCGCCCAAGGGCACCGAAGTCGTTCTGCTGGTGGAGGACGAAGATCTGGTCCGCCTGCTTGCTCGAAGAGTCCTGGTGGCGAGCGGATACGTGGTTCTCGACGCTCGCAACGGACGCGAAGGTCTGGCGCTATGCGAAGCCCATCAGGGCCCCATCGATCTACTGGTGACCGATGTGGTCATGCCGGAGCTCAGCGGACGCGAACTCGCCGAAGGCGCGCTCAAGCTGCGGCCCGGCTTGAAAGTCATGTTCATCTCCGGCCACACGCAGGATGTCGTCTTAAAGGAAGGGGTGGCGAAAGGAACCCCGTTCCTGCAAAAGCCCTTTACGCCCGCCGGACTCGCGCAAAAGGTGCGCGAGACCTTGGATTCGGCCGCTGGGTCCGTCGCGGAGCCGTGACCGGGCCTCGCTTGTCGGCAAATTTTTCGTATTCCACGTGCAGCCTTTGCATCATAGGCCGGTGAATTTCCCCTAACCCCATGCCGGCTCAGCGCCTTCACCCCCCAAGTAGTTGAAGTTGCCTTCTGGACCATCCCGTGCAATAGACAATAGGCGATCCGACGGACGTGAGAGGACGGCAATGAAAACAGCACCAACCGAGATGGGCAGGTTTCAAGAAGTCCTCGAACGAAAAGAGGCCGAGCTGGTTCGGGTATTGCGCAGTCGGGATGGCATCGCCATCGAGAAGAGCGCGGACCAAATGGATGAGATTCAGTATGCGTCGGAACGAGATCTGGCGATTCGAAACGTGGACCGCGAGTCCACCCTGCTGCGTGAAGTGAAATCCGCATTGCGGCGGATTCGCGACGGCAGCTTTGGAGCCTGCCTGGAGTGCGAATCGGCCATCAGCCCAAAACGCCTCGTGGCTGTGCCCTGGGCGCCGCGTTGTATCCAGTGCCAGGAAGCTGCGGATAGGGATGGGCAGGAAAGAACGGACTTTGTGAGCGAGCCTCTCGTCAATGCCGCGTAAATGAGCAGCTCTGCGACTGGCCCGTCGCCGGCCATCATTGTTGAATGAGCCGCCCGCCCTTGCACTGGCAAAGAACTGGCAAAGAAAAGGAATAAGGTGGGTCCAAGTTGTGAAAATAGCCTCCAGCATTCGAACCATCGCGTTTCTCGGCGACTACTTACCGCGCAAATGCGGTATTGCCACGTTTACATCCGATCTGCTTGGGGCCGTGGCAGCGCGGCATCCCGACACCCGGTGTTTCGCGGTGCCGGTCAACGACATCGACGGGTGCTATCGGTATCCGGACGTCGTACGCTTCGAGATTGAGGAGCAGGACTTGGATTCCTACCGGCGCGCCGCCGACTTCCTAAGTGCCAGCGACGTGGGCGTTGTCTCGGTCCAGCACGAATTTGGAATTTTCGGCGGAACGGCCGGCAGCCACTTATTGACGCTGCTGCGCGGTTTGACAGCGCCGGTCGTCACCACGCTCCACACCGTTCTCCGCAATCCGAACGACGACCAGCGTCGCGTGATGGTGGAATTAATCCTCCGCTCAACCCGGCTGGTAGTCATGACGGAGCGGGGACGAACGATCTTGCGGGAGGTCTACCATGCGCCGCCTGCCAAGATCGATGTCATCCCGCACGGTATTCCCGATGTACCATTCGTCGCCCCGGACAATTACAAGGACCAGTTTGGAGTGGGTGGAAAGAAGGTGTTGCTGACGTTCGGGCTACTGTCGCCGAACAAGGGGATTGAACATGTGCTCCATGCTCTGCCGGATGTCGTGGCGGAGTTTCCAGACATCGTCTACATCGTGCTGGGCGCGACGCATCCACACGAGTTGCGCACGCGGGGCGAAGCCTACCGCCACGGCCTCGAGGACATCGTCAGGCAGAACAAACTGGAGAACCACGTCGTCTTCCATAACCGTTTTGTGGAGTTGAAGGAACTCACCGAGTTCATTGGAGCGGCAGATCTTTATGTCACTCCTTATCTGGACGAGACCCAGAGTACGTCTGGAACACTAGCTTATGCGTTTGGCGCCGGCAAACCCGTGATCTCGACGCCGTATTGGCACGCCGCCGAATTGTTGGGGGAAGACCGTGGCGTACTGGTTCCATTCGCGGACCCGCGGGCGATTGCGCGTGAGCTGAGTGGGTTGTTGCGCGATGAGGCACGACGGAACGCCATGAGCGATAACGCTTACAACCTGGGCCGCACAATGGTGTGGAGCAAAACGGCGGGACTGTACATGCGCTCCTTTGAAGCGGCACGGCGGCAGGCGGCGACGGCGGCCCGCGAATTCGTTCCGGCGAACGGGTTCGGCCACCCGCCGCATGCGTCGCCGCAGTTGAATCTGGATCATCTTTACCACATGACCGATTCGACGGGCATTTTCCAGCACGCGAGCTTCACTGCGCCAAATCTTTCGGAAGGCTACTGCACCGACGACAATGCCCGCGCACTCATCTTGGCGGTGTTCCTCGGTCAGTTGGAAGAAGCTCCGAAGCGCGTCCGCGCGCTTGCCACCACTTACGCCGCGTTCTTGGACCATGCCTTCGATCCAAACAAGACTCGCTTCCACAATTTTCTTAGTATTGACCGCTGTTGGCTCGATGAGCAGGGGTCCGAAGATTCTCATGGCCGGGCGATTTGGGCGCTGGGCACGGCGGTCGGCCGCTCGCCGCAGTGGAGTTCCCAGTCGACGGCCAAACGGCTCTTTGCGCAGGCGCTGCCGGCCGTGATGGAGTTCACTTCGCCGCGCGCCTGGGCATTCAGCCTCATTGGCATTCACGAGTATTTGCGCGAGATGAAGGGCGACCGACTGGCCCGGCTAGCCAGTGACGTCCGCGAAGAGCTGACTCGCCGACTGATGGCGATCTTCGACAAAGTCGCGGAGCCTGCCTGGCCCTGGTTTGAAGAGGGTCTGACTTATGACAACGCCAAGCTGGCTCACGCCCTGATTGTCAGCGGGCGCGCCACCGGGCAAAGTAGCGTGTACGAACGAGGCCTAGAATCATTGCGCTGGCTCGTGGGCATACAGACTTCGCAGCAGGGTCAACTGCGGCCTATCGGCAGCAACGGATTCTATAAGCGCAACGGCGTGCGCGCGGATTTCGACCAGCAGCCCATTGAGGCGCAGACTACCGTCTCGGCTTGCCTGGAAGCGTACCGCGCCTCGGCCGACCCCTGGTGGTATGAACAGGCGCAACGCGCCTTCGCCTGGTTCCTCGGCTGGAACGATCTCGGGCTGGAACTCTACGCCCGCCAGACCGGCGGCTGTCGCGATGGGCTGCACCCGGACCGGAGCAACGAAAACCAGGGAGCGGAATCTACGCTGGCCTTTCTCCTTTCGCTGGCGGAAATGCGGCTGGTACAAAACACCACAAATAGCGTTCAACGAACCGGTATGACAGCCTCGATGGCCCAATGAAAGAAATCGATGTAAAACGCAGCACGGTCACGCTGGACCCGGACCGCACGCATGTGCTGGCCCGGCCTTTTCGCCTCATGAGCGACCAGCGCTCCGTGAAGATTTCCGCCCGGGTCATGGCTCTTCCCGAAGACGAAGTCCATACTCTTTTGGAGGGCGTGCGGGCCGAATTCGGCGACCGCCAATTCAAGATCGATGAATTCCTCCGACGAAGGTTTAACGAGGTCAGCCCGTATCTGCTCAATGGCCAGAGACTTTCCGACGAACGCAAATTGTTGCTGGGCGGCTATTTCACTCATGAGTATTCGCTCGAAGCCGCCGCGCTGTTCAATCCCTCAATGGTGCCGCACCCCGACCAGTCGGGCGTGCCGCCCGGATCGTTGCGTTTTATTCTGAGCTTACGCGCCACGGCCGAGGGACACGTTTCCTCGATCGCTTTTCGCAGCGGAACATTGGACGCCAATTCTGACATCACAATGGATGTGCCCTCCCGCTATAGCCTCGAGCCGATGCAAGTGCCCAACGCGACGTTTGAGAAGCCCCTGTTCGAACGGAAGCTTCAGGAACTCCGCCTCATGGGCGATTTCAATCATGCGGTTCTCAACGGCTTACCGGACGCATTTACGATGGCGGAACTGCGCGCCAGCATCGATCGCACCTCGAAACAGCTCCCGGAGGGTGAGCAGGAAACGACTAAGGGTATAGCCCGGCAAACGCTTATGCTCGCCAGCTCCAATTACGAAGTACAGTTCAAGGCGGAGTCGGCTCTGTCCGAGCGGGTCTTGTTCCCAGTCACTCCTTCGCAGAGCAACGGGATCGAAGATGCCCGCTTTGTCCTTTTCCATGAGGACGACGGCACGCGGACTTATTATGCGACTTATACCGCGTACGACGGAAAAATGATCCTGCCCCAGTTTCTCGAGACATCGGATTTCCTTCGTTTCAAATTCATCACGTTGAATGGTCCAGCCGTCGAGAACAAAGGCATGGCGCTCTTTCCCCGAAGGATCAAGGGCCTCTACGCGATGCTCGGCCGCCAGGACGCAGAGAATATCTACGTGATGTTCTCCGATCATCTTCATTTCTGGCATACCATGCAGCTTATCCTGGAGCCTAGGTTCCCCTGGGAGTTTATACAGCTAGGCAACTGCGGCTCGCCCATCGAAACCGAAGCCGGCTGGCTCGTAATCAGCCACGGCGTGGGGCCTATGCGAAAGTACTGCATCGGCGCTTTCCTGCTCGATCGCGACGATCCGGCCAAGGTAATCGGCCGCCTGCCCGAGCCTCTGATCAAGCCAAATGCAAGCGAGCGCGACGGCTACGTGCCCAATGTTGTTTACTCGTGCGGTAGCCTCGTACATGGCGGGCGGCTCATCATTCCCTACGGGATATCCGACTACGCCACAACGTTTGCCACGCTGCCGCTTGACCAGGTCCTGTCTGCGATGGAATAACGCCGCAAACAGGTTGAGAACCGGTCGCTGGGCGTCCGACGCTTAGTGTAGGGGACAGAAAGGGAATTCTGCACTTCCGTGACAGAACTCGCATTTAGTGCAGGCTATTTGATGATCTGTCAGCGCCGGTAGGCGATGCTCCAGGTATTGATGTGAATGTTGCCTGCATCGTCCTGCTGCGCCTGTAAAATCACCGTACCTTTTCGAGAGCAACAAAGTGGATTGTCGTTGCTTTCATCGCCTGCACGTCGGTGGCGAGCTCCTCTGCGGTGGCCCGGCCAACTGGGATGCCTTGATCAAAACCTCTCTTCGTGAGTACATTTTGTGTCCAATCTCTTGCTACAGCTTGTAGATAGTTCTGCGACTCAGGATTTGTGACTAGTCACCCTATCGAAGACGCGCAGGAAGTTCCCGCCGCCGATCTTTCCGATCTCATCAGGGGTGAAGCCAGTTTTTAACATCGCACCGACAACGACGTAGTAAAAGCTGGCCGTTTGATCCTGCCATGCCAGATTGGTGCGTTCCCCGACACGCCCAGGCTGTTGACCGGGTCGCGGGCCGCCGGGGAGAGGGCTCGGCTGGGTGAGCTTGGTATCCGTGCCGATGCACACATGATCGACGCCGATGACATCGACCAGCGCGCGAACATTTCGCGCATAGTCCAACGGACTATCTGCCAGATGCGTCCAGACACCGACCAGGCCCCCAGCGCTGGCCACTATTTTGGCCTGCTCCTTGCTAATGAGTCTTGGGCGCATCATATGCGCCATGGATGGATTGTTTCCCAATTGCGTATCAAGGCCGGTATGGGAGATGATGACCGGCCGGGTCGTGACCTTGAGCGCGGCTTCCGTAGTTTGCACATTGGCATGAGCAAGGTCGATGAGGATGCCCAGCCGATTGCATTCCTTGATAACGGCTGCCCCGAATACGGTCAATCCGCCATAGCGCGGAGGATTGGTGTAAACGTCGCCCAGCGGCACGGATGCGTCGCTGTCGTGAAGCAGCCCAAAATGCCGCAAACCCCGTTGGTAGGCTTCTTCTACCCGGTCAAGACGGCCTTGAAGAAAGTGGCCGCCTTCGATCCCCTGGATGACCGTTGGCTGGCTAGCTTTATGGGCGGTGCGAACGTCTTCCGGAGTGAAAGAACGCTTCATGCCGTTGCGTTCCAATTGCCGATCCATGGACGTCAGCCCTTTGAGAAAGCGGTCGTTTGCATCGCCGGGTTGGTAATCAGTCGCAAAGGTCATGCAGATCGCTGAGAGGCCCGACCGCTTCATCTCGCCGGCCAGGTCTATATCTGGTCCGGGCATTTCGGCGGCAGTGAGGGGGACGTCGATGTGATTATGAGTGTCGATCCCGATGGTCTTGGCTACAATGTCGGCCACCCGCGGATCGGTTAGATCCGCCGCCCGGCCTAAGCGCGGACGCAGCAGGATCGCAGCACCTGCTGTCATAGCAACAATGGAAAGAAATTGCCGCCTTGAGCCGCCTGCCTGAAATTCCATCAAAGGTCTCCCATTTAACGGGGGTTGATATCCGCGAGAAGATTGGTGGTAACGCATTGTCATTCCTCGGTTATTGTATGATTCGCCGCGCGGTGGAGGTCCGGACAAGACGGAGGGTGCGAGTCATCGATGTTTTCTCCTTGGCGGTCACAGTTGAACTATTGCCTGAATCCTGATGTGGTAATGCCTTCTTCCATCAGCCCGATGTTGTCCACCATCCGAATACGACCATTGAGAATTTTGAAGATTTCATTGATCTGCATCCTACGGCGACTATCGCTATAGTAAAGGATTGCATAGCCGATCACGATGCCGCGTTCCGGATCGATGAGGCCGATACGAACCTCGGTTGCCGGGCCCCAGGTTTTCGGCCCGAGGTTGCTCTCATGGCAGCCCACGTCACCGCTCTCCTCAACGACATTCCGCGGATTGTGCGTCACACGGTTTCCGCTGTGGTAGCGCTCGCAGCGCGGGTCATAGTCGGCTTGGATGGGCTGGTGGTCCGTCAGTCCTTTGAAGTAGGAGGCGATGATGCGCTCCAACTGCTCGCGGTTGGAACGCTCTTCCGGCGGGACAATGGTGTTGAATATAGGATCGTACGGCACCAGGTTTTAAACGTTGACCCTTGGGCCGTCGTCCAAGTTGATCTCGACTTCCTTGATCCTTCTGTTCACCACCTTGAGCCGCGTGCCGATGTAGGCCGTTTTTCCGGCCGCCGCCTCCGCTGCCACATGCTCAGTCACATTTCTAAAATTGGGTGAGCGTACACCCCTTCCGACAGAATCTTGGTTACCCCAATCCACTTGCTATCGCCCATCGCGATGGTCTTGGTGTTCTCGCGGATCTGTGCAGCGGGGGCAAGCTGAATCTTGTCCGTGGCGTGGGCCAGCACGTTCGCGTTGAACTGCTTTGCCTGCTCAAGAAGGCAGGCATGGTCACAGGTTGCAGCGGATGCTGTGTTGCCCAAGACGAACAACGCTGTTGGGGCGAACGCCAAACTGGAGATTTTCAGTCCAACTTTCCTTGTCATGAATCTTCCTCTTTTATCAACTCTCGTTCACTCCCAACATCGGCGACCCTTTTCTCGCTCATTGCCGCCACAGGTCCGCAAGAAGCTTGATAGCTCGCTAGAGAGGAGCGATAGTCACCTTTTGGAAACCACCCCTGCGTGGAATGTATTCGATAGCAACTGTCCTACCCGGCAGGTGCTGGATTGCATTGCGGACCAGTGGACGGTCTTGATCATTCGCCGCCTCGCCAAAGGGACTCTGAGGTTTGCCCGATTACGACGAGCCCTTGCGTCTGGGATTCGCCTTCCACACGAAACGTGTAGTCGGTATTCCAGTGAAGTGCCCGGTCGTCGTTGGTCTTGGAAACTGGTAAGCCACCCGCCCTCTGACACCGTGCGACGCATACGATCGAGCCTATCGCCGACGCGACTGCGAGCCATCGCCAAGCGACTGCGCCGACTGGAGGAACAGTTCGGACCTGCGGATGGCAAGCCGCAGATGCCGCTGGTCGCGTGCCCGCCAGGCTGGGGCTTTGGCCCTGGATGAGGGCACCTGCACGCAGATCCTCGATGAATGCGGGTTTCTGCCCACTCGCGGTCTTGGCGTCGTGAACCTGTGCGAGATCCCCGATGGATTGAATACGGGTGAACTGCAGCGGTACCTGCGGGAACACGGCGCCGAATTGAGGCTCGGCCGGCTATTAATTCTGGAGTGGACACCCTGTGAGATCCGTGGTATCCAGACTGGCGCGCCCTGGAACGCCTCAGCCGACTCAGCACCGCGCCGCAACGTCTCCGGATTCAGTGCGGCTATCTGAAAACGCTGCGCGACGACCACATCGGACCCCGGCACATCGTCACTGTGAGCCAGCTACCGCCAGGGCCAGACGGCGAGGAATGGTTCGCGTGGGAGGAACGGCCTGGACCAGGGCCGGCGTCGAGCGCTACCGCCCCCGACAACGAGATTCGCATCCGGGTTTGTTACGTCAAGCGAGAGTGGAAGCCTAAATCCGCCGGCGCTGCGGCCAGAGACCGCTAGCGATATGGCTACGCAACGTCCTCGGAAAAAGAGACCGCTTGCGATCGAGATCCGAGCCGACAGGCGATCCGACGGGGGCTGGCGCTTCTTTTAAACCGGGTTGAAGCCCAGATCGGGGTACGCAGAAACTCGTGCTAGAATTGACTGCATCTCGTGTTTTCAAGGAGCCTAAGACATTGCGTCGTTCTTTCGCATTCGCGCTGGCTGCCGGCACGTCCCTCGTGCTCTCCATTTCCGCCTTCGCCGAAACACCGGGCGTTGGCTCACCTAAAATCAAAGCCGGAGTTATTAAAGTTCCCATCGTTTCCAACTCCGCTGCCGTGACAGACGCGGCAACGCCTCCCCCTGCCGGACCTCCCTGTACGGTCACGCTGTTCTCCAATTTCCAATTCGTCAATTTCAACGCCCAATACTTCACCTACACTCCATCCTGCACCGGACCGTGGTCGAAAGTAATCTTCAACGGAAGTTTCGCGATCACTCCCGGCATCCAATATGACCGCACCGCGGAAATTTCGCTGGGCTACGTCAACATCTATTTCGGTACCACCCGCGAAGACGATCCCTCCTTCGGCCCCACCTGGAATGTAACTCGCGACCTTACCGACTACACCCCGCTGTTCATCGCCGCTCAACCCGGCGAAGTCGATCTCGGTAATCTTGTGAATAGCCAGTACACCGGGGTGATTTCGGGCACTGCCACGTTGAGTTTCTATCCCGTACCCGCAGGCGGCACCGCACCCGTTGTCGCTGACGCGGTCTACCCATACCCCAATGCACCGGGCGGCGCGGTTGCACTCGATAGCACCACCTCGGTCCTCTCTCAAACCTACACGTTCCCCACTAACATCGAGAGCGCTTATCTCGACGTGTTCGCGCAGAGCCAGAGCAACGATGAGTTCTGGTGGAGCTGCGCCCCCAACGACGTCGCCGGCGAACTGGAGGATTGCGGCAACACTGCGTTTCGCGAAGCGGAGATCACCATCGACGACACGCCCGCCGGCGTGGCGCCGGTCTACCCGTGGATCTACACCGGCGGTATCGATCCCAGCCTCTGGCTTCCCATTCCCGGCGTGCAGACGCTCAACTTCCTTCCGTATCGCGTCGATCTCACGCCCTTCGCGGCGACGCTCAGCAACGGCCAACCCCACACCGTCGGATTGAGTGTCTACAACGCCGACGATTACTTCGCCGTCACCGCTACCCTGCTGGTGTATGAAGACCATGGCTCAACCACGGTCACCGGCGCGACTACGACCAACACTATCGGCAGCGGTCCGAATCCGGTCGTAGAGGAAAACATCAGCATCGATTCCAACAATATTCCAGTAGGAACCATACTGGTTACTTCCGATCGCCAGTTTACCATTTCCGGTTATGTAAATACTTCGCACGGGAAAGTAACGACGACGCTGAATCAAACCGTCGACTTTTCCAACTTTCAGAAGTACACGGATTCAGCGAACCTGTATGTGCAAACTACGAACGTAAGCTCTACGAAGACAGTGACTCTGGGTAGCTCAACCCAAACCATCACCACCCAGTACACCTATCCCTTGAAAGTATCTCTCAGCTTGGGTACAGCATCGAATGGCGACGAAGATGAAACTATTGCCGTGCAGCAAGCCTACGATACTTCCATCAAGGGACCAGGCAACATTTCGACCGCGCTTACGCAATTCTTTGTTGGCGCCGACACCCAGGATCTAATTACGGGCGAGGATTTGGGCCAGGAGAGCCGCTATCTGGAAACCACCACCCGCTACAACGGCTGCGTACAGACGCTGATTCAGGCCAAGAACGACTCAGTCACCTCCGATAAGTCTGGCCCCTGCACCAACTAGCAACATCTCGGCGGGGAAGACGCTTTCGTCTGCCCGGCACTTAGCCAACGACGCAATGGGCATTACGCAGTTCTGCGGCTTTGCTCAAGGTTCAATCCCGTGCCCGCGCTTTCCCGTGGGTAGGTTGATTCGCCAGCGGCCGCGCCTGCCACCGTCTGTTTGGGAGGAGTCGAACCTATCGAGAATCGCGAGCTTGCCAGCCGGGATAATCCTGAAGAGTGTCCCGTTGCGGTTGCCCCACCATCGATAGTTGTTCCATAGAAATCTCCGTTGGCGGCCTGCACCAGGGTTGCCGGCGGGGGTTGGCCATCTGTGCAGTTGTCATTCGGGCAGAATTTGTAAAGCGTTGTGGACGGAGTCCTGACTGGCAAGCGTTACGTGAAGCTGCCGCCGCGATCGCCGAATCCGAATGCGCATGCCGAGCGATTCGTGCGGACGATCAAGGAATCCTGCCTGGAACGCATGATCCTGGTTGGCGAGTAGTCGTTGCGGACAGCCATTTCCAACTTCGTCGCCCATTATCACACCGAGCGCAACCATCAGGGCTTGGCCAACCGACTCATCCGCTCCGAGGCAGGCCATTTTGAAAACGCCGGAGCGGTCCAGCGGCGCCCGCGCCTGGGCGGCCTGCTGAACTATTACTACCGCGCGGCGGCCTGAAATATGAAATTTAGGCCGGAGTCAAGCAACCCCTAACGGCGCACCTACGTACCCTACGGCCAAGCCGAATTCTTTGGCGCCTCCAATAATTCGGAATGACAAGCTCAGGCTTGCATTCTCCTGGCTCTTGGCTTGCTTAGCACTCCTCGCTCAAACCCGCAATAGGCCAGACGGGCCACTCGATTTTTCGGGCCACACGAGAGCGAACTGCGTTGACATTGCCTGAAGGCGGCACCTCATCTTGCCGGTCTCCCGTGATCCAGGAATAACGCAACCAACTCGGAGGCATCCGCTTCGCCCACGCACATGACCGTGTCTGCGCCGCCCCAATAGATCTTCACGGTTCCATCGGACTCCGCGACGGCGCCACACGTGAATACGACGTTGTGGACATATCCGGTGACTTCCCAGGGATCTTCCGGCTGCAAAATCCAGCAGTCGCTCACTCCGATGATCTTCGCCGGGTTCAGTAGATCGTGAAGAGTGACCCCCAGCCGATAGACCGATCCGTCCATAGTCCGGAAAACGCCGTGATAGATTGAAAGCCATCCCCGGTCCGTTCTGATCGGCGGCGCGCCCGGACCAATCTTCATTTTGTCCCAGTGATATGGTTCAGGCCGCATGATGAGCTGTGACTGGCCCCAAAAAATGAGATTCCCCGGTGGCGAACAGCGTCATATCCCAGCCCCGGGCGGCCAGTCCTTCAGTGATGTTGCCGGCGACCGTCTCCCACGCGCCGTATTGCCGGGGAGGTGTTCGCCAAGCTACGGGCGATAAGACAGCTATTCTCTTGCTGGGTGTAATCATTCTGGTCCGCCTAATTCATGGCAGCCAGCACCTCCGCGAGAGGGACCGTCGCGAAGCCCGTGGCGTGATCGGCCAGACCGTAGGGAATAATCAGTTCGCCGTTGTGCACCAAGGCGCCGCAGGTATAGACGACATTGGGCACATAGCCTTCACGCTCGTTCCGATTCGGCGAGAGCAGGGGTTCGCGGAGTCGTCCGATCACCCTGCCGGGATCGTCACGATCCAGGAGGAACGCACCGATCGAATACTTTCGCATCGGGCCGACACCATGGCTGAGAACCAGCCATCCGGCGACGGTCTCGATAGGAGATCCGCAGTTCCCTATCTGCACCATTTCCCAAGGAAATGTAGGTTTCAGGAGCAACCTGCGATCGTTCCAGAAGTGGACGTTGTCGGAAAACATCAGGTAGATGTTCTCATTGTCCTGGCGGGAGAGCATGGCAAAGCGGCCGCCGATCTTTCGGGGGAAGATAGCCATACCCTTGTTTTCCGCAGCCGGACCATTCAAGGTTCTAAATCGAAAGTGGAGGAAGTCGGAAGTCTCCACCAGTTCCGGCACCGCGATCTTGCCGTCGAAGGCGGTAAAGGTCGCATAGTAGATGTGGGTGCCGTCATCGTTCCGAAAACAAACGAAGCGGGCGTCCTCAATGCCATTGCGTTGGGAGGGTGTGGCCGGAAAGATGATGCGTTCAGACAGGTCCTGTTCCGGCTGGAACTGGACCTCGTAATTGGACCGGGCCAGCATCCAAATACCCTGAGCGGCGTTCTGATCCTTCTGTGTCATGCCATCCGGCAGTCGAAACTGTTCGGCCTGGAGGCTGGCGCGAAGTTCTTCCAGCGCAAACGAGTCACTAAGTTTGTGCATGATCCGGCTCGCGAATTCGCCGGTCAATCCGAGTTCTAAGAGTTTCCGCTCGAACAGCGGCTTCTCGTAGAGAGGGTTGGGGATCTGGCGCGGCTCGGTGAGGAAGCCACGAGGGGTCAGGACCTCGATCCTCTGGTCGGGATGGATAATACCTGTCCGAAACGTAATGGATGAGATGTGTCCTTCCCCGGTGGCGCGCAAGCTGAGGATAAACCGCAGGGCGCCTGCCGGAAGATCTGTCTGGTTGGGATGCGGAATTATGGAAGGGTTGAACAGGGCAGCGGATTCCAGGGAGTATTCGGCCAGGAAATAGGAGCCGATCAATAGCCGTCTTTCTTCAGAAATCTCCTCATCGGCCAACAGCAACTCGCGAACCTGTTCGAAGCGTTCCAGGAAGACTTTGCGGATCTTCTGGTGCCGCTGGGAAAATTCATTGGAAATACCGTCCAGGAGTGCGCCCACCTGGCATTCAGGCAGCGACATGACCCTGCCGATGATCCCGCCGTCCCGCTGGGCATCGCCTGGATTGAAGGGACGCAGAAGGACGCGCGACTGGTCGGGCCTGAGGATCGTGGCGGATCGTTTGAGATGAATGGACATGCTCCTGCGACTAATCTTCCACGGCGATCGGTGCCTTGAAACTCGTTAATATGTTTTGCGCCAATCCCATTTCCGCCAGGGAAAGCAGAAAGGCCAGCGTCGATTCCGCTCCCTGGTTTCCGTTCACCCGATCCACATGCAATCCATCGCGGCAGCCGCCAGTTTCGGGAGAGTACAGTTCCAGTCCGAGATCGTTCCAGCCGATGAACCAGTCGAAAGCGCGTTGCGCGTGTTCGTACCACCAAAAGTCCGATGTGGCGCGATAAGCTGCCAGGCAAGCCGAGACCGTGGCTTGCGCCTCCACGGGCTGCTGGTCGAAGTTGGCGCGCGCCCCGCCACGACGGTAGAAACCATTACTGCCGATGGGCCGAAAGTGACCTTGCTCGGACATCTGCAATTCCGTTAGCCAGCGTAACGCCTGCAGTCCCCGCTCCAGCACCGGGTGTTGTCCAGTGGACTGTCCGCTCACAATCAAGGCGTGCGCGAGCTTCGCGTTATCGTACGACAGTTCCTCTTCAAACCATTTCCAATCGGGATGTGCGCTCGCGTCGAAGCGCTCCATAAGCCGGCAAGTCAGCGTCTCGCGGGTTTGGTTGACCAGGCTGTCGCCGCTCAATCGGCGCAGATACTCGTGGATGCCGATCAGGCCGAAGGCCCAAGCCCGCGGCGAGGTGAACCCCGTCAGCGCGGGCAGCGCCAGAGCGAAGAGCTGTCCAGCCATCATCTGGAAGCTGCGAAAAGGAGAACGCCCCACGCCGATGCCCAGCGCCCAGAGCGCCCGCCCGTGACAGTCCTCCGATGCCTGTTCATCCAGCCAGCGCCGGTCAAAACTCATGTGGTTGTGGAAACGTAGTGTTTTCAAATCGAAAGCATGATGCATGAATGCCGCGGAAGTGGTGGCCAGTGTTCGCGCGCACTCCGGATCCTCCCCCAGTTCGTCGAGCAGCACCGCCAGGACGAAGGCGCGTGCGTTATCGTCGGTGCAGTAGCCCTCCGAGAAATTCGGCACGCTGAAGACGGCGTGTTGGAAGACTCCTGTCGAATCGGTCATCCGCGAAAGATGACTGAGCCTGACCTCCGGCAGTTCGCGCGGCTTTTGGTCGAGCGTCTTGGTGGTAAGCGACTTTCGCGGCGGCGCCGCCACTTCCAGCCGGGAGCACTCGAAAGAACGCATATACATCTGCGCCACGTTGCTCCACACCATCTCGCGGCCCATCCTGTAGGCATTCTTACGCATGGCGTGCCGGCGGGTGTCGTCTCGCAGCAACCCGACCACTTCACGCGCGATGGCCCGCGCGTCGCCGAACGGCACCAGTACACCGCGGTCTTCCGCCAACAATTCCGCGGCATGCCAGTATGGCGTGGACACTACGGCTTTGCCTGCGCCGAAAGTATAGGCCAGCGTGCCCGACGTGATCTGCGCTTCATTCAGGTAAGGAGTGATGTAAAGGTCCGCCGCGCCGATGAACTCCTTCAGATTCTCAAGGTCCACGAACTGGTTGTAGAAGATGACGTTCTTGGCGACGTTGTTTTTCTGGGCGAGAATCTCGAGACTGAGCCGGTACGCTTCCCCGTGCTCCCGCAATTCGTTGGGATGCGTGGCGCCGAGGGCAATATAAACAACCTCGGGGAACTGCGCGAGGATTTGCGGCAGGGCATTGAGCACATGCTCGATGCCTTTGTTCGGCGAAAGCAGGCCGAAGGTGAGCAGCACTACCCTTCCTTCTACTCCGAACTGGTCCTTGAAATAAGCCGGATCGACGAAACCTACGTCGGGAATGCCGTGCGGGATGAGATCGATCTTGGCCGGCGGCGCCTGGTAGATCTCCTGCAGCATCTGCCGTCCGCGCTCGGCCATTACTACGAGCCGGGTAGAGAGCGAGATGAGCCCCTCCATCACACGGCGCTGGTCGGCCCTTGGATCGCGCAGGACGGTGTGCAGCGTGGTGACGACCGGCATTCTCAATTCGCGCAGGAGGGCCAGGATGTGACCGCCGGCGGGCCCGCCGAAAATGCCAAACTCGTGCTGCAGGCAGACGATGTCCACATTGCTGATATTCAGGAAATCCGCGGCGCGCAGATAGGACGGCAGGTCCTGCTCCTCAATCTCGAAGCGCACCACTTCCGGGTATTCGTAGCCGCCCGGAATGTCGTTCACCGCCACTGCGAGGCATTGGCTTTGGGGGTGCGCGCTGGCGACGGCGGCGAGCAGGTCGGACGTGAACGTTGCAATACCGCACTTGCGCGGCAAGTGGTCGGCAACAAAAGAAATCTTGCGGACTTTAGAAGTCTCTTTCATCAGGTATGTCCTGCCCTTTCGGCCCGCACGATCAACCTCTCGGGGGCGGAACCTACGAAGTAGAAAGGATAGCAGGTGACCAGGGTCAGGACCTCATTGGCGCTGGGATCCAACACTGCAGCATAGTGTCGGCCCTACGCTGGCCCGGAGCGTCATTGGGAAGCTTGTTCTGCCATGCGCACAGCCAAGCGGCCAGTCCACAAGACGAATTACGCGCACACGAACCGTATTTGCCACCACGTTGAAGCGATCCATTCTTGACCTCCTCAGGCTGCCTGGATCCGGCGATACTCCGGCTGCCACATCGCGTCCTGCACCTGTTGCACGATGTCGTCGAGTTTGACGCGGGCCAGGCCCTCCGCATCCGCGGCCTCGGCGACGGCCGCCGCCACAGTCGTCGACACGCTGCGCAAGTCGTCGACATGTGGCAAAAGCGACGCGCCGGGCTGGCGCACCGTCACCAGGCTGGATACAGCGCTGGCCGCCGCTGCGAACATGCCCGCACTGATCCTGCTGGCTCGCGAGACAATGGCGCCGAGGGCCAAGCCGGGGAACAGCATTGCGTTGTTCGCCTGGCCAATGACGTACGTCACTCCCTTATACGTCACTGGGGCAAACGAGCTACCCGTGGCGATCAGCGCCCGCCCGTCCGTCCAGGCGAGCAGATCGGCCGGGTTTGCCGCAGCCCTCGCGGCCGGGTGGCAGAGCGCGAAGATGATCGGCCTCTCCGTATGTCCAGCCATTTCCCGAACGATGGCTTCCGTGAAACTGCCGCCAACGGTCGATGCACCGATCAGCATGGTCGGTTTCACCCGGCCCACCACCTCTGCCAAGCCCACGCCGTTTCCATTTCCGTCGTGCTTCCAGCCGTGGCTCTCGGCAGGCGGCCGGGCGTACGCCGCCTGATAGTCGTGCAGTTGGCCGGTCATGTCGGTCGTAAGCAATCCCTGCCGGTCCACGCACCAGAAGCGCCTGGCCGCATCCTCTTTGGAGATCCCCTCACGCACCATGGCGTCGCAAAGCTGGTCGGCGACTCCAATACCGGCCGTACCGGCTCCGAAGATGACCACGCGCTGGTTGCGCAGTGGCGTCCCGCAGACGCGCACGGCAGAGATCGCCGCCGCCAGCGTGATCGCCCCGGTGCCCTGCATGTCGTCGTTGAAAATGCACATCCGGTCGCGGTACTTCTCGAGGATCCGCCTTCCGTTGCCGGGCGCAAAGTCTTCCCATTGCAACACCGCGCTGGGAAACAGCTTTGTCGCGGCTCTAACGTAAGCGTCGATAAAGGCGTCGTAGCGCTCCCCGCGTATACGGGCGTGCCGGTTGCCGATGTACATCGGATCGCTCAGCAGACTCTCCCGGTTGGTGCCGACATCCAGCATCACCGGGATTGCGCGCGTGGGGTCGATGCCGCCCGCCGCCGTGTAAATCGCCAACTTGCCGATGGAAACCTCAATGCCGCCTACACCCCAATCGCCGATTCCCAGAACCTGCTCGGCGTCGGTCGCCAGGATCAGGTCGATATCGCCGGGGCCGGCGCCGAGGTTAGCAAACGCCTCCTCGATCGCTTCGGCATGGTCGATTGAAAGGTATACGCCCCGTGGTCGCCGGCACTCATGGTGATACTGCTCCATCGCTAGGCCCACCGTAAGATCGTTGACAATGGGAATCATTTCCCGCAGGTGCTCAGAGAACAGCCTGTAGAACAGCACCTCGTTGCGATCATGCAGGGCAGTGAGATAAACGTTCTTACTGAGCGCATCCGCCAACCTCTCGTACTGAATGTAGGCGCACTTCGCCTGAGCCGCCAAAGTACTGATATCCGGCGGAAGCAGACCCGTGAGGCCCAACGCTTTTCGTTCTTCAGCCGTAAAGGCCGTCCCCTTGTTCAACAGAGGTGAATTGAGAACGGCCAGCCCGCGGGACTTGGTCTCGTAGCAACCGTCCGCATTCTGCCGGTGCTTCGTCATCGGCGCCAGTAGCGGGATGACTCTTTGTCGCATGATGTGTTGCCTCGTTGTTTTATCCTGCATGGCGCGGCGCGCTTGGGACCGGCGCACCGCGCGATCGATCAACAAGCCTTACTGAAGGCGCTTCGTGAACGCACGCAGAGCGCAGGCCGCGCACAGCGCTATCAGCCCGAACAGGAAGATCAGGGGCAGCGTGCTGGCCGTGGCCGGGAGCTCCGGCGCCATCGGTCCGGCAGTCTCCACCGGCGGCAGCGTGACCACCTCGGCGAGTTGCACTTCTTCTCCCGTTGGTTTGATGGCCATGATGGGCGCCTTCTTCAACTCCACCACCACCGGCGCGTCCGCCGATTTGATCGGCTCAGCGACTTCGAGGGGGATCTCGACCGCCGTGAAGAGAACGGGCGTGTTGGTGGCTTTGGCCAGTTCTATCGCCTTGGCCTTCGGATAGACGAACTCATCGCCCCAGTTCTTGCCGGGATAGAACCAGGCGCGCAGAGCTTCCGGCTCTCCGGCCGGTCTTTCTCTGAATGTCATCACGGTCTTGTCGGTGGCCTTGAGGCGATAGTTCGGGATCGCCAGAATCGTGGCGTATATGGTCGTTTCATCCTGGCTGAAGATCTGGACGATGTGACGGTCGGACTGCGAATCCAGGATCTTGAATACATAGGTGCCGGCGGGCAACACACCCCAGCCGACCAAGTGAACGCCCGGAATCTCCACGGGAGAGTTAAAGGTTATCAGGGTTTTGCGGTTCCAATCGTCTGCCTGGGCACTTGGGATCAGCACTGCGCCGATCAGCGCTGTGCAAAACATCGTCGTTGCCGCTTTGAATAACTTCATTTCGTTCTTCCTTGTTCTGGAATCTTGTACTCTGCTGTTCGCTTCGGTTCGGCGTGCGCAGATCTCGGCGGGTTGGCCCGCGTCCCTGACCTAGGCATTTCAGAGTCCGTTCGCAGCAACTCGTCTTTGGGGTCGTCTTCGCCAGCGTGCGGCAGCACCAACAACGCTGAAACATCGGATGCGCGCGTACCCTGCCCGCCGCGGCAATGAAGGGTGCATTGACCACCGGCGGTCACATGACCCTGCACGGTCAGTTCACCGGCCCGATCACTTCAGGTCCGCGGCGCTGGGCGCATTAGGGATATGTAGCTTTTTTGGGGACTCGGCACGGATGGACCCCCGAATGCCTCTGGTGAGGTGCAGCCGATACCGGCGAGATCGGAGGGAAACGATGTTTCAAACGGTTACGAAAATCGCCAAGTGGGTTTCGATTCCGGTCCTGCTGATCGCCTCGTTGTTTGCGTGTTGCGCATCGAGTTACGAACCTCTGGTGGATGTCGCCATTTGCCTGGGAGCCGTCATCTTTATACAGCGGGCGATCAGGTTACAGGAAAACTTTTGGGCTACCGGATTCCTCGCGATTGCGGTAGTTTTCACGCCACTCTCGCTCATCGTAAAGATCTTTCTCTTGCTGGGCTTCGCCTGCATTGTGACGCTCGCAAACTTATTGGCGGCATTCCGGAACACAACCAGCTCCGGCCGCCTGAAGGAAAATCATGAAAAAACTAACAGCACACCGCCGGTCAAATCGTGAAGCCCGGGGAAGACTCCGCAACGGTACCGGGCACCGCGGAGCGCCTGAATGCCAGGATACTCTGTCTTCCGGCCCACGATCGGGCCGATGAGATCACGGCGTCGATGCTGGCTCAGCTCCTGGAGCAAAAGGGGTCCGCGGCACTGTCCTTTCCCATCGTCGGGTTTCTCTAAACGAAGTGCTCGCGTCGATTGAAGCCGGACACGGCGACGTAGCGTGCATCTCGGCGCTTCCTCCTTATGCGTTCGCACCGGCGCGGGCCATGTGCAAGCAGATCCGGCAACGGTTCCCGCAACTCAAAGTCGTGGTTTGCGTCTGGGGATTCAACGACGATACGCACAAAGCCATGGCTCGCTTCGAGCGAACGCAGCCAGATCGCCTGTCCACCGGCCTCGCCGAAGCCGTGGAGCACGTTCAGGAACTCGTTCGTCCAAAGCCTGAGCCGGCGCAGATGGCCGCGTGAGGAACTGCCGCCCGCGGCTCGATCCGCGCGACCAAATATGGTCAAAACTGAACAGCGAAACACTCGCCGCACGTGTTAACATGGTGTCTGGCTGCTGTTCCCGGCTTCCAACTGTTTGCGGGATACTTTCGGATTGGCCGATTTCGTCTCTCAGGCGGCCTGAGGTTGCCCCGATCGTCGGCGGCAAGGCGTAACGCAATGTGCTCGGCTGGCTTAGAATCGCCGTCCACCGGCTGGCTGGCGGAAAACGGGCCAAGAGAGCTTGAGCTTCTCTTCCGCACAATTTTCTACCACCCCACCACACCCATCCTGGTCACCGACGGCGATGGCAATACCAGGGACGCTAGCATCGGTGTGGGCAAACTCTTAGGGCTGCCGCGGGAAAAGATACTCGGCCGGCCGGTGGACGACTTCACACCGCCCGGCTTCAAGCCCCAGATTTCGGATCTTTGGAAAGCCTTGCAGGAGCGCGGCGAGCAGGAAGGTACGCTCCGTCTCGTGGGTCCAGATGCTCGCTTGCGCGACGTTGCATACACTGGCAAAGCAAACGTGTTGCCCGTGCGCCACGTCCTTGTACTGCACGACAAGACTGCGCCCGCTGGCACAGAGCCCGTCGACACAGACCCGTTTCCGGCATGGGTTCAGGATTACGCGCTTTACCTGCTGGATGTCGAGGGACGTGTTGCCGCCTGGTATTCGGGCGCCGAGCGTATTTACAGCTATCAGGCCGGCGAGACCCTCGGGCAACATGTGTCGTTTCTCTATCCCGACGAAGATACTCTCCAGGTGAAGCTGCGAGATGAGTTCACGCGGGCCGCAGCCGAAGGCCATATGGGGATTGAAAGCTGGCAGGTCCGAAAGGACGGATCGCGATTCTGGGCCAATGCCATTACCATGGCGCTCAAAGATGAAAAAGGAGAATTGCAGGGTTTTGCGAGGGTCGTGCGCGACTTTAGCGACCGCCACGAACGGGACGAAAAGTTGCGGCGCAGTCGCGCCCGCATCCGGCCCATCCCGCTGCAATCGACCATCACAGGCGTCGTCTCCGGCGAGTTCGACCGTGTGCCTGAGGCCAACGATGCGTTTCTCGAACTGGTTGGATACAGCCGCGAAGATTTGCTGGCAGGCAAGCTGAACTGGCCCGATCTCACTCCGCCCGAGTACGCCCCGCTCGATGAATTGGCGCATGAAGAAGGTCTGTGCTTCGGAGCCTGCACGCCTTTCGAAAAGGAGCTGACGCGAAAGGATGGAACCAGGGTCCCGGTCCTGGTTGCCACGGCAGTATTGAAGCTCTCTCCGTTTCGATGGATCACGTTCGTGCAGGACCTCCGGGAACGTAATCGGACTGAGAGCATCGAGGACGAAGATGCCGAACCCAAGCAACAAGACTTCGTCGAGATTGTCGGGGCTAGCGCGGCCCTGCGCCGCGTTCAACGCCAAGTCGAAGTGGTGGCGCCCACAGAGGCGAACGTGTTGATCCTGGGGGAAACTGGCACAGGCAAGGAGTTGGTGGCGCGCGCCATCCATCGGATGAGTTCCCGCCAGAACCTTCCTTTCATTACGCTGAACTGCGCCGCAATTCCGACAGGGCTGCTCGAAAGCGAGTTGTTTGGCTATGAGAGGGGCGCCTTCACAGGAGCCTTGCAACAGAAGATCGGCCGTTTTGAAATGGCCCATCGAGGGACTCTGTTTTTGGACGAGGTGGGCGATATCCCGTTGGACCTCCAGCCCAAATTGCTCCGCGCCCTACAGGAGAAGGCGTTCGAGAGGTTGGGCGGCACCAAAACGATCCCCATCGACGTCCGCCTAGTGGCGGCTACGAATAGGAATCTCACACAGATGATGGGGGACAAGCTTTTTCGCAGCGATCTCTATTACCGGCTGAAGGTTTTCCCGATCACCACGCCTCCGTTGCGCGATCACCCCGAGGACATACCCATACTCGCCCGGCACTTCACAAAGAAATACGCGGAGAAAATGGGCCGGCAGATCGACAAGATTCCATCTGAGACCATGCGGGCACTGGTGAGTTGGCAGTGGCCGGGGAATGTTAGGGAACTCGAGAACTTCATCGAGCGGTCGGTTATCCTGTCCAGTGGGACCAGCCTGCGCGCTCCTTTAGCCGAGATACGGGCCTGTGTGGCGGAAGCCGCCGGTGGCCTCACTCTTGAGCAGGTGGAGCGGGACCATATCGTCCGTGTACTTCGGGACAGTGGCGGCGTGGTTACCACGGCCGCGACCCGCCTCGGACTGCACCGCACGACCCTCAACGCCATGATGCGCAAGCTCGCCATCTCCCGCAAGGATCTCTGACTACAGCTCGATTGTAATCGCGAGCCTAGTTCCGGATACCTGCGGTCGCAAAGGTAATATCCATCGTCATAGTCGATGTAAACGTCATCGGAGGCATACCAGCCTTCCGACCAGGCTTCCGGCCCTGGATCGACCAGCAGGAATGAAAACCCGCGGTACTCGAACCGCGGATATCCCAGATACATAACTGGGAGCGCGCCGAGGCGGAAAAGTGCTGGCTGCCGAAGTGAGGGATATAGTAGCCGCCGTACCCTCCACGCTGCGCCCAGGTGCGATGGTCTGAGGCCAGTTCTGGGAGCGTGGCCGTACCTGCTATGTTTACGAGTTTCATGGTAATTGATTCCTGAGCCTGTCTGTAGACCCTCAGGCAATAGACCTGCGTCCCTGAATTAACCGGATTACAAAAACAAACAATGCGACCACCAACAACAGGTGAACGAGTCCACCCATCGTATAAGAAGTGAGCATTCCTAGAAGCCACAGGACCAACAGAATCACACAAATCGTCCAAAGCATATTCTTACTCTTTCCTAAGATCTCCCGGTCGCGTTCGCACCGCGTGGAGTGCTCCAGGTTGGATATGCAACCCGAAGTGCGCGCCGCCAGGTCCCTACTTCACAACGAGAATCACGGAGTCCGGATGGGTGTGGCGCCACCGGAAGTATGCCAGTTGATCGGGACCTTTGACCGTCCGCCATTCACGGTAGGCCAGGTGCTGGTCGTTCAGGTAGAAGCGGTAAGCGCGATCTTCCCCTTCGTTCCATACGTGATAGTCGCGGTTTTCGCGGCCGAAGTAACGCCAGTTGTCATTGTTTAGCCTCGGCATTTGCATGTGCATGCCACGAGCCGTCTCGCCCGGGTGATCGAAGGCTAATATGCCGGCAGGCGCGACCGCGCCACGTCAATTGACCACCGGCGGTCATTCCTAAGGCTCTTCGCCCACTTCCGGATCGGGCCTTCTAGCTATGTCAGGCGAATCGGCTCAACAAATATGCCATTGGCGCGGTTCGTGCAGAAGGACAGTTGTCGCCCAAAGCCCTGAGGGGTTCACCGGCGACCGAAAAGGTTCAAGAATGCGAATGATACTAGCGGCCACTCTGGCGATTGTACCCCTGTTGGCGAAAGACAACGACTCTGTGAAGCGGCTTAACGAAGCCGCCGTGGTGTTCTCCGAGATTATGGCGACGCCGGATAAGGGCATCCCGCAAGACTTGCTGGCCGACGCCCACTGCATCGTAATCGTCCCCAGCCTGAAGACCGCGGCCTTCTTGGTCGGCGGCAAGTATGGAAAAGGTTATGTATCGTGCCGCAACAAGGCCGGAGTTGGCTGGTCAGCGCCTGGCACCGTCCGCATCGAAGGTGGCAGCTTCGGCTTCCAAATAGGCGGCTCTACGACCGATTTGATTATGCTTGTCATGAACGAGGGCGGAGAGGCCAAACTGCTATCCAGTAAGTTCACCCTGGGTGGCGAAGGATCCGTTGCCGCCGGGCCCGTAGGACGCACGGCGACCGCTCAAACCGACCTTCAGATGCATGCCGAGATTCTCTCGTGGTCGCGGACCCAGGGGGTGTTTGCAGGCCTTGCTCTCGAAGGAGCCACCCTGCGGCAAGATCTCGACGACAATGCTGAAATCTACGGCAAGAGGCTCGAGAATCGCGAAATTCTAACGACGTCCGTGCCTATTCCCAGGGCAGCCGACAAACTGATCGGCGAACTGAACCGGCATTCGTCGCGAGAACACGCCACTACATCAGGCGGCGCCGGCCAATAATCTGGCGAAAAGAAGCGCTTGAGGACTAAAAGCGTCTGAGGCTGGATGTGGGGGCACACGGACAGCGTCGGCTTGGAAGCCGGCAGCAGAATCGGCGTGTGGACCGGGTGATCTCCGGCGAAGTGATCGGCACGCCATTGGGCAGGTAATCGGTGGGTTTGTGGGGCAGGCGGCTTTGCCTGCCTTGCCGACTCTGGCGGGGCTGAAGGTATTACGGACGAGGATTCGAACAATGTCTACCGCAATTGCATCGCACAACCCGCGAGAAACGTGGGCGCCACCAGCCGCGATCCCATTCAATGAGACGGTGTGGCAAGTATGGCTAGGGAAGGGGCGGGTGCACGACAGGCGCAGCACCGCCGTGCGCCGCAAGCTTGTGAGGTGGATCCCGATTGCAGCGCTGCTCGTCGCTGCTGGAGTGTGGTCACAGCTGGCGCCTTACGAGGTCGTAGTCCGATTCATAGTGGCTGCTGGCGCAACGGTCGCGATGTTCCAAGCATTCCATGCGAGACATTACGCCGTTGCGGCCGTCTTCGGAGGCCTTGCGCTGCTCTACAACCCGGTGGTACCGGTGTTCGGTTTTTCGGGAGGCGGGCACCGCGCCTTGGTGGTCGCGAGCGTCGCCCCATTCGCGGCGTCACTCGCCTGGCGCAAACTCAAGGAAAAACACAATGACTAAGTTGCGAGGAACCGCATCGGTATTGGCTGTCACATCATCGCTTGTGTTCGGGGCGATGTCAGCGCCCGCATTGGGAGAAGATCTTTCCAGGTACCGGAACTTCCAACTGGGAACGGCCCTGCCGACCGTCGCCAGACAGGCGGGCGCCGACGCATCTCAAGCGACGCTTGTCCAAGGCCGCCCGGCCCTCATCCAAGAGCTTGAGTGGCGCCCCCAACTTTTCCGTTCATCTTCCCAAACCGAACCGGTAAAAGAGGTGGTCTTCAGCTTCTACGACGGCGAACTGTTTCGGATCACGGTCGACTATGACCGCTACCAGATTGCGGGGCTGACGGCCGGCGACATGGTCGAAGCGATCTCGGCGAGTTACGGAATTGCGACCAGACCCACGGGTCCGGCCAACGTCGCGCCGGCGCTGTACGGAGATCAACAGGAAGTTCTGGCAGAGTGGCAGGATGCGCAGTACCGCTTCGACCTGATCAGCACCGCGTACGGGCCCAGCTTCAGACTGGTTGGTGTCCTGAAGAGGTTGGAGGCGCCGTTTCGAACCGCCATCGCCGAGGCGGCCCGAATCGATGAAAAAGAAGCGCCTCAAAGAAAGATAGAGCGCATAGCCCGGGAAAGCGAAACTGAGCGAGCCAAACTTGAGAAGGCCCGGCTCGTGAACAAGCCGCAGTTTCGAATGTAGCCACAAAACTGAGCGAAGGAGGCAGACGGAAATGACTAGTATTAAACCTGTCGGTGTAGGATTCCACGAAGGTGACGAAGTCGTGCTGGCCAGTGGCACATACCAGGGTACGTCTGGCGTTTTTCTCCGGCTAAGAGAGGACGTCAAATGGGCGGACATCACAGAACGCAATGGCAGCATCCGCAGCCACCCGGTTGCCTGGCTCGCCCACTCTGGAAGTACAGTATGACAGACGCAAATACAGCGGGCAGTATCCTGATTGAACCGCGCGCGCGTCTGCCAAATTCCATGCGGCTCCGGGGCGAGCCCGATTCGAGTGGATGGACCACACTCAATGGCGCGCGGGCCACGTTCGAAAAGGAAGTTCAGGAAGCCGGATGGACCTTCTTCTTCATGGCTGGAGAAATCAAGGCCACGGTCTTCGGCTTCGACAGGCACAAAACAATGCGCGCGGCGTTGCAGCGGCTCATGATGAACGTGAAATCCCACAACTGCAACGCCATCGAGATTACACAGGTCAGCGTTGAATCGTTCTTCAAGGTGCCCTATGTCCGTGTCACCGCGCACGCCCGGCATCTGCAGAAGGGGCTGACCTTCTCCGGCCAACCGTTCACAGACTCAATCTAAATGGAGATAGCTAACATATGAACATTCGACCCTTGTACGACCGCATCGTGGTAAAGCGGATCGAAGAACAGGAAACCACGCACAGAGGCATCATCATCCCGGATTCGGTCAAGGAAAAGCCGCAGGAGGGCGAAGTGATGGCCATCGGGAAGGGCAAGCGGCTCGACGATGGCAAATTGGTCGCCCTCGACATAAAGGCCGGCGACCGAATCCTGTTCGGCAAATACTCCGGCAGCGAAATCAAGCTGGACGGCGCTGAGTACATCATCATGCGCGAGGACGATGTCCTAGGAGTTCTGGATGCGGCCCCCCAGACGCTCCGGAAAGCCTGCTAATCGAAAGGCAGACAAGGAAAACATATTATGGCAAAACAGATTGTTTATAGCGATCATTCCCGTCAAGCGATCCTGAGAGGCGTTAACCAGCTCGCCGATGCTGTGAAAGTGACCCTTGGCCCCAGAGGGCGCAACGTCGTGCTCGAAAAGAAATTCGGCGGGCCCACTATCACTAAAGATGGTGTGACCGTGGCGAAAGAGATCGACCTAAAGGACCCACTGGAAAACATGGGCGCCCGGATGGTGCGCGAAGTAGCGTCGAAAACCTCAGACGTGGCCGGCGATGGCACCACCACCGCCACGATTCTGGCCCAGGCCATTTACCGCGAGGGCGTGAAGGCGGTCACCGCGGGCGCAAATCCCATGGCTATTAAGCGCGGCATCGATAAGGCCGTCGACGTAGCCATCGAAGAAGTCAAGAAACTTTCCAAGCCCGTCTCCGGCGACATGATCGCGCAGGTGGGCAGTATTTCCGCGAACAGCGACTCGACCATCGGGAACATCATTGCCGAGTCGATGAAGAAGGTCGGCAAGGATGGCGTGATCACGGTTGAGGAATCCAAGACCATGATCACTGAACTGCAGACCGTGGATGGGATGCAGTTCGATCGCGGCTACTTGTCACCCTACTTTGTGACCAATGCCGACCGTATGGAGTGCGTCTTCGAGGATCCCTACATTCTCATTCACGAGAAGAAGATCGGCAATATGAAGGACTTGTTGCCAATCCTGGAGCAAGTAGTGCGCGTGGGCAAGCCGCTGATGTTGATCGCCGAAGACGTTGAAGGCGAAGCTCTGGCCACCCTCGTCGTCAACAAGCTGCGTGGCACGCTCAGTGCGTGCGCCGTGAAGGCGCCGGGCTTCGGCGACCGCCGCAAGGCGATGCTGGAAGATATTTCGATCCTGACCGGCGGCAAGGCCGTCATGGAAGAAACCGGCACTAAGCTGGACGGCCTCAAGCTGGAAGATCTGGGCCGCGCCAAGCGTGTCACGGTGGATAAGGATACTACCACGATCATCGACGGCGCTGGATCGCCAAAAAACATCGAGGGCCGCATCAAGCAGCTCCGCGCCCAGATCGATGAAACCACTTCGGACTATGATCGCGAGAAGCTACAGGAGCGCCTGGCTAAGCTGGCCGGCGGCGTAGCGATCATCAAAGTAGGCGCCGCGACCGAGACCGAAATGAAAGAGAAAAAGGCTCGTGTCGAGGACGCTTTGCATGCCACGCGCGCGGCGGTCGAGGAAGGCATCGTGCCCGGCGGAGGCGTCGCGCTGCTTCGAGCCGCGGTGGCGCTGGAAAAGCTGAAACTCGAGGGCGACGAGCAGTTCGGTGTCACCATCGTGAGGCGCGCTTGCGAGGAGCCCGTGCGTCAGATCGTGCTGAACTGCGGGACCGAGGGAGCCATCGTGGTCGAGAAGATCAAAAACCACGAGAACCCGAACTTCGGGTTCAATGCTTCTACGGAACAGTATGAGGACCTGGTGAAGGCCGGCGTAATCGACCCAACCAAAGTAACTCGCACCACTCTGCAAAATGCGGCTTCCATCGCCTCGCTCATGCTTACCACAGAAGCTATGATCTGTGACGTTGGGGAGGAGCCGGATAACTAGGTAAGGGCATGAACAAAAGACTACTCAAGCGACACAAGCGCCAGGTTTCGCGCGCGAAAGAACGGGTTAGACTCTCGGAGCCCGATCTCAGGACACCGGAACAATTGAGCGCGGCTCGGGAGGCGAGCCGCCCTGCCGGCGGCTGGCGCAACGCCGGCCACGCATTCTATACCGAGCCATCTACCGGAACTCGCGCTGGGCCCGCCCCAGACAGCACGGTGAAAGGTGACGATTAGGGTTATGATGCGCGCGGCCGTAGGCCTGTTCTCGAAATGCTGTCCACACTGCAAATCCATCGAGTTTCGAAGTGTAGGCACTCGAAACGCTGTCGAGAGAGTCTGCCAGGCTATCCTTCAGCCCTGTCGGTGCTCTCTTTGTGGTCGCCATTTCTTCCTCTTCCGATGGCAAGCTCCCATCGAGGGCACCGCATAAGACCAATCCCACAGCCGCCGAGCGTGCCCGATAACTTGGCACGATTGGCCGAATCCAGGATGCAAGATCGCTCATCGCCGAGACCAGGACAGGTGGCCTTCTTACGGACTTTGGCAACCGCCGAGTCCATCTTGGGGAATCCGGGCGAAGCTGAACACCATTCCGTGATGAAGCTGAACAGCATTCCGGGCTGATTCTGAACACTATTCCGGGATGAAAGTGAACACCATTCCGGGTTGAAGCTGAACACTTTT
>Ga0181523_10000174_pt1 | contig 70481 bp, 58 predicted proteins | sample PEATcosm2014_Bin_43_FD_119752 | JGI IMG/M metagenome (GOLD analysis project Ga0181523, IMG submission 119752) | Peatland microbial communities from MTU Mesocosm Facility, Houghton, MI, USA - PEATcosm2014_Bin05_30_metaG | ecosystem: Environmental > Terrestrial > Soil > Wetlands > Peat | place... | reverse complement strand
TTTGGCATCGATCTGCAGTTCACGAATTACCGGAGCAACTGAGGCCATTGGGTACCACCACGTCCATTAACGGGAAAGAACTTTTCGATCTTCTGCGTGACGACATTCTCGCGATCGAGGAACAATTCGGACGCGACACCATCTCGAATGTCGCAGCCATCACCGAGATCGGCGAGTACCTGCGCGCCGGCGGAGGCAAGCGCATCCGTCCCGCGCTGCTGCTGCTCTCCGCCAAACTCCTCGGCTATAAGGGCACGGGCGCGGTAAAGCTCGCGACCGTTGTCGAGATCATCCACACCGCGACCCTGGTCCACGACGACATCATCGACGAGGCTCAGATCCGCCGCGGTCGTCCCTCCACCAACACGCAGTGGGGCAACTCGATGTGCGTGCTGGCCGGGGACTGGCTCTATATGCAAGCCTTCAAGATTGCGGTGCAGGAGCGCAATTTCCGCATCGTCGACGTGCTCATCGAACTGACGCAGCAGATGGTCGAAGGCGAACTGCTGCAGATGGAAAAACTCGGCACGCTGATCTCCCTGCAGGAGCATCTCGATCTGATCTATCGCAAGACGGCGTGCCTGTTCTCAGTGTGCATGAGAGTCGGCGGCATCCTCGGCGGCGCCACCGTGCCCCAGGAAGAACGCCTGGGCCAGTACGGACGCGATCTCGGCATGGCCTTCCAAATCGTGGACGACGTGCTCGACCTCACCGCTTCCGAGAGCGTGCTGGGCAAGCCCGTAGCCAGCGACCTGCGTGAAGGCAAAGCCACCATGGCCGTCATTCATGCGCTGGAGCGTTGCACCGCCGCCGAGCGCCACCAGATCGAAGCCATCCTCCGCGACCGCGCCTTCAATGGCGTCACGCACGCCGATATCCTGACCATCCTGAACCGTTATGGCTCTCTCGAATACGCCTCCAAAGAGGCCGCCCGCTATGCCGAATCGGCGCGTCAAGCCATCTGCATTTTCCCCAACTCCGAGTTCAAACGCGCACTGTTGTGGGCGCCGGAGTTCGTAGTGGCAAGAGAGAAATAGCTTCTGGCTGCTGGCTTCTGGCAACCTCCTTCGGGCGATTGATACCGTGCGGAACGCCACGACATTCTTGCCAGGAGCTAGAAGCCAGAAGCTAGGAGCGATCCTTCACCGCAATCCCCAGCATCTCAAACCGCCCCTTAAGCAACAGCGGTCCCGATCCCAAAAACGCGCGCGCCGGAAGCTCCCGCGAGAACAACTTCACGTAAGCCGAGTTGAACCGTTGCCACAAAGAAACATCCGGCGAATAAACCTGCACCCAGACCAAATCGTCCATCGTCATGCCAGCCTCGCGGAGCACCGCCTGAAAGCCCTCGAACAAGAGCTCGATCTCGGCATCAATACTCTCCGGCGCCTCGCCCGTCGCCGGGTCGAGCCCAATCCGTCCGGAGATGTACAGCGTATCGCCCACCAGCACGGCGTCGCTGAAAGGAAGACCTGCGGGACGATTCGAAAGATTGATGTAGCGGCGGCTCTCGGTAGACAAAGGATTCTCCTGAAGTCCTGCTAGAACTGGTCTCAAAAGTGGCTTTTGGGTAGGGCACGGGTTCAGCCGTGCCGCTCAAGGCCAATAAAGACGCGGGCTCTAGCCCCTGAGGGCCGACAGCCCGTCCCGAGAACCATTCATGAGACCAGTGGACCAGTTCTACTCTAGCAGGGGTTCTTGCGCCTGTGCGAGGCTCTCGTCGTGGGTGAGTTTCCGGCTTGCCCGTAATCCAGAAACAGTCCTGAACTGCTTAGTAACCTGGCGTGGAGCGTTTGGTCATGCAGGTTGCCACAATTCGATTGGATTTCCCTCGGGGTCGTGCAGGCGGGCAAACCGTCCGACGTTGGGATAAGATTGCGGGTCAACCTTAATCTCTATCCCTGCAGTTCGTAGCTGGGCTGCCATTTTGTCGAGATCCCGGACTCGAAAGTTCACCATCCAGACCTTGTTGGCATCCCCGAAATATTTGGTCGTCTCCGGAAAAGGAGTGAAAGCCGTGGGGCCTGCCTCCTGCTCCCAAGCGTGTTCGCCTTCGCTCGATGGTGTGAGCGAGATTCCCAGGTGCTGCTGGTACCAACTCGCCAAAGCTTTCGGATCGTGCGCTCGGAAGAATAGCCCTCCGATTCCCGTCACTTTTTCCATTTCCGCTCCTTTAGCGACCCCATTCCTAACCACTGCCCCCGCAGCGGGAGGAGAGGTCATTGGCTGTGTGCCCGTCTGCGCCGCTATGCCTAGTCGGTCCCGGCTCAAGATGAAGCTCGACCCGAAAGCAAAGGAGAGGATTCGCAGCAGTTGGCGTCTGTGAAAACGCATCCTATCCTCCCTCGGAGACTAGCGCGACCCCATCGATGATACCTGCGCAAGTGAGGTTCCGGGAAGCGTAAAGATCAGGCTCTGGGTGAATGGTCGGCTATCCGGAAACTGACCCACTACCTCGCGCGGGCCATCGCATAGCGGTTGCTATACTGAAGTTGTTCCTTTTCGCAATGACCAATGACCAATGACCGACCTGCTCTCAATCATTTCGCACCATGGCTACCTCTTTCTGGCGATAGTGTGCTTGTCGGAAGCCTTGGGTCTTCCCCTCCCCGCCGCGCTCGCCATCCTCACCGCCGGCGCGGTCGCTGCCTATGGAGGCCTGCACCTCTATCTAGTTTTCGCCATAGCTCTTCTGACGATGGTCGCCGGCGACGTCATCCTCTATTTCGCGGGCCGGGTGAGCGGATGGGCTCTCTTGGGCCTCCTGTGCCGCCTTTCGGCGAATCCGGAAACCTGCATTCTGCGCTCGGCTGAATATTTTTACCGCCGCGGCAAGCAGACCTTGCTCTTTGCCAAGTTCATTCCCGGCATCAACGCCATGTCTCCGCCCTTGGCCGGAAGCATGAAAATGCGCCTCGGAGATTTTCTGCAATTCGATGCCGCCGGCGCAGCCTTGTACGTGGGCGCGTATTCCGTCGCGGGATACATCTTCAGTGACGCCCTCCGTGCCATCACCCGCGGACTGCGCTCCGCCGGCTTTGCCGCCGAGGTCGTCTTCGCCATCGGACTCGCCGCCTACGTCGTCTACAGAATCTGGGTCTACCGCAAGTACCGGCTCCTCGACGTGATTCCCCGCATCCCGGCTGAGGAGCTAGCCAAGCGACTGGCCTCTGAGACCGCTCAGAACATGCTGATCGCCGATGTCCGCAGCCACGGTTACTACGACGCCGACTCCGAACGCATTGCCGGATCGATCCGCCTCGAACCCAACAACCTTATAGAAGAAGTCAAGAACCTGCCCAAGGATCGAGAGATTTATCTCTACTGCACTTGACAGCGCGAAGCCACGAGCGCCCGGGTGGCGCGCCAATTACAAGAGCTGGGATTCAAAGTGTTCGTAATCGCCGGCGGCCTGCGCGCCTGGCGCAAGGCCGGACACGCCGTGGAACGAGTTCCCCACGACGACCTGTTCAAGCTTCCGACCTTCAGCTAAAGCATCTGCCAAACACATCGCAGTGACCTGTGTTGTGTGACCCGCGTCCTTGGCAGAGTGGCAGCAGTTTGTTATCGTGCCCATATGGCCCGGACCCCAAGCTTTTGCGGAGTAATTCTAGCGGCGGGTGAATCCTCGCGCATGGGGCGCGACAAGGCGCTGCTGCCCTGGCCTCCCGATTCAACCAACTCGGGCCTGGGAGACACGTTCCTCTCCGCTGCCATTCGCCTCTTCTTTTCGCACGTCGATGTCGTGTTAGTCGTAGTCGGCAACAATGAAGCCGCCCTCGCTCCCATCGTCTATGCCAATGGAGCCTCGCTGGTGGTGAATCCCGATCCATCGCGTGGCCAGTTCAGTTCCTTGCAAGCCGGACTGCAGGAGGTCCTCAACCGCGGCCGCGATGCCGCCATGGTCACGCTCGTCGACCGGCCGCCAGTCCGCATGGAAACCGTTGAGACCCTAGAACTGGCCTTCGAGCGCGCCGCGACCCACAGGAAATGGGCGGTGATCCCGGAATACCACGGCAAGCACGGGCATCCAGTTCTAGCCGGCCGCGAAATGATCGAAGCGTTTCTGCGGGCTCCAGAAACATCGAACGCGCGCGAGGTCGAGCGCGCCCACCAGAGTGAGATCGAGTACGTTCCCGTGGATGACCCGCTGGTAGCGGCCAACGTGGACACGCCGGAGCAATACGCTTCCTTGTCGCCACCGCTCCCGCAATCGAGATAAAAGGCTTCGGAAGCAACTTAGGGTTCGTATCAGGGCATCGCTTTAGCGATGCCGTAAGTTCTCAATGATCGGACGCCCCTTTAGGGGCTGGATACAGTAAGCCATGCTTTTTCTGTAACTCTCAATTCCCACCAAGGCCCTATATTTCATGACCCAACTCACCTCTCGTCAAACCGCCTTCGTCGAAAGTGTACTCACCCTCAAACCGCGCCTAGCCACGTTCGACTGCGACGGCACGCTCTGGTCCGGAGACGCCGGAGAAGGCTTCTTCTCCTGGGAAATGGAACAAGGCCTGGTGTCGAAAGAAATCGCGACCTGGGCCCGCACGCGCTACGCCGGCTACAAATCGGGTCAAGTCGACGAAGACACCATGTGCGGAGAAATGGTCACCATGCATCGCGGACTCCGCGAAGATGCGGTCCAGCAGGCCTGCGACGCCTACTTTGCCCAGGGAATCGCGCCCAACATTTTCAGGGAGATGCGCGAGTTAGTCGGGCGCCTGCGCGCCGACGCATGCGACGTCTGGGCCGTTTCCTCCTCGAATCAATGGGTGATCCGCTCCGCCATGCGCTACTTCGGCATCCCGCAAAACCGCATCCTGGCCGCCGAAGTGGCCGTCGAGAATGGCATCATCACCGACCGGCTAATTCGAGTTCCCAGCGGTCCCGGCAAGCCGGAGGCGATTCGATCCGCGCTAAAGTCGTCTCCCGATCAGATGCCCGATTGCGCCTTCGGCAACGCGATCTGGGATCGCGAGATGCTAGCCATGTCCAAGCACCCCTTCGCCATCAACCCCAATCCGGATTTGAAACAGATCGCAATCGCCAACGGCTGGACGGTCTATCAGCCGGACGCGAACCAAGCTGGAAGGTAGCCAAGCACGCCACAATACAAAGCCCCGGAGGGGCGGCCAAGATTAGCCCCGCGCTTCAGCGCGGGGTAGAGTGGAATGACGACGCAAGTCCCGGAGGGACGACCGACGCTCTCAGCCACCCAATCCAAAGTTGTCATCCTGAGCGCAGCAGCGACTTCACGAAGTGAAGTCTCTGCGTGGTCGAAGGACCCCTCCATCTTCTCGCCGAATTCCCGACGGCGTGTTGATTTCCAGACTGGAAGGACACTGTGCTAATATTGGCACAGCTATAAGCTAGTCACAAGGAGTTTGGCCATGGCAGATTATCCAGCTTACGTTAATGCCTACAACGGGATTCCCACGCTGTTCCAGAAGATTAAGACAGCCGCCGTTCCGCCGAAGTTCACTGTGGACTTCCTGAGCACTGTGCTAGACATGAAGTCGTCCAGTTACCGGGCGATGATCCCATTGCTGAAAAAGCTAGGATTTATTGATGCCGCGAATGTTCCGACGCAGGCCTACAAGGATTTCCGCGAGGATTCCCTGTCCGGCACTGTGATGGCCGAGCGGCTGAGAGAAGCGTATAAGCCTCTCTTCCAGGCCAACGAGTACGCATGGAAGCTAAACAAAGCTGACCTGACGGCTAAGATGAAGAGTCTTACCGGAGCAGCTGAAGACGACCAGTACCTCCCTTCGGTTGCAGGTACATTCTTGGCTCTCTCGAAATTGGCAACCTGGGAAGGAGGCGCGCCAATCAAGAAGGAGCCCTCGACGGATAACGCTGACGCCGACAAATCCGGCAGTGGCGACGTCGGCCGCAAGCGAGAGGAGGACTTCGCCGGCGGGCGACTACGTCTGGCCTACACGATCAACCTCAATCTGCCTGCAACGACGGAGGTCGAAGTCTTTAACGCCATTTTCAAGAGTTTGCGCGAGAACCTGCTGAGGGAGCCATGAGCCTAAGCGATGACGTCAAGTTGTTTGGCATGCACAACCTCCTGCTAGAGACTGACTTGAAGAAACTGGAAGAGTCAGGCGTCCAGATCGGGCACGCCAAGACTATTCAGCGGGCCGAGATCGTGGACGTAGACCTCTTCGAGAGCGACATCCTGCAAGAGGCTCGAAAGATGGCAGACTTCTACGCCCTGTACTACTCGCTGGAGAACTCCATCCGACGACTGATCTCTGAGCGACTCTCGGAGAAGCACGGGCCCAAGTGGTGGAAGGACAAAGTTCCCGAGGGAGTTCAGAAGGAAGTCGACAAGAAACAGAGAGAGGAGAAGGACACGACAATGTCGATCCGCTCGGAAGATCCCCTTGCCTACACGAACTTCGGAGAACTCAGCAGCATCTTCGACCAGAATTGGAGTGATTTCTCCGACACTCTCCGAAGTCAGAAGGCGATGCAGACTATCCTGTCGCAGTTCAATAAGATTCGGAATGTCGTCGCTCACAGTTGCGCGTTGAACGAGGACGAGATCACTCGGTTTAAGTTGCTCGTCAAGGACTGGTTCCGGATCCAAAGTTAGTCGAGTGCACCACCCATCGCGTGCGATTTGGGGGGTTGCCGAGGGCCGAAAGAAGATTTCGAACTAGCTGGGGTTAACCATGAAAAAGACTTCCGCCTTCCAAGAAGCCAGGCCGCGAACCCCAAAGGCTGAGGCGCGCAACCGAGAGCGGAAGATCATGGATGCAATGGCGGACCTGCTCGATCTAGACGACGAGGAAACATACAAACGCGTACTGGCAGAAAAGTTCGGGATAAAACCGGGTAATCCGAGATACCAGCGGGCGCTGGCTACTTGGGCCGAGATTCGGCGCGCGCGGACTTGACCTTCTTGACGTGCTCCACCAAGCTGTCGACCTTGAGATCCTTTTCTTCTTCGCTCAAGCCCATCTCATCCATCTGCTCTTCCAGAAGTCGAGCAATCGCGCGGAGTCCATCCTTGCTAGTAGTGCGCCGCTTCGACCCGGGAGGTGGAACTGGAAGTGCCGACATGTTGCGAACCTTTCTCTTAGTTACAGGCGACACGCTAGTGTACCCCAACTCAACTTTAGCCGTCTGAATCGCACGATTTCCATCTCTTTCGATGCCGGCAGGTAACGAAAGGGAGTACCCCGATTCATCACAATCATCCAGTGTGCGCCATCACTGACGTTCACCCCACCCGATGCGACAATGATCGCTGATTAAGCAGCGAGAGGCATGGCTTCCTCCCAAAATGGGACTCAAAGCCGCCTCAAAAGTCGCCGTCAGCGCCCTTTGATAACCGTAACTCATTGATTTTTAAATACTTTACCTGTAAGTCATTTAGACTCAAAGATCTGGCGGGATTTTCTCCCTAACCCCATGATTCTGCAAGAAGGGGGGGAGGGGGGGTACCCGATACTGACTGGTAAACACCCTAAGCGCAACAGAAAAACATTTCATACCACTTCATACACGACACAGGAGCCGCAAAATGCCTTCATATCCAGTAAGCATTCGTCGTTGTCAGCACATTAAAGTCAACGGGACGCAGTGCGGGTCGCCCGCGCTGCGCGACGAAAAATGTTGTTACTACCACATGCGATGGCGCGCCGCCTCGAAGTTCGTTGAGGATCTCCGAAAGCGCGAGATAGCGGGCCTGCCGATTCTCGAGGACGCGAATTCCATACAGGTCGGACTAGCCGAGGTCATGTTTCAACTGGTAACGCAGGAGATCGATCACCGCACAGCGGCCCTGATGCTGTACGCGCTGCAAACCGCGTCGGCCAATCTGAGAATGACCTCGTTTGAGCCGGAACCGACCCGCGTGGTGATTGATCGCGAGTCCGTGGAGCGGCGTCCCATCGGGGCTTCGGCGTGGTCGAAGGTCGAGGGACGCGAATACGACGATCTGACCGAAGACGATTCGGCCCCGATCAAAGACAAAGACCCAGAAGGAAACGACGGCCAAGGAGACTGGCGCTACCGGACCGAGGAAACGCCGGCGAATGAGCGCCTGTTGCCCGGCGAATCACAGGAACAGAGGCGCCTCAGGGTGCTGAAACAAAGGGCCGCTGAAACTGGCGCGCAATAATTTCAGGCTTGGATTTCATGGTGGGATTTCAAGCCGGAATCTCAGCTAAGACGGGCTGCGGAGAAAGTCGACGTTGCACTTGATTTTGGGTGGCGCAGCGGATAACCTGCCAGCGCTGAAAACACGTAACTTATTGATTATATAGCGGTGACTAAAGGAACAAAAGGTAATCAAGTACCCCCTAGCTTTCACAAACTTTCACATGCCTTCTTCGCGGCGTCCTTGTTGGAGAAACTGATAGATGTCGAAGTCCTTACCGCCTCTATTTTCCGAGCCGGCGCGCTCGCCTCACTGGCAGCTTCTTACTAACGGCCGATCAGCCGACCGATTCTCGAGCCAAGGCAAAATCAGCGGCCTCTGATGCGCAGTGTGCCAACAGGGTGTCTGATTGAAGGCTAGGTGGGCTTTGCTCACTGGGCGCACACCGCTTCCGGACGCCCTGCACAAGCTATTGTCGCGAAGCTTCGAGCGCGTATAAGAAGATCATTTCAGAGCAATTGTCAGCCTGAGCCACATTGACGGTAAGAATTTCTTTCTCGCTGCGCGCACCAGTTCGTCGTAAGCGCCGCAGACCTTGTCGGCTGCCCCGTGAATTGCCTCTATGGCTTTCCTGAAACGTTCAGGTTGTTCCGATTCCCATTCTTCCGGTATCGCTTGACGGTCCCCGTTTCCAACGGGGAACGTTTCAGTGGCCAGGAGACCCATCAGTTGTCGGCTCGCATCGTAGAGTACCTTTCGTAGTTTCTCTACATCGGGATCAATGAATTCATACTCGGGCCCCCTCCGCGAAGCAAATTCCTCGACCGCATCAATGCGCTTCCAGTCAAAGGACCACCCTGCGAAATTCGCACCTCTCAGCCAATCCATACACCCATTCGTTGTCATAAGCTTTATCAGAGCGGCCAGTGTTTTGCTGTCCGCCTTGCCTCCTGCTGCAACAGTGCCAGTCGTAGCGATGTGTTTACCGTCGGCAACCGTCTTGTAGAGCTTCGTTCGCAGTCTCTTCAGTTCGTGGATGGTGTAGTTCTTATGCTGCCTCGTTGTTGAGTCAAGACGCTGTGGTGAGGCAGGCAGATGAACGCTAGGTTGTCTTCTGCCGCGTTGCTCCGATTGCGCGACCTGACCGTGCTTTTCCCCCAGATCGCCGTTGAGATGAAAACAGAGCAGACACCTTCGGGCGCTCTTCACCAACACGGCCGTTTCGTGACCCGCAGGTATCTTCCTGCGAGGCGCTTTCTTCCTTGCCATCTGATTTGCGTCTTCAATAAAGCGAGAAATCCCCGAACTCCCGCACGGTAACGGCAATTTCTCGAAACCACTCATCGCCCATGAGCGTCGGCTGCCCCTCAATCAGTAGAGACAATTCTTGCCGCGCATCGCGAGAGTGCGACAGAGCCAGCATAGCAGCACGCACGCCGGCGACGAAGTCTCCGGCACCCAACATGAGCCCGACGGAGGAGCGCAGCTTTGCGACGGCGTTCGGATCTTCATACATGAGAACGTCGAATGACTGTCCGAGCGTGCCGCGACCCCACTCTGAATTGTCGATGGTCCGTATCATGTGGGCGATTTCTTCTGGTGTCCACCGGAAGGACGGACGTACCAACTCTTTTATCTCTTTGCCAATCCAGTTGTCTTTCGTCCAGAAGATATCCGGATGAACGCCAATGTGTGCCAGAGCAACGATGGCACGGCGAGTTGCGTGCGGTTGAACTTCCAGAATAAGTCTGCGAAGAAGCAGCAGGTACCTGGCGTCATGCCGCCCCAGCGCCCACGCATCGAATACTGCTTCTGTCTGGGAATCCCCGCCAGGCAGCAGACTCAGAGCGATAGTTGCTCCATTGTTCGCTCCGTAGGTCGCAATAGCAGAGCCAAACTCCCCGTGGAGACTTTTCTGACTCAAGATAGAGTTCGCCAAGACTGGAATACTTCCGCCTTCCTGATGTGGATGAGCGCGTAGATATCCGGTTATGTCAACCCACCGGAGCAGCTGATCCGACGGGTCATAAACCAGGCCGAACACAGGAACAGTAGACCGGCGCCAGCTATCTGCGTGCCTCTCTACAGGAATGAAATATTCACCCTGCTCTGTCCGATATGATTCCCCGGATTTGATCTGCAGAGCCACGCACAGGTGCGTGATGACACCTTCACGTGCTATGTCAAGGTAAGCGTCTTTCCCGAAGTCATTCTGTTGAGCGACCTCCTGAAAAACGCATCCATGGCGCTCAAAAAAAGCTTGAGCAGCATTGACGCCGCTGCGCGACACAACGCGTTGGGCAGGTACTCCGATGCTCACAACACAGCTTTCTACCTGCTCGACTGTCGCTCGCCGGAATATCGTTCAAGGTTATAGCCATCAACAAAATCTAACTGATTGACTGACCGCCCGACCGCGAGGGGTTGCACAGCCGGTGGCTTGTGACTTCAGTCAGCCGCTAGTTAGGACTGTTCAAATATCTGCTCAATGACTACACTCACCCGTTGGAACGAAATGGTTGTGCAGTTCATATCCGCAGTGCGCATAGGTATGATTCATCGGTTCCTGCCCACCGACCAGCTAGGCCTCAGGAGAGGTTCCGGCGCGGCTGGTAAAGGTTGCCAGGCTCGGTTGACATGAAATTAAGAAGACCAAGTGATTCCCGCGCAGCGAGCCACTGATCCCGAGACACCAGAACTGGCGTTGAGCCGCCGGCTTCGTGATCTTCACCAGATTGCCACGTCACTAAAAGCGCTCCGGCATGACGCCTCTGCAAGTGTGCCAGTCAATAATCGGCAATCGTCTATTGGACTCAGGGGCGAGGTCATTTTTCTCCGGTTTGCCGGAAGACGAGAAACACTACTGGATCGCCAGTCTGTACGCCTTGCTGATGCCAAAAGCACGCCGGCGTCGGCTGGCGGCCTATTTCACCCCACCCCACCTCGCCCATTACGCGATAGACACACTAATCGAAGCAGGGATTAAGCCGGGCCGGCATCGCATTCTCGATCCGGCATCTGGCGGGGCAGCATTCTTGGTGCCCCTCGCCGCCCGGATCTCTAACCAAGCGCGGCAGCGCGGCGCGCGTGGGGAAACAATCTTACGGGCGATTGAGTCGAGCCTGGCAGGAGTTGAAATAGAGCCCGACCTCGCCACGCTCTCAAAAGCCTTGCTCCTTGATTTGCTTCGCAACGAGATCGACTCAGCAGGCCGAAGGCCGACTATTTCTATCCAGCGCGCCGACACTCTAAAACTGCCGCCACCCGAGACGCTCTACGACGCAGCGATCGGAAACCCTCCCTATGGGTGCATTTTTCGTCCCTCCAAAACGATCCTGACCGCTTTTGCACCCGTCATCAGCGACGGATATGTAAATCTTTACGCTCTCTTTCTTGAGCAGACCATTCGTTGGGTAAAGCCCGGAGGAGTAATTTGCCTGATTGTGCCCATGTCGTTTGTCGGGGGGCCGTATTTCACGGCTTTGAGGAAGCGCATTCTGGAAGCGTCACATGTTCTCCGGCTTGATCCCAGGGAGGACACAACGGCCTATGATGAGAGTCCTAGGCGATATTGCCCGCAGTTTTCGGCTGGCGACTACAGGCCAAACCGCTCATTGACAGCCGATTATGCGCGATCGGCGGGATTACTCCTGAAAAACGCGCCAGCATCGGGGGATCCCCCCCGGCCCCGCCTTTTGGATTCCGGTCGCCATGCCGACTTTCGGGGAGTAATCCGGCGGAGAACCTGTAACATGCAGAAAATAGGAAGTATACTTCGATGATTGGCCTGCTGCTTCTACAGATCGCCAAAATCTGGTGACAAGCAATTTTAGGGACGTATCACCCATTTATCAGGGAATAGAATTTCCCTGGTGCGGCCTACCGGGTCTTCAGACGAGCGGAAGATATCTGGACGGCCAATCTCCCTGTTGAACCAGCCAATTGGAGGCTTGAATGCGCATCGGTCGCTGGTCTCTCTTCGCTCTGTTTATTTCTGTTGCTTGCCTGCCGATTTCAAATCAGGCCCAAAACCGCAACGACGCGCCACACCTCGAAAGGCACGGCGACGCCACGCAATTGATTGTCGACGGGAAGCCCTTCCTGATTCTCTCCGGGGAGCTGACCAACAACGCAGCCACCGCTCTTGAACCCATGGAGACTATCTGGCCCAAGCTCGTAGCTAGCAATCTGAACACTGTGCTCGTCGGAGTCTCGTGGGCGCAGTTCGAGCCGGAGGAAGGTAGATTCAATTACTCACTGGTGGATGGCGTCATTGCCAAGGCCAGGGAGAACCATCTGCACATCGTCTTTCTGTGGTTTGGCTGCTGGAAGAATGGCACCTCAAGTTATCCGCCCTACTGGGTCAAGAAGGACTATCTCCGCTTTCCCCGCATCCAGATCGAGGAAGGCAGGACGGTCTCAGTCTCCGGGCCTGTTGAGTTGCTCAGCACCTTGAGCGACGCCACGCGCGACGCCGATGCCCAGGCCTTCGCCGCTCTCATGCGCCACATCAAGGAGGTCGATGGTACACAACACACCGTGGTGATGATGCAGGTCGAGAATGAAGTCGGCGTCCTGCGCGATACTCGTGACCGTTCTCCAGTTGCCAACCTCGCATTCGCCGGGCAGGTTCCTGCGGAACTGATGAACTATCTTCAATTCCACAAGGATACCCTGATCCCCGAGTTTCGTGAGATTTGGGCAGCAAACGGTTGTAAGAAGTCGGGAACATGGGAAGAGGTATTCGGCCCCGGCAAACCGGCTACCCTGGAGATCCCCATTCAGACTACCGTTTCGCTGCTGGGCCCCCTCGAACATGAAAACAGTTGGCAGCATCTGCACTGGGCCTCGGATGAAATCTTCATGGCCTGGAACTATGCACGCTTTCTGGAAAAGGTCGTGCAGGCCGGCAAGGCCGCGTATGACATTCCCATGTACGTGAACGCATGGCTGCAACAGCCGAACCACGCATGGCCTGGTACCTATCCTAGCGGAGGCCCGCTGCCGCAGGTTCATGACGTCTGGCGCGCTGCCGCCCCAGACATCGACATCCTTGCGCCCGATCTTTACCTCGAATACTTTGACGATCTCTGCGAACGCTTCAAGCGTAACGGCAATCCGCTCTTCATTCCCGAAACGAGTACCAATCCCGCCAATGCCATCATGGCTGTCGGCAAATACGACACCATCGGATTCTCTCCCTTCGGCATTGACGGAAACAGGCCCATTCCACCGGATCTTGCCACCGTGTATGGCCTACTTGACCAGTTGTCGCCCATGATTCTGGCTCACCGGGGCACTGACTCCATCACGGCTGTGCGGCTCAACCAGGGAGATTCGCCTAAGAAGGTCAAACTGGGCAACTACACGCTGACCCTCACCTACACGGGCCGCAGTACGCACATTGCTCCGCAACCGAAGGGGCAGGTTGCCGCTTCGCCGCAATTTGCTGCAACAGGAACCGCCTCCGAGCCGCCGCTCGAAGCAACTGCCATCCTCATCGCGACCGGTCCCGAAGAGTATTACATTGCCGGTGGTGGCATGCGAATCGACTTCACCCCAAACACTCCCGGGCCACGGAATGTTGGGCTCGGAGACGTACAGCAGGGTAAATTTGTCGACGAAAAGTGGGTTGTGACCCGCCAGATTGCTGGCGACGACGATGCGCAAGGCGAGATCCTGATCTTGCGGCCGTACACAATCCTCCGCGTGACGCTCTACCGCTTTCCATAGTGAGGCGTCATCCATGGGTCCGCCGGAAGCCCTTTCCGGCGGACTCACGAACCAGTGTCGGATTTGCGCCTTCCAAACAGACGCAAGTAAAGGAGGTCCGGAAATGAAGTCGCGCAAAGCACCGGGCCTGAGGGAAAGGGGAAGCGAATGAGAATGAAAACCTTTATTGCGGCCGCAATCCTGGCCTTATCCGTTGCCGGATCAGCCGCTTACGCTCAGGTGGAGAAGCACCCTGTCCCAAGCATCGTTCAGCAGAACGGCCGCTATGCCCTGATGGTCGATGGTGCGCCATTTCTGATGCTTGGTGCGCAGGCCAACAACTCGAGCGACTGGCCGCTGACGCTTCCAAAAGTGTGGCCCGCGATCGAGTATCTGCATGCTAATACGCTCGAGATTCCCATCTATTGGGAGCAGTTCGAGCCCCAGCAGGGTAAGTTCGACTACTCGCAGATCGACAGTGTTCTCGCGCAGGCCCGCGCGCACCGCGTTCACCTTGTTCTGCTTTGGTTCGGTACGTGGAAAAACGGCAGCCAGCACTACATGCCTGAGTGGATGAAGCTGGACCCGGAGCGCTACTCCCACATCATCAACAAGAACGGGGAACGCGTGGACTCGCCCTCGCCGTTTGCGCGGGCCTCACTGGACGCGGACATACGCGCTTTCACTGCTTTTATGCGGCACTTGAAAGCGGTAGATCCTGAGCGAACGGTGTTGATGGTGCAGGTAGAGAACGAAACAGGCACCTGGGGAACGCTGCGCGATTACTCTGCTGAAGCCAACAAGCTCTTCACGGAGGCTGTTCCTGACGAGGTGCTGAATGCGATGAACAAGACCGCCACGAATGGGGCGGGTTGGGCCGAGGTGTTTGGGCCGGATGCCGACGTCTACTTCCATGCCTGGGCTATCGCCCGGTACGTGGGACAGATCGCCCTCGCGGGTAAGGCAGTTTACCCTCTGCCTCTGTACGTGAATGCGGCACTGCGCGATCCGTTCAAAGGCGAGCCGGGGACCTACGAAAGCGGGGGCCCGACAGACAACGTGCTTTCCATCTGGAAGGCCGAGGCACCGGCCATCGACGTCCTGGCACCGGATATCTACCTGCCGGATACGCAGTCCTATCTGAAGGTCATCGAGCGATACCACCGGCCGGATAACGCCTTGTTCATTCCTGAGACTGCGGGAACGCCGCGTGCGGCGCGTTTTCTTTTTGCTGCCTTGGGAATGCAGACGATCGGCTATTCCCCGTTCGGGCTGGACTACACGCGGACCAATCATCCGGAGAGAATGGTGCCCAATGAGCCGAATGCCTTTCTTGACCCCACAGCGCAGAACTACAAGCTTCTCGGTCCGATGATGCGTGACATTGCCCGCCTGAACTTCGAAGGAAAACTGCAGGCTGTGGCAGAAGTGGAGGACCAGCCCAGGCAGATACTTCATTTCGGAAGTTGGGACGCCGTGGTCTCATTCGGCGTTAGCAGGGGAGGCGCTGCCACAGGGAATGCAGAGCCGATCGGGCGCGCACTTGTGGCTCAATTGAGCGACAATCAGTTTCTTGTCACAGGATTCCATTGCCGCCTCGACTTCCGTCCTGCGGGCACCGCACAGCAACAGAAAACGCAGGAGATCGTCGTCGGGACCGGTCAGACGCCCTCGGCCCTTATCGATGGGAATTGGCAGCACCGTCAGTTCCTGCGTGTAGAAGAAGGCGCGTATGAGAACGGCGTCTTCCAATCGCACCGCATTCTGAACGGCGATCAAACCGACTGGGGGCTGGACTTCGGGTCGGACTCCGAGGTCCTGCGAGTATCGCTCGCCATGTATTGAAGCTGGGAGCGCGAGGAAAGGTACAGTAAAACGCCCAGGGTGCGATAGACCGAGATTGCGATCAGGATCATGCTTTTGCCACGGCGAATGGAGGCCGTACCTATGGCAAAAAGCAAGACAAAACGCAAACCGGGCACCGAACCATGTTCTGAAGCTTCCGGACCTTGAGCAGTCGAAGTCAGCCGTATTGAATAGTCTGACGTCTCGAAGTTCACAACGAACTTACGATCATGCAATCAGAGAATTCATTGAATGGTATTGTTCGGAACCGAGACTCGCCTTCAATAAGACTGTGGTCACCCGGTACCGAATATCCCTCGAACAGCGGCACTACGCTTCAACCACCATAAACCTGCGGTTGGCTGCTGTCCGGAGGCTTTACGAGGTTGCTGATTGCGGTCTGCTCAGTGCAGACCTAGCTGCTGGCATTCGCCGTGTAAAGGGTGCAAAACGGTTGGGAGTACCTGTCGGCAATTGGCTCACTGCCGAACAAGGCAAGCGCTTGTTGTTGACGGCAGACGGCACAAGTCTTCGAGGCAAGCGTGACTATGCCACATTGGCGATTCTGTCGGGTTGCGGGCTTCGTAGGGCAGAATTGACTGCGTTACGGGTTGAAGCCATACAGCAGAGAGAGGAGCACTGGGTCATTGCCGATCTTGTCGGCAAAGCCGGCCACATACGAACCATCCCGGTCCCGGATTGGGTGAAAGCTGGAATTGACGCCTGGATGGGGGCCGCCGGGATTACAACCGGTACGCTCTTTCGTTCGATCAACAAGGCTGGCAGGATTTGGGGCACCGGATTCAGCCCCAAGGTCATTTGGGGTGTCGTGAAACAGAGAGCAAAGGACTGTGAGATTCCGTCTCTGGCGCCGCACGACCTGCGCCGGACTTGCGCCCGCCTTTGCCATCAGGCGGGCGGTGAACTGGAGCAGATTCAGTTCCTTCTGGGGCATGTTTCTGTGCAAACGACTGAACGCTATTTGGGATGCAAGCAGCGGTTCCGTAACGCAGTCAATGATCGGATTGGGCTGGAACCGGCCCCCCCCCGGGATCTTCGTAGATTCCACCCCGCTGGCCGACTTTCTGATACAAATCAGCCCTCGATTAGCGCGTTGGAGATAGGCGTGAATTGAGATCGAAGCGGCCAGCTGGCCAGACCATCTATAATGCAATCTATCGCCAAATCCTGGTCGGTTGCAGCAATTGCAGGTCCAAATTGACGCGAATAGAGATAATTCGGGATAATGCAGCCGTCATTGGCGGTGAAGAACGACATCCCGGATAAAATGATTGCCGCCGCTTACGGAGCCGCAGGATGGTCATCTCAGAGCCGATCCAGTGCAAACGACCGCCCCATGTTAATTCTCGCCTGCATACAGCCCCGGTATTCTTCGTCGGCCTCATGGCTTGCCTCTACCTCACGGCCTGCAGCGGAAGCCGGATTTCCTCCGGCCTGTCCTCGCCAACTCCGCCTACCCCGCCTACTCCGCCCACAGTCGCAGCTACTACCTATGTGGACTGTTCCGCCTCCAGCAACGGCACTGGAACTCAGTCCAGCCCATGGAACACGCTTGCCTCCGTCAGCGGGGCAACCTTCAGCCCCGGCAACCAGCTCCTTTTCAAGCGTGGCATGACCTGCAGCGGCGTCCTGGCGCCTCTCGGCTCCGGTACCACCGCCTCCCCCATCGTCATCGACGCCTATGGAACCGGCCCGCAGCCCATCATCGATGGCGGTATGAACTACTCTGCGGTGCAGTTGAACAACCAGCAGGGATGGGAGATCAACAATCTGGAGATCGTCGGCGGCAATTACTACGGCGTCTATATCGCGGTTACCTCCCCGAACACTACCTGTACTCACTTCCGGCTCACCAATCTCAATATCCATGGCGCGCACTTCGCCACCATCAATGTGGATGACTCTGCAGAGATTATGTTCAGCCCCGGCTCCGGAGACGCTTTCAACGACGTGGTGATCGATGGCGTAGTTGCCCATGACAGCCAGGTTTCTAACGACATTCAAGTAGATGGCGGGGACGCGTGGGGTTCGGGTGTTCTTGGCAACAACATAACCATCCAGAACTCAATCGCATACAACGTCGATGGAGACGGAATTCTGCTGCGAGCCACGACCAACGGCCTGGAGCAGAACAATGTGGCGTACAACACTGGGCAATGCGCTCTCCGCACCGGTTGCGCCCCCAACTCGTCCTCTGGGATTTGGGAGTTGTATTGTCATGTCTGCATCGTGCAGAACAACGAGTCCTACGCCAATCAAACCTGGGACGGTTACGATGGTGGAGACTACGACATTGACGTCTGGAACAACGACAACATTGTCCAATACAACTACGGCCATGACTCAGCCGGTTACTGCGTCTCCACGTTCAGCGCCGGCAACATCGTCGGCACCAACAACATCATTCGCTACAACGTTTGCTCGAACAATTCGCAAGAGGTGAACAGCAACGACCCCTGCGAGATCGACATAAGTACCTGGCAAGACGGCACTCTCAACGGGCTCCAGATTTACAACAACACTATTTATTTCAATCCCGCCACGCCCGGCGCTGCCATTAACACGAGTTACGCTACCTTCAGCGGATCCAACCCCAATTTGATCGAAAACAATATCATCTACTCCACCGTGCCGTGGCTGATCAAAACCACATCCGGCGTGACGCTCAACAACAACATCTATTGGACTCTCAGTTCGGCGCCCGACTGGAATATGAACGGCACCGACTACACCAGCCTGGCCTCGTACCAATCCGCCACCGGTCAGGATCTTGCCAGCCTCTACACGGACCCCATGCTGAACACGCCGACGTACCACAGTCCCGGCCGCCCCACTTCGGAGTTTACGCTGATGCCGGGATCGCCAGCCATCGGCGCCGGCGCCAACGTCTGCCGCGGAATCGGCGGATGTTCGATGGGAACGCAGGATTTCTGGGGCAATCCGCTGCCTGCCGGCTCCGGTTACAACATCGGGGCCTGGCAATGAACTGTTTGGAGCGGGAAACAGCCGTCGCGCTTTCGAAATATTCCGCATTCCTGCGCTTTGCTCCACTGCTTCTGATCGGCTTCACTGCCTGCAGCAGGAGCCAGCCCTCTCAAGGACCTCCGCCTCCTCCGCCTCCACCCGCAGCCATTTCTTATGTGGATTGCTCCGCCGCCAGCAACGGCACTGGGACTCAATCCAGCCCGTGGAATACGCTGGCCTCGGTCAGCGCCACAACTTTTAACCCCGGCGACCAGATTCTCTTTAACCGCGGCACAACCTGCAGCGGCATATTAGAGCCACTCGGGTCTGGCAGCACCACCTCGCCCATCGTCATTGACGCCTACGGCACCGGCCCGCAGCCGATCATCGATGGCGGAATGAACGTTGCGGCGGTGCAGCTGATGGACCAGCAGGGATGGGAAATCAACAACCTGGAAATCGTTGGCGGGAATTATTACGGTGTCTATATCTCAGGTACCGCTTCGAACACCGCTTACGCTCACTTCCGGCTCACCAATCTCGACATTCATGGCGCGCACTACGTCAGCACCACTACGAATGATTCCGACGAAGTTCTCATTACGACCGGGAATGCCGGGTCCAGTATCAACGACGTTGTAATCGATGGCGTGATGGTGCATGACAGCACGGTGAACAATGGCATTTTCATCGATGCCGGCACGCCGTTTAACACATCGCCCCCGGTACTGGGGAACGGCATTACCATCCAAAACTCAACCGTATACAACGTCTATGAAGAGGGCATGACGATCTTTTCCGCGAGCAACGGCCTGATGCAGAACAATGTGGTTCACAACAGCGGACAATGCCCTCCCAATCCCGGATGCGGCGGCGGAACCGGCGGACTGATGGACTTGTATTGCCATACCTGCACGATCCAGAACAACGAGTCCTACGACATTCAAGACTATAGCGCGTACGATGGCGGGGATTACGACATCGACGTCTGGAACACGAACAACATCGTGCAATACAACTACGGCCATGACTCCATCGGCTACTGCGTCTCGGTGTTCAGCGCGGACAACGTCGTCAGCAGCAACCACATCATCCGCTACAACGTCTGCGCGAATAATGGACGGTTAGCAAACAGCCCCGATCCGGGCGAGATCTTCATGAATTGCTGGGGGACCGGGAGTGGCAGCGGCACGCTCGATGGCATCCAGGTTTACAACAACACCTTTTATTGGAACCCCGCCACTCCCGGGCCGGCCTTCAATACGGTCAATGCTCTGTTCAGCGGCACCAGCCCCAACTTTTTCGAAAACAACATCATTTACTCGACTGTGCCCTATCTGATCCAGACCACATCCGACTTCGAGCTCGACAACAACATCTATTGGACCCTCAGCCTAGCACCCGACTGGAATCTAAATGGCACCGATTACACGACCCTAGCCTCGTACCAGTCCGCCACCGGCGAGGATGCTCACAGCATGTACACCGACCCCATGCTGAACACGCCGACGTACCACAGTCCCGGCCGCCCCACTTCGGAGTTCACGCTGATGCCGGGATCGCCGGCCATCGGCGCCGGCGCCAACGTATGCAGCGGCATTGGCGGCACATGTTCCATGGGTACGCAGGATTTCTGGGGCAACCCGCTGCCTGCGGGCTCCGGTTACAGCATTGGAGCCTGGCAGTGACGGCCGCATCCCGCGCATGATCGCATCGCGAATGATGGCGCCGGGAAAGCCCGCACCGGAAAAGCCTGCGCCGGGAGATCCCGCGCTGGAAAAGAAACCTACGCTGGTTGTCCTCCGTGCATTTTGCGTTTTCACCCTGATGTTGACCGCAGCCTGTCGCTCCAAACCCGTCTCCACTTTGCACGACTCCACCCTGCCGGACGTTACTCTGATCGACGTCCGCGGCGGCGCATTCCATCTCCGCTCCCTACCCGCGCAGCCTCTCCTGCTCGCCTTCCTGCAAACGGTCCCCGACACCGCCGACACTCCTTCGCGCAGTCAGGTCGTGTTCCTGGCCAGCATGGCCCAGCAATACGGCCCCCGCGGACTAAGAGTCGCAATTGTCGATGCCTCGGATCTCACGCTTGCCTCGCAGCCGTCGCATGATGCTGTTCTCAACTCAAGCTACGACTGGCATCTCAATTTCCCCTTGCTGTTCGATCAGAAAGGTCAACTGGCCCGCGCACTCCAAGTCAAGGAAGTTCCCACCACGTTCCTCGTTGCTATCGACGGGACGATCGTACAGAGGTGGCAGGGGCTTACCCGGCCTGCAGTTCTTGCCCAGGGGATCGAGCGACTGCTCGGCGGCCCGCTCGGGCGAATGCCTTGATTCTGTCCCGCTGGATGTTTGGGAGATGTTGGCGGGTCGACCATTTCTAGTGGGCCTCGCTCAGCCACGGTCTCAGGTGCCACAATTCTTACCCTTGCGACCTGGGATCGCGCGCCGCTCCAAGCCTCGGATTCCTCCCGACAAACGCCCATGGCACCTTTCATGCGACGAGACCCCGTAGCTGCGAGAAAACGTGATGCCATGCCGACTTCTGGCCCGGAATGCCTTCCCTCCAGAAGGCTGTTCGTGCAAGAGAGAGCTAGACAGAGACGACGGCTTCACCTTTGAGGAATTTAGTGTCGGCAGCGATACCGAAGGCTTCCAGCAAGCCGGCTTGCACTTTCGTCGAGAGGGCGTTGATCTCGTCAACGCCGAAGCTTGCGGCGCTAATCCGATACCTGAGCTGCTTTTCTCCCGCGGGAGTTTCAAGAATCCGCAGAACGGCGTCCGCGACTTCTTGAGCGTTGCCGGCCGTGGATAAAAGTGCCCCGTTTAACTTCGCCGGAAACTCCTTGGCAGCGCCATACGTATTGGTGCGAGCCACATCGGCAGCCGTTACGCTGTTGCCGAAGACAGCAGTCTCATAAGCCCCGGGTTCGACAATCACGGATTCAATTCCCTGCGCGGCCAGTTCGTAGCTGTACGACTCCGCCAGCGCCTCCAGTGCAAATTTACTGGCGCAATAGAAACCCGCGGAAGGAAGAACCACGCGGCCGGCTCCGCTGCTGATGTGCATGAGCAGGCCGCTGCGTTGGCGCCGCATGTGCGGAAGCACCGCGCGATTTACGCGCACCGGGCCAAGAAAATTCGTGTCCATCTGGCGCTGCGCTTGTTCGGTGGTGACCGCTTCGGCCAGCCCCCCCCAGGTAATAGCCAGCGTTGTTGATAGCCACATCGATGCGTCCTGCTTTGGCGACGGCGGTCGCTTCGGTTGGCATTTCGCGTCTCCTGACTTTCACCTAACTTTACGAACTCACTTTCACCTGTAGAATCACACTGGTGCTAAGTGATTGATAGACAACGTCAGTCACGCATTTTCTTGTTACGATGTCAGGAGTTGCAGCGGTTCACCGCTGCGATAAGTGTATCGTTTTTGAATCCGGCTTCAGCCGCTGAGGGCGCACTTTCTGCCCGCGAACTAGTTTTTCCACAATCTACTAATGTTTCACGTTGATAGTCGACGCTAACCTCATGCTAACTCATAGGTTGCGCAAGAGCGCTGCTAGCGTGTCGATGGCCAGATGGCTGGCGTGAGTGGAGGCTTGCGGCAGACCTCCGACTTTTTGAACCAGCTCTTCCCTTTTCAACTGCCGCGCTTCGTCCACACTCTTGCCTTTGACCAGCTCGGTGATGGCCGAGCCGCAGGCCATCGCCGGAACACAGCCTTTGGCGCGAAAGCGAATGTCGGCGATGCGCTTCCCTTCCAGCTTCGTCTCTTCCAGGCTTTTTTCCAACCTGAGGCTGAGCTCCAGAACGTCTCCGCAGGCAGGGTTTTCCATTCGCGCGACCGCGTCGGGATTCTCAACTTCTCCGGCGTTGCGTGGGTTCTGAAAGTGGTCCAGCAGTTCGGCGGAATACACAGGGCGATTGTAATGCGCCGGACTCCGTCCGGTTACGCCAGTACCGCGGACGCAATTACCCGCGGCAAAAGATGAACAGCGGCCGCATGGTTTAGGATTATGGTCATGGCTACCACATCCAATCCTCGCAAGGCCGAAGAAGTGCGCAAGGAAGCCGACCTCTTGTATTCCGAAGCGCGCACCGCCGATCAACTGATGGAAAGCATCACGATTCTCCTGAACGAGCACATGCTGAAGTACAACTGGGTGGGCTTCTACATGCTTGAACCCGGAGCTGATCCGCCCATGCTGGTGCTCGGACACTATCGGGGAGCGATGACTCCGCACGTCCGCATCCCGCTGAACCAGGGCATCTGCGGCGCGGCGGCATCGTCGGGGAAGACGGTGGTGGTGGATGACGTGCACAAGGACGCGCGCTATCTTTCCTGCTCGCTCGAGACCAAGTCGGAGATCGTGGTTCCGGTCTTTGTGAACGGCGTTGTGGCCGGCGAACTCGATATTGACAGCCACTTCCCGGCGGCATTCGGCTTAGCGGACCGCGAACTGGTTGAATACTGCGCTCAGCTTGTGGGCAAGCGCATGGAACGCAAGTAAGGCGAAACACGGCCAGCGCCTGCTACTGGCTGCTGGCAATCCTCTTGGAAAGGTTGCTTGCTGGAAGCCAGAAGCTGGCAGCCGGAAGCGCTTCTTCATCCATGAAACAAGTCGTCGCCGCGCTGATCCTGAAAGATGACCGCATCCTCGCCTGCCAGAGGACGCGGCACCAGGCTATGCCGCTGAAATGGGAGTTTCCCGGAGGCAAGATCGAAGAAGGCGAACAGCCTCGCGATGCCATGCGGCGTGAACTGGAGGAAGAACTCGGGATGGTGGCGGAGGTAGGCGTAGAGGTCGCCCGCATCGTCCATGAATATCCGAGCGGCGGTGCGGTGGAACTCCGGTTCTTCGAAGTGCGCAAGTATCAGGGTGAAATCGAGAACCGCATTTTTCGCGAGATACGGTGGGTGACGCGGCAGGAACTGCTGGGGCTGGATTTTCTTGAAGCCGACCTGGGACTGGTGAAGGATCTGGCGGCGGGGAAGATCCTATGAGCGCCACGGCCTTTCACCGCGGAGATCGCGGAGTACGCGGAGAAATTCAGAAGAAAATCTCATTGTCCTCTGCGCGCTCTGCGATCTCCGCGGTTAAATGTTTTTGAACTATCCGGTCCCGCCGCGTAGCTGGCCGTAGACCAGCAGGGCCGTTAACACGACCATAATTACCGTGGTTGCCCAGGCGATGATGTTGAAAGTGGGCTTATTTACGTATTCGCCCATCAGTTCTTTCTTGTTGATCAGCAGCAACATGAAAACCAGCACCCCGGGCAATACTGCGCCGTTGACCACTTGCGAAAGCACGATTATCTTCACCAGCGGAATGCCGGGGATGAGGATGACGGCTCCCCCGGCGACGATGAGCGCTGTGTAGAGCCAGTAAAAGGCGGGAGCTTCGGAGAATTTGCATCCCACGCCCGATTCGAAACCTAGGCCTTCACAAACGGTGTAGGCGGTCGAGAGCGGCAGGATCGACGCGGCAAAGAGCGACGCATTGAAGAGTCCCAGCGCAAAAAGTATGTACGCCCAGTCGCCTGCCAAGGGACGTAGAGACTGGGCGGCGTCAGCGGCGTCGCGAATGTCGCGATTGCCATGCAGGTAAAGCGTGGCCGCGCAAGCCACAATGATGAACCAGGCGACTACGTCGGTGAAGATGCAGCCCACAATTACGTCGAGCCGCGAAGCTTTGTACTGGCGGCGCGTGACTCCCTTTTCCACGACCGACGATTGCAGGTAGAACTGCATCCAGGGAGCGATCGTGGTTCCGACCACGCCGATCACCATGTAGAGGTAGGAGTCCTGCCTGAAGGCCGCCATGTCCGGAGGCTTCACCGTGGCCTTGATCGCCTCCATCCACGCGGGCTTGGCCAGCACTCCGGCCAAAATGTATGTGATATAGAAGAACGAGGCGGCCAGGAAAACTTTCTCTACGCTCTTGTACTGCCCTTTGACCACGATCAGCCAAACGATGACAGCGCAGATCGGCACGGAGATGTATTTTGAGACTCCGAACAGCTCCATGCTTCCCGCGATGCCGGCAAACTCGGCGATGACGTTGCCGAAATTTGTAATCAGAATGCCGAGCATCATCAGGAAGGTAATTCGCAGGCCGAATTCTTCGCGGATCAGGTCGCTCAGGCCCTTACCCGTGACCGCTCCCATGCGGGCGCACATCTCCTGCACCACGATCAGGGCGATGGTGATGGGGATCATGGTCCACAAAAGCGTGTAGCCGAACTGCGCTCCGGCGGCCGAGTATGTGAAGATGCCGCCGGAATCGTTGTCGACATTCGCGGTGATGACGCCCGGCCCTACGACGGCAAAGAAGAGCAGGAGCCGGAACTTCCAACTTCGCAGGAATTTCATGCGCACACGCCACGAGTACAATCAAATTGGCGAAACAGACCGACCAGAATAAATGCAGACAGCGCCGTGTGGATAGATCAATTTGCAAAAACTGAGAGATTCTTTTGCGGAGTTGCGGAGGCGGCTGGGCAGATTGCCGAGCGACTCTTGAGGCGCGGGGGGAGCGCTCTCGGGGGTGAGACGCATCCAAAACTGTTATGGGCACTGGTTGCTGCCGAGCTGCGCTCGGCTTGGACAGCCGAGGGCGGCTGTCCCTACGCGGTCTCCGTCCCCACGCTTACTCCTACAGCTTGGCGCGCAGCATGGCGATTACGTCGTCGGGCGTGATCACGCCGGTTAGGCGATTATGTTCGTCGATCACGGGCAAGGTCAGCAGGTTGTACTTGTCAAACAGTTCAGCGAATTCCTTTTCTTTCGCGTTTTCCTGGCAGGAAATCAGGGGCTCCTGGGCCAAGGCGAGAAGCGGCGTCGTGGAGGGCGCCAGAACGATCTTCACGAGGGGCACCGCGCCCGCCAGGGTGCCGTGGGAATCCATTAGGTAAATGGTACTCATGTTTTCCATGCGGCCCTCGAAGGTGCGCATGGCCTCGATCGCGTCGTTGGCGGTGGCCGCCACCGGCAAGGCAATGTACTCGGTGGTCATGCGGCCAGCGGCCGTATTCTCTTTGAATTCGAGCAGGTCGGTGACTTCCTGGCGTTCTTCGGGCTGCATTTGCACCAGGATTTCTTCGGAACGCTCATCGGACAGGTCACCCAGAAGATCGGCAGCGGCGTCGGGCTCCATCTCCTCGACAATGTCGGCGGCGCGGTCGGAGTCGAGCGATTCCAGGACCGATTTCTGCACCTTCGGTTCGAGCTCTTCCAAGGCGCCAGCGGCTACGCCCTCGTCCAACGTCTCGAACACGGCTTCGCGCTCGTCCGGAGCCAGATCTTCCACGATGTCGGCAATGTCGGCGGGATGGAGTTTGCCCAGCCGCTCATGCGAAATCTTCAGCCGGACGCGGCGGGCGGGATCGGTCTCGATGAGATCGACGAAGTCCCAGGGAATATCGCGGGGAGGGATGCGCAGGAGCAAGGCTCGCAGGGCAACGGCTGGAACCATGCCTTTGAGCAGGCGGCGAATGGCGCCGCGCGCGCCCACGTCCACGCCTCCAACTCTCAGGACTGCCCGATTCTGCGCGCTGTCTTGGTGGAAATCCACGTCGTTCACGCGCACCACTTTGCGACCGTGCACGTCGATTACCTGCTGATCGAGCAGATCGCGGCTGAGGAGAAGCAGTCCTTCGGAGCCGTCGGCCGCGGTCCAATCCGACGCCGCATTGGAGGCTCGAATGCCGCCATTGATTGTGGAAACGGCGGTCAAGGGCAACAGGCGGTTTCCCGCCGGCGTTTTGACGATCAGCAGGGCGACGCGGGAGCGGTCCTCCTGCGGGGCAAGAGCCACCTCGCGCACCCGGCCGCTGGCGGCGCCGGAGGCGTCATAGACGGTCGAGCCCAACAATTCGCTCAGCGAGACGGTGGCCATCACCAAGAGAATACTCAAGAGCGGGTGCGGATGCCAGATGAATAAGAGCACAGCGTCAAAGAAAATCGTCAACCACGGAGGACCCTTCGGCTTCCCCCTCGGCTTCGCTCGGGGCTTCGGCGAAACAGGGCAAGCTTTCTCGAAAAGCGCGAGAGGTGGTGCGCCCTCGGTTATTTCGGTCAACGTTAAAAGCAAACCCGCGTTATACTTCCCCGTTAAAATGGCCCACCGGCCCTACGGGGCTTTCCAAATGACGTTCTTGTTCTTGTCAAACATGACTAGAGAAGCAGCGGACGTCATGTGCGATTCCCCGGTGCGTGGCGTTACAAGAGTCCTTCTCCCTAGTGTCGTCTCGAATCCCTGTTCGTCAAATAGACCCATGCTATAGCTACTGATCGTCGCACCATTGGTTCCGTCCCCTATCGTCAAAGTCCCCTTCCCGAGCGATACATGGGATTTGAAGAATAAGACTTCGTCGTCGTCCAGAAGCCCGCTTGCTTCTCCTTTCTCGTCGTATAGGGCGAGCGTTGGCCTAGGCTTAAAGGTCACTGGCACAGGTTCAGCGAATCCTGGAATAGCCATATTGGTTGTCTGCATCGTCGTCATAAACAATCTTGCCCGTATGTTTCCACTGTCGTCCCTCAGAACGAATTCGTTCGCCTCAACGGTCTTCTTTGAAGGGGCCTGTCCCATGAGAATGAGTGAAGTGACCAAGATCAGCAACGCGGCCCCAAGCTGTTTCAGTCGCCTGTTCTGTTTTTCGACGCTCAGTAGCCTGCTCTCCAGTTCTTCGAATCTAGTTGGATGGGAATTCACGATGCCTCCTGTCGTTCCGACGGGTCGAGTTTACCAAGAACGATAGTAAGACAAACCGGGAACAGACGGAGCGTTTCTTCACTGAGAAATCAGGAAACGTCCCGTCTATCCCCAGGTCTCCGAAAAGCGCGAGAGGTGGCACACCCCAAGTAATTTCGGTAAATGTTAAAAGACCCGCGTTATACTTCCCTGCTAAAGTGGCCTACCCGCCTCTACGACCTTCTCGTAGTAGTTGTCCCAACAGGTTTGGCACCTGCCCCGCTCGGAGCCTAGTATGGGCGCTCTCGTCTGTGGATCAGTGACAAAAGCGACCGGCGACCTCATCCGATTTGGACAAGGCTCTCCGGCCCGGTGGTGGCTGCAGATCGGGTGCTCGGACGTTCCTCCGTCACAAGTACAAGGCGCCATGATTGGGGAATTCATTAGCCGAAATTCTACACCCAACGGAACTGGCAGGTTATCTTGGCCGGGCCGCCGGTTGACACACAACCGTCGGCTGACTAAACTCTGCCTTCCTCACTCGAAGTGTGCGCCCTCTTCTTGAACGGGTCGGCTACAAGGGGCGAATTATGGCAAAGCGTCCTCGCATCGCGGTTGTGGGTAGCGCCAATGTCGATTTGACCACGTTCTCAGATCAGTTCCCGAAGCCCGGGGAAACCATCTTTGGGCAGAAGTTCGACCTCGGATTCGGCGGGAAAGGCGCGAACCAGGCTGTGGCCGCGCGGCTCTGCGGAGCCGACGTTTTCATGGTGGCGCGGGTCGGGGACGATCTGTTCGGTCCGTCCACCATCAAGAACTTTGAAAAACTCGGCATCGATGCCACGCATGTGCGCCAAGTGAGCGGCGTGTCCAGCGGAGTGGCGCCGATCTTCGTTGACCCTTCGGGACAGAATCGGATCATCGTCGTCAAAGGCGCGAATGACACATTGAAACCTGCCGACGTGGATGTGGCGGCGAATATGCTGAAGAGCGCCGACTGCATCGTGCTTCAGTTCGAGATCCCGTTGGCGACGGTTTACTACACCATCAAGTTTGCGCGGCTAAATGGTATCCGCTGCATCTTGAATCCGGCTCCGGCGCAGGCCATTGACATCGAGGCGATAGCGGATCTCGATTACTTTGTTCCCAATGAGAGTGAGGCTGAGGCGATTTCCGGCATGCCGGTGCGCAATGTTGACGATGCCAAGCGCTGCGCGGCCAAGCTTCTGGCTGGCGGCATTCGGCGCGTGATTGTCACTCTGGGCGCGAATGGTGCGCTGCTGGCCGGAAGTGACGGCATGGAGCACGTACCCGCGTTCGGCGTGAAGAGCGTGGATAGCACCGGAGCCGGCGACGCTTTTATTGGCAGCTTCGCCACTTTTCTTGGCGAGGGACTGCCGGAGCGGGAAGCGGTCAGGCGCGCCAACCTTTACGCTGGGCTTTCGACCACGGGAGTGGGAACTCAGAAATCTTTCTATGACCGGGCGCGGTTTGACTCGGAGTGGAGTCGAAGCGAGAAGGCCTAACAGCCAGTTGTGGAAGTTGAGCCGGAGCGCTGTGAACGGCCCTTCCATAAATTGTCATCCTGAGCGCAGCGAAGGATCTGCTGTTCGCGGCGAGAAGCAGGTCCTTCGCTTCGCTCAGGATGACAAAGTCTGATGAATTAGAGTTTTGCTCCGTGTTGCTAGACCTTACCGTTCCATCAGCAGGACTTTTTCCGCTTCGTCGATCTCGGTCAGCTTGACCTCGATCACCTCATTGTCGGTTGTCTGCACGGTTCGGCCGATGAACGTGGCCTCGACTGGCAACTCGCGATGGCCGCGATCGATCAGCACCAACAACTGCACCAGGCTGGGGCGGCCATGCGAAAAAAGGGCATCGAGGGCGGCGCGTGTGGTGCGGCCGGTGTAAAGGACGTCGTCGACCAGCACGATCTTTTTGCCCTCGATGGAAAAGCCAATTTCCGCTTCCTGCACCACGGGCTTCGGCCCCAGCGTGGAAAGATCGTCCCGATAGAACGTGATATCGAGCGTGCCCACGGGAACTTTCTTCTTTTCGACCTGCTGAATCATTTTGCCGAGCCGCTCGGCGATGGGAACTCCTCGACGGCGGATTCCGACCAGGCCCAAGCCCTCGACGCCGCCGTTCTTCTCGAGGATTTCGTGAGCCAGACGCACCAGGGTGCGTTCAATCTCCGAACCCGACATCAGCTGCGCTTTCTGCCTGAGCGTTGTTTTGTGTACCGCGTTCTTCTTAATAGACATGTCAGGAGTGCCTCGTCAAATCAATTTGAATTCGAACAACAGACTCGGATCGGGTCTATCCCGGTTCTTGAATGTAGTGAGTCTTCTCCCGACCGTCAAGCCCGCTTGAACTGGCTGGATCTCGGCGTTGCTTGATGGCCGCCAGGATGGCAGGTCCGCAGCTGCCCTCGCGTGACGGCTTACGCCTGGAGACTGTCCGGCGACCAGAGACCTCGGGCGGGCAGACTCCCTCCAGAGCTGGCAATGCTCGGGAGGTTGCGCCAGTCCGCTGCACTTCCGAGTTCTGCGACCGGATCGCCGGCGCCCGAATTCAGGTACAATCTTCGAATTCGCCGCTCCGTTTCGAAACCTGGCTAGGGTCAATTCAACATTCCAAATCTGAATCTCCGAGGTGCGTCATGAGACATGCTCTCCCTGCGCGAATTATTCTGCTTTCCGCTGTCCTACTGGTTCTCTCGCTTCTTTCGGTGCTGGTCTTCCGCCGAGAGATGCTGGTGGGAGCGGCGCCGGCGTTTAAGGGCGTGCTGACGTATCACAACGACAACCAGCGGACGGGACGTAACTCGAGCGAGACCTCGCTCACGCTCAAGAACGTGAACTCCACTACATTTGGCAAGCTGTTCGTGATTCCTACCGACGGCCTGGTGGATGCGCAACCCTTGTACGCTCCGAATGTGGCTGTTCCTGGGAATGGCACGCACAACGTGCTGTTTGTGGCGACTGAGAATGACACGGTGTACGGGTTTGATGCGGACAGCGGTTCGACTCTTTGGCAGGTAACTACGCTGGCGGCGGGCGAGACTCCGTCGGACGACCGCGGTTGCGGGCAGGTCACTCCGGAGATCGGAGTTACTTCTACTCCGGTAATCGATCTTACAGCTGGGCCGCATGGGACGATCTATGTGGTCGCTATGAGTAAGGACTCAAGTTCCAACTATCATCAGCGGCTGCATGCCCTGGACATTACCAGCGGAGCGGAGGAATTTGGCGGTCCGGTGGATGTTGCGGCGAAGTATCCTGGAACGGGCGATAACAGTCAGGGTGGGTACGTAATCTTCGATCCTAAGCAGTATAAGGAGCGGGCCGGGTTGTTACTGCTGAATCACATTATTTATACGTCGTGGGCTTCACATTGCGATGACCGTCCCTATACGGGATGGATCATGAGTTACAACGAGACGACTTTGGCCCAGAAGTCGGTGCTCAATGTGACGCCGAATGGGCATGAGGGCGCGATATGGGGAGCTGGAGCGGGGCTGGCGGCGGATTCGAACGGAAATATTTACTTTCTCGACGCCAATGGGACTTTCGATACGGCGCTGAATGCCGAGGGGTTTCCGGAGAGTGGCGACTACGGAAACGCGATCATGAAGCTCGCTATCAAGAAGGGACAACTTACAGTTGCCGACTACTTCAACATGTATAACACGGTGAGCGAGTCGGATGCGGACGAGGATCTGGGGTCGGGGGGTGCCATGGTTGTTCCTAGTTTCAAAGACTCCAGCGGCGTGGTGCACGAGTTGGTTGTGGGCGCCGGCAAGGATTCAAACATCTATCTGGCAAATCGGACTAACATGGGGAAGTTTAATCCTAATAACAATAGTCAGATTTACCAAGAAGTGACCGGTGCGCTGGCGGGGCAGGTGTTTTCGTCTCCGGCATTTGCCGACAATCGAATTTACTATGGGGCGGTGAACGACGCGATCAAGGAGTTCACGTTTAATGGCAGCGGCCTGTTGAACTCGACGCCGGCGTCGGAGACGAGCACACAATTCGGCTATCCGGGTGCTACGCCCAGCATCTCAGGGAATTCGGCGAGCAACCTCATTTTGTGGGCTACCTCGAATTCCTCGCCAGCGACGCTGCACGCTTACAGCGCGAACAACCTTGCTGTGGAGTTATATAACTCGAACCAGGCGGCGGGCGGGCGCGACCACTTCGGGAATGGGAACAAGTTCATCACGCCGACAATTGCCAATGGCAAGGTGTATGTGGGGACGACGAACGGGGTGGGCGTGCTGGGACTGCTGCCGTAGGAAAGTTCATGACGCGGACGGCGTAGTAGATATACGTTGCAGCGTGTGGCGAAGTTCCAGCGCGAACCAGCGCCTAAAGGCGCAGTGATTGCGCGGCACTTGCGGTATGCCTGAGGGCATACCCTGATACGGATCGTCCCTGCACCAAGGGCCCGGCGAGCAAATGCACTCCTTGTGTCGTAGAATTCCGTTGTACGGAAACGATCGAGAGTTGACTTGAGGTCGAGATGAAACTGCTTCTGGCTTTTGCTTGCTGCTTTTTCGCTCTGTCTTCTTTTGCTTACTCTGCGACCGTTGCGCAGACGTTTTCAACTTCGGCGGGTGAAGTTAAGATCACGCCGCTGTATCACGCCAGCACCTTGATCGAGGCGGGCGGAAAGATTATCTACCTCGATCCGGCCAAACCTGCAAGGTTCGCCGGGTTACCGAAAGCAGACCTCATTCTGATTACCGACATTCACCAGGACCACATGGATCCAGATTCTATTGCCGAAATCAGCAAGGCCGGGACCGAGATCTTCGCAGCACCCGCGGTGGTGGCAACGGTGACGACTGCCAAGCCGATTGCAAATGGCGAAACTAAAAAGTGGCAGGGCTGGACTATCGAGGCCATCCCCGCCTATAACCTGACGCGCGGCCCGGCCCCCGGCAAACTTTTTCATGACAAGGGACGCGGCAACGGATACGTGCTCACTCACGGCGGCGTGCGCTTTTACTTCTCTGGCGACACGGAGGGGATCCCTGAAATGCGCGCCCTCAAGAACATCGACGTGGCATTCGTCTGCATGAACCTGCCTTACACCATGCCTCCTGAGGAAGCGGCGGCCGCGGTGAAGGCGTTTCACCCGAAGATCGTGATTCCCTACCACTACCGCGGCTCCGATCTCGCCGTGTTTAAGAAAGGCCTGGAAGGAACCGGAATCGAAGTCCGGCTGCTCGACTGGTATCCGCAATAGGCGGAGTTGCGGGCCGCTTGCTCCTCACTATGGATCGGCAGGGTGCGCCGCACATTCAAGATTCTTAAGGAAAAGAAAAACATGAGGGCGTTGGAGTGAGACCTCCGTGGGCTGGAGTGTTGGCCGTCTTCGCGTTAGCCCTGTTTCTCTCGGCTGCGCCAGCTCTGCCTCAGCCGCGAACTGCTCGACCGCTCACCTCCGAGATTGTCCTGACGCTCGACCCGGCACAATCGAAAGTGCATTGGACGGTGGACAGCACGCTGCACACGGTACACGGCACCTTCGCCCTCAAAAGCGGAACCGTACATTTCGATCCCGAGACCGGGAAGGCCGACGGCGAGGTTGTCGTCTACGCACCGAGCGGCGAAAGCGGGAATGGTTCACGCGACCGGCGCATGCACAGAGAGATTCTGGAGACGGCAAAATATCCCGACGTGGTCTTCCGTCCTACGCAAGTGGACGGCAAAGTGGCCCAGGCTGGAGCATCAGACGTAAAGCTGGACGGCGTTTTCTCCATACATGGCGCTGACCATGACCTGATGGCGCTGGTGCACGCCGAGTTGACGGGAAATCGGTGGAGGGGAACCGCCAAATTCGAAGTGCCGTATGTGAAATGGGGGATCAAAGACCCGAGCAATTTTTTTCTGAAAGTAAAGCCAGTGGTAAATGTGGAATTGGAAATGTCGGGGGAAATCAAGGCCGCGAGGTAGATTCGCGAGCGTGCGGCCTATCCGCTCTGTCCGCCGGGCAGGAAAGCAGTAAACGTTTGCTGCAATGTGCCCTCAAAGCTCATGTTACGATAGCGAGCGCCTACTGCCTTTCTATCCCAATCCACGCAATGCCCAATGGATATCCGTGAAACCGCGCGGACGGCGAAAGTTTCCACTGCCATCGTGTCCCAAACGGTCGACCCTGTTCCCACGGTCGATCCTCAACTTGCCAAGCGGGTGCGGACGCACTCGGATACCTTCCAACACGCAGGCTCGGGCCGTGGCTTCGGGGCGGACTCGCATCCTTGGGCTGACCGTTTCCGAAATCATCAATCTATTCTTCCCGGAGGTCGCGCAGACTTCTCGAGAATCTCGTCCATGACGGCTACGAGATCCTGCTGACTTCGACCGTGCACGATCCAAAACGGATGGAATCTTCAGTGTGGCGCATGACCCCGGCCACGGACTTAGTTAGAACGGCATTCCTCGTTTTGCCGTTCTGCTGCTAGACTGGCGGGCTTGCGTTTCGGAAAGAATTCCGCAATCCGTGAGAAAGAAGGTTGCAATTAAACGTGGCATGGGAATAATCTAAGCGGTTAATGCTTGTGAGTAAACGATTACGGAATTGCCGAGATGCGGAACAAGCAGTAGGACAGGAGCTATGCTGCAGGGTTTGCGGGAACAAGTCTTAGAGGCCAACCTGGAACTGGTGCGACGGGGTCTCGTTCTGTACACATTTGGCAATGTTAGCGGCATCTCGCGCGCGGAGGGTCTGGTGGCGATCAAGCCCAGCGGCGTCCCCTATGAAGAGATGAAACCGGAACACATAGTGGTGACGGACCTGGCGGGCAACATCGTGGAAGGAAAGCTGAGGCCATCGTCCGATTTGCCCACTCATCTGGTGCTGTACAACCAGTTTGCTGAAATCGGCGGGGTCGCGCATACCCACTCCGAATATGCGACCGCCTGGGCCCAGGCGCGCCGGCCAATCCCATGCTTCGGTACCACCCATGCGGACTATTTCCATGGGCCGGTACCGGTTACCTCAGAAATGACCGACCAGGAGATTGGCGAGAACTACGAAGAGAACACTGGACACGCCATTGTGCGCAGCTTGCAGCAAGCGAGTCCGTCGGCGACTCCGGGCGTGCTGGTGGCCAACCATGGCCCTTTCGCCTGGGGAGAAGATGCGAGCGCAGCGGCTCGTAACGCGGTCCTTCTGGAGGCTATCGCGCGGATGGCCTACTTCACACTCGGCATCAATGCCGCGGCACGACCGGTTGGAAGCGCGCTCCACGACAAGCATTACCTGAGAAAGCACGGCAAGAACGCATATTACGGGCAGGTCAAGGACAAGCAATGACACCACTGCTAGCGGCAAGTGTACCTTCTCGGCTGGTACATCTTTCCCCCATCGACATTGTTATCGTGGTTTTTTATTTTGCGCTGGTGCTCTCCATCGGCTGGTACTTAAAGGGGCGGGCGAACACCGGCGAAGATTTCTTCATGGCGGGGCGGGAGATGACGGCGTGGGTGGCCGGTCTCAGTTTCCTCTCGGCCAATCTGGGCGCGCTCGAATTGATGGGCTGGGCGGGTTCAGCCTACCAGTACGGCATCCTGGCGACGCACTGGTATTGGATCGGCGCCATCCCGGCGATGCTGTTCCTGGCGCTGGTCATGATGCCGTTCTATTACATTTCCAAGACCCACTCGGTGCCGGGATATTTGCAACTGCGTTACGGGGAACCGAGCCGCGCCCTGTCGGCGGTTTCGTTCGCGTTTATGACCGTCCTCATGAGCGGCGTCAATATGTTTGCCATGGCCAAGGTCATGCAGATTGTGCTCGGATGGGACATTAATTTCAGCATCTGGGTCTCGTCTTTGACGGTGGCCATTTATGTGACGCTGGGCGGGCTGCGCTCGGCGATCTTTAACGAGGTGCTGCAGTTCTTCCTCATCTGGGCGGGCGCGCTGCTGATTCCGATCCTGGGATTGGTGGAGGCCGGCGGATGGACCAACCTCAAGTTGCAGATTGCCGAGCGAGCATCGACGCAGTACGTTCATCTCTGGTCGGGCTTGGGCTCATTCACCAACAATCCCATGGGAATTCATTGGACCGGGATTGTGTTTGGGCTTGCGATGGTGATCTCGACGGGCTACTGGACTACGGACTTCCTGGTGGTGCAGCGCGTTCTGGCCGCGAAAGACCTGCGGAGCGCGGAAATCGCGCCGATCATCGGGGCCGCATTCAAGATGGCGGTTCCGTTCATCGTGATTCTTCCGGGATTGATCGGCTTGGCGGTGCTGCCGGTGAAGCTGGTTCCGGAATCGGTCGCCAGAATAACCGGGGGCCACAGCTATAACGACGTTCTTCCGCTCATGCTGGCCCGCTATTGCGGTCCCGGGCTGCTCGGTCTAGGAGTTACGGCGCTGATCGCGGGCTTTATGTCGGGCATGGCGGGGAATGTGAGCGCCTTCACCACGGTGTGGACCTATGACATCTACCGACCGTTCATCAATCGCAAGGGCACGGACCATCACTATGTGAATATGGGACGCTGGACCACGGTGATCGGCGTGCTGATCAGCGTCGGCACAGCGTATCTGGTTATGCAGTTCGCCAGTATCATGGATTATGTGCAGGCGCTATTCAGCTTCTTCATTGCTCCGCTATTCGGTACGGTGGTGCTCGGGATGCTCTGGAAGCGGGCGACTGGCTGGGGCGGCTTCTGGGGGTTGCTGTCCGGGACGCTTTGTTCGGTTAGCATGTTTCTCTGGGTGAAACACGATCCTTCCGCGCTGCGTTATGTGGCGCTGTCGCCCCACGCTAAAGGCCTTGCCCAGGATATGTATCAGGCACTCTGGTCCTTTATAACTTGTGTCGTCGTGACCGTAGTGGTGAGTCTGGTAACGAAGCCTATACCGGAGAGCCAATTGACTGGACTGGTCTATGGGCTGACTAAGATTCCAAGCGTGGGGAAACTCCCGTTATACCAGAGGCCTATTTTCTGGGCGGGCGTGGTAATGGTGGTATTCATCGCACTGAACATTATTTTCTGGTAGAGGATTTTCTGGCAAACGGAGGCACGCTGCATGATTTCGATCTGGTTTTTCATCGGTATCTCACTGGCTGTAAATGGCGCGTTGATTCTGGCTGCGGGAATTTTCCAGCTGATAAATCCTCCAGAGCAGCCTAGTGTGGTCCTTTACCACCTGCACGCCAATGTGTGGTGGGGAGCGGCATTGCTGGTGTTCGGTCTTATTTATTGTGTCCGCTTCGCACCGAAGCGGAAATCCTAAGGAGAAGTGGAGAGTGATATGTCGGCCAGTCATAAGAAAATGACGATGGGAATCATTGTCGGTAACCGGGGATTCTTTCCGGATCATTTAGCCAAAAGCGGGCGGGAAGAGATTTTGCGGGTTCTGGAGGCGGCCAACATCGACGTGGTGGCTCTTACTCCCGAGGAAAGCAAGCATGGGGCGGTGGAGACGCGGGAAGAGTCCCGGCGTTGCGCGGATCTGTTTAAGCGCAACCGCGAGCGGATCGACGGCATCATCGTGACGCTGCCGAATTTTGGCGAGGAGCGGGCGATTGCCGATGCTTTGCGTCTGGCCGATCTGCGCGTGCCGGTACTGATTCAGGCCACGCCGGACGATCCTGCGAAGATGGCGATTGCCTTCCGCCGCGACAGCTTCTGCGGCAAGATGTCGGCCTGCAACAATCTTCGGCAGTACGGGATTCCGTATTCGATTACTACGCTGCACACGGAGAGTCTCGACTCGCCGGAGTTCGCCAAAGACCTGGAGTGGTTCGCGGCGGTGTGCCGGGTGGTAAACGGTTTCCGGAACTTACGGGTGGGCGCGATCGGCGCGCGGCCGGCCGCGTTCAACACAGTGCGTTATAGCGAGAAGATACTGGAATCGCAGGGCATCTCGATTGAGACGCTCGATCTTTCCGAGGTGCTGGGCCGCATTTCGCGCATGAAAGACAACGACGACCATGCGCAGGCTAAGCTGGCCGCCATCAAAAAGTACGCCGATTCGAGCGATGTGCCGGCGGCGGCCTTGTTGAAGATGGCAAAACTGGGGGCGGTCGTCGACCAGTGGATGGCGGCTACCGAGGTTGCGATCAGCGCCGTCCAGTGCTGGACTTCGATCGAAGAGAACCTAGGCGTGGTTCCCTGCACCATCATGAGCATGATGAGCAACGAACTGCTGTCCAGCGCCTGCGAAGTGGACATTTGCGGCGTACTGGGAATGCACGCTCTGCAGCTTGCTTCCGGGACTCCGTCGGCGCTTCTCGATTGGAATAACAATTATGGAGCGGATCCGAACAAGGCGGTGTGCTTCCACTGCTCCAACTTGCCCAAACATTTCTTCCGCTCGGTGAAGATGGATTTTCAGGCGATCATTGCCGGCACGGTGGGCAAGGAGAACACATTTGGAACCTGCGTTGGGGTCATCCGGCCGGAGAAGATGAGCTTTGCGCGCTTTTCGACCGACGATACCTCGGGCAAGATGCGCGGCTACGTGGGCGCCGGACAATTCACCGACGATCCGCTGAACACCTTTGGCGGCGCGGGGGTGGTGGAAATCCCGAAGCTACAGCGGTTGCTGCATTTCATCTGCGAGAAAGGCTTTGAGCATCACGTTGCCGCCAATCTTTCGTCGGTGGCATCGGCGGTGCATGAAGCTACGACCCGCTATTTCGGGTGGGACATGTACTGGCACGGGCACGACAATGGAGCGTGCTGATGGCAATCGTCGCGGGAGTGGATTTTGGGACGCTTAGCGTGCGCGTCTCTCTGGTGGACAGCGAACGCGGTCTCCTGGAGTCCGCGGTTGCCGAATACCCACTGCATCGCAAGCGCGAAGATCCGGAATACGCCACCCAATCCCATGACGATCACATGCGGGCGTTGGCTGCGGCGACGCGCGAAGCCCTGAAGAAGGCCGGAATCACCGGGGATCAAGTGCAGGCCATCGCGCTGGATACCACGGGTTCATCGGTGATTCCGGTCGGCAAGGATCTTCAGCCATTAGGCGAGTACTACCTGTGGTGCGACCATCGCGCGAAGGGCGAGGCGGCGGAGATCACGGAGGCGGCTCGCCGCGAGGGACTCGAAGCGATTCAATGGTGCGGCGGGGTGTACTCGTCGGAGTGGGGATTTTCCAAGCTGCTGCACTGGCTCCGGCACAATCCGGAGAAGCGGGCAAAGTTCGTCTCCGCCTTCGAACATTGCGACATGGTGGCGGCCACGCTCTGTGGCATCACCGATCCCAAGAAAGTGAAGCGCAGCGTTTGCGCCATGGGACACAAGTGGCTCTGGAATCGACAACTGGGCGGGTTGCCTCCGGAGAGCTTTCTGGTTAGCGTCGATCCTCTGCTGAAAGGAGTGCGCGCGAAGCTGGATGGCGAATACGCTACGTCCGATCAGATCGCGGGCACGCTCTCGGCGTTCTGGGCTGAACAACTGGGGCTGAAGGCGGGGATTCCGATTCCGGTAGGAGCGTTCGACGCACATTGGGACGCGATTGGCGCGGGGTGCCGAACCGATGACATGGTGAACGTCATCGGCACCTCGACTTGCATTATTGGAATCACTCCATCGGTGAACCTAGTGCCCGGCGTTTGCGGGGTTGTTCAGGGCAGCGTGCATCCTCTGCGGACGGGAATCGAAGCCGGACTTTCCGCCGTGGGAGACATCTTCAGTGCGATCGCTACTCGGGCTGGAACCGATGTCAGGACATTGAGCGCCGGACTGGAGAACTATCGCGCCGGGCAGACGGGATTGCTGCGCATGACCTGGGACAACGGCGACCGCACCGTGCTGGTGAACCCCAACCTGCGCGGCGTGACGCTCGGATGGAATCTCCAGAGCACCGCCCAGGATGAACTTTTCGCGGCGATTGAAGGAACGGCGTTTCATACCCGCGTCATTCTGGATCGCATGGCTGGGAATGGCGTACACATCAAACGCGTGATCAATGCCGGAGGCATTCCTCAGAAGAATGATGTGCTGAACCAAGTCTATGCCGACGTGCTGGGACGGCCGGTGCTGGTTCCGAGCAAAAGCGTGGTCAGTCTTGGATCTGCCATCTTTGCTTTTCTGGCGGCGGGGACTTTCAAGACCATCGAAGAAGCGCAGGATAAGATCTGCCCCGGCCACCGGACATTCAAGGCCAATGAATCGGCGCAGCATATTTACGAAGACCTGTATCCCTTGTTTAGCAAGTTGTATTTCACCCTGGGCCAGCGGGGCGGCAACGGCATGGGAGACATCCTGCCGACATTGATCGCTGTGGCAGCGTCTGTGGCGGGCCATACAGCACATTAGAACTCGAAGCGAAGGAGCGGCTATGAGCGTTCAGGAAGTTGTGCGAAGGATGGCAATCGGAGGGTTAGGGCTGGCACTGTTTACTACGGCTGTGGAGGCTAAAACGATAGTGACGAGCCAGCCCTTTGGGAAGATGCCGGATGGAACTCCGGTAGAGATTTACACGCTGAGCGACGGCGCGTACGAAGCTCGAATCACAACCTACGGCGGAATTGTAGTTTCCCTGAAAGCTCCGGACCGCAACGGCAAGGTGGCGGACGTGGTGCTTGGGTTCGACGATCTTGACGGCTACGTGGCCAACTTCAACGGCTCTTCGAACGCATTCTTCGGAGCTATCATTGGACGTTATGGGAATCGCATAGCGCGCGGCAGCTTCACGCTCGATGGCCAGAAATATTCGTTGCCTCAGAACAACGGCGAGAACACTCTGCACGGCGGGCCGCACGGTTTCAATAATGTGGTCTGGAAAGGAAAGCCGGTCGCGGACGGAGTGGAACTGAGTTATCTGAGCAAAGATGGCGAGGCGGGATTCCCGGGCAACCTGAGGACGACGGTTCGCTACACATTGGTGAAGGGCGACCTGAGGATTGAGTATTCAGCCACCACTGACAAAGACACGGTGGTCAATTTGACTAATCATTCTTATTTCAATCTGGCTGGGCAGGGCGACATCCTGAACCATCAACTGACTCTGCACGCATCCCGCTTCACGCCGGTGGATGCGGGGCTGATTCCTACGGGCGAGTTGAAGCCGGTGGAAGGGACTCCCTTTGATTTTCGCAAGGCGACTGCCATTGGAGCGCGGATTAACGCGGACGATGAACAGATTCACCGCGGCCGCGGCTATGATCACAACTGGGTGCTGGACGGCGGCGGCGGAAAACTGGCGGAAGCCGCCGAGGTCTATGATCCAAGCAGTGGGCGCGTGCTGAAGGTTCTGACGGATCAGCCGGGAGTCCAGTTTTACAGCAGCAATTTCCTGGACGGTTCGGTCAAAGGCAAGGGCGGGAAAGCGGACAATTTGCACGCGGCTCTGTGCCTGGAGACGCAGCACTTCCCCGACTCTCCGAATCATCCCGCTTTCCCGACGACGGAGTTGAAGCGCGGGGAGCGGTATCATACGGTCACTGTCTACAGCTTCTCTGTCCGCTAAAGATTTCAGTGGAAAGACCCAATTTGGGGGACAGGTCTCCCGATCATCCCATCGGAATTGGCGAGTTGCTGCCGGAACACGGGTCAGTCATTCTTGCGCGACCCGGCTTTTTCTGATTGAGGGGGGAACATGAAAACACTGCGATTTGTCGTCTCTCTGATCACCGACGATAATGACTACCAACGCGCGCAGGCTAGCGCCGCCCAAGAGGCTGCGACCCGCCTGGGGGTGGAGGTGCGCATCCTTTTTGCCAACAACAATTCCATTGACCAGAGTCAGCAACTTCTGGACGCGATCCACGCTCGCGACGTGGATGGAATCATTGTCGAGCCCGCCGGTCGAACGGGCTTTCCCAAGGTCGCGCAGGCGGCAGTGGCATCGGGCATCGCCTGGGTGGTGCTCAATTGCGAGGCCGACTACTTGAAGGAACTTCGTTCCAGCGGCAGCGTCCAGGCCTTTGCTGTGAGTGCCGACAATCATGAGATCGGGCGGATTCAAGGGCGTCAGCTGTCCGCTATTATGCCCCGCGGCGGTTCGCTTCTCTACCTTCAGGGCCCCTCCTACAGTATGGTTACGGAGCAGCGTACCGCCGGCATGCTGGAGACAAAACCAGGAAGCATGAGCGTCAAGGTCTTGAAGAGCACTAACTGGACGGAAGAATCCGGCTTCCATGCGGTTGCATCATGGTTGCGGCTTTCCACGGCGCATCAAGAGCAAATCAATGTCGTGCAGGCTCAAAACGACCTGCTCGCGATGGGCGCGCGGCGCGCCATCGAAGAACAGACGACTCGGCCAGAGGGGAACCGCAAATCGACTGTGCCATTTCTTGGCGTCGACGGTCTTCCGGGAACCGGGCAGGCTTGGGTGCGGCAGGGCATTCTGGCAGCCACCGTTATCACGCCCCCAATTACTTCGCCCGCCCTCGAAGCCCTGGTGGCGGCTGTAAAAGGGCGGGGACACCAGCCGGAACGCACGCTGATTGCACCTCTATCCTTTCCGGACATCGACAGCTTGGCGACTAAGTTTGCAGCCCGGTCCACGGCTGGAGGCGATTCAGCGAGCAGTTGACAAACATCTGCCAGGGGCTAGCGCTGGCCGCGTCTCGCCGGGGGCTTTGGGGCGCTGGCCGAAAAAGTTGGAGCCCAATGCGACCGAATTTCTTCGGCCTTCGGAGTTGCTTGCACCGTCCGCAAGGATGTTGCGCACACCCACTCCAAGTCACGGCTTACGTTGTTCAGAGCAGACCATGATGAAGATTCATCTTGTATTGCGCATTGCAGTATGCGTTCTCATTTCTCAAACTCTGCTGACGAGCGCCTGGGCACAGGCAAAGGCTTCGCCGGCTGCTGCGGCATCTCCAGCAACGAATGTCCAACTGCTGGCCGCGACTCCGCCCATGGGCTGGAATAGCTGGGATGGGTACGGCACGACCATCAATGAAGCCCAATTCAAAGCCAACGCCCAGTGGTTCGCCGAGCACCTCAAACCTTACGGATGGCAATATGTCACGGTGGATATGGAATGGTTTGTCACCAATCCGATCGCCGAAGGCAATTCAAAAAACTCGCAGTTCAGCCTGGACAGCTATGGGCGCTATACGCCACCAGCGAGCCGATTCCCTAGCGCGGCCGGCGGCGCGGGGTTCAAACCTCTAGCCGACTACGTGCACTCCCTTGGCCTGAAATTTGGCATCCACATTCTCCGAGGCATTCCCAAGCAAGCGGTGGAAAAAAACTTGCCCATCGCGGAGTCAGATTATCGCGCGGCGGATGCGGCGGATACTTCGGACACGTGTCCGTGGAATTTCGACAACTACGGTCTCGATTCCTCGAAGCGGGGAGCGCAAGCTTATTACGACTCCATTGCGCGACTCTATGCCAGTTGGGACGTCGATCTCATCAAGGTCGATTGCATCAGCAGCCATCCCTATAAAGGAGATGAAATTCGAATGCTGAGCCTGGCGCTGGGGAAAAGCGGCCGGCCGATTGTCCTCAGCCTTTCGCCCGGGCCTGCTCCCATCGAGAAGGCGTATGAAATGCGCCAATACGCACAAATGTGGCGCATCTCCGATGACATTTGGGATCTGTGGCACAACGATCGGGACTATCCCAAAGGAGTTGGAGATCAGTTTGCCCGGGCGGCCCAGTGGGCAGCTATGTCCGAGCCCGGACACTGGCCGGATGCGGACATGCTGCCGGTCGGCCGTTTGGGCCCCGCACCGGGTTGGGGGCAAGCGCGCGACACGCGGCTTACGCACGACGAACAGCGGACGCTGATGACGCTTTGGTGCATCTTCCGCTCGCCTTTGATGGTGGGCGGCGATCTCACGGCCGGCAATGACTGGACCACGTCTTTGCTCACCAATCCAGAGGTGATTGCCCTGGATCAGCACTCAACGGGGAATCATCAGGCGATCGCAAGCAGCAAAGCATCTGTCTGGTTGGCGCAGCCGGCTTCAGGAAAAGGCTATTACGTTGCTGCCTTCAACCTTGAAGATGCCGCCGCAACCGTCGAATATTCGTGGCGAGACTTGGGTCTTCCGGATAAGGAATATAGCTTGCGCGATCTGTGGGAGCGCAAGGATCTGGGTCCAGCCCAGTCCATCAAGCTGACCTTGCCGCCGCATGGGGCCGTGCTTTATCGCGTATTGCCCAAACCGGAAGGGCTGTGGGAGCAAAATTAGAATTGGGCCATCCGACAACAATCGTAAACAGGTTGTAGACCAGGAGCCAGCGATGATCGGGCGACGCGAATTTCTTCGCAACAGCGTGTTGGGGATGGGCGGAGTGCTCATCTCCAAGTATCCGTTAGCGGCATCGACAACCACCACGGATTCGAGAATCGAGATTCTGCTTGACGAGCCTTTAGGAGTCGTCTCTCCGAATATCTACGGACACTTCGCGGAGAATTTGAGTGGAGTGATCTACGACGGGATCTGGGTGGGCGAGAACTCGAAGGTTCCGAACATCGGCGGAATTCGGAAACAATTGGTCGAGGAGATGAGGCAGATCAAGCCAGCGGTGGTTCATTATCCGGGTGGCTGCTTTGCCGATAGCTATGATTGGCGCGACGGCGTCGGCCCCGCTTCCAACCGGCCGCGTCGAACTAATTTCTGGGAGGGCGATGAACCGGCGGGCTCGCCTGCCCGTCATAAGTACGATTCCAACCAATTTGGCACCAACGAATTCGTTCACTTCTGCCGATTGATTGGCAGCCAGCCTTATCTGGCGGCGAATCTGCGCAGCTTGCCGGCCGAAGAATTCTATCGCTGGGTGGAGTACTGCAATTCTCCGGCCGGCAGCACGACCTTGGCGGAGACGCGGGCGGCGGCAGGCGACGCCGACCCGTTCCAGGTCCGTTTCTGGGGAGTGGGCAATGAGTCATGGGGATGCGGGGGCAATTTCACCGCTCAGGAATACGCGGTCGAATTCCGGCGGTTTACGGCTTGGGTTCCGAAATATGGGATGGAGCTTTCCCTGGTCGCATCCGGACCTAGCGACGACAGTTATGATTGGACCCGCGGTTTTCTCGAGGAGATTACGCGCAAGGGGCCGGATGCGCTTCACTCCATCTTTGGTCTAGCGCTTCATTATTATTCCTGGAACCTGAGCCGCGGCCGTACCAGCGATTGGGATGAAGGCAAAGGCGACGCGCTCAAGTTTGAGTTGGTGGACTGGTACGAACTTCTGCGGCAAGGCGAAGTCATGCAATCTCTCATCGACGGGCACTGGCAGGTGATGGGCGAGTTCGATCGCGAGCATCACATCAAACTGGTCGTGGATGAATGGGGACCCTGGTACCGTCCGGGCAGCGAAGCGACAGCCAGCGACATTCTGGAACAGACTCCAACCTTGCGGGATGCGGTGTTTAGCGGGATGACGCTGGACATTTTCAACCAGAATCCGGAAAAGGTCGCGATGGCAAATTGCGCCCAGCTGATCAATTGTCTGAACAGTTTGTATCTCGCGCATGAAGATAAATTTTGTGTGACGCCGGTCGGTCACGTATTCAAGATGTATGCCGCGCACCAAGGCGGCCAGTCGCTGCGCACCGTGTTCTCTGCTCCGTCGGCTCATTATGAGCGCGACGGCAAAGCGGCTTCGTTCTGGAGTCTGAAGGGCTCGGCTTCACTGCATGAGAAGCAACTCGTGCTTACGGCCGTGAATTCGCATGTCAGCGAGGCCCGCGAAGCGGAGATTGTGGTGCGGGGAGCCACTATCCAGTCGGCGAGCGCTACCGTGCTCACTGACCGTGACATCCACGCGCACAACTCGTTCGCGGAGCCGGATGCGGTTGTTCCTAAGGATCAGCCCTTGGTGAAGGGGCCGCTCTCGAAGTTTGTGTTTCCGCCGGCGTCAGTGACCAAACTGGTTATGAGCCTTTCGTAGCTGGTTCGGCTGAGACTGTCGCGGCCGTTCAGGTGGCGTGGAATGGAGACGAACTGCGCGGGCGCGATCGACGCTTCAGAACGATGTTCACGATCCGAGCCACAATAGTGGAATGAGGCCGCCTGCAGCGAGTGCCGCCATGAGCGAGAGGCTTTGTATGCCGGTCTTCCGGTCGGCCATGCTGTAGGCGTAAATTCCTTTCACGAGGTTGTTGCTGGCGGCGGCGATTGCAACCGCGGCCGCCGCAACTTTCAGAGGTGTGAGCGTGCCCGCTGCCTGGGTCATCCCCATGATGAAGGGATCTACGTCGGTTACGCCCATGATGGCGGCCAGAGTATTCACTCCCGCTCTGCCCAGATAAGTAACCGCTAACTGGGTAGCTACCAGCATTGCCAAAAACAATGCGGCGAAGCCAAATGCCGCCAGCAGTTCTAGGGGGTTGTTGGGTTCGAACTCCCGTTGTACTGCCTCCGCGCTGGGATCCGGCCGGCGCGACCAGAGCCAGCCTATGCCTACCGCCAGGCCGGCCAGTATCAGAAACGGGAGCGCCAGCAGAGACATCAGGTGCCGGTTGAAAATGGCCAGAAGCCCGACCAGGCGCAGGTACATCATGCCGGAGGCGATCAGGATGCCTCCGGCGAAGAGGTGGGGATGCGATTCGCGCGCGGCTCGCCGCGCCATTACGACCGTGGTGACGGTCGATGAATACGCTCCGCCCAGCAACGCCGCCAGCACTACCCCGCCCTGCTGCTTCGTCACCTTCTGCAGAACATAACTGCCGTAGGAGACGGCGCTGACCGCGACCACTACGAGCCAGGTCTTGAAAGGATTGATGTGATATCGGGTGAATTCCTGATGCGGCAGGACGGGCAAAATTACGCCGGTCAAAAGCAAGAACTTGGCGAACGTAAGAATCTCTTGCGGAGCGATGCGAACGGCGAGCTTCTCAAGAGCCGACTTGAGATCGAGCAACAGCAGGCTGGCGACGCCCAGCGTGGTCGCAATCCACAAATGTCCGTAACAGACCAGCGCTCCGACCAGGAACGTCGCGAGACCGGACATTTCCGAGGTGACACCGCCGGCTTCAGCGGACGAAAGCTTGTGCCAGTAGGACAAAAGTAAGAATCCGGCGACTACCAGAAAACCGACGGTCAGCGGCAGCAGTTGTGTGCCCGAGATGAGCGCGAGGGAATATCCAATCAGGCCAATCAGGGGGAAGGTGCGCACTCCTCCGAAGAAGTAGTAGCCGCTGGCCGCTTTTTGTTCTTCCCGCTCCAGTCCTATCAGGAAAGATAAAAACAAAACCAGAATAATCTTCAGAGCGTCGGGGGGCAGCCTCTGGTAGAGTTCCACTAGCGTTGCACCTCGGAGTGGAGTGATCTTTGGAGGGCGTTGGCGGTTCGTTGGAGTGGGATGCGACCGGCGCGACCGCAGTCATTTATCATTCAGTCTCCGCTTCCCTGCTCAGCAAGCCTACATTCTGTCACAAACCTCGGATACCAGAAAGTTGAAAAAGCCGGGATTCGGTTCTTGACTCCCTCTCTTCCGCTAGCCCTGTGACTCGATGACAATCTTCTCCGACCATGGGTTACCGATACCCGGACTATCTTCGTGCCCAGGCTGTGGCGCGGAAACAACCTCCTCGCGCGTCGCTGTTTCCTGAGCTTCTCCATTGCTCGACGGAGGAGCGACGGGGCGAGGATCGATTGGCAGGAGATGAGAATTCTGCGCTGCCCACTTGGCCGCCAGTCCGTTCAGAGGGCTTTTCGTGTTGTATTCCTGATAGGCGATCATCCTTCCAATCCGGATAATCAAATCGTCAAGCCCCTCGGAGGCAGCCCAAAAGTCGCCGATACATACCATGGAATCGTCGAAATTCGGGTGGAAGACCGGCATGAGCATCCGGCACTGAGGAGCACGCTTCGGATAGCCAAGCGTTAGATTCAGCTCCAACACATGCGTGTCGCGCTCAAGAATTTCGCCGGAGGCTGAGACATAGAGGCCGCGAATGTTATAAGTAATCCGGTAGATCTCCGGCGGAATTCCGGCTTTGCCTGTGACCTGAATCAGGGGCCAATCGTGCAACAGATTGTGAAGCATCAGCTCGTCAAGCGCCAGGCGGCGGGTGCGTGGAGAAGGCATGTTTAGCTCGCGACTTAGTCTAACTTACAACTAACTACGATAGCACTCCGGTCTTCTTCCACCGCGCCAGGCGGTTAATGTGGTACTGGATGTAGATAGTGCCGAAGAAAAATGTCATCGCGCCGCTCATGGACAATCCGGCCATCTCTGTAGAGTTGTAATACTCTTCCATGGCGTGCTTGATGCTGAAGACTCCAACCAGCAACATGATCGCACCAGCAATAATAAAGAGGCCGCCGAGCCAGGCCGCTTGCCTGAACACCATTAGGGTCAGAACGCCAGCGACGATGCCTGCCGGGTACATGGCGACCAGCACCAGCGGCTTGTTATCGCCGGAAAGATTCTTGGCCCAATTCGCTTGCACCAGCGCCCAGATCAAATTGAAAAGCTGTCGCGTGACTACGACCAGAACCAGCACGATCGCCCAGTGCAGATTGGGAGGAAGAGGAACGAGTTGAGCTTGCGGAGCGGCGGCGGCGAAGGCGGCGTTATCCGCCGCAGGGGAAGGGATGTTTCCGAGAACTTGCGACACGGGAACCCAATCCGCCATTCCCTCGCTCTGGGCGAGGTCGTCGGTCAGAATGTTTCCCGACTGCACGTACCGTTGGAGATCGGAAAGGTTGTAAGGCCCGAAGCGCTGCTCGCCTCTTTTGACGAAGTACTCCATGCGGACTCCCTTTTACGACTCGAATTGGACTCCCAAGCTATCCCGACTAACGGTACAGATATCGATAATTGCCCACATCCAACTCATCGGACTTCCAAAGCCCAGCGTAAGCACGGTAATGGCGAGTTGCAGGGCGGCTTTCTTGTGATAACCGGCATAGAAGTTGTGCGCTCCAAACGCTCCGAGCAGCGCGCCTAATACTATGAACGTTGTCCGGTTCTTAGGCGGAGTCGCAGAAACAGGCGGAACAGGCGTCTGCCCCGGACTCGACATACTATCATCGCCGGTGAAGGAGCCGAACATCGATGGCACAACTCTATTTGCGATCTGGCGCAGCTCCTCGGTGGTCGCGGGAACTGGTTCTCGCGGCGGCGGCGGTGGAGGTGGGGGCGACCCAGGCGCCGGGACCGCTGCCACCGTGGTCGCGGATGCGACCGCGACTAAATCGGGAGCGGAAACGCTCAGCTTCGGTTCCTCGGCGGGCGCGCAGCTGCAACCAAAAATGGTGCAACCGCCGTTCTCCGCATAACAGTCCTGGTGGTGCTTGGTGCCGCAGCCGCTACAAACCGCGATCGGCTCATCTTCGGCGATCGAAGCGCGGCAATAGGGACAAACCCCGGCCGTCATGACCGATGCTTCTCCTTGTACCGGAATGAGTAGCGTCCTACCTGCAACAAATCGCCGTCCTGCAGGACCCGGTTCTTTATCAACTGACCGGCCCATCGCACCGGCCCGGTTGCCCGCAACTGAACCCGTGCGCCGGTGATCTGAATTTGCGCATGTTGCGGAAGAATATTAGGGTCCTTGAACAGGTAGATGTCGGATTCCTGGCGGCTTCCAATGCTGGTCTCGGATTTATAGAGGATGAACTGCTTGCCGGCCAGAGGACCGGCGGTGACATAGAGCCAGCGATCTTTAAGTGCGCTCTCGACTAATCCCATCGCCACGCCTGTAGCTAGACCAACCAATGCAAAGCCCACGCACCGGCTCAGCGCCGCGCCTTTGGCTAGCATCGAAATCGGATCGAAGATGACGCCCCCGATGCCGGCTCCGATCATCCCGCCGAGAACTCCGTAATATCCTTTCTTTGACGATTGTCCGACGATGCCGTAAACAACGCCGCCCGCGGCCCCAAACACCATCCAGGCGATGCCGCGCGCAATCCAAACCGCAGGGTTACGAAAAGTCTGAGCGCCGGCCTCGTAGCAGATCCCCAAGCCCACGTTGTAGATCATGTTGGCCATGAAGTAGAAGACGAAGCCCAGGACCAGTCCCAAAGGCAGGGCCAGGACACCACGCAACAAAGCCTTGCGGACGGAGCGCTCCACGGTGCTTTCGGCAATCCCGAATCCCACGCACATCAACATGAGGAGCAATGGGACCATCACAATATTTCCCCAGCGCTGCACCTTGCCACCGTCGACAAAGCCAGGCTCGCACACGGCCCAACCTAAGGTCGCTCCTACCAGCCCGGCAACGCCAAGGTAGAACCAGCCCTGCAGCAGAATGCTGCCACGCTCCTCGGAAACCGGCACGAACTGTTCCGCCGTCTCGTTAATCGTGCCGTAAGACTTCGCTCCCGGGGAATGGGAGACCGGAGAAACGACACTCGTTTCCGGAACACTCACGCTGGCCAGATCGTCGAGTGTGATCTTGATCGGTTCTTTCTCATTTGGGTTGGGCATGGTCTCCCTTTGCGGCGCTTCCACCCTGGCCGGTTTGCGAGGAGTTCTGCGCTGCTCCTTCGTTCCGCACGTTGGAGTCGGCTCCGGAGTTTTGTTTATCCTGCGCGGCTCCGCCGGCGCGCGAGTCTTCGTTGGAACCCATGAGCGGTTGGCCGGTCTGCGGATCGACCGGCACGGGTACAATCTCAACCCGGGGGAAGACATACCAGGCCACCAGAATTCCCGCGATAATTGCAGTCAGATACGAAAAAATTGTCACAACCAGGCGTTGCAGCGAATAATCTGAGGTTTCTTCGGAAGTATGAAGCAACTGCGGTTGATACGGGCTGTCCTCATCTTCTTCGTCGTCGGAAGCAGCGAAGGTCGGCTCCGGCCGGTGGCTCTCGTCTGCACGCTCGCCTCCGCGGCGGTCTAAAAAAGCAATTTGAGTGAGTCTCTCAATTCTTCCGCCCACCCATCCGAAGCAGCCTTCCTCGTCCGAGTGCGGATCGACCACCCAAGCAACCTGTCCGGGCGAAGAGAAAAAATTCTTATGGATAAAGGTGTCGTGATCGGACAGAAAGACCCCGAATCCGGGGTGAGAGTGGTACCAGCCTACGATCCGGTCGCTGGGGAATTCTTTATCTTTAACTTTGTAGATGTGCTCCCACGTGTCCTGGGTGAACGTGACATGCGCCCCTCCTTCTTCCGCGTTCAATCCCGAGATGGAGGCCTCGACTTTGACGACGCCGTCGCGGTCCCGCCCAATCAGCACGCCGCAGATCTCCGCCTTGGTGCTGGAATGCGCATGCTGACGGATCTGCCTTGCCACCTCGCTATCGATCAGCAAGCTCGGCTGACGGCCACTCGCGTTTGATTTCCGCGTCATCCCGCGACCCGCACCCCCGCCAGATCTCCGAGCACCTTGCGCGCGTCGCCGTAGGGAATGTAACCGATCTCCCGTTCCGCGTCGCGGGCCGTGAAGACATCGAACAACGGCACTCCCATTTCGCTCAAGGGCCGACTGCCAAATTCTTCCTCTCCGGTATAGCTGTGGAGCGCAATGACGGACCGGAGCTGTCCGTCGTTGGCACACTTTCCGTCGGTGAAAGAAATGCTTCCTACCGGAGCAAATTTCTCTTCCTCCTCGTGACAAGCGGGACAAACAAGTTTCTGGATTACGTCGCGGCTCAGTTCAATCACGACATTTGTCGATCCAAGATCGGCTTGTGCGCGCCGGTGCAGATCCCGCAGCGTGAGTTCATGGGAAGTCTGCGGCAAGTGCACAATTTCGGGCAGCACATAGTGACTATCGCAATCCTTATTCTCTGTGTACTCGACCACGTAGGACGAATGGTTCATGCCCTCAAAGATGTAGCCTTTCCCCGCGAGTGCGGGCAAGCCGTGAATAAGCTTGACCGCCTCCTGCACTTGTACGCCGGCAATAATCGAGGAGATAGTTGGCGTCGTCGGAATCTTGCCTTCCAGCGTCGCCTCGTGCACAAGCAAGTTGCAGGACATTCGCTTATGGAGCAGCGCCCAATCCACTTCTCCGAGCGTGCATTCGTAACAAGGCGGCGCTCCGGGGAGAAACACGCGGGCCACGCCGTTGATGCCTTCGATGGCGCCGTCAATCCAGGGACGGTTCATTTTCCACGCCGAGCGGTTGATCCACAAGCGGGCCTCGCGGTTGTCCAGACCCGTAAGAATCACATCGCTCCACTCAAACAGCCCGAGACCGCAGTCATGGACGATATTCTCGACCAGCGGCAGCACGCGCGCTTCAGCAACCAGCGAGCGGTAAGCTTTTGCGGCAGCCTCCGCCTTGAATTCGCCGATGTCCCGATCGCGATACAGAATAGTGCGCGAGAGATTCGACTCTTCTATACGATCCAAGTCCACGACGACGACATCGCGAAATCCAAGCAGCGCCGCGTTCTTGAGAATCTCGTTTCCCAGCGCGCCGGCGCCCACCACCAGCAGCCGGCAGCGCGCAATTTTCGCTTGATCCCACCACGGGATCAGCCGCAACCGGCTGAAACGATCTTCGCGGACATCTCCATCCAGAATGCGCACCTTGCAAGCCCTCTATCCTGCAGTGATCTCCGGCTGCAACCGCAGAATGTCGCCATCCTGCACCTGGGCGTCGGCGAGGGTTTGGGTATCTTGAATCTGCCGGCCTGAATTCTTGTGGTGAAACTTGTAGCTCAACGGAGCGCCATCCGGACCATTGGTGGGCAGACGAAGCTTCTGTACGAGCACCGCAATAATTTTGTTGCAGGGAGCGTCGTTGGGGAGTTCGACGGGAACGCGTTTGTTCTCCGTGGAATCGTAAACCGTGACGTTGATAGTGGGCATGCTTCTTCAGTCCATCCTGCGGTGTATTTTAGTGGCTTGTAGTCTGCGTTGCCTTCTCGCGGACGGCATCGCTCAGATAGTCGGTTAGATACTTGCGGCCCGCTTTCGTAAAATCCCACTCCTCGACCTGGCGCAACGCTTCCGCTCGAACGCTAAAGTTTAGATTTTCGGCATTCGGATCGCCGTGTTTGTCGACCATGGAAGTAACTATACTCACCAGGTTGCCTTTGTCATCAAATACCGGTCCGCCGCTGTTGCCGGGGCTGATGGGCGCGGACAGCTGAATCGTGTCGCCCTCCATTCGCGAAATGATGCCGGTACTTAACGTAAACCTGAGTCCCTCGGGATGGCCGATCACGAATACAACTTCGCCCTCGGCTGTGGCTGGCAGTTTAGCGATGGGTTGAGAAAACGCTCCGTGACCGGATTCACGCGGTATCCAAAGTAAGAGGAGATCGAGATTCTTGTGCCGGGCGACGACTTCTCCAGTCGCCCAGGTGCCTGAGGCCATCGCGACCAGCGCGCCAAAGTCGGCCTTCGCCGTGAGGAATGCCGGGCCATCCACAACATGCCGAGCGGTCAGGAAAAGGTACCCGTCGCGGTTCGCGTGCAGCAAAGTGCCGGCTCCAAAACTCGCCGTAGGCAACTCTTGATGAGTGAGCCAGGAGCGACGAGCCGGGGAGATCACGGCCACGAGCGGCTTCAAGCTCTGCGACACATCTTTGGCCGACATCTGCTCGGTGGTCGGCAGATTGGGAAAGTCTGTGCGCTCGTCCAGATCGCTTAAACCCGTCGCCACGATAGCGGGAAGGGGGACAAACGACAACACCGCGACGCTGGCGGCTGAAGTCAGTAACCCGCTGATAATAAGAAGCAGGTTAATTAGTGCGGTCCAGCCATGTTGGGTCCGCGGCGGCAAGGTGCGCATCGCCACGCGCAGTATGATCGCGACCAGGCAAAGGAGCGGAAGGACTAACACCCGCGGAGCCATAAAAACTTTAGCCCACCGGGGCACGACAGGAGCCAACTTCGGCTCCAGATGGGCAGATTGCTCCGCCGATGCCGTGGTCTCGGCGACCTCCGTAGGACTAATGACGATCTTGTCCATGTCGGACATAAGTGTACCGAAAAGAAGTATCACATTGTTTTGTATTTGCCTATGGATTGCAACTGGCGAGGACGCGAAAAGGCCCAGCTTCAGATCGGCGAGTGAATGCACTGCCGAGGACTACCCCGGTATGCTTCAACATAGAGATCGCAGTTCAGGGTGCTGGTCGATCAATCGTGGTAACGCTGTTCTCCGGCGGGTATGGGGACGCTGAGGCGATTCTGCGGCGGCGGCAACGGGCACGTCGCATAGGCGGTGAAGGCACAGGGAGGATTCACCAGTCGATTGAAATCGAGCCAGACTTCGCCGGGCTGACTTACGCCATGGTCTGGTAGTTCGGTATAGAGAAAGCGTCCAGCACCGTATGTCGTAGCTTTGCTGGTGGCGTCGCGGAGAATAAAAAAAAGATCGGTTGACTTCGGATCTTCTAAAACAGGCTCGAGGCGGAGAACTTGTCCATCCAGAGTGAATTCGACGGCCCCAGGTGCGGGAAGATGGGTTGTGGTCCCGAGGACGGTTGGGATGTCGAGCATTCTGGGTGGGTTGTACGGGATCCAACGCGCGCGCACGCGGTAGGCCGCATTCGGCGCATACCAGCGCAATCCGTGGAAGCCAACACGGGTGGGAGCTCCGAGATCCTTGACGCGCAGGCCGAATTGATCGTCGCGATGGATGACGATGATGGTGAGCGTGCCGATCGTGAGCTTCGAGGGTTTGTCGTTATCGTCGGCGGCGAGAGCCTGCTCCTTCGCAGGTTGACCATCGACCAGAAGGTCCTTCGGGAATCCCTCGGCCGGAGGCAGCAAGCGCAGCCCGCCTTTTTCCAGGCGCACGATCGCGATGTGGGCTGGCGCCTTGCCGGCGATCTGAACCCGGCTGTCTTCGGCGGAGCCGAATGCGTTGTCGCCTTCTTTCAGCCAGCCGAGGGCGATCAAGGAAAGCCAGCCTTCCGGAGCCTGAAGATTGGCGGCCCGCTGAGCGCGCCAGGTAAGCAGATCGCGCTGCCAAGAACTTTGCTCATCGGAGCCGGCGGCGAACGACTGCGAAAACATTCCCACCAAAACGAAGGCCGCGGACAGCAGGGATTTTCTTCGCATTTGAAACTCTCCGTTCTCTCAGATGGAGACAGGTAAGGAACTCACGAATTCACAGCCCCGTTCCTAGGCTCGGTCATAAAAGCGAAAGAACAGCGCCTGCTTTGACACCGGCTGTGCCTTCTGGTTGAGCGCCGCCATCTGTTGCTGATTGAACGGGGTGAACTCGCGCGCCAGTTGTACGTTTTGCTCCAATTGGGGGATGGAATCGCAACCAATGATGACGGTACTGACTGGCAGAGAAAGCGAATAATACATTGCCTGCCGCATATCGAGCGTTCCCGGCGTAGGCGCCAGCACCATCCCTTCCCACATGTGCTTCTGCTGCTCAATAGGCGGCGGTGTCCACGACGAAAGGATGCGCCCGCGCGCGGGGATTTTCATCCCAATAATGCCCATCTGTTTTTCGACTGCCAGAGGCAGCAGTTGTTCGGAGAAGCTGTAATGATGCGGATCGGCGGCATTGACTGCCATCAGGATGGTGTCGAACGGATGGCGGCGGATGGCCTCGATCAGCGCGTCGGGCCGGTAGTGTCCGGTAATGCCTAGATAGCGCACGATCTTCTGGTCGCGAGCTTCGAGCAGCGCTTCCATGGCTCCGCCCTTGGCAAATATCTCGTTGATGTCGGTCATGGTTCCGATATCGTGCAGTTGCCATAAATCGACATGATCGGTCTGCAACAGCTTGAGCGAGGTCTCGATCATGCGCATGGAACCTTCGCGCGTCCTCTCCTTCGTTTTGGTTGCCAGGAAGGCATCGCTGCGGCGGTGTTTCATTACCTTGCCGACGTATTGCTCGCTCCAACGATCGGGGCCTCCATAGATCGAAGAGGTGTCGACGTAATTCACGCCCAGATCGAGAGCTCTTTCGATGATGGGGACGGCGCTGGCTTCGTTCTCTGCTTTTTCGAGGGCAGCTTGGCCGCCGAGGCTGAAGATGCCCACTTTGTATCCGGTTTTCCCGAGATTCCGCGTCGGCATGGAATCTGAGGTCGGAGGATGGGAAGACGGACCCGACTGGCCGTTTGCGATATCTGGAAGAACGGCGGAGCCAAGCACGGCAGCGGTTGCGATTCCTCCCGCCTTAAGAAAAGTTCGCCGATTTTTGTTGAATGACATGTCTGACTTAGGTTTGCTCATGACGCCTCCGACCGCGAGTTAATTCCTCTACAATAACGCCACTCTCCAGGGGAATCCACGGCTAATTCGAATCGCAGGTTTGCGGCGTGAGGGCGTTTGCAAATCACTTGACCGCAATCAGTCTCAGCGCGGTGACCTGACGGATCCATCGCGCCGGTCTTTTATCGCCGGCTGCTACGATGCGGAAGGGGCCTTCTTTAGCGTCGAGTGTCTTGCCGTCTCGTTTGTCTGCGAGGATGATTTCTCGCGCAGCGAATGCCGGATCGAACTCAGCAACGGCGAAAACGACTTTGTAGCCGTCGGTCGCCTCCACCAGAAGCGCCTCGGTCATGCGTGGTCCATGCATTGTGTCGCCGAGCTGAATGCCGGCAATTGAAAGCAGAGCGGATACCGGCACTCCCTCAAAGCGGGCCGGTACGTCGTGGTCACGAACTTCCACAGTGACATGGGGTGCGGTCGCGATCTGCGCTGCTGAGACGCTGGTAGAATGGCCTTCCGCATTGATTATCTGCAGCGTCTGTGCCGATAGTCCAGCCACGAAAAGCAGGAAACAGCAGACTGCGGAAACTGCCAGATATCGTCGAGTCATTGGGTCCTCGCAAGTCCATTCACAATGGGGGCGCGGCAAGACTGTGGAAAGCCAGGCGCCTCACCACGCAAGAATACAATATCGTTGCGGCAATCCTTGAAAAGACCAGTTTACTGCAACTTGAGCAGAGTTTAGTGACGACGCCTTGACAGCAAAAGACGAATGCAGTCCAATGAGACTTACACATTGCGACCGAGTTGCAACTAGTGTTGCGCGTGGGAGCCGAAGATATGCAAACTGAGGCCATTGTTGCGAGTGACTCGCACCTGGGCAGGTCGAAAGGTGACACCATCACCCGTCCCTCCCTGATGAAAGAACTGGCGGCGCGGGGAATACGCATAACCGCTCAGCGGCGCTTACTTGTCGGCATTATTCAAGACTCGCCCCGGCATCTCGATGTTGCCACACTGTTGGAGATTGCCAGAAAACAAGATGAGGCTATCGATCGAGCGACCGTCTATCGAACGATTGCGTTGCTTAAGGAACACGGGTTGATCGACGAACTGGATTTGATGCACATCGAGGGTGAGAAGCACTATTACGAAGCAAAAACCAGCCGCGATCATTGCCACATGGCGTGTTTTCGGTGCGGCGCGATCATGGAGTACGTGAGCCCGTCTGTCGACAAACTAAAGAAAGAGATGGTCCGGCAGAGTGGTTTCCAGATCCGCGTCGTGCGGCTGGAAGTGGGCGGAATTTGCAAACGGTGTCAAAGAGCCCGCAGTTAGCTTTTTTTTGCTTGGATACTTGCGACTGAGTCGCATTTATTTGTTTTACCGGAAGTCGGCAACTGTCCTAAGGAGAATGGCGGCATGGCCGCTAGGAGCGGGGTCTGAATTTGATTTTTCTTCCTAATCTTTTGAAGCGTCTTACCTTATTCCTTTCCTGTGCGATGGTTATGCTCGCTGCCGTCAACTCGCGGGCCGGAACGGATGGAAGTGTGTCTGGCACGGTGAAGGACGCGAGCGGGGCTGTAGTTCCCGATGCAACCGTAACCGCAAACGACGTTGATACAGGAGTGCAGGTCCGGAGCGCGACCAACGGCCGGGGCTTTTACTCCTTTCCCGAGCTCCCCGTGGGACGTTACACCATCGCGATCGAGAAGACGGGCTTCAGGCTCTACCAGCGGACCGCGATCGCTGTCGACACGAACCGTGCGTTGACCGTTGACGCGGTCCTCGATGTGGGCGCGGAAGAGAATGCGGTTACGGTAATTGACACCGCGACCCACGCAGAAACGTCCGAGACGCAGATGGGCGAAGTGATCAGCGCTGAGAAGATGGCCGCCGTGCCTTTGAATGGGCGTAGTTACACCGATCTTCTGGCACTCCAGCCGGGCGTGGTTCCGGCGACGTCCCTTACCTCGAACACGCAGCAGGACGTAGGCGTGAGCGCGCTTTCCCCCTCCGGCGGCCTGAATCCTGGAACGATCTCGATCAATGGACAACGCGAGTTCGCAAATGCGTTCACGGTGAACGGAAGCGACGCGGAGGAAGACGTGAATTCTGGAACAGCGATCATTCCGATTCTCGACTCCGTCGCCGAGTTCCGCATCCTTACCAGCAACTTCGATGCGGAATATGGAGGCCACAGTGGAGGCCAGATCAACGTCGTCACGAAATCGGGCACGAATGCAGTTCATGGTGATGCGTTCGAATTCGTTCGCAACACGAGTCTCGATGCCCGCAACTACTTTTCTCCGACACGCGGCGCGTTTCATCAAAACCAGTTTGGCGGAACATTCGGCGGTCCGATTCGAAGGAATGGGACTTTTTTCTTCGCCGATTACCAAGGGACTCGATTGACGCAGGGTGTGGACACTGGCGATATTGCAGTGCCCACTGTCGCCGAGCGCGGCGGCGTTTTTCCTAATGGCGACATTATCGCGCAGAGCGAATGGTCGGCCCCCGCCAAGAATCTGCTGCAGTATATTCCTCTGCCGAACGTAGGCACGAACGAATTCGCGACCTCCGCCTACAACGAAACTCTGCGGGACGATAAAGGCGCCTATCGACTGGACCATAACAGTCACTGGGGATTGCTCTCGGCATACTATTTTCTCGACGACTACACACTCAACAATCCGTACCCCGTGGCGCAGAGCGGGGCGAGTGTGCCGGGCTTCAATGCGCTGTACCTGGGACGAGCCCAGTTGCTCAGCCTGAGTGATACGAAGACTCTGGGGTCGACGGCGGTCAATGAATTTCACTTCGCCTACATGCGCGATCACAGCGATCTCGGTAAACCCGTCGGCGGACTTGGTATTAGCTTGGAGTCGCAGGGATTTGTGACCGGGGCGGGAACACCCGGCATCGTACCGCTCAATCCACAAGGCGAAGGGGTTGAGAACATCGTGTTCAATGCGTTTTCCATCGGGACAAACGCCAATGAACTGAAACAGGTCAACAATACCTTTCAATGGACTGACAATTTCTCCAAAGTCGCGGGCTGTCACACCATGAAATTCGGGTCGGAATTTCACTTCGACCAACTCAACACCAATGCGATCGCACAATTCAACGGCAACTTCCTATTCACGGGCAGCAACACGGTGCCGGACTTTGAAGATTTCTTGCTGGGACTCCCGAGCCAATACAACCAGAGCCAGCTGCAACCGTTTTATGGCCGCAACAAGTATTGGGGCGTGTACGCGCAGGACAGTTGGCGCGTGCGTTCCAACCTGACCGTTAACTACGGCCTGCGCTGGGATCGGATCGCGCCCTGGTATGAAAAGAACAACGGAATGTCCACCTTCGAACCCGGTAAGCAGTCGCTGGTGTTTCCTGGCGCGCCGGCAGGAATTTTGTTCCCAACCGATCCGGGCGTTCCTCGAACCCTGGCGCCTCCCGGAAACCTGGATTTCGCTCCTCGCATCGGCGTGGCTTATTCGCCCTCGGGAACCGAAGGCACTCTTCTGGGTACGATTCTGGGTGCGCCCGGAAAGACAAGCGTAAGAGCCGGTTTCGGAATGTATTACACCGCGATCGAGGCACTGACTGTGGGCATCCTGGCCGGGAATGCCCCCTTTGGCATCACCTATTCGAGTCCTGCCCCGCCACTGTTTGCCACACCCTTCATCACCGCGTCAACCGGGCAGTTCCAAGGCCAGCCTTTTCCGGTGGCACTGGTCACGCAAAAGGCATCCCGCAGCCACCCGGACTCGAACGTCAATTGGTCGCAATATGAACCAATCAGCGGGATTCCCGGATATGCCGCGACGAACCGCATCCCGTATGTAGAGGAATACATGCTGTCGCTGGAGCGCCAACTCGGCGCGAATACGGTGTTAAGCGTCAGCTACGTGGGAACGCAGTCGCACCGGCTTCTGGTGATGGAGGAAGCCAATGCCGGCGATCCCGCGCTTTGCCTGAGCCTGAGTCAACCGAGCGACGTGTCACCGGGTTCTCCAACGTGTGGTCCTTTTGCGGAGAGCAATGTATTCACGACCGTCTCGGGTCAGGTGATCGACGGAACCAGGGGGCCACTGGGTTCCAATTTCGGAAGCGACACTGAGCAGACAACGATCGGGAAATCGAATTACAACGCTTTTCAACTCAGTTTACGCCACACCAGCGGACGACTGGAACTGTCGGCCGGGTACACCTACGGCAAGTCGCTGGACGAATCTTCCAATTTAGGCGAAGAGGTCAATCCGATTAATCCCGCCCTCAGCTATGCGTTGTCTTCTTTTGACGTCAGGCACAACTTTGTTGTGAGTTACAACTACAGGCTTCCGTTCGAGAACCTCTTCCGAGTCTCGAACCGGTGGACGCAGGGATGGGAAGTCTCGGGGATCACGCATTTCGGTTCTGGTCTGCCGGTGACGCTGGTCAACTACGGCGACAATTCGCTGCTCGGGGCCGAACCGAATGGCATCAACAACTACGGAATTGATGAGCCCGATTACTCGGGAGGCGCTCTGGATTTGAATCACGATCCGACTAATGGACGGACCTATTTCAATACTTCTCAATTCAGCGAGAATGCCCTGGGCACGCCGGGCAGCGCCAAGCGGCGCTTTTTCTCCGGACCGGGGTTGGACAACTACGATATGGCTCTTCTCAAGAATGTGCGTTTGACCGAATCGAAGTCACTTCAGCTTCGGGTGGAGGGCTTCAACGCCTTCAATCATACCCAGTTCTTCGGACCCCAATCCGTCGATGGCAATATCGGCAGTTCCACCTTTGGGCGAGTAGTGAGCGCCAATCCGCCGCGCCTAGTTCAGTTGGGCGCAAAGTTGGTTTTCTAAGCGTCCTCGATTCACAGATTATCCGCTGCCCTACAACTGCTGCGATAAGTAGTTTGCATTCCATGGCGGCTTTTTCAGCGGTGGTTAACTTCGAACGAGTCTCCCCCCGCAAATGCGGACGCTGTATAGCTCGCGCACAGCTTGTGTAGGATAGTATTCTACGCAGGATATGGTCCAAATGGAGCCAGACGATGAGAATGTCGGGGCTGAAGCTTAGGAAATCAGTATTCTTCTATACTCTGGCGATTGGTACCTTTCTAGTCCTGTTACCGTCATGGGCTCGCGCCCAGGAAAATACCAGCGGGTCATCCCTAAATAAATCCAGACAATTCGCGGCCATCGCTCACAACCCGGCAGCTCACCAGTTCGTCCTCTTCGGCGGAATCAACAGTGGGCTCGACGGGGGTGGCGGTGGGCCTTATTTCAACGATACTTGGATCTGGCGCGGAACAAGATGGGAAGAACAAAGTCCAACTCTGCGTCCGGAGCCTCGCTTTGAAACGGCCATGGCCTATGACAGTGCGCGGCGGGAAGTCGTGCTATTCGGAGGCGTTGATCAGCATAGCCCCCGAACCGTGAGCACTCCATGGGCAACGGTGCGAGTATACCCTGATGCGTCCTCGCAGCTGGGTACAGAAGCTTTTTATCGGGACACATGGATATGGGACGGTGGGGACTGGACACAGAGAAGTCCAGGGTTGATGCCGCCGGAACGGGCTTGTCACGCGATGGCATTTGATGCCGCCAGAAAACAGGTCGTGCTTTTCGGAGGACTTGACCGCCAGGGAAAGCTCTTGAACGATACCTGGGTATGGGATGGGAGCAACTGGAGGAAGATGAATCCTGCGAACATCCCACCGGCGCGACACTGGCATGCTATGGCTTATGACTCACATCGTCAGCAAGTCGTAATGTTCGGCGGACTTAGCGGCAAGGATGCCCTCGGTGACACGTGGATATGGGACGGTAATAACTGGGATAAGGCGGAGCCGTCGGGTGACGTGCCCGAGGCGCGCTTTGAGGCTGGAATGGATTACGATCCGTACCAGAAGAGGTTGGTGCTGATCTCCGGGTATGTTCAGGATCCCACCGGAAAAGGCACGACTGCCAACGACAGTTGGACCTGGGATGGTGATCATTGGACCAAGCTGGCCTTGGGGGACGAGTTTGAGCTGGTTCATGACTATTCGCGGTTCGACCCTAAAGATGCGAACCGAGCACTGATCGTGAACGTAGCGTCGCCTCTCATCTGGGTTCGAGGGCATGCTCGGCGGCGGACCCCGCGAGGTGAGAACTCCGGTGACGCGGCTAAGGGCACTCCGAGATAAGTCGCGTCAAGCCACACACTTACCGGCGACTGCTTACCATGCACTTTGTGTAAGGACATTCTCTCCACTCACGCCGCGTTCTCTCTACTGCTCGTGAGTTGCGCCACATAGCGACGTGACATAAAACATTCAATGGGCGAGAAGTGCCTTGTATTTCGCTAGCAACAATTCTCTCTTCCTCTTCAATTATTGTCTTGACAGTACAGAGTCGCCACAGTAGATTTCTGCTCATTTTACTCAGCTCTTCTCCACAAGAGGCGGACATGAGAACTCTGAAGGTCCTTGCATCCCATTTTCTTCTTGGCGTCATTGTTCTAACTAGCGTTTTGCTGTGGTGTGGATACGTCGCCGCACAGCAACTCCAGGACAACTCGGTTGCCACGTCTGTTCCTTCGAAGTCAGCACGGCTCACCTCGATTTTGCCTGCTTCACAGAAAGTGCCCGAGCACACGGTGTATCGCATCTTCTTTTCGCACCTGGAAACCCTCGATCATGTGGCAGAGAAGTTGGAAGCTGAAGGGAAAAATGAGGATGATCTCCGCACCCACGAACAGCGAACGGCCGGGCTTTCGAAGGACGAAGGAATAATCATGAAACAGGTTGCTTTCGATTGCAACCAAGTGCTGAGAGACCAGAAAGCAAAGCAGCACGCACAACTTGCGGCCCGTCGCGCTCGGTCTGCCAAAGGGGCGAACGCCTCGTTGCCGCGAAGCGAAAGAAGGCGGGCAATTTCCGAAAGAAACGAGGCCGTTAATGCACACATCGCCCAACTGCGGGCGATGCTGGGCGATGCTTCTTTCGAGAAGCTTGATGCCTACGTAAACAGCATCATCCAGCCCAAGGTTGCGAATGCCCGCGGAGTCAAGCTGGCAGTTCCTGTGAGCGTCCAGAAGACCTTGAGCGTAGGAAAAAATGGCGGTGCGCAATGAACAGTCGTCTTCATTTTCTGCTGTTCTTCCTGGGCTCGATCCTGATCGGGTTTCTCCCCACCGCCCACGCGCAGATTGCCATCGATGCCTATATCACACCGCCGTCGGGTTCGGGCCCCCTTACGGCTACTTGCACTGCCGATTTAGAGAACAGCGCCTATGAGGGGGTGTCGACAAAGTGCACTCTCTACACGCCCAATAATGGAGAAAAGTCGTGTTCTGATGGCGGGGACGGCGATACTTCCGCGGAATGCACCAACACTGTTGATAGTCCTCCCGCGGGGCAATATCAGGTCCAGGGGCAATATTATGTCTACTATGTATACGACGACGGTTGCGGCAGTAGTTGCGGCGATGACGACGACGATGATGATGACGACGACGATGCCATCTCCGTCTCCCCTGCGACCGGCTCCGGCCTATGCGGCGCTGGCACTGACGATCCGAACGATCCCTACGACGATCCGCTCGGCTACGACGCAAAGGGAACCGTAGACTGCGGGGCCGTCGGTTCCTGCACGCTCTATGGCGAGAATGACGGTCTCTACTACTGCGACTCCGTGTCCTCAACTGAGTTTGGCGAAGTGCAGTCGCCCGTCTATGACTACAACCCCCAAATCAGCGTTTCGATTGATCCCAGCAGCGCTACTCTAAACCAGGGGCAATCCAAGCCATTCACGGCAACGGTACAGAACGGGAACAGTGCTGACGTGACTTGGAAGATCTCCCCAGCCACGGGTGCCGGTTCGCTCTCGGCTTCGACCGGGGAGACCGTGACTTACAGCGCGCCCGCCTCTGTCACTCAGGAAAACGACTCCATCGTAATTACTGCTACAAGTCAACAGGACACCAGTGCCAGCGGAACGGCTACAGTGACGCTCTTACCCGTTACGTTTACTTCTGTCACCGCCGATCCGAGTACTTTTGTGGCCAGCACGGGGAACACTTCCACGCTAACCGCAACCGCCGACGGTTATAGTGGAACTCCACCGTTCACTTGGACTACGGGCAACACCGGCTCCACTTGCTTGTCGCTCCTCAAACTCCAAGGTACGTTCTCGTCCAACACCGGAACGACGGTGACATACATTCCGCCGTCTGGAGTTACCACACAATGTACGGATGTGGTTATGGTTACCGATCCGACTGGTACTCCTGCCCCGACCAGCACAGTTACCCTGACTCTTATACCGCCGGTTACTGTAAACAGCATCACCACGCCTTGGTACGCCGGCCAGACCATGTCTGTTGTGATCGCCGGTTCCGGATTCGGCACTGCTCCTAGCGTCACGCTGAGTCCCCCCATCGCCGCATTTACAATCACCGGTACCCCCACTAACACACAAATCACAGGCACAATCAGCATTCCGGCAACCATTCCGGCCGAGGCCGTCACCGTAAGCGTGACCGATACGACCGCCGGAATCACCGTACCTGCGGGCAGCGGTCAGGTGACCGTGGTTGGTGCCACGTTTACTATGACCCTAACTCCCACTGGCGTGCAGTTGGATGAATCGCAGACCCAGCAATTCACGGCAACCCTCGCCTGCAAGACGGGCGTGGGAGGGGCGTGTACCGTGTCGCCGGCCACCACCTGGTCGATCAATCCCCCTTGGGGCTCAATCAGTAGCAGCGGACTGTACACAGCAAGCGTTAAGGGTATTGCTCAGAACACGCCGGTCACGGTCACGGCTTGTGCCACACCCGTGAACACGGCAATTTGCGGCACCGACCAACTCACGATTCTGCCCATTAACGTTGGGAATATCAATTCGCCGTCTTCGCCGGTTCTTGCCGGTAAGACATTTCAGTTCAACCCCCCCACCGTGTCGAATGCCCCCGGCAACACCACCACGGTGTACTGGTACGTCAACGGCATCCAGAGCGGCAATACCAGCGTGGGCACGATCACTACAGCCGGCCTCTATACCGCGCCGAACCCGGTCACGACGACTAACACGTCGGTCACGGTAACCGCCTGCAGCACGGTGGATACTTCCAGGTGCGCTCCTAACCCAGCCACGGTACAGCTGGCGGACTTCACCGTCGCGGCCTCGCCCAATTCGCAAGGTGTTACCCCAGGTAACAAAGTCACCTACACCGTGACGGTTGCCGCGATCGGACAGTTCACAGGAACCGTGGCGTTGACCTCTACCGGTTGTCCCACGGGCGCTACTTGCAGCTTTAGCCCAGCCTCGATCACCAGTTTTCCTGGCACATCAACCTACACCGTCTCCACGGTCTCGACCACGCCCGATGGAATTGACCCGCTCACCATTACGGGGACGACCAGCGGATCGAGCGGAACGCTCGCGCGTAACTACGCCGTTAGCTTGGCAGTTGGCACTCCGAGCTTCTCGTTGACCGCAACACCCGCCTCTCAAACTGTCAACCCTGGCAGCAGCACAACCTACACCGCGACCATTGCACCGATTGTTGGGTTTACCGGAACCGTGGCATTGAGCGTTGCAGGCTGTCCTTCCAATGTCACCTGCAGCTTCAACCCGACCTCGGTGAGCGGTGGCTCCGGGACTTCAACCCTGACTGCGGCGACGACGTCTTCAGCGGCGCCGGGAACCTACACGCTAACCATCACCGGTACGAGCGGGACCCTTACCCAGAGTCAAACCGTCACCCTGGTGATCGCAGCTCCAGGCTTTACTTGTTCCGTAACGCCTGCCTCACTGAACGTCGCACCCAACGGCAGCGGCTCTTACACGGTGACTTGCACGTCCACCGGAGGTTTTACGGGAACCATCGCATTGGTTGCTAACGGTTTACCCGGAGGCGTCTCTGGGATCTTCAGCCCCGCTTCGATCAGCAACGGCGCCGGGAAGTCGACGCTAACCGTTACCGTTTCAGCCTCGGTACCCCAGACAACCTACCCCCTGACCATAGCATGTACGAGTGGAACCCTGAGTCAGAACCTACCTGTCAGCCTGGTCGTGTCCCAATTGGGCGATTTTTCTCTTAACGCTTCTCCCGGTTCGGAAACGGTGGCGTTGGGAAGTAGCGGCACGGTTACTATGATCGTCTCGCCCATCAATGGCTTCACGGGCAATGTCGCTTTAACCGCCACCGGCCAGCCTACTGGTCTTACTGCGACTCTTAATCCGACAACGGTGATTGGAGGATCGGGCAATTCGACGCTTACCCTGACCGCTTCCGCATCGATGACGGCCGGCACTTACTTGGTGACCATCACGGGCACCAGCGGTACAGATACCCACAGCATTACTATCACCGTCATAGTGCCGGTTGGAGTGACCGTTAGTCCCGCTACCGTAACATTGACGGCCGGTCAAACTCAACAATTCACGGCGACGGTTACAGGAACGACGACCAAGACGGTCGCATGGACCGCGGGGTCTGGCACCGTTAGTTCCACAGGTCTCTACACTGCGCCCAAACCAGTTTTGAGTGCGACCGATTGGGTCGAAGCTTGCAGTACGGTTTCACCAACGTCGTGTGCCACCGCCACTGTGAATCTTCCTCTCGTGGCAGGTATCGACGTTCAGCTAACCACCGATCCTGAATATGTTCTCTGCAGCTATGTCAACGTCTGCGTCCCTCAGGTCGCACAAGGCCAGACGGCCACCGGAATTTACGATGTCTATGTGGCGGCCATCGATGGCTTTACGGGGACGGTGTCGTTGAGCGTTAGCGGCCTCCCGGCGGGCGTGACTGCCAGTTTCAATCCCGCATCCGTCGCCGTTAATTCAACTTCGATAATGAGCTTCTCTGCTACGAATTCAGTTGCCGTGGGGAACTATTCCTTCTCCGTCACGGGCACCAGCGGAAGCACAACCCAGACTGTGGCCTCCTCCGTCCCGCTTTCGGTCGTGTACCCAGTCACGTTGAGTCCAGCCAACCCAACATTGTCTCCCGGCCAGACTCAGCAGTTCACCGCAACGGTCGGGAACCTTGCCAATCAGAGTGTCACGTGGTCCGTCTGGCCCTCTGGGATCAATTCCTCGGGCTTGTACACTGCGCCCACCACAGTGTGGTCGCAGGAAACGGCCTATCCCATCGCTTGCAGTACGGTCAGCCCTACGAGTTGCGGATGGACGACAGCTGTAACCAATCCGCAGCCAAGTTTCTTGCTTGGCGGACCCTCTGGCTCGCCTTCAATCATCTTGCCCTTGGGGACAAGCGGAAGCATTTCGGTTTCTGTGAGCACCGGAGATGGGTTCTCCGGAACCGTGGCTTTAACTGTCAGCGGTCTGCCTGCCGGTGTTACTGCAACTCTTAATCCGACGTCACTCGGGAGTGCGGGGGGGACCTCTACCCTTACCGTGTCCGCTTCTAGCCAGGCAGCCATTGGTAATTCAACCATAACCGTGACGGGTACAAGCGGAAGCCTGACCAGCAGTGCACCAATAGCTCTGCAAACCGAAACGGCGCCACAAATCACCGGCCTGTCGCCGGCCTCCGGGGCCGTAGGCACACAAGTGCAGCTTGAGGGAATACCCTTCAGCGCGACTAACTTTTATGGGGATACCGTGACTGTGGCATTCAATGGTGTGGCCGCCTCGTTCGCTGAATCCTGCGTCTTATACGTGGACTGTGGCTCAAGCCCCGGTATGGTCGTCGTTCCCTCGGGCCTGCCGACAGGGGTTACCAGCGTGGTAGTCACGGTCAATGGAGTTTCCAGCAATACGGCGGTGTTTACGGTGGCATTGCCGACCACGCCTACCATCTACAGCGTGACTCCAGCATCGGCTGCCGCCGGAACGCCCTTAACGATTGGCGGCGGAGATTTTGGTACCAGTCAGGGGCAAGGACAGGTCCTCATCGGTGGATGCCTGGCGCCAATTCAGAGTTGGAGCCAGCAGCAGATTGTCGCGTTAATGCCCGGGGTATCGGGAAATTACAATGGCACCGTCTCCGGCGGCGTCGTTGTAGATACTGGAGGGCAGCAGAGCAATGCAGGATCGGCGACGATCTTACCCTCGCTTATCGGCATTTCTCCGGCGAGCGGCGCTGTGGGCACAAGTGTCAATCTGCTGGGCTCGGGGTTAGTCGACGAAACTCATCAACAGGGACTTCCGCGAACCTACACATATCTTCCATCGATTAGTTTCTACAATGACATAGCAGCCAAGGCGACAACTTCGCAGACCGTGACCCAGTGCCTTGAGCAAAGTGTGACTACGACGGTTCCCACCGGTGCAACAACGGGTAACGTGACCGCAACCACCGCACAAGGTACCAGTAACACAGTGCCTTTCACGGTGCCCTAGGTTCCGTGGAGCGGGTAGGAGGCATTAAGGCTTGCGCGAAACCGGGAGAGTCACCGGTCGATGGAGGACACTCGTAGTCTCTCACCGTCGCGTTCCGGTAGGCGCGGTCTTTTCAGTCAGTGAAATACCAGGCACAATCTGCGCGGCTGACGTAGTCCTCCACGCCGTTCTGCGGCATGCTGTCTCCGAAAATCCTTTTTCACCGCTGCGACAACAACCATTATTATGAAACCAGCCGTTAGTCTGGCTCACCAGACGCTGTCTGTCCGGCTGCGAGCTTCACCCTGTTCCAGAAACAGCCGAGCAAAACCGCGCGTCATGGATAGAAATCATGGTGACAATTCGAGAGAGTCGTAAGGGGTGATGTATGCCTTCCGTTTCGCGTCGTGATCTGATTTCTGCCGGGGTAGCGGTTGGGGCTACGGCATGTTTTCCACGCCAACTGCTTTCGTTCGCGCGAAGTCTGCCTGAGTCTGCGGCCCCGTCACTCGCGTTGAGTGCGGGCAGCTGGATGCAACAGGTGGGAAAGCCGCCTTATTCTGCAGGCGAAGAAGGGGCGATTATCAACCTCGCGCAAAGCGCCCTCGTGAAGCTGTTTGACGGCAAGATGCTGTCGGACCTGCAATCAGACGCCGATCATCTGGGAATCCCGGCTGCCGAGCGAGTCAATATCACTCTGAGGCATGCTGGACGAATTCGCGGCTCGATGTCAGCCCCGGGGAAAAATTTGGGCACGCAGGTGATCGAGTCTGTTTTCCGTGCTGCCATGGATCGCCGCTACGGCGGACCCCTGGCAAGATGGGAAGCGTCAGGCACAAGTCTTGAGGTGTGGCTACAGGTTGGGTCGTCGGAGATCGACCATGATGCTCGATTCGAGAAGAGTGTTCTTCTCTTGGGCGTTGAAGGATTGGAGATCGACGATCACGGTCAATCGGCCTACTACAAGCCATCGGTCGCAATTACGAGCCGGTACAAGACCGATGTAACTCTCTTTGAAGCATTGTGCAAAAAAGCCGGGCTGGACAAGGATGCGTGGAAACAACCGGATGTAAATGTTAGAAGGACCCAATGGCTCTGCCTGCCCAGCGTTAGCAACGCCCACTTCTTTGGCCCACAGCTTAGTCCCGTAGCCAAACTCCCCATACCGCTCGATAGCTCTATTGCGGAATCGGCTTATTACCTCATACGGAATCAGAACGTCAGCGGAGGTACTGCCTACCTCTACGACCCCATCGCTGATTCATTTGTAGGGAAAAAGACAAATTCCGTCCGGGCCGCAGGATGTTTGTTCGCGCTCTCTCAAATCCTGCAGAGTAACCATGACATCGCTGACACGGAAACTTTCAAGATCCGCACCGTGCAAATGGCGCGGGGATTACTCAGCCGAACATCACTCACGGGCGCAGGTGGGAGAGTTGTCCAGGGGGAAAAAACTGGAACACTGCCAGAGGAGGACGAGAGGGATGACGAACTCCCGGAACGGGCAGGAAAGGATGCGGAACTGGCGGAGGAGGAAGAGAGTGATGGGGAACTGGCGGGAGTTGGCGCCACTGCACTCCTTGCTGCTGCGCTAAGTGCCGGAATCTTGCGCAAGGAATTTGCGCAGGAATACCAGCAGCTTTACCGTAGCATCACGTCAGCTCAAAAGCCCGATGGCCGCTTTATTACGCATTTTGGGGAGACCGAAGAGAGTGAACGGGCGGCCAATTACTATTCTGGTCAAGCCCTTTTGGTTCTAGCTTTGGAGGCGGAGCGGGGTAACACGAAAGCGCTTGAAATGTGCCGACGCGCCTTCGAACCGTACGTGTTTCATTTTAAACAGGCCCCGACAACTGCATTTGTCGGATGGCATGTCAATGTCTGGTCTCGGATTGCAATATTGACGGGTAATCACGCATATGCGGATTTTGTTTTCGAACAAACCGACTGGCTTCTGCAGTGGCAGATCAAGAGTCATCGTGATTTGCGTTGGGTGGGAGGCTTTTCACAATCCGGTGGTGCTCCACAGTTCTCTTCCATTGTGTTTTTGGAAGCTACTGTCCGAGCTCTACTGCTGGCAATCAGGACCGGCGATGCGAAAAGAACTAAGAACTACGTTGATTGTGTGCGCTCGGGCTTACACTTCTGCCGCCTCCTTAGGTTGGAGGAGACACCATCGACTCTGCTTGGCAATCCTATGCGCTGCAAAGGAGGCGTAGCACTTGGGCTAATCGACCGGAGAGTACGTTGCGATGTGGTTCAGCACTTCATCACATTATGCCTCGCCGTTGAGGAGATAAAAAAACATCTAGTGTAGCAAACACGTCAACTGGGATGTCTTCCGCCACACATTCTCGACCTTGCTGGCCGAGAACGACGAGGACGTAAAGACTGTGCAATCGCTGATGCGCCACGCCAACAGCAATATAACTATGAGCATCTACACGCATGCCGTAAGCAGCAAGAAGCGCCGGCTCAAAGCGGGGTGGTGGAGATGATTCTGCCGCAGGATCGGAAGGTCCATGTAACGCTGCCCACAGGAGGTACGGCGTAATGTGTACCTTCTTGTGTACCACGTCAAATTGGAAATCGCTGCTAAGCTACTCAAAAGAATGGCGGGGACGACGAGACTCGAACTCGCGACCTCTGCCGTGACAGCGAAATCTTCACTCGTAACTAACTGAAAACACGCGGCACGGATGGCGCTACAGAAACGTTTTAATGACCCTCGGAAACAGTTCGTGGACCCTTATTGGACCATAATTTCTGGTGTGCTTTCACACGGCAGAGGCCGG
>Ga0181523_10000173_pt1 | contig 70515 bp, 59 predicted proteins | sample PEATcosm2014_Bin_43_FD_119752 | JGI IMG/M metagenome (GOLD analysis project Ga0181523, IMG submission 119752) | Peatland microbial communities from MTU Mesocosm Facility, Houghton, MI, USA - PEATcosm2014_Bin05_30_metaG | ecosystem: Environmental > Terrestrial > Soil > Wetlands > Peat | place... | reverse complement strand
TGTGCTGGCTCAACTGTGCTGCCCGGATCGCCTGGCTGCCCGGATCCGGGCGGCTCGCCCGCTGGCCGGTCACTGGCCGCGGCCCGGAATCGCTAGTGGTTGTACAGCAGGCCGAGCGCGACAATGCACACGAACCAGAGAATTCCGGTGAAGATGGTGATCCGGTCCAGGTTTCGCTCGACCACCGACGACGAGCCCAGTGACGACGTGACGCCACCGCCGAACAGGTCAGACAGGCCGCCGCCCTTGCCCTTGTGCAGCAGGACCAGCAGCACCATGAGCAGGCTCGCGATGATCAGTACCACGGAGATAGCGATTTCCAATGCTGACACTGCTGCTACTCGTCTCTCCCAGGCGACTCGTCACGAAGTCTCGGTCGATTCACGATACCGGCAGATCCCGACGAACTCGCCGGCATCGAGGCTGGCTCCGCCGACCAGCGCCCCATCGATGTCCGGTTCCGCCATGATCGCGGGCATATTGCCGGCCTTCACTGACCCGCCATACAGAATACGCACACCAGCCGCCACCTGGTCCCCGTGAACGGCGGAAATGCGTTCTCGGATCGCTCCGCAGACATCCTGGGCGTCCTGCGGCGTGGCCACCTCGCCGGTGCCGATGGCCCAGACCGGCTCATAGGCCACGACCAGCTCGGCCAGCTGCGCGACGGTCAGCCCGTCCAGGCCGCCGTCCAGCTGGCTCAGGGTATGCGCGATGTGGTCGCCTGCCTGCCGGACGGCCAGCGGCTCGCCCACGCACAGGACCGGCCTGATTCCGTGCTGCAGCGCTGCCTTGACCTTCGCGTTGACCAGCTGATCGTCCTCAGCGTGGTACTGGCGCCGCTCCGAGTGCCCGGCCAGCACGTAGGCGCACCCGAGCTTGGCCAGCATCCGGCCCGAGATCTCGCCGGTGTAGGCCCCGTCGTCGTGCGCGGAGACGTCCTGCGCTCCGTACCTAAGCTCGAGCTTGTCCCCCTCTACCAGGGTCTGCACGCTGCGCAGGGCGGTGAAAGGGGGCAGGATCGCGATCTCCGCGGCGGCGAAGTCCTTCTTGGTCAGCGAGAAGGCCAGCTTCTGGGTCAGGGCGATCGCCTCGAAGTGCGTGCTGTGCATCTTCCAGTTGCCGGCCACCAGCGGCATGCGCCCGGCAGGCGCGGGGCTCATGCCGGGTCCGCCGTGTCGGCGAGCGCGGCCAGGCCCGGCAGCGTCGTTCCCTCCAGGTACTCCAGGCTCGCTCCGCCGCCGGTCGAGATGTGGCTGAACGCATCGGCGGGCAGCCCGAGATGCCGGACGGCCGACGCCGAGTCACCCCCGCCGACCACGGTCAGGCCGTCGACCTTGCTGATCGCCGTGGCGACCGCCAGGGTGCCCGCCGCGAAGGCCGGGAACTCGAAGACCCCGACCGGCCCGTTCCAGAACACCGTCCTGGCGTCAGCGAGCTTCTCCGCGAACAGCTCGCGGGTGGCCGGGCCCATGTCCACTCCCTCGCGGTCGGCGGGAAAGGCGGTGACCGGGAACACATCGTACTCGGCATCGGCGGCGAACCGGGTGGCGCCGACGAGGTCCACCGGCAGCACGAGCTCGACATTGCGCTCGGCGGCGGCGGCGATGACCCGCTGCACGTCGGGGATCTTGTCCGCCTCGAGCAGCGAGTTGCCGACCTCGTACCCGCGCGCGGCGAGGAACGTGTACGACATGCCGCCGCCGATGAGCAGCCGGTCGGCCTTGTCCAGCAGGTTGCCGATGACGGCCAGCTTGTCGGATGGCTTCGCGCCGCCCAGCACCACGACATAGGGCCGCTCGGGGTCGGTCGTCAGCCGCTGCAGCACGGCGACCTCCGCCAGCACCAGCTCGCCGGCCGCGTGCGGCAGCAGCCGCGCCACGTCGTAGACGCTCGCATGCTTGCGATGCAGGGCACCGAAGCCGTCACCGACGTACAGATCCGCCATGGCCGCCAGCCGGCCGGCCAGCTCGGCCCGCTGCGCGTCGTCCTTGCTGGTCTCGGCCGGCTCGAACCGGACATTCTCCAGCAGGGCCACGTCGCCGTCGGAGAGCCCCGCCGCGATCGCGGCGGCCGACTCCCCGGCCACGTCCTCGGCCAGCCGGACCGGCTGGCCGAGTAGCTCCGACAGCCGGGCGGCCACCGGCGCCAGGGAGGGCCCGCCGGCCTTCCGCTCGGCGTAGTCGGCGCCCTTCGGGCGGCCCAGGTGAGCCGCGATCAGGATCCGCCCGCCCCGGCTCGCCAGCTTGCTGATCGTGGGCAGGCTCGCCCTGATCCTGCCGTCATCGGAGATGGCGGAGCCGTCGAGCGGGACGTTCAGGTCGGACCGCAGCAGCACCGTGCGGCCGCTGACGGACAGCCCGTCGATGCCTCTCATGACTGGCGGCCGACCAGCACAGCCACGTCGACGAGCCGGTTGGAGTAACCCCACTCGTTGTCGTACCAGCCGATGACCTTGATCTGGTCGCCTGCCGCCATGGTGAGCAGCGAGTCGAAGGTGCAGGACCACGGCGTGCCGACGATGTCCGACGACACGATCGGGTCGGTCGAGTAGTACAGGTAGCCCTTGAGGCCGCCGTCGGCGGCGGCCCGGAAGGCCGCGTTGACCTCGTCCTTGGTCACCTCGCGGTCAAGCTGGATGACCAGGTCGGTGACGGATCCGTCCGGGACCGGCACCCGCATCGCCATGCCGTCCAGCTTGCCCTTGAGCTCGGGCAGCACGAGCGCCGTGGCCTTGGCCGCGCCGGTGGTGGTCGGGATGATGTTCTGCGCCGCGGCCCTGGCCCGGCGCAGGTCCTTGTGCGGGAAGTCCAGGATTACCTGGTCGTTGGTGTAGGCATGCACGGTCGTCATCAGGCCCCGGCGGATGCCGAAGCTGTCCTGCAGCACCTTGGCCATCGGCGCGACGCAGTTCGTCGTGCAGGATGCGTTCGAGATGATGTTGTGCTGCGCGGGGTCGTACTGATCGTCGTTGACGCCCATCACGATCGTGATGTCCTCGCCGGTTGCGGGCGCCGAGATGATCACCTTGCTGGCGCCGGCCGCCAGGTGCTTGCTGGCGTCCGCGGCCTTGGTGAACCGGCCGGTCGATTCCAGCACCACCTCGACCCCGAGCTCGGCCCAGGGCAGCTCGGACGGCTCGCGCACGGCGAGCACCTTGATCTCGCTGTCGCCGGCCCGGATGACGTCCCCGTCAGCCTGCACGTCGATGTCGAGCGTGCCGAGCACCGTGTCGTACTTGAGCAGGTGCGCGAGAGTCTTCGCGTCGGTCAGGTCATTCGCGGCGACGATCTCGAGGCCGTCAGCGGCACCGCCAGCGGCGTGCACCGCGCGCCAGAAGTTCCGTCCGATACGGCCAAATCCGTTGATCCCAATCCGGACACTCACTTCGACGATCTCCTTTAGTCGCATGCACCGGCAGGCGCCATTTTCCGCATGGCCCATGGCAGGCTATCGGAATTCGCTGGCCCGAGGATTCCCGTAGGGGACCTGCATCCAGCGTCCCGGCCGCCACCCCGGCGTGGGGAGGGCCGCCAGCCCTGCGGTCACGGGACCTTCGTCCCGATAGTCAGGGCACCAGCATGTCAGGGGTCAGGGTCGCCTCGGTGTTCGGCACCCCGAGTTCGCTCGCGCGCCGGTCCGCCAGCGCCAGCAGCCGCCTGATCCGCCCGGCGATGGCGTCCTTGGTCATGGCCGGCTCGGCCAGCTGGCCGAGTTCCTCCAGGCTCGCCTGCCGGTGCTTGATCCGCAGCTCGCCCGCGACGATGAGGTGCTCGGGAGCGTCAGCGCCGAGGATCTCCAGCGCCCGCTCCACCCGCGCGCCGGCCGCGACCGCGGCCCGCGCGCTGCGCCGCAGGTTAGCGTCGTCGAAGTTGGCCAGCCGGTTCGCCGTGGCCCGCACCTCCCGGCGCACCCGCCGTTCCTCCCAGGCCAGCACGCTGTCATGCGCGCCCAGCCTGGTCAGCAGGGCGCTGATCGCGTCCCCGTCCCTGACCACCACGCGGTCCACGCCGCGCACGTCACGGGCCTTGGCGTGGATCTTCAGCCGCCGGGCGGCGCCGACCATCGCCAGCGCAGCCTCCGGTCCCGGGCAGGTGACCTCCAGGGACATCGACCGGCCGGGCTCCGTCAGGCAGCCATGGGCCAGGAACGCGCCGCGCCATGCGGCCTCGCAGTCACAGGTCGTGCCCGCCACCACCTGGCGGGGCAGCCCGCGTACCGGGCGGCCGTGATTGTCCACCAGGCCGGTCTGGCGGGCGAGGCTCTCGCCGTCCTTCTGCACCCGGACCACGTACCGGTTGCCCTTGCGCAGGCCGCCGGGGGCCAGCACGATGAGTTCCGAGGAGTGCCCGAACACCTCAGCGATGTCCTTCCGCAGCCTGCGGGCCGCCGCCCCGGTGTCCAGCTCCGCCTCCACCGCGATCCGGCCCGATGCCAGGTGCAGGCCGCCTGCGAACCGGAGCAGCGTGGACACCTCGGCCTTGCGGCAGCACGGCTTGAGCACGGTGATACGGCTGAGCTCGTCCTTGACCAGGCCGGTCAGCGCCATCGGCTTCACTCCCCCTCAAATATCTGCGCGAGCGCGCCCGCCATTCGTCGCGGATCGTGGCGGGGCGATCCGTCCCCCATGGCTAGTTCCGCCAGCACAAGGCGGCCGCCCAGCAGGCCGGCCGCCTTCTCGAGTTCCGCTGTCGTTCCCTGGACGGCCTCGCGGTCAGCGAGCACCACGTCAATCGTCAGGCCCGGTGCATGGTCGGCAAGTACCTCCAGGTGCGCGTGCGGGGAGAAGCCCTCGGTCTCCCCCGGCTGGGGCGCCAGGTTCAGCGCAATCAGCCTCCGCGCGCTCGTGTGCAGCAGTGCGTCAGCCAGCTCGGGGACCATCAGGTGCGGAAGCACGCTGGTGAACCACGAGCCCGGCCCGAGCACCGCCCAGTCCGCCGCCCTGACCGCCTGCACGGCCTCCGGGCACGCGGGCGGGTCAGCGGGTACCAGTGATACTGACCGTACCCGCCCGGTCGTGCTCGCGCAGGCGACCTGGCCGCGAACGACGCTGATCTCGTCCGGCCTGTCCGGATTAGCGCCCTCTACCTCAGCGGCGAGGTCCAGCGGGACCGACGACATGGGCAGCACCCGGCCGTGCGCCCCGAGCAGCCGGCCGACCCAGTCAAGCCCCTGCACGGTGTCGCCGAGCAGCTCCCAGAGCGCCACGATGAGGACGTTGCCGACCGCGTGACCGCCCAGCTCCTGCTCCCCGGTGAACCGGTGCTGGATGACCCGGCTCCAGGTCGTCCCCCAGGCGTCGTCACCGCACAGGGCGGCGAGCGCCATCCGCAGGTCACCCGGCGGGAGCACGCCGAACTCGCGCCGCAGCCGGCCGCTCGAGCCGCCGTCATCGGCCACCGTGACGATCGCCGTCAGGTCGCGGGTCACCCGGCGCAGGGCCGACAGCGACGCGTACAGCCCGTGCCCGCCGCCCAGGGCCACCACGCTGCGGCTCAGCGGCCGGCCCGCGGGCTGCGGCTTCGGCTGCGGCTGCGGCTGCGGCTGCGGCGGGGGCGGGGACTGGCGGTGATCCTGCGTCATCCGGCCTACTCGCGTCCGAGGTCCCGGTGCTGCACCTGGACGCGAAGCCAGGAGGCGGCGAGACGGGATGCGATCTCCTCGGCCATCACCACGCTGCGATGCTTGCCGCCGGTGCAGCCCGCCGCCAGCAGCAGGAAGTGCTTGCCGGCTCGCTGGTAGCCGGACAGCACGATGCCCAGCGCGCGGACGTAGGCGGTCACGAAGTCGACCGCGCCTGGCTGGCCGAGCACGTAGGCCCTGACCCGCTCGTCCTGCCCGGTCAGCGGCGCGAGGTCGGGGATCCAGTGCGGGTTGGGCAGGAACCGGCAGTCGGCCACCATGTCAGCGTCGACCGGCAGCCCGTACTTGAAGCCGAAGGAGACGACCGTCAGCCGCAGCGCCGTGTCGGTCGCGGAGGCGAACGCGTCCTGCATCCGGGAGCGCAGCTCGTGCACGTTCAGGCCGGACGTATCCAGGACCAGGTCCGCCTCGGCGCGCAGTCCCTGCAGCAGCTCGCGCTCGGCGGCGATGCCGTCCACCACCCGGCCGCCCTCCTGCAGCGGATGCGGCCTGCTCACGCTGTCGAACCGGCGGACCAGCGTCTCATCCGCGGCCTCCAGGAACACGACGTAGGACCGCACGCCGCGGGCATTCAGGTCGCCGATCGCCGACTTGAGGTCGGTGGAGAAGGCGCGGCTGCGCACGTCGACCACGGCGGCCAGCCTCGGCACCGCCCCCTTGGCCCGCCGCGCCAGGTCGGCCATCGTGGGCAGCAGGTCCGGCGGGATGTTATCGGCCACGAACCAGTCCAGGTCCTCCAGCGACTTGGCCGCGGTGCTGCGCCCGGCGCCGGACATGCCGGTGATGATGACGATCTCGGGCGTGCTGGTCTCGCCGCCTGTCATGTCCCGCCCCCCGTGATCGGCCCGGCATGCCCGGACCTGACCTGGCCCGCGTCGCTGCGGCCGGCTCCGTTTCCGCCCGAATCGTCGTGATCCGTATCGTCGTGACCCGCACCATCGCGGCCCGCGCCGTCCTGGCCGGGACCGTCCTGGCCGGGATCGTCCCGGCCGCCCTGCTGCTCCAGGTGCAGCGCCGCGTGGACGGCCCCGGCGGTCCGGCGGCCGAATCCCGGCGCCGCCGCGATCTCGTCGACCGTAGCGGACCTGAGCTTGCGCACCGAGCCGAAATGCCGGAGCAGCGCCGCCCGCCTGGTGGCGCCGACACCCGGGATCGCGTCAAGCTCACTGCTGGTCAGGGCGGCGGACCGCCTGGCCCGGTGATAGGTGATGGCAAACCGGTGCGCCTCATCGCGCACCCGCTGCAGCAGGTATAGGCCCTCGCTCGTGCGCGGCATGATCACGGGGCTGTCCTCGCCGGGCAGCCAGACCTCTTCCAGCCGCTTCGCCAGGCCGCAGACCGATACGTCCACCACGCCCAGCTCGGTCAGCGCCCGGGCAGCCGCGGCTACCTGGGCAGGGCCGCCGTCGATCACCGCCAGGTTGGGCGGGTAGGCGAACTTGCGCCGCTCGCCGTTCAGGTTCTCCGGATCGGACTCCGCCTCGGCCTGCTCCTCCAGGTACCGCCGGAACCTGCGGGTGATGACCTCGCGGATGGCCGCCACGTCATCGGTGCCGTCCAGGCCCCTGATGGCGAAACGGCGGTACTCGGACTTGCGCGCCAGCCCGTCCTCGAACACCACCATCGAGGCGACGACGTGCGTGCCCTGCAGGTTCGACACGTCGTAGCTCTCGATCCGCAGCGGAGCCTCATCGAGCCCGAGCGCCTCCTGGATCTCGTGCATGGCCCGGCTCCGGGTCGTCAGGTCGCTGGCCCGGCGCATCTTGTGCAGCGCCAGCGACTCGGCGGCATTGCGGGAGACCGTCTCCAGCAGTGCCTTCTTGTCACCGCGCTGCGGCACCCGCAGGGTGACCGGGCCGCCGCGGCGCTCGGCCAGCCACTCCCCGACGGCCCGCGATTCCGGCGGCATGGCCGGCACCACGACCTCGCGGGGGATCGCCCCCGGCTGGCTGCCGGCGGCGGGGCGGCGGCCGGCCCCGCGGCCGACCCGCTCCGGCGCGGCTGCCTGGTCGGCTACCCGGTCATCGCTGTAGACCTGGCCGAGGAACTGCTCGACAAGCTCACCGCTGGTGATGTCCTCGACCTTGTCGACCACCCAGCCGCGCTGCCCGCGTACCCGGCCGCCGCGCACGTAGAACACCTGGACCGCGGCCTCGAGCTGGTCCTCGGCCAGGCCGATGACGTCGCAGTCAGTGCCGTCGCCCAGCACCACCGCTTGCTTCTCCAGCGCGCGCTGCAGCGCCCGGATGTCATCGCGCAGCCGGGCGGCCCGCTCGTACTCTTCCGCCGCCGCCGCGCGCCGCATCTCGGCTTCCAGCCGCTTCAGGAACTTGCCCGTCTGCCCGGCCATGAAGTCGCAGAACTCCTCGGCCAGCAGCCGGTGCCCGGCGGCGTCGATCCGGCCGACGCAGGGAGCCGAGCACTTGCCGATGTAGCCGAGCAGGCACGGCCGGCCGATCTGCCCGGCGCGCTTGAAGACGCCGGCCGAGCAGGTCCGCACCGGGAAGACGCGCAGCAGCGTGTCCACCGTGTCCCTGATGGCCCAGGCGTGCGAGTAAGGGCCGAAGTACCGGACCCCGCGCCGTTTCGCGCCCCGCATGACCTGAACCCGCGGGTACTCCTCGTCCATGGTGACGGCCAGGTAGGGATAGCTCTTGTCGTCCCGGTAGCGCACGTTGAAGCGCGGATCGAATTCCTTGATCCAGGAGTACTCGAGCTGGAGCGCCTCGACCTCGGTGCCGACGACGGTCCAGTCCACTCTCGCCGCCGACAGCAGCATGGACTGGGTCCGCGGATGCAGGCTGGCGAAGTCGGCGAAGTAGGAGTTGAGCCGCTGCCGCAGGCTCTTGGCCTTGCCGACGTAGATCACCCGGCCGCGCTCATCGCGGAACCGGTATACGCCGGGCGACTCGGGAATCGAGCCGGGGGCCGGGCGGTAGCTCGCCGGATCTGCCACGAGGTAACTCTATGCAACCCGGCGGCCCACCCCGTCGACCTCGGCCGGCGTGTGTCACGCTACCTGCATGCTCATCGCCGCAGCCGCCTGCGCGCTGGCCGCTGCCGCCTGGGCTTACCTGCTCGCCGCCCATGGCGGGTTCTGGCTGACCGGCCAGCGCCTCCCGCCGCCCGCCGCCGGGCCGCAGGCCAGCGCCCCGGGCCGGTGGCCCGCCCTGGCGGTGGTGATTCCGGCCAGGGATGAGGCGGCGGTGCTCCCCGGCACGCTGCCCGCGCTGCTCGGCCAGGACTACCCGGCTGAGCTGACGATCCTGCTGGTGGATGACCAGAGCACGGACGGGACGGCACAGGTGGCCGCCGCGCTCGGCGAGGCGGCGGGCTGGACGGTCCGCCGGTCCGCCGGCCAGCCGGCCGGCGCGCTGGCCGGCCGGCCGGGCCCCGGCGCGGAGGCCGGCCGGATCCTGCGGGTGATCAGCGGCAGCCCTCCCCCGGCTGGATGGGCGGGGAAGGTGTGGGCCATGTCGCAGGGCCTGGCAGCGGCCGGCCGGGCCGAGTACGTGCTCTTCACCGACGCGGACATCCGGTTCGGCCCCGGCGCCGTCGAGGCGCTCGTCCGGGCTGCTCGCGGCCGGGATCTCGGGCTGGTGTCGCAGATGGCGCTGCTGCGCGCGGCCACGTTCTGGGAGCGCCTGCTGGTGCCGGCCTTCGTCTACTTCTTCGCCCAGCTCTACCCGTTCCGGCGGGTGAACCGGCCGGGAACACGGACCGCGGCCGCGGCCGGCGGATGCATGCTGGCTCGCCGCGACGCGCTCGCGCGGGCTGGCGGCCTCGCGGCCATCCGCGGCGCCAGGATCGACGACGTGGCGCTGGCCCGGCTGCTCAAGCGCCGCGCCGGGGCGGCGTGCTGGCTGGGGCTCAGCACCAGCATGACCAGCGAGCGCGAGTATGCCCGGCTGCCGGAGATCTGGGACATGATCGCCCGCAGCGCCTATACCCAGCTGCGCTACTCGCCCGCGGCCCTGGGCGGCACGATCGCCGGCCTGCTCTGGCTGTACGTGCTGCCGCCGGCCGGGACGATCGCGGGGGCGGCGGCCGCGCTGCTGGGCGCCGGGCCGGCGGCGGGCTGGCTGGCCGCCGCCGGGGCGGCCGGCTGGATCATGATGTCCGCCAGCTACGTGCCGATGCTGCGGCTTTACCGGTTGTCACCACTGCGGTCGCCCGTCCTGCCCGTCATCGCCGGGCTCTATGCCGCGATGACGGCCGACTCGGCCCGCCGGCACCGCGCAGGCCGCGGCGGCGAGTGGAAGGGCCGCGTCATCCGGCCCGCCCGGCCCGCCAGCCGGGCGGGCCGGGCTGACTCGCATTGACCCGCGTGCCGGAGCGCGGGGAGCCGGCTCGGCAGGACCGGGCGGCTGCTAGCCGGCCGCGCGGGAGCCTTCGGCGGGCGCGAACAGCACCAGCGCCGACAGGTCCTCGACGATGTCGGTGAACCGGTGCTCCTCGCGGGCCGGGACGTAGACGACCGAGCCCGGCCCGACCGCGATGCTCGCGGGGCCGGCCACCAGCGTGGCCCGGCCCGCGGTGATCACGTAAATCTCATCCTCGGCATGCGGCTCCTGGTCGTCCGAGCCGCCGCGCGGAATCGAGTAGGTGCCGACGCTCAGGTCCGGCACCCGCAGCTGCTCGGCCCAGTGACAGCCGGCGCCGCCGTCGGGGGCGGTGAAGTGCCCGGCGCCGGCCACGAGTTCCATCAGTCCTCCCGCTCAGGCAGCCGGATCATCGGCCACAGCGCCGGGCCGCCCCGCTCGATCCTGATCTCGCGGGTCACCTCGAAGCCGAAGCGCTCGTAGAAGGCAATGTTAGATTCCCTGCTGCTCTCCAGGTAAGCGGGCAGCCCGGCCGCGTCGCACCGGGTCAGCCGCGCGGCCATCAGCTGGCTGGCCACGCCGGTGCCCTGGTCCGGCGGGTCGGTCCCGATGCCGCTCAGATACCAGTGCGGCTGCTGCGGGTGGACCCTGGCCATCTGCGCCGAGACCACCGACGCCCGGCCGATCCGCGAGCTCAGGGCGCGGGCGAGGCCCGGCAGCGCGGTCAGCTGCTGCCAGTTCGACGGCAGCCAGTGCGACGGCGGTGCCCAGATCGCGCAGCCCAGGACCCGGCCGTCCGCGACCACCTCGGTGGCCGCATGCCGCAGGTAGTAGCGGCGCAGCACGGCCGCGTACAGCAGCGGCAGCCGCCGCTCGCGCAGCTGGCCGTCGGGGATGATCCAGCTCATCACCGGATCGTCCTGGAAGGCCCGGCCCAGCACGGCGGCCATGGACGGCACGTCGGCGCTGTCAGCGAGCCGCACGATCCGGTTCATGATCCGCCACGGTACGAGACGCCGCGCCCGCCCGCCAGGGCCCGGGCCGGCCCGCTGCGGCCATCCGAGGCGCGGCCGCGAGCGGACCCGCTCAGCCCTCGAATGCCTCGGGCGGCGGGCACGCGCACATCAGGTTCCGGTCACCGTAGGCCTGGTCGATCCGGCGGACCGGCGGCCAGTACTTGGACCGGCGGTCGCCGCCCGCCGGGTAGGCGGCCTCCTCCCGGTCGTAACCGTGCTTCCACTCGCCGCTGATCAGCATGCTCGCGGTATGCGGAGCGTTCTTCAGCGGATTGTCCTGCGGGTCGTAGTCGCCGGACGCCACCCGGCCGATCTCGGCCGAGATCGCGATCATCGCGTCGCAGAACCGGTCCAGCTCGGCCAGGTCCTCACTCTCGGTGGGCTCGACCATCAGCGTCCCCGCCACCGGGAAGGACAGGGTCGGCGCGTGGAAGCCGTAGTCGATCAGCCGCTTGGCCACGTCCTCGGCCGTCACCCCGGTCCGCGCGGTGACCGGCCGCAGGTCCAGGATGCACTCGTGCGCCACCAGGCCGCCGGGGCCGGTGTAGAGCACAGGGAAGTGCCCGGTCAGCCGCCTGGCCACGTAGTTGGCCGACAGGATCGCCATCTGGGTCGCCCGGCGCAGCTCATCGGCGCCCATCATCCGGATGTAGGCCCAGGAGATGGGCAGGATCCCGGCCGACCCGTACGGCGCTCCGGCCACCGGGCCGCCGCGCCGGCTGCGGTCCGCCGCCGCGCCGCGGTCCGCCGCGGACCCGCCGTCCAGCGCCGGGTGGCCGGGCAGGAACGGCGCCAGGTGCGACCGGGCCGCGACCGGGCCCACGCCGGGTCCACCGCCGCCGTGCGGGATGCAGAACGTCTTGTGCAGGTTGAGATGGGACACGTCGCCGCCGAAATGGCCGGGCTTGGCCAGCCCCACCAGCGCGTTGAGGTTGGCGCCGTCCACGTAGACCTGGCCGCCGGCCGCGTGCACCTCGTCGCAGACCTGGCCGACGGTCTCCTCGAACACGCCGTTGGTCGACGGATAGGTCAGCATGATCGCCGCCACCGCGCCCTCGTGCGCGGCCAGCTTGGCCCGCAGGTCGGTCAGGTCGATGACGCCGTCCGAGCCGCACTTCACCACGACCACCCGCAGCCCGGCCAGCACCGCGCTGGCGGCGTTGGTGCCGTGCGCGGACTCCGGGATCAGGCAGACGGTGCGCTCGGGCTGCCGCCGGGACCGGTGATAGCCGCGGATGGCCAGCAGCCCGGCCAGCTCGCCCTGCGATCCGGCGTTCGGCTGGACGCTGACGGCGTCATAGCCGGTGATCTCGATCAGCGCCCGCTCCAGGCCGCTGATCAGCTCCAGGTACCCGGCCGCCTGCTCGGGCGGCGCGAACGGGTGCAGCCCGGCGAACTCCGGCCAGGTGATGGGCTCCATCTCGGCGGCCGCGTTCAGCTTCATGGTGCACGAGCCGAGCGGGATCATCGACCGGTCCAGCGCGATGTCCATGTCAGCCAGCCGCCGCAGGTAGCGCAGCATCGCGGTCTCGCTGCGGTGCGCGCTGAACACCGGGTGGGTGAGGAACTCGCTGGTCCGCAGCAGCCCGGCGGGCAGCGCGTCGCCGGCCTGCGCGGGCAGCGTGACGTCCTGCCGCCCGGACAGGGCCTGCAGCAGGCTCTGGAGCTGCTCGGCCGTCGTGGTCTCGTCGCACGCGATCTGCACCGTGTCCGGGTCGGCCAGGTGCAGGTTGTACCCGGCGGCGCGCGCCCGGGCCACCGCCTCGGCCGCGCGGCCGGGCAGGCTCAGCCGGACGGTGTCGAAGAAGGGGGACGGGCTCGTTTCGAAACGAAGGTCACGGAGCGCCCGGGCCAGCGTCGCCGCCCGGCCGTGCACCCGGCGCGCGATCGCCGCCAGGCCATCGGGGCCGTGATACGCCGCGTACATCGCCGCGATCACGGCCAGCAGCACCTGCGCGGTGCAGATATTGCTGGTCGCCTTCTCCCGGCGGATGTGCTGCTCGCGGGCCTGCAGCGCGAGCCGGTAGGCGGGATGGCCGTCGGCGTCCACGGACACGCCGACCAGGCGGCCGGGCAGCTGGCGCTTGAGCGAGTCGGTCACGCAGATGTAGCCGGCGTGCGGGCCGCCGAAGCCCATCGGCACGCCCAAGCGCTGCGTGCTGCCCACCGCGATGTCGGCGCCGAGCTCGCCGGGCGGCTTCAGCAGGGTAAGGGCCAGCACGTCGGCGGCCACCACGGCGCGGGCGCCGCGGGCGTGCGCGGCCTCGATGGCCGGGGCCAGGTCGCGGATCGCGCCGCTGGCCCCCGGGTATTGCAGCAGCACGCCGAACAGCTCGCCGTCGGGCTGCGCGGCAATCAGCTCGGGCGTGACCTCGCCGGTGACGAGCGTGATGCCGAGCGGCTCGGCCCGGGTGCCGAGCACCGCCAGCGTCTGCGGCAGGCAGTCGGCGTCGGCCAGGAAGATCGAGCTGGCCGCTTTCCCCCCGCCCCCCCCGCCCTGCCCGCCCCGCCCGGGCCCGAACGCCCGCCGGGCCAGGGTCATCGCCTCGACCGCGGCCGTCGCCTCGTCCAGCATGGACGCGCCGGCCACCGGCAGCGCGGTCAGGTCCTCGATCATGGTCTGGAAGTTGAGCAGCGCCTCCAGCCGGCCCTGCGAGATCTCCGGCTGGTAGGGCGTGTAGGCGGTGTACCAGGCAGGATTCTCCAGCACGTTGCGGCGGATCACGGCCGGGGTGATGGTGCCGTAGTAGCCCAGGCCGATCATCGAGGTGAGCAGCTCGTTCCGGCCCGCGAGACGGCGCAGCTCGGCGAGCGCATCAGCCTCGCTCAGCGGCCCGGGCAGGCTGAGGGCGCGGTCGGCAGCCAGCCCGGCGGGCACGGCAGCCGCGGTGAGCTCGTCGAGCGAGCCGTAGCCGACGGCGGCCAGCATCCGATCCTGCTCGGCTGCTGACGGCCCGATGTGCCTGCGTCCGAATTCCATGGGAGCCTCCCCGGCGGCAGAGTGCCGTCGCGCTGGCGGACTTCCCGGCCCGCTGCGCGTTCACCTGACTCCCCCTCTGTCGCCGCGGCCAGGCGGCTCCAGAGATGCCTATCCCGTCCGGTCCGTGAGCCTGAGAGGTTCCGGGGTGGTTGCCCCTTCGGCGCCTCGGACTGGCTGCCCGAGAACTCTCCCGGACGGTGTCATCAGCGGTTCCGAGCCTACCCGAGCGACACCGTAGCGCGGCAGCAGCGACCCGGCCCGGCGCTGCGGCCCGGCGCTGCGGCCCGGCGCTGCGGCCCGGAGCGGCGGCCCGGAGCGGCGGCAGCGACGTGGATGGCTAGCTGCTGCTGATACAGCCGCAGCAGGCGCGCTCTCACGCTGCTGCGCGCGGCTAGATGTCGTCCCAGCGGAACACCCGGACCGATGCCAGCGTCAGCACGGCCGCGATGCCCAGCAGGATGGCGATAGCGGGCAGCGCCGAGGCGGGCCCCTCGCCGCGCGCCATCACGTTCTGCATGCCGGTGACCAGGTAGCGCAGCGGCATGGCATAGGACACCTCGCGGATCCAGGCCGGCGCGAAGTCCAGCGGGATGAACGCGCCGCCGAGGAAGGCCATCGGCAGGATGATCAGGTTAGCGATGGAGGTCGCAGCCTGCTGCGTCCTGGCGAACGAGCCCACCAGCAGGCCGATCGACATGAAGCTCAGGGTCCCGCAGATGACCACCGGGATCGCCATCCACCAGGACGCGGTGAGCTTGAGCCCGAAATACGGCAGCGTGGCGATGCCCAGGAACACGGCCATCTGAATCAGCGCGACCACGATGGCGACGCCGACCCTGGCCAGGACCACCGACCCGGCCCCGACCGGGGCCAGCCGGAGCCGCCGCAGCAGCTTGCTGCGGCGCCATTCGACCAGCGTGATCGCAGCGCCGAAGGCAGCGCCGGAAGCGATGGCCCAGCCGAGCAGGCCGGGCGCCAGGTACTGGATCGGCTTCAGGGACTTGTCCTCGACCTGCCGGCTCTGCAGCTGGAAGCTGGCTCCGGCCGGGCCCGTGGCCTGGTTGGCCTGCTGCACGATCGAGGAGAACACGGCCTGCACCACGCCTGCGGTCGTCTGGTCGGCGATCGAGTAGTGCACGAGCAGCCTGCGGCCCTGCTGCTGCACCGCGGCGTCGTAGCTGCCCTTCCGCACGTCGGCGAGGGCCGCCGCCAGGCCGTTGCCGCGGGTGACCGTCATGATCCTGGCGAGCTGGCCGCCGCTGGCCGCGGTCGCCTGGTCCAGCAGGCTGACCTGGCCCACCTCGATCACGGTGATCTTGGGCGTGGTCGAGTCCTTGTAGATCGAGCCGAACAGCACCAGGAACAGCGCCGGGATCAGGATCGAGAACACCAGCGCCGCGCGGTCCCGGACGAAGCCGCGGAACATGGCGCGGGTCAGGCTGCGGAAGGCGGCCGTTCCCGCCGGGCCCCGCCCGGCGCTGCCCGGGCCGGCGCTGCCCGCGCCTGCGCTGCCCGCGCCTGCGCTGCCCGTTTCTGCGCTGCCCGGCTGTGCGCTGCCCGGCTGTGCGCTGCCCGGCCGGGGGCGGCCCGCCGTCATGCCCGGTACTCCCGTCCGGTCAGCAGCAGGAACACGTCCTCCAGCGTCGCGCCCTGCACCCGCAGGCCCGCCAGCGCGCCGCGCTGTGCCAGCCCGGCCAGCACCGGGCCCGGATCGCGGGTGGCGATGGTCAGCGACACGCCGTCGTCGGTCACGCTGTCGGCCGCCGCGCTGGCGCCAGCCAGGGCGCGGGCGCTCGCCTCCGCGAGCAGCCCGGACTCGATGCTGATCCGCACCGGCTGGTCGACCCGGCGGACCAGGGCGGCTGGCGGGCCCGCCTCCAGCACCCGGCCGTGATCCATGATCGCCACGCGATCGCAGAGCGTCTCGGCCTCGTCCATATGGTGGGTGGTCAGCACGATGGTGCGGCCGCCAGACTTGATCTGCCGGAGCAGATCCCAGAGGTTGCGCCGCGCCTGCGGGTCCAGTGCGCCCGTCGGCTCGTCCAGGAACAGCAGCTCAGGATCGTGCACCAGGGCGCAGGCAATAGACAGCCGCTGCGCCTGGCCGCCGGACAGCTTCTCCGTGCGCACCCCGGCCTGCTCGGTCAGGCCGACCACGCCGAGCATCGCATCCGCACGGGCGGCGCCCACGCCATAGAGCGAGGCAAATGTTCGGATCTGCTCCCGTGCGGTCAGCCGCTCGAAGAACGAGGATGCCTGCAGCTGCACGCCAATCCGCGGCAGCAGCGCCGGATTGCGCGGCCAGGCGGGCCTGCCCAGCACGGTGACCTGGCCGCTATCAGGCTGCCGCAGCCCCTCGATGATCTCCAGCGTCGTGGTCTTGCCCGCGCCGTTCGGCCCCAGGATGCCGAAGAACTCGCCCTGGCTGACCTCGAAGCTCACGCCGTCCACTGCCGCCAGGCTGCCGTAGCACTTGCGAAGGTTTTGCACGGATATTGTCGTCGGCACGCCAGTACCGTAACACGACATAACGCGAGGTCGCGGGCCGGGGAAAGGCCCGCGACGCGCAGTTCCCCGGCGTGCTGTCCGGGTCACCCGGCAGCTGCCGTGCCGGCGGGCCTTGCCGCCGCGCTAGCCGGTCTTGCGGGCCCGGCGCTTCGCCAGCTCGTCAGCGGCCGAGGGCGGGCCGGCGGAGCCATCAGCGTCCTGGCCACCGTCAGCGTGCTCGGCGGGCAGCTCCGCCAGCGTGCCCTCCACTTCCTGCCAGACCCGGCCGATGGCGATGCCGAAGACGCCCTGGCCGCCCTGGAGCAGGTCGACGACCTCGTCGGGCGACGTGCACTCGTACACGCTGACGCCGTCACTCATCAGCGTGACCTGGGCCAGGTCCGTGGTGCCCTGCTGGCGCAGGTGGGAGACAGCCGTCCGGATCTGCTGCAGCGAGATGCCGGTATCCAGCAGTCGCTTCACCACCTTGAGCACCAGGATGTCCCTGAAGCTGTACAGCCGCTGCGATCCCGAGCCCTGCGCGGCGCGGACCGTGGGCTCGACCAGGCCCGTCCGCGCCCAGTAATCGAGCTGACGGTAAGTGATCCCGGCGGCCATGCACGCGGTGGGCCCGCGATAGCCAATGTCTTCGGGGCGCATCGCCACTTCCTCACCGAAGAGCAGGCCCTGCTCGCCGGCATGGCGGACGGCAGCACCATGATCCGCTGGCGCCTTGCCGTCGCCCTTCGTAACCGCCACGCCTACCTCCGGGCCAGGGAGCAGAGTCCCTGGTAGCTGTCCTCGCACGGTAGGCCGATGGCGGTGAGCTCGTCAACGATCTCCGTCGGCGCGTCGCGGGCATAGTCACCAGTCGTGACAAACCTGCTGACCGCTGACCGTCAGGTCGAGCGGCCGAAGTCCTCGGGAGTGATCGTGTCGAGGAACTCGCGGAACTTCTCGACCTCGTCTTCTTGCTCATCGGGAATGGCGACGCCGGCCTCGTCCAGGATCTCGTCGGCCGCGAAGATGGTGGCCCCGGTCCGCAGCGCAAGTGCGATCGAGTCCGACGGGCGCGCGCTGACCTCCTTGCCATTCGAGAAGATCAGGTCAGCGAAGAAGATGCCATCGCGCAGTGCGGTGATGTTCACGGTGGTCAGCTGAACGTCCAGGGCCTGCAGCACGTCCCGCATCAGGTCATGGGTCAGCGGGCGCTGCGGGACCATGCCCTGCTGCGCGAAGGCGATCGCCGTCGCCTCCATCGGGCCGATCCAGATCGGCAGGTACCGCTCACCCTGCGTTTCCTTGAGCAGGACGATGGGCTGGTTCGTAGGCATCTCCACCCGGACGCCGACGACCTCCATCTGCCTCACGGTGGCTCCGTCCTCGCGTGCGCGTACTGCGCTGCCTCAGCTCCTGGCCCTGCCTACAGGCATTCCCTTTGTGCTGGCAAGCATTCCCTTTGTCAACGTACACCCGCTATCCGGGCGCGCTCTCCCGAGCCTGGCTGCGGCGCGTCCGGCAATCCGGTCATGCGGTTGCGCCCTCGGCGCCGCGGCCGTTCCGGCCGTCCCGTTCCGCGCCATCCGGCGCGGCAGCGCCCCGGCCGATTTCACCGGCCGGCAGCCCGGCTCCGGCGAAACCCGCTTCGGCCAGGGCAGACTCGATCAGGGCCTGGTGCAGCTGCAGGGCCAGCCCGGCGATCTCGCGCGCCGTCTGGCCGGCCAGTTCCCTCGCGCCCGCGCTGCGCTGCCGCAGGATCGGCGCCACGACCTGCTCGATCAGGCTGGTCTCGCGCTCGGCGGCCGCCCGGACGGCCCGCAGGTGCCGGGCCTCGACGCCGTAGGCCGTCAGGGCGGCCACGGTGCGCGCCACATCGACCGCGTCAGGGCTGTAGGTACGGCCGGACCGGCGCAGCAGGCCGAAGCTCTCCAGCTCGGTGAGCTGCGGATCAGTGATGCCGGCCGCCTCGACGAGCTCGCGCCTGGTCAGCGGTCCGTCTGGCTGGCCGCCCGGGGCACGCTGGGCGGATGAAGCGGAATGGGCGGATGAAGCGGATGAAGCGGAATGACCGGATGCGGCTGACCGGCCGGACGCGGCAGAGTGGCCCGGCCCGGCGGAATGGCCCGGCCCGGCGGAATGGGCCGTTCCTGGCGCCTGGCCCGCCGGGGCGGGCTGGGCGGAGCCGCCGGCAGCTGCGCCGGCCCGGATCAGCCGTTCCTTGATCACCCGCAGCGGCAGGTACTGGTCTCGCTGGGCAGTCAGGATGTAGCGCAGCCGCTCCACGTCGGCCGACCCGAACCTGCGGTAGCCGGACGGCGAGCGAGCCGGCTCGATCAGGCCTTCTGTCTCCAGGAACCTGATCTTGGAGACAGAAATATCCGGGAACTCCTCGCGAAGCTGCGCGAGCACCTCGCTGATAGCGAGGTGGGGGCGGATGGGCTGAGCGTTCATCCGCCGACCTGTGCGCCCCCGCCGAACTCCGCCTGTGAGCGGGGACCGAGCAGGAAGACGAGCCGGAACTTGCCGACCTGCACCTCGTCACCGCCGCTCAGGTCAGTCTGCTCAATCCGCTCGCGGTTGACGTAGGTGCCATTCAGGCTGCCCACGTCGCGCACCGTGAACCGGCCGCCCTGCCGGTAGAACTCCGCATGCCGCCTGGACACCGTCACGTCGTCCAGGAAGATGTCGCTGTCCGGGTGCCGGCCGACCAGGGTCAGGTCGCTGTCCAGCAGGAACCTGCTGCCCGCATTGGGCCCGCGCCGCACGACGAGCAGCGCCGTGCCCGGCGGCAGGGCATCCAGGGTGGCGGAATCCGCCAGCGCTTCCTCACCGGGCTCCGCCTCAGCAAGGTCGCCGCCGAGTGAGATCGTCGAGGTGGTCTCGGCATGAGTCTCGCCCTGCCCGCGGATCAGCGGCATTCCGCATTGCGAGCAGAAGCGCGCCCCTTCCGGGTTAGCTTCACCGCACTGGGTGCAGTAGACGCTCGGCATCTCGCTGCCCAGCCTCCCATCCATGGGACCGGCGACCGGAGCGGACGCCATTTCCGTGCGCCGCCCGAATTCCGATGGTGTCCTCAACGCTACCCGCGACGAGCTCCGGCGGTCCATGCGCCACGCTCGCCGGGCGCCCCGCCAGCCGCGCCCGCCGGACGCGCCGCGCGGTCCCGGTTCCGCGCGCGCGGATGCGTCTGGCCGCCCGGCGCCCACCTGGGCAACCTCGCGGCGCCTTCGCCACATCTCGCCGCACCTCCGACGCACCACCGTCAGGTCAATATCTCGGCGATTCTCTCACGCGCGGCGGCTTCCGCGCCGGCACTCAGCAGCCCTGGTCACGGTTCTCGGGCGGCCGGCCGCCCGAGAACCCGGTGCCGCTGGACCGCCCGCGGCGCGGGACGCCGCACGGGACCGCGGCACGGACGGCCGCACGGGCCGCCGCGACGCGCGGCGGCGGTCCTCAGCGGCCGGCCCGCTCGACGACCGAGGCCCACTCCTCCAGCAGGGACTGCGCGGCGTCAGCGTCAGTGCCCTCCGCCCACAGGTGCGTGACCGCATCGGAGGGGTCGGGCAGCGCCAGGATCCAGCCCCGGTCCGGCTCCACCACGCGCACGCCGTCGGTGGTGTCCACGGTCCGGTCACCGGCCGCTTCCACGACCGTGCGCATCACGATGCCCTTGGCCGCCCACGGCGTCGGGATGGAGCGCTTCAGCAGGTAGGCGTTCGGCAGCCGGGCGTGAATCTGGCTGAGCGTCAGCCGGGTCCTGGCCACGAGACCGAGCAGCCGCGCGAAGGCGGCAATGCCATCGATGGACCGGGAGAACTCCGGCACCACGAAGCCGCCGCGCCCGTCCGCGGCGAAGATCACGTCTTGCGCCGCGGTCGCCGCGTACAGGCCATGCGGGGAGGTGGGCGTCCAGTCGATCTGCACCCCGTGGAAGCTGCTGACCTGCTCAGCGACCCTGGTGGTGATCACTGGCAGGGCCACCCGGCCGCTGCGCCGCTCGGCCGCGACCAGGTCGAGCACGATCAGCAGCGCCCGCTCGTCACTGACCAGCGCGCCCCGGTCGTCGACCAGCGTGATCCGCTCGCCGACCGGGTCGAACCTGACGCCGAACGCGGCCCGCGAGGAGGAGACAAGCTCGGACAGCCGGTGCAGCCCGGCCCGGACCTGGGCCAGCGACTGCGTGGGGGATGCCTCGTCCAGGCGGTTGTTGACGGTCAGCACGTCCACCCCGATGCGGCCGAGCAGGTTGGGCAGGACCAGCGAGACCGTGCCGCCCGCGCAGTCGATCACCACGCGCAGGCTCGCCTCCCGGACGCCGGTCATGTCAACGCAGCTCAGCAGTTCGTGCGTGTAGGCCTCGACGATGCGCGACGGATAGGTCAGCTCGGCGATCTCGCCGGGAAAAGCGCGCCGGTACTCCTGCCGGGAGAACACGCGTTCCAGCCTGCGCTGGGCGGCCTCGGACAGGTCCGCGCCATTCTCGCCCAGGAAGATGATGTCGATGGATTGCGGGTCACCGGGGGTAGTGCGCATCGCGATGCCGCCGCTGCAGTCGCCGCGCGCGGTCTCGAACCTGGCCACCGGCAGCGGCTGGGCCTCCAGGTCGGAGACGTTAATCGCGCTGGCATTCAGCGCGCCGTGCACGGCGCGCTTGAGCGCGCGCGCGGCCCGCGATACGTCACGCGAGGTCGTCACGACGGCGCCCTTCTTCAGCGTCGTCGCGTAAGCGCTGGCCAGCCGGACGCACAGCTCGGGCGTGATCTCCACATTGACCACGCCGGAGACGCCGCGCGGGCCGAACAGCGTGCGCTGCCCGCGGGACTCCCAGATCACGCTGGTGTTGACCATCGCGCCGGCCTCGATGGTCTTGAACGGGTAGACCTTGACGCCGGCGGACAGGTAGGCGTCCGGCTCGATCACGCACTCATCCCCGACGACGGCACCTTCCTCGATCCGCGCCGACCCCATCACGTCGGTGTTCTTGCCGACCACGCAGCCGCGCAGGGTGACCCCGCGGCCGACGTACACGTTGTTGTGCACTACCGCGCGGTGCAGGAAGGCGCCTTCCTTCACGATCACGTTGCTGCCGACGACGGTGAACTCGCGCAGCTGAGCGCCCGCCTCGATCTTGGCGTAATCGCCGATGCAGAGCGGGCCGGTCAGCACGGCCTCCGGGTCGACTTCGGCGCCCTCGGCTATCCAGACGCCGGGCGATACCTCGAACCCGTCGATCTCGACCTGCACCCGGGCAGCCAGCACGTCGGCCTGCGCCTTCAGGTAGCTCTCAAGGGTCCCGACATCCTCCCAGTAGCCGTCCGCGATCCAGCCGTACAGCGGCGCGCCCCGCTCGAGCAGCCGCGGGAACACCTGGCCGGACCAGTCGACGGCCTCGCCGGCCGGGACCTCCGCCAGCACCTCGGGCTCCATCACGTAGATGCCGGTGTTGACCGTGTCCGAGAACACCTGGCCCCAGGTCGGCTTCTCCAGGAAGCGCTGGATCCGGCCGTCATCGTCGGAGATGATGATCCCGAATTCCAGCGGATCCGGCACCCGGGTCAGACCGACCGTCACCAGGGCGCCATTGTCCTTATGGAACCTGACCAGCTCGGACAGGTCGATATCGGTGAGCGCGTCGCCCGAGATCACCAGGAACGGCTCGTCCCGCAGCGCGTCCTCGGCGTTCTTCACGCTGCCGGCGGTGCCGAGCGGGACTTCCTCGGTGGCGTACTGCAGGCTCATGTCGAAGTCTTCGCCATCGCCGAAGTAATTCCGCACCATGGAGGCCAGGAACTGGACGGTGACGACGGTCTCGCTGAACCCGTGCCGGCGGAGCAGCCGCAGCACATGCTCCATGATCGGCCGGTTGACCACGGGCAGCATGGGCTTGGGCTGGCTGGCGGTCATCGGGCGCAGCCTGGTGCCCTCGCCTCCCGCCATGACAACGGCCTTCACGGGTGCCAGCGCTCCTTCCTGGCCAGGGCAGGCCCGGCCGGTCAGCTCAGTGGCGTGCGGGACGTGCGCCCGTCGTCCGCCGTATCGGCCGCCGGGCCGGCCAGCCCGGCGGTCAGCAATCGCCTGGCCTGCTCGATGTAGAGCACGGCAGCGCACCAGTACAGTGCACTTCCCCAGATCACGAAGGCCCAACCGGCTACCCGGGCGAGCTCGGCATAGCTGGAGTTGTGCGCGCCCAGCAGAAGTAGCGGAAATGCGTACAGGAGGCAGAGCGTAGCCGTCTTGCCCGCAAAACTCACCTGCAGCGGCCCCCAGCCGTGGCGGCGCAGCACCAGCAGCGTGCCAGCCAGCAGCAGCTCCCGTGCGGCCAGCAGGGCCACCAGCCACCACGGGATGATGGCGCGGACGGCCAGGCCGATGACGGTGGCCACGATGTAGAGCCGGTCAGCGGCGGGGTCGAGCATCTGCCCGAGCCTGCTCTGCTGGTTCATCGCCCTGGCGATCTTGCCGTCCAGCCAGTCGGATAGCCCGGAGGCCGCCAGCAGGCCCAGCGCCCACCAGTCGCCCGCCTGCGTTCGCACGCCGAGCACCAGCCACAGGAATACCGGCACGCCCAGCAGGCGCGCCACGCTGATGGCGTTGGGAATGGTCAGGATCCGGTCGCCCGGGTCAGGTCCGGCCCGGTCCTGGCCGGCGGATCCGGGCTGGGCTCCGGCCGCCCGGCCTCGCTGCATGGTCACGGCCCTTCACGTCATGTACACTTCCCGGGCCGACCCTACCTCGCTAGCCCGCCGGGCTCGGCCGGCAGCACGTGCAGCTCCACGTCGCGGGCCCGCGCCGCGAGCTCGCGCAGCAGCGGATAGCGGCCGGCCCGGCTGTCCTCGCGCCGGGCCAGCACCATCTCGGTGACCCGGTGCGCGGCAGCGTGCGCGAGCAGGGCCGCCGCGACCGACGGACCCTGCAGGCTGTCGAACTCCCCGCCCAGCTGCGCCGTCAGCGCGGCGTAGCCCGCCAGCAGCAGCCGCAGCTGCGCTCCGGCCGGCCCGGCGGACACCACGGCGACCCGGAACTCCCCGTCCACCTGGGCGGCGAGCGCCGCTGAGCGCCTGATCAGCGACTCCATGCCCGGCTGGGGAGCAGCGCAGGCGAGGATGACCGGCCACGCCTCAGCGCCGCCGGCCCGGACATCGCCGGCCTGGTACGCCGCGAGCCTGCGCTCGCCGTGCTCGGCCACGATCCGGAACGCCCGCTCGCGCTGAGCGCTGACCGCCGCCGGGGCATAGTCACCCTGCAGGGCCGCCTCGGTGCGGTCCGGCGGGACGATCTCGCCGCGGCGCACCCGGTCAATGAGCACCGAGGGCGCCACGTCGACGAGCTCGATCTCGCTGGCGACGGCCAGCAGCTCGGCCTCGTCCAGCTCGGCCTCGGCCCGCCCTGCCGGGCCGGCTCGCGGTCCCAGGCTGCCCAGCTGCGCGGTCGCCACCACGGTGATGCCGGCCGCCGAGAGCCGCCGGGCCGCGACGAGCCGGCTCTCCCCCGAGACGGTGGGACCGGCGAGGTCATCGATGCAGACCACCTCAGGCCGCCTGGCCAGCACGGCCCCGGTGTCCAGGATGCTGCCGTCGCCGATCAGCTTGAGGTCCTCGAGCTCAGCGGTCACGCCCTCCCGGCCGTGCGCATCGGCGGCACCGACCACCACGTCAGTGCCGCGTGCCTTCCGGCGCGCGGCCTCCTCGAGCATGGCCGTGGTGGTGCCGCACCCTGGTGCGTAGCCGAGGTAGACCCTGATCGCGCCCGCCTGCGGCCGGTCCGCCGCATCGTCGCGGCGGCCGGCGGCCGCCGCGGCCGCCGCGCCGTCTGGCGCCGGCGGGGCGAGAACGTGCAGGTGCACGTCCGGGAGCAGGCTGGCCAGCCGCCTGACGAACGTGGGGTGCCAGCGCTCCAGCAGGCCAGCGGCCGGAGCGGCCAGCACCAGGTGCCGGGCCTCGATCTCCCGTGCCACCTGCGCGATCGTGGTACAGGCGTCCCGGCCGGCCCGCGTCAGCACGGTGACGTCCGCCGCCGCGGCTGCGGGCCACCGCCGGCCGGCGTCATCCGGCGGCGGCTTGTCGTCCGGCGAGCCGAGCAGCAGCACGGAGCACCGCGCGCTCGCCTGCCGGGCCAGCCGGACCCCGCGCCGGACGAGCTCATCGGCCGATTCCGGGTCGGCGATGGCGACCAGCACGTCCTGGGGCTCTCTCGGCCGGCTGCTGGCCGGTCCGGTCAGCGACTCGCCGACCAGCCGCAGGCCAAGCTCCCGCAGCGCCGCGAGGGAGGCAGTCCTGAACACGGTCTGCAGTGCGCGGCCGGCCTGCTCGGGCGGATAGATGTTGCCGTGACTTAGCCGCTTGCGGAGCGCCTCGGGCGAGCTGTCGACGAACTGGATCTCATCGAGATCCGCCAGGTCGGCGTCCGAGATCGTGGCCGCGGCCGGCTCGCCGGTGATCGCCTCGACGGCCGCGCCGATGCGCTGCACGTCGGCGACGTCGGCCGTGCTGATGACGCTGACCCCGGCGTCGCGCAGCCGCGCGATCGCCACCGCGTGCCGCCCGAGGTCATCGACCAGCGCGACGGCGGGCTTGCGGGCCAGCACGGCATCGACATCCATCTGGGCCGCCGCGCCGCCATCCTGATGGCCAGCCGCGCCGTCTTCGCCGCTGTCAGCGCGCCCGGCCGGGCCGCCGGCGCCGCCGCCGGGCCCGCCGTCGGCGAGCCGCGGGGGTATCACCTCCAGGCCGCCGATCTCCTCGGCCGTGCGCGGACGGCCCCGGGTGTCCGCGAAGCCGACCACCACGTCCTCGCCCTGGGCGCGCAGTGCGCGGCCCTCCCGCAGCATCCGGAACGTCTTGCCGGAGCCCGGCGCAGCGCCGAGGCAGACATCCAGGCTGCCCCGCCGGGCCGGCCCGGTGCTCTCGGCGATGGTGGCGCCGATGCCCTGCTCCTCCCTGATGATCTGACCGCGGGCCGCGTCGAATGCGTACAGCTCGGCGTACCGGCCCCAGTTGACCGCCACGTCGAGCTGCCTGGCCGCGTCCTCCTCGCCGAAGCTGCGGCGCAGGATGTCAGTGAAGAACCCGGCCGGCAGCGAGCCGTCCAGGCTGCCGCGCAGCGCCCGGTAGATCGTCCGGGCCAGCGGGGCGTGGTCCAGCGCCGCCCTGGCGAAGATCTCCTTGCTCTCCTGGATGCTGGCGCCGGCGAATACCCGCCCGGCGGCCGTCAGCTCCAGCCGGTCGTCGCGCAGCACCGCGAAGCCGAGCAGGATCAGGGCGTCCACCAGCGGGAGCAGGTCATCGACCTCCAGGCCCAGGCCGTCGGCCAGGTCAGCCAGGTCGGCGGCGCCGCCGTGGCGGGCCAGCATCACCTCGGCCAGGCCGGACAGCCCGTCCACGGTCGCCGGCGGCAGCGGCGTGTCGCTGATCGTGCCGGGGGTGCCGCTGCCCCGCTCCAGCTGCGTGGCGGTGACCTCGACGAACCGCTGCGTCATCAGCCGGTAGATGTCGTCCACCAGCGTCTCGAAATCGGGCGTCCGGCGGCGGCGCGGCCGGGGCAGCGGGTTGATCATGTCAGAGCGGATCCGGCCGGGGTTGGTGCCGAGGACGAGGATCCGGTCGGCCAGCAGCACCGCCTCCTCGATGTTGTGCGTGACCATCACGATGGTCTTGGTCGGGAACTTCTGGCCCTCCCAGAGCTCGAGCAGCTCGCCGCGCAGGTTCTCCGATGTCAGCACGTCCAGCGCGCTGAACGGCTCGTCCATCAGCAGCGCGGCCGGCTCGACGACGAGCGCGCGGGCGAACCCGACCCGCTGCCGCATGCCGCCGGACAGCTCCTTCGGGTAGGCGGACTCGTAGCCGTCCAGGCCGACGATGTCGATGGCCCGCAGCGCCCGCTCGGACCGCTGCTCCGGCGGGACGCCGCGCGCTTCCAGCCCGAGCTCCACGTTCTGCTGCACGGTCAGCCACGGCAGCAGGGCGAAGGTCTGGAAGACCATCGTGGTCTCCCGGTTGGCGCCGATCAGTGGCTGACCGCGGAACAGCACCTCGCCGTCCGAGGGCGCGATCAGGCCGGCGATGCACCGCAGCAGGGTGGACTTGCCGCTGCCGCTGCGGCCGAGCAGCGCGACGAACTCGCCCTCGGCCACGTCCAGCGTGATGTCCTCCAGCACCGGGATGGGCCGTCCGGCGGGGCCGGTGAACGACTTGCTCAGCGAGCGGACGCTGATCAGTGGCTCGGTCATGCCAGCGCGAACCTCGTCTCGGCCAGCCGGTACAGGCGGCGCCAGAGCAGCGCGTTCAGCCCTGTCACGTACACGCACATCACGAGCAGCCCGGCGAACAGCTCCTGATGCCGGTACGGGCCGGAGTTCACCGCTATATAGCTGCCCAGCCCCCTGGCAATGAGGGTGTGACCGTTATACCGGACGATCTCGGCCACGATCGAGGCGTTCCACGCACCGCCTGCCGCCGTGATCGCACCGGTGACATAGGCCGGGAAGATGGCCGGGAGGATCAGCCGCCGCCAGCGATCCCAACCGCGCACGGACAGGTTGGTCATGGCTTCCCTGAGGTCGGACGGGACCGCGCTGGCGCCGGCGATGACGTTGAACAGGACATACCACTGCGTGCCCAGCAGCATCAGCACGATGCTGCCGAGGTTCAGGCTGATGCCCAGGTCGAGGAAGATCACGATGGCGAACGGGAAGATGAAGTTCGCCGGGAAGCTGGCCAGCACCTGCACGACCGGCTGCATGACCTGCGCCACCCGCGGGCTGAACCCGATCCACACTCCCACCGGCACCCAGGCCAGCGAGGACACGGCGACCACGACCACGACCCTGGTGAAGGTGAAGAAGCCCAGCGCGAACGCGTGCCCGAAGATCGCCAGGCCCTGCTGGCCGCTGGCGATGTAGGCGAGCATGAGGTACAGGCAGTAGCCGATCACGACCGCCACCACGGCCAGGAAGGCGGCGTCGCCGGTCCGGCGCCGCCGGGCCGCGTGCTGGGCCAGCCGCTGGTCATCCACGCCGGTCGCCAGGCCCATCAGCCGGTTCAGCGGCTGGGCCGCGGCTCGCCTGCCCCGGCCGAGCGCGGACGGCCAGCTGGACCGGCGCAATCCGGCCAGGACCAGCGACTTGGGCTTGGCGCCCGACTCGGACTGCTCGACGCGGAAGCGCTCTACCGCGGCCACCAGCGGCCGCCAGAAGAAGAAGTTGACCACCAGGATCATGGTGATCATGGTGATGATGCCCAGCACGACGTGACCGAGCTCGCCCTGCTCGACGGCCACGCCCACGTACGACCCGATACCGGGCAGCGTGTAGCTGCGGGTGAACCGCCCCACCCCGACCGTGATCAGCTCCGATGCGGTGAGGAAGAACCAGGAGCCGCCGAAGCTCATCATCCCGTTCCAGACCAGCCCGATCGCTCCGCCCGGCACGTCGAGCGCCCAGAAGCGCTTCCACCTCGACAGCCCCATCAGCCTGCTGGCCTCGTCGAACTCAGCGGGCTGGCTGATCAGCGAGTAATAGAACGAGAACGTGATGTTCCAGGCCTGCGAGGTGAACACGGCGAAGATCGATGCCGCCTCCAGGCCGAGCTCCGAGCCGGGGAATAGCCACAGGAAGAAGGTGACGGTAATGGCGAGGAAGCCGAGGACGGGCACCGACTGGAGGATGTCGAGGGCCGGGATCATGATCAGCCGGGCGCGCCGGCTGCGCGCGGCGGCGTAGGCGTAGGCCAGGCTGAACGTGTACGAGAAGAACAGCGCGACGAACATGCGGATCAGGCTCCGCACGGCGTAATACGGCAGGTCCGCGGGCGAGGTGCTGATCGTGGTCGACCTGCTGGGCAGCGGCACGCGGGCACCGGAGCCGACCCGCACGACGATGTAGATCAGGAACAGGACGGCCACGCCCACGAGCACGTCAAGGGGCCGGAACCGCAGCCTGCGCAGCGTCTCCCGGCTCGGGAACGTGGGAGTTACCGCCACGTATCAGCTCCCGTCGGCTCAGCGGCAGGGATGAGCACGACACCAATGATGCAGGCCCATGATGAACAGCTGAGGTCCGGCACCCGGTCCCGGCCGGTGTCAGCGGCCGGGACCGGGCCCGGCTACGCCGCCTCCCAGAGCGTCGCGATGCCCTGCCCGACGCCGATGCACATGCTGGCGGCGGCCCGCCGGCCACCGCGCCGTCTCAGCTCGTGCAGCAGGGTCGTGGTGATCCGTGCGCCCGAGCAGCCCAGCGGGTGCCCGATCGCGATGGCGCCGCCATTGACGTTGACCCGCTCGGGATCGAGCTTGAGCTCATCGAGTACCGCGACCGCCTGCGCCGCGAACGCCTCGTTGACCTCGATCAGGTCCAGGTCGCCGATCTGCCAGCCGTTCCTGGCCAGCACCTTCGTCATGGCCGGCACGGGGCCGATGCCCATGTGATCGGGATGCACCCCGGCCGCCGCGGTGCCGGCGTACCTGGCCAGCGGCTCGGCTCCGGCTGCGGCCGCGGCTGCCTCGGACATCAGCAGCAGGCCGGCCGCGCCGTCATTGAGCGGCGAGGAGTTGCCGCCGGTGACCGTGCCGTCGCGGCGGAATGCCGGCCGCTTCGCCGCCAGCTCGTCGAGGGTGAGATCGGCCCTGATCCCCTCGTCCCCGGTCACCTCGCCATCCGGCGCGCTGACCGGGACGATCTCGGCGCCGAAGTGCCCTGCCGCGGCCGCGCTGGCCGCCCGCTGATGACTGGCCAGGGCGAAGGAGTCCTGCCGTTCGCGGTTCACGCCGTAGCGCTCCGCCACGTTCTCGGCCGTCTGGCCGAGGGTGACCGGCGGGTACATCTGCTGCATCAGCGGGCTCACCAGCCGCCAGCCGAGGCGGGTGTCGGCCACCCCTGACTCCCGGGCGAACGGCTCGGCCGACCGCGGCAGCACGAAGGGCGCCCTGGTCATCGACTCCGTGCCGCCCGCGATGGCGATGTCGGCCTCGCCGGCCGCGATAGCCCTGGCAGCCGCGGCGATGGCCTCCATGCCCGATCCGCACAGCCGGTTCACCGTCGCCCCCGGCACCTCGACCGGCAGGCCAGCCAGCAGGATTCCCATCCGGGCCACGTTCCTGTTGTCCTCCCCCGCCTGGTTGGCGGCGCCCCAGTACACGTCGTCGATGCTGGCCGGATCGAGCCAGCCGTTGCGCTCAGTGAGGGCGCGGAGCACGTGCGCGGTCAGGTGATCAGGCCGCACGCCCGCCAGCGCGCCCTTGATCTTCCCGACTGGCGTCCGGCAGGCGTCCACGGCGAACACTGCGGGCATCGGCCACCTCCGCTGCTGGCATGACTGGGGCGGCTCAGCGCAGCAGGAGCGGCCGGGCTGCCTGTCCCGAGATTACCTAGGCGCGGCGATGAAGGCCGCCAGCGTGCCCAGCGTGGCCAGCGAGTCCAGGTTGAGATCCTCGGCGGCCACGTCGACGCCGAACTGCCGCTGCACCTCGCGCAGCAGCAGCGTGCCGGTCAGCGAGTCGAGCCCGACGCCGTCTCCGAACAGCGGCATCTCGGCGGCGAGGCCCAGCAGCTCATCGTCGCCCGTGATCCGGGCCAGGATCAGGCGGAGCTCGCCGAGGACCGCCCGCCCGCCGCCATCACCGCCGGCTTCCGCGGTCACGCTGGTTCCCCGGTCACGCTGGTTCCCCGGTCACGCTGCTTCCGGGCTCCGCGTCCGCGCTTCCCGGCTCTGCCTCGGCGCTTCCGGGCGGCTCGGGTGCCCGGCCGGCCGCCCAGTCGGGCAGCACGGGCAGCTTGCCGGAGAGCCGCCGGGTGAAGACGGCCTGCGGGGCGCCCCCCGCCCCGGCAGCCTCATCGCTGTCCCTGGCGCCCGCACCGGCGCGGAAGCCGGCTCCGGTCAGCGCGATCCGCAGGGGCACGTTCCGCTCGGTCACCAGGCAGGGCACCCGCAGCTCGGCTGCGCCGGCCCGGGCGGCCCGCTGGCACAGCCAGGCCAGCAGCGCGTCGATGACGCCACGGCCCAGGGCCCGGCAGGACATCATCAGCACGGGCACTGACCAGCTCGCGGATTCGCCAGTGCCGGCTGCTTCCCCGGTCTCCGCTGCTTCCCCGGTCTCCGCTGCTTCCCCGGTCTCCGCGACTGCCGCGCCGACGATCCCGTCGTCGCCGAACCGGTCGGACAGCCGCACCGCGATCACCTGGTGCCGCGGCGATGCCAGCAGCTCGCCGAGCACGGCCTCGCTGACCGGCTCGGCGCCCGAGTTGAACTGGTGCGTGCGGACCGACAGCTCGTGCAGCCGCGGCAGGTCGGCCGGGCCGGCCGGGCCGACCCGCACCCGGGTGCCCGCATGGCGGAGAAACTCGTCGCGGGACCCGGCGAACGCGCGGGCCTCCTCCTGCCGCCGCCGCCGCTGCGCGTACATGGCGCCGCGGCGGCGCGCCTCGTCGGTGACGACCGGCGGGCTGAACTCCGGCCAGCTGGCCGCCTCGGCCGCGTCCTCCGGAGCGAGCACCATGACCTCGGGAATCGCGGCCGCCACCTCGGCCCGCTCGAACAGGTCATCGTCGACGAAGGCCACCGCGTCCGGCGCGATGCCGAGATCGCCGATGATGCGCCGGACCGCGTCGGACTTCCGCCCCCAGCCGCACTCGGCGGCGGCGAAGTCGAGCCGCGTCGTGCGCGCCACGTAGTCCGCCGCCTCCGGCGGGTTCTTGCTGGCCAGGGCGTGGACGATGCCCCGGCCCGCGAGCTCGCCGAGCACCCCGGCCAGCTCGGGGTCGACCCCCGGCCGCTGCTGCCCTGACTCCAGGTAAATGCCGTCGAGCAGCGTGTTGTCGATGTCCCAGATGACGCACTTGATCATGCCAGGGGCTCCCGCGCGGCGGGCGGGCGGCGCTCCATGGTCAGGTGCGTCGCGGTGAAGCCGAACTTGCGGTAGAGCGCGCGCATGCCCAGGTTCTGCGCGTGCACCTTGCCCGTCAGCTGGGCCAGCCCGGCCGCGTCGGCGGCCTGCAGGACCTCCGCCAGCAGCAGCTCGCCGATCAGGCTGCGGTCCGGGACCTCCGCGACGGCCAGCGAGCGGAAGTTGCCGTAGCGGGCCCCGGTCAGCGAGTTGGTCCGGCCGGAGAGCCACGCCCAGCCCAGCACGGCGGCCGGGGCCGAGCGGTCCGCGGCGACCATGGTCACCTCCCCCGGCTTGCCGAGCGCGGCGGCGACCCGCTTGCGGTGCAGCGCGGGATCGGTGATCGCCTCATCGGCGAACGAGACCCTGGCGATCTCGATCTCGAATCCGACGATGGCGTCCAGGTCCGCCGCCTCGGCGCCCCGGATCAGGTAGCGGGCCTCGCCCGCGGCGCCGCTCATCGCCCCTGCAGCGGCATCGGGCGGAAGACCGCAGCGCCGCAGTCCGGGCAGCCCTCGGCCCGCAGCGCCGCGATCCGCGGCCAGCGCGCGCCGGGGCCGACGGCATGCACGGCGCGGCAGGCCGCGCAGCGGTACGGCCGGGTCACGGCGGCCCGGCCGTCCGCGGTGTAGAGCGGGCCCTCGTAGCTGCCGGTGATCGCGGGGTGCGCGCCCGCCGCGGTCCGCAGGTGGTACAGGTGGCTGGTCCCGGCCAGGATGCCGGCGCCCAGGTACTCGTTGAAGCCAGGGGTCAGCGACCTGATCGCCAGCCCCATCGACGCCATGGCCTGCTGCACGGCCACCGTCTCCTGCGGTTTCCTCGCCCCGAACGAGAAGAACACGTGCCGGCCGGGCTCCGGCGCCAGCGCGGACACGGCGCGGGACAGGAACAGCTCCGCGCCCGCCACCGTGTACGGCGGGTCGGTCAGCGCCACGTCGAAGCCCCCGGCCAGCTCGTCGGGCAGCGGCTTGCGCAAGTCATGCTGGACGAGCTCGACCGCGACCCCGGTGCCCGCAGCCTGCTCGCCAGCCCAGGCCAGCACGTCGGGATCGGCATCGATGACGGTGAGCCGGCGGATCGCCGCGGGATCCCCGGACCAGGCGGCGAACGCGGCGATCGCCACCGAGACCAGGTCATCGTCGCCCAGCAGGATGATCCGCTGCCCGGCCAGCGCGTGCGCCGCGTGCAGCCGCAGCACCCGGCGGAGCTTGGTCGCCACCGTGCAGTGGGCCTGGTCCAGCTCCAGCCGGGCGGCCGGGGCGCCGGCGGCGGCCCGCTCGAGCTCATGGGTCAATTCGGCCAGCTCGGGCGGGATGCGCACGCCGAGACCGGCGCACGCCGGGCAGCGCTCGGCCAGGTCCGGCTGGCCCGCCGCGACCGCCCGGCGGCCGTCGGCAGTCAGCCGCAGCGGCCGCAGGTTGTCGATCACCCCGCGCTTGCGCAGCTCGCCGCAGGCCGCCGCGACGATCGGCACCGGGAGCTCGGCCAGCCGGCTGACCTCGCGGACGGCGGCCGGCTCGGCGCGCAGCAGCGCACCCAGGATGTCCCTGATCCCGGACTCGCCCTCGGCCAGCCCGACCGCAGCCGCGACCTCGGCAATGACTGCGTCCATGTCCATCAGCTGCGTTTTCTGTCCTCTGGCCGCCGCTGCACCGCGGCGCGCGATCCGGCCGTGCCATCCCCTCCGGCCAGCAGCCCGTACGGTATCCTCCCACATCATGCCTGGCTGGGAAGCGGCTGAGGACTACGCCGAGCTCCGGCGGCAGGAAGCCGCTGCGCCGAAACTGCTCTACGCGATCGACGCCGAGACCTCGCCCTCCTCTCCCGTGACCGACGTGGCCACCCTCACCGGGCTGGCCACCAGCGCGGTCGCGGCAGGCGGCGGGCATGTCCTGGACGCGACGCAGGTGGTCTTCCCGAACGGCGCGATCACGCTCGTTCTCATCCTGGCCGAGTCGCACCTCAGCATTCACACCTGGCCGGAGGAGAATCTGATCGCGATCGACCTGTTCAGCTGCGGCGCCATTGACGGCAACACCGTGATCAGCGATCTCACCGGCAAGCTCGGGCTGACGGCAGTGTCGATCCGGCTTCTCGCGCGCGGCCTCCCGCCGGGCACGAACGGAAGCCAGGAATGAACCGGCTACGGAGGTCAGCGTGAGCCAGCACGAATTCGACGTGGTCGTCATCGGCATAGGCCCCGGCGGCGAGAATGCCGCCGAGCGGCTGGCCGAGGCGGGCCTCGCGGTAGCAGCCGTGGAGGACAGCCTGGTCGGCGGCGAGTGCCCGTACTGGGGCTGCGTCCCGTCCAAGATGATGATCCGCGCCGCCGGCCTGCTGGCCGAGGGACGCAGGATCCCCGGCATGGCCGGCGATGCCGCCGTGCGGCCGGACTGGGCGCCGGTGGCCAGGCGGATCAGGGACGAGGCCACGGACAACTGGGATGACACCGTGGCCGCGGACCGGTTCACGAAGCTGAGCGGCACCCTCTTTCGCGGTCACGGCAGCATCACCGCGCCCGGCGAGGTCACGGTCGGCCGCGACGTGCTGCGGGCCCGCCGGGGCATCATCGTCAATACCGGGACCTCCCCGTCGATCCCGCCGATCCCGGGCCTGGCCGACACGCCTTACTGGACCAACCACCAGGCCATCGAGGCCGAGCAGGTGCCCGCCTCGCTGATCGTGCTCGGCGGCGGCGCCATCGGGGCCGAGCTGAGCCAGGTCTTCGCGCGCTTCGGCGCTGCCGTCACCGTGGTGGAGGCGGCCGGCCAGCTGCTGCCGATGGAGGAGCCCGAGGCCGGCCAGCTGCTCGCCAGGGTGTTCGAGCGGGACGGGCTGACCGTTCGCGCGGATGCCGCCGCGACCAAGGTCGCGCACGCCGCGGACGCGTTCACCATCACGCTGAAGGGCGGCGAGGAGCTGACCGGCGAGCGGCTGCTGGTGGCGACCGGCCGCCGGGCCAACCTGGGCGCGCTGGGCCTGGCGTCGCTCGGCCTGGACGAGTCAGCCCGTGCGATCAGCGTGGACGGCCGGATGCGGGCGGCTGACGGCGTGTGGGCCATCGGTGACATCGTGGGCAAGGGCGCGTTCACGCACATGTCCATGTACCAGTCGGAGATCGTGATCGCCGACATCCTGGGCAGGCCGCATCATCCGGCCGAGTACCACGCCGTGCCCCGGGTCACCTTCACCGATCCGGAGATCGGCTCCGTCGGCCTGAGTGAGGCCCAGGCCAGGGACCAGGGCCTGGCCGTCCGCACCGCGGTCAGCCAGATCCCGGCCTCGACCCGCGGCTGGATCCACAAGGCGGGCAATGACGGCTTCATCAAGCTCGTCGCCGACGCCGACCGCGGCGTGCTGGTCGGCGCGACCTCGGCCGGGCCGACCGGCGGCGAGGTGCTGAGCATGCTCACGCTGGCCGTGCACGCGGGCGTTCCGGTGCGGCGGCTGGACGAGATGATCTATGCCTACCCGACGTTTCACCGGGCGGTGCAGGAAGCCGTGCGCCAGCTGGACTGAGCGAGCGCGCCGAAGGCGAGCTTGGGCTCCCAGCCCGGGCCGCGGTGGCCCCCGCGCGCGCCAGAGCGCCGCAGCCGCTCCGCCCGGTCGGCGCAGTCGGCCGGCAGCGGAGCCAGCTCCGCGGTGGTCAGGCAGGCGCCGCCGGGATCTCGCGCGGGCGTGAGCCCGGCCCGGTCAGCCGGGCCGGGCCAGGTCGCAGCGCTAGCGGCCGGCCGTCTCGGCCTCGATCATCTTCATGATCGGCGCCGCGGCCATGCCGCCCGCCAGGATGCCGGCGCCGACCGCGCCGAGGGTGAGCACCGTGCTCAGCCACACCATGGTGCTGACCGGCAGGGTGTAGGCGCCGACCAGGCGGGCGATGCAGTCGGCCAGCAGGGCCAGCGGGACGCCCACGTCGATCGCGAGCGGCGGCAGCGAGCTGGCCACGTCGTGGCCGCGGCCGCCGACCGGGCCGGCCGGGCTCCTGTCAGCCGCGGCCGCAGCAGCCGGGCCGCGGTCCGGCGGCTGCGCCGGGAGGGGGCCATCCGGCGAGGGCGCCGGGGCAGGGGCTGGGCTGGCTGTCATCACTGTCTCGCAGGAGGTCATGGGGAGAGGCTAGATTCGACCTAAATTTATGTCAAGCCTAATATTGTGTCGGACATAAATTCTAGCTAAGGTGACATCATGACGGCCGGACTACGCGAGCGGCGCAAGCAGCAGACCCGCCAGGCCATCTCCGATATCGCCACGGAGATGTTCCTGGCCAGCGGCTTCGACGCGGTGACGATCTCTCAGGTGGCCGAGGCGGCCGGGGTGGCCAAGATGACCGTCACGAACTACTTCCCGCGCAAGGAGGACCTGGTCTTCGACCGGGCCGATGCGATCATCCGCGGCCTGGCCGACACCGCGGCGGGCCGGCGGCCGGGCGAGAGCCTGCTGGCCGCGATCCGCCGTGATTACGCGGAGCGGATCGCGAGGGCCGACGTGACGCTCGGGCTGTCCAATCCCGCGTTCGCCGCGATGATCGCCGGCAGCCCGGTCCTGACCAGCCGCGGCCTGGAGATCACGGAGCAGCGCGAGCGGGCGCTCGGCGACGTCATCGCCGCCGAGACCGGCACCGACGGCGTCGAGGAGCGCCTGGTGGCCGCCCAGCTCGCCTCGGTGCACCGGGTGCTGTATGCCGAGGGCAGCAGGCGAAGCCTGGCCGGCCAGCCGCGCGAGCAGATCTGCGCGGCGCTCGCCGAGGCCGCCGGGCGCGCATTTGACCTGCTGGAGCCGTCACTGGGCGGCTACGGCATCCGGCCCGCTGGCGGCGGGGCCAGCGGGAGGCCCTAGCCCCAGACCTCGGCCGCGGTCTCGGCCACCAGGCGCAGCTTGGCTGCCTGCTCCTGCTGGGTCAGCACGTTGCCCTCGACGGTCGAGGAGAAGCCGCACTGCGGGGACAGGCACAGCTGGTCCAGCGGCACGTACCTGGCCGCCTCGTCGATCCGGCGCTTCAGCGAGTCCTTGCTCTCCAGCTCACCGCGCTTGGTGGTCACCAGGCCGAGGACGACCTGCTTGCCCTTCGGCACGAACCGCAGCGGCTCGAAGCCGCCCGATCGCTCATCGTCGTATTCCAGGAAGAAGCCATCCACGTCCAGCTCGCTGAACAGCGCCTCGGCCACGAAGTCATAGCCGCCCGCCGCGGCCCAGGACGACCGGAAGTTCCCGCGGCACATGTGCGTGGTGACGGCCATGCCCGGCGGCCGGCTGCCGATGGCGTCATTGACCTGGCGGATGTACCGCAGGTGCAGGTGCTCGGCATCCTCGCCGCGCTCGGCGATCTCGGCGCGCTGCGCCGGGTCGTTGAGGTAGGCCAGGCTGGTGTCGTCGAGCTGCAGGTAGGTGCAGCCCAGCTTGGCCAGCCGGGCCACCTGGTCGGCGTAGGCGGCGGACAAGTCGCTCCAGAACCGCTCGATGTCCGGGTAGACCGCCGGGTCCAGCGCGGCGGGACCGCCCCGGTAATGCACCATGTTCGGGGACGGGATCGTCAGCTTGGGCACCGCGCTGGTCACGGCCGACCGCAGGAACGCGAAGTCGCGCTCGAAGATGGTGTGCTCGATCCGGAGCGGCCCGGTGACCTGCAGCGCCGCGGGCGTGAACTCGATCGTGCCGGACGGGTTCCGGAACCGCACGGCCAGGTTGCCCGGGGCCTTGGTGATGCCGCCGAGCTGATAGATGAAATCCATGTGCCAGGAGGCGCGGCGGAACTCGCCATCCGTCGCCGACTGCAGGCCGATGCTCTCCTGCAAAGCGACGACAGCGGCAATCTCCGCGTCCTCGATATCCCTGAGCTGGCCCGCGCTCAGCATCCCGGCGGCGAAATCGTGCCGGGCGGAGAGCACGCGCCGCGGCCGGAGCAGGCTGCCGACATGGTCGGCCCGGAAGGGCGGAGTGCTACGCATAGCGGTCATCGTGGCGGGCCCCCGGCATCCGGGTCAACCTGTCCCCCGCCCGCCGCCCCCTGCTCCCCGCCGCCCCCTGCTCCCCGCCCCCCCGCGCCATGCCCTGCCGTCGCGGCCGGGGCCACGACTGCTGCCAGCCCGCGGGGAGCCCGGCAGCCGCTGAGCAGATAAGTTGGGGTCAGTCCGGACGTGAGGGGAGGACGGAAAGTGAGCGGCGGGGTCGAGCACCTGGTGATCTCCGGGCCGCTGCTGCTGGCCATGCCGGTAGCCGCGGCGGCGGGGGCCATCACCTTCCTCTCGCCGTGCGTCCTGCCGCTGGTGCCCGGCTACCTGTCCTATGCGACTGGCATGTCGGGAACCGCGGTCCGCAAGCCCAGGCCGGCGCCAGCTTCGACCGCGCCGGTGGCGGCGGTGGCCGCCGGCCCGGCCGGCCGGGCCGGCCAGCCGCCCGCCGAGGCAGGAGCAGCCGATGGCACAGCCGCCCTGGATGCCGAGCCAGACTCGGCCGGCCGGGGACGGGTGGTCGCGGCCACGGCCCTGTTCGTTCTGGGCTTCTCGGCCCTGTTTGCCACCGAGGGCATCGCCTTCGGCAGCGCCGGCGCCGTCCTGCGCACCCACGAGAAGGGCCTGGCTCAGCTTCTCGGCTGCGTGATCATCCTGCTCGGCCTGCTGTTCGCGGGCGCCTTTGACCGGTTCAGCCTCACCGGCCGCATCATCCGGCCGTCCTTCCGGCCGCGTGCCGGGCTGGCCGGGGCGCCCGTGCTCGGGGTGCTCTTCGGCCTGGGCTGGACGCCCTGCATCGGGCCCACGCTGACGGCCGTGCTCACCCTCGGCGCCATGAGCGGCACGGCGGCCCGCGGCGCCCTGCTGGCCTTCGTTTACGGCCTCGGGATCGGGATACCGTTCCTCATCGTGGCCTTCGCCTTCCAGCGCGGGGTCAACGTATTCGGCTTCGCCAGGCGGCACGCACGCCTGATCACCAGGATCGGCGGGGTGCTGCTGATCGCCGTCGGGCTGCTCGAGGTCACCGGAGCCTGGACGGCCGCGATCAGCTGGGTGCAGGTGCACTGGCCCGGCGGATACACGCCTCCGTTCTGAGCTGCCGGCAGCGTCCTGGGCGCTGGTGGCGGTAGCGCCGGGCCAGGTCCGCGTGCTGCCCCGGCTAGGCTCGGCCAGCGCAAGGCGGACGGGGCGGACGGCCGCGCCGATCTGTCACGGCGTTCCCAGAAGCCCCAGCTGAATCTTCAGCCCCGTAAAAGCAGTTAATCATCAAATAGGAGCCGCCCTCCGGGCCATGCAGCGATTACGCTCAGTAGCTCCCGGCGCGCCGAGTCCCATTAAGTGACGTAGACTGTCTGTTCAGTTAATTCACGGATAGCGTCCGTCGCCGATAATCGGGCGCGCTTCACGATACGGCTTCCGCGGCTGAGCCAGCGGAATTCCGCTACTCTGCGTACTCCTTGGCGAAGGTTGGCTGATTTGGGTTGTATGCATCATGTCAGGGTGCGAGACTCGCGTTGTGGCAATCGCGCTCGATGGCGCCTTCGCTGACCACAGCGCCGACAGACGCGCTGGTCAGCAGTATCCAGGCGGGCGGACGCGACCAGCCAGTCAATTCTCCGGGCGACAGCCAGCCACGGCCGAAACTGATGAGCTGCTTAAGTCGCAGCTAAGCGCGGAAGGCCCGGCCTCGGCCATAGCGAAGACAGAAAGCGCGGCAGACGCGAATGAGCCCCTGCCGCCCAACGCCGGTCAATCCGCTGACATCGATGCACAGCGGATAAAGGAGTCATTCGGCTACCTGATGGCCGATGCCCAGAGCGCGATGGAATACTTTTACGCACAGCTGTTCGCAACCAGCGCCGAGGCACGGGCCATGTTCCCGCTGTGCATGAGCCAGCAGCGGCAGCGGCTCTTTGCCGCGCTGTGCCGCGTGGTCGGCAGCCTGGACGGCGGCGAGGCCAGCCGGGCCTATGTGGCCGAGCTCGGCCGGGACCATCGCAAGTTCGGCGTCAGGGACAAGCACCACCCGGCTTTCTTCGATGCCCTGCTCGCTACCGCCCGGCACTGCGCCGGCCGTGCCTGGACGCCGGAGACCGCGAGCGCCTGGCGAGCGGCGCTCGACTACGTGTCCGCCACGATGCGCGCGGCGGCGGCGGCGGATGCCGCGGCCAGGCCGGCCTGGTGGGTGGGCGAAATCGTGGCTCACGAGGTGCGCGCGCCTAGCGTGGCCGTGCTGACGATCCGCCCCGATCAGCCACTGGAGTATGCGGCCGGACAGTACCTGCCTGTTCAGGTCAGCCGGTGGCCCCGGGTCTGGCGATCGTTCTCGATCGCCTGCGCGCCAAGGCCGAGCGGGCTGATCGACCTGCACATCCGGGCCGTGCCCGGCGGCCTGGTCAGCAACGCCCTCGTGCATCACCTGGCGACCGGCGACACCGTGCTGCTCGGGCCGCCGAAGGGAGTCATGACCGCGCCCGGCACTGACCGCGACCTGCTATGCGTGGCTGGCGGTACCGGGCTGGCGCCGATTAAGGCGATCGTCGACTCCGTCCTGGCCGCTCCGGCCGGCCCCCCGCGGAAGATCACCCTGTTCGTCGGTGCGCGCCGGGAGGAGGATCTGTATGACCTGGCCGCCCTGCGGGCCCTGGAGTCAGCCCACCCGTCCGTCCATGTCATTCCGGTCCTGTCCGAGCAGCCGGGGTTCGGCGGCCTGACCGGGATGCTGCCCGACGTCGTGCGCGGCCACGGGCTGTTCAGTAACGCCGAGGTCTACATCTGCGGGCCAGACGCCATGGTCAGGCGGACGGCGCTGCTGCTGGCGGCCGATGTCCCGGCCGGGCACATCCATCACGATCCGCTGCCGGACACGCCGGACTTCCCGGCCGCCGGGCCAGGGACCGGCGCCGGGCAGGCCGCGACCGCGCCGCAGGGCGGCTAGCCGCCGAGATACCGCTCGAAGAAGGCGTAGATGCGCTTCCAGGCGGCCGCGGCGTCCTCCTTCTGGTACCTCATCCCGGTGACCTTCGCCAGCACCGCGCCCGCCCCGGAGGACTCGGACATGAACCGGTGGCCCGAGCCCGGGTAGACCTCGATGTCGTGCGGCACCTCCAGGACGGTCAGCGCGCGCTGCAGCCGCTCCGGGTGCTTGGTGCCCATCGGGTCGCGGCCGCCGAAGCTGCCGACGATGGGGCACGCGCCAGCCAGTGCCTTCTCCGCGTCCTGAGGAACCTCGCCATAGTTCACTGAGGCCACGCTGAAGCCGTCACGCGGCGCGCACAGCAACGCGAAGCCGCCGCCCAGGCAGAATCCGATGACCCCGGTCTTGCCCGTGCAGTCCGGCCGGCCGGCCAGCAAGTCGCGGGCCGCCTGCAGGACGGTGAACGCCGGGCCGCGGCCGGCGTGCAGCTGCCGGATGGCTGCGCGAATGCAGCGGATCCATGCCTTACCGTCGAACAGGTCGGGGGCCAGCGCCAGGTAGCCATGGGCGGCCAGCTCATCAGCCTTCCCGCGGATGTCGTCAGTCAGGCCGAAGGCCTCGTGGATGACGACGACCGCCGGCCAGGGACCGGCGCCAAGCGGAACCGCGAGGTAACCGCGGACGAGCCTGCCGCCGGCCGGGTAGGTGAGATGGGGCATGGCGCACACACTCTCATACCTTGCGCCAGCGCGGAATCCACGCGCCATCCTCCACCGTGTAATCGCTGAACAGGGCCGGTGCCTCAGCCCGCATCAGCTCGCCGATCCGGCCGAACACCAGCCGGATCTCCTCTTCGGCGCCGGGATCGGTCCGCGCCTCGATGGTGTGCCGCAGCGTCCGGATGTTGGCTGTCCAGAGCAGGCCGGTGGCGACCCCGTCCGGCGCGAACCTGCGCATGAACGAGGTCTTGTGCTTCTTCTCGTGGAACGGGACGCCCTCCTCGTCCAGCCCGAAATGGCCGGCCATCCAGCGCTGGAACTCCTCCATCTGCTCCAGCAGGGCGGTGGCCCGCTTCATCAGCTCCGCGTCGGCCTGCGCCCAGCCGGGGAACCAGAACGGGATGTCGGCCAGGCGGACGAAGCGCAGCGACTCCTGCGAGATCGCCACCCCCGGCCGGTGCCGGACCAGCTCATGGGTCGCCACCCGGGAAATGTTATGCAGCACGAAACTGAAGCTGGCGTGCTCCAGCACCGAACCGTGCTGCTGAGCCAGGATGGCCTGGGTCAGGTACTTCTCCTGATCGGTCCGCACCCGGCGCACGTTCGGATTGAGCCCCGGCTCCCAGGACCGGTAGCAGATCTTCCCGGCGAACTCGGCCAGGTTCTGCGCATCCAGGTCTCCCCGGTCCAGCTTCTGCAGCCAGCTGTCGCCGCCGACCTCGTGCAGGTAGGCGGCCAGCTGCTGGTAGTCGATCTGCGGGCGGGCGACCAGGAACACCTCAGGCTGCACAGTCTTCATGGCTCGGCACCCTACCGGGCGCCCATGACATCCGCTGCCGCCCGCGCGCCGCCACCGCCGGCGCGGCCCGATGGCCTACCATCCTGGCTCGGCGCATCGTGCCATCCTGGCCCGGCGCATCGTGCCGTCAGCCGCGCTCGTCACTCGGGGGGAAACATGCTCAGGACCCACGCCTGCCTCGCCAGCATCGGCATCGCCGCCGCAGTCGCGCTGTTAGCCAGCCCCGCGGCGACCGCGGTGGCGGCCAGCGCGGCACCCTCGCCGGCTGCCGCCGCGGCGTCGGCGGTGCCCGGCGGCAGCGGGACATTCGGCACCTGGCGCGCGGCGCAGCGGGCTGCGGGCTTCCGGCTCAAGCACCCGACCAGGCAGTACGGGCTCAGGCGAGCCGGCCGGATCTCGGTGCAGCCGTGCGCGGCGCCCGGCAGGTCGGACCGGCGCGACGTGGTCGCCCAGTACCTGTCGCCGACCGGCGCCCTGCTCGGCATCGAGCAGGACAATGCCGGCGTGAGCTGCACGGACATTGGCAGGACCAGGAAACTGGGTACTTACAGGATCCACGGTGTCAGGGCCACGCTGGCCGGTGCGTGCGGCAGCCATGGCCTGCCGGCCTGCAGCTCGCGCGCGGCCTTCCTGTTCCTCAGCTGGAAGATCGGTGCCATCTACTACCGCGCCAGCTCGTACAACGAGCCCCGCGGAACGCTCCGGGCCTTCGCCTCGAACCTGGCCTACTAAGGCCGTCGCCCGCCAGCCAGGACGAGGCACGCCTACTGGCTGCCGGGCTCATCCGCCGCGTGGCGCACGTAGCCGTCCTGCCAAAGATCTCAAGGTGCGGCTGTAGTACATAGGTGCCAGAATGGCGACCGGTCAGGCTGCTCGCGGTGATGAGGGCTCAATCGGCCGGATACCACCGGGCCCGACCGGGCACGTGCGATCGACGGGCTGCCGCTTTATCACCGATATTGACGATGTACACTGATCATGTATATCGTCAATTGCTAGAGAGACACGATGGCGCTGACCCAGATCGACATCGATGACGATGCTCTCGCCGAGGCCATGCGGCTCTCTGGCGCGAAAACGAAGAAGGACACCGTTAACCTTGCCCTGCGGGAGTTCGCCGCCCGGCACCGCCGAGTTGCTGCACTGGAGCACTACGCAGCGCTCGCGTCGGGGTGGGACTTCGAGGACTGGGAGCACCGGCGGCCGGCCGAGAAAGACCCGGCAGCTTGATCCGCTACCTACTCGACTCGTCTGCCCTGTGGCGCATCTTGCGGGACGCCGCGCTGCGAGCATCCTGGGCCGAGGTCGTCTCTCTGGGCGTGATCGGTTCCTGCTATCCCCAGCGGATTGAATTCCGCCGCTCAGCACGCACCATCGACGAGTACGGGCAAATGTCGGAAATGTTTGAAACCCTGTACCCGGATGCCGCGGTCCCCAAAGGCGCTTGGCGGTGGACAGAGTCCGCGCAATACCGTCTGCTGCGCCACGGGGCCCATCGTGCATTGTCCGCCGTGGACCTGCTGATCTGCGCCACAGCCGCGCACCATGGCCTCGTTGTGCTGCATGACGACAGTGACTTCGTGGCCGCCGCACGCTATCTCCCGGATCTGCGAGAACGCAGCATCAGCAACGCGCCGGAAGCCAGTTGATGTCAGCTCAGCCCGCGCCGCGACCGCTTGCTCGGTCCGCGACGGCATGCGTCAGCCGGCTGAGGAGCCGCTGTCACCCGTGACCGGGCGCCAGCGGCGGCCGGGCACCGGCCGGGTCATACAGGGGCGCTCGCCGCGGCGGATCAGGAAGTTGCTGAGCGCATGGTCGCGCAGCTGGGGGCTGCCGATCAGCTCGGCCGCCGCGGCGACCTGGAGCGGCAGCGAGGCCCGGCGCGTCGAGAGCATCCAGGAACTCGTCTTCGAGTGGAACGACGTTTTCGACATCGATATCAACCCCGCCGTGTCAGCGGACGAGGGGCTGCTCACGGGCTGCGGCCCGGCGGGCGGCGCGGTCCCCGCATAGCCGCAGCACGTTGGCGATGACCTGGTGCCCCGCGCTGCCGGCCGCGGTCAGGATGGACTCCGGGTGGAACTGCACGCCCCAGCGCCCGCCGGCCTCGTCCTCGATCGCCATCACCACCCCGTCCGCGGTTACCGCCGTGACCGTGAAGGGACCTTCCACCGTTTCCGGCCGGGCATGCAGGGAGTGGTACCGGGCCGCGGTGAACTCGGCGGGCAGCCCGGCCAGCAGCGCGCCGCCCAGGACCTGCACCTGGCTCGGCTTGCCGTGCACCGGCACCTGCAGCAGCCCGAGAGACCCGCCGGCGTGCTCCACCATCGCCTGCAGGCCGAGGCACACGCCAAACGCGGCCAGCCCCCGCTCATCCAGCGCCGTCATCAGCTCGTCGCAGCCGAAGTCGGCCGGCCGGCCGGGTCCCGGCGAGAGCACGACCAGGTCCGGCGCGTAGTCATCGAGCAGGGCCGGGGCAAAGCCGGCCCGCAGCGTGGTCACCTCGGCGCCCTGCTCGCGGAAGTAGCCGGCCAGCGTGTGCACGAACGAGTCCTGGTGGTCGACCAGCAGCACGCGCAGCCCGTCGCCCGGCAGCGGGGCCGGCCCGGCCGGGGACGACGGGGCCGGAGCGGTCCGTTTCGACGAGACGTCGCCGTCGCCGGGCTGGCCCGCTTCGGCCAGCGTCTCCAGCAGGGCGCGGGCCTTCAGCCTGGTCTCGGCCTCCTCCGACTGCGGGTCCGAGTCGAACAGCAGGGTGGCGCCGGTGCGCACGGCGGCGATCCCGCCGCGGATGTGCGCGGTCCGCAGCGTCAGGCCGGTGTTCATCCCGCCGTCGAAGCCGATCATGCCGACCGCGCCGCCGTACCAGCGGCGCTGCCCGTCCTCGTGGTCCTCGATGAACTGCATGGCCCAGGTTTTCGGCGCCCCGGTGACCGTGACCGCCCACATATGCGTGAGGAAGGCGTCCAGCGCGTCGAACCCGGGACGCAGCCGCCCCTCGATGTGATCGACCGTGTGGATCACCCGGCTGTACATCTCGATCTGGCGGCGGCCGATCACCTGGATGCTGCCGGGCACGCAGATCCGCGACTTGTCGTTGCGGTCGACGTCGGTGCACATGGTGAGCTCGGACTCCTCCTTCAGCGAGCCGAGCAGGGTGCGGATGGCCTCGGCGTCGCCGAGCGGGTCGAGGCCGCGGGCGATGGTGCCGGCGATCGGGCAGGTCTCCACCCGGTCCCCGGTCACCCGCACGTACATCTCCGGCGACGCCCCGACCAGGTACTCCCCCTCGCCCAGGTTCAGGATGAACTCATACGGCGCCGGGTTCCGATGGCGCAGCCGGTCGTAGAAGGCGGCGGGCGACGCGCACCGGGCGTGGAACACGTGGCTCGGCACGACCTCGAACAGGTCGCCGCGGGCGAACTTCTGCCGGGCCTGCTCGACCACCCTGGCATAGCTGCCCGGTACCGGATCCGGCGGAAGCTCCCGCTCCGAAACGGGCCCGCCCGCCCCCGTCCCGGCCCGCTGGCCGGCCTCGTCGGCGGCCGCCCGCGGCAGCCCTTCGGTCGACCCGGCCGCGGTCGCGAACTCGTAGGAGTAGCGCTGCGCGGTCTCCCGCTTGCGGTCCAGCACCCACAGCTGGTCCGGCAGGTGCAGCACCAGGTCACGCTGAGCCTGATCGCGCTGATGCCGGAGCCGGACCGGCTCGAACTGGAAGGCCAGGTCGTAGCCGAAAGCGCCGTACAGGCCGAGATGCGGGTCCGGCCCGGCCAGCGCCGCGATCACCTCGCGCAGCGCGGTGAACACGGTGGGCCGGTGGCTGCGCTCTTCCTCCGCGAAAGCGGTGTCGCTCTCCGCGATGACGACCTCGACCGTGCCGCGGCCGGCCGTCACGATCTCGCCCGCCCGGCCGAATGCCGCCTCGATGACCGGCAGCAGGACCTGGCCGCGGGCGTTCAGCGCTCGCGCGGTGACCCGCCTGCCGCGGGCCACGATCTCGGCCGGGGGGTCGATATACGCCATGTGCCAGCGACTGTACCGGCCCGGGTACTCCATCCCGGAACTGAGCACGCCGCCGCGGCGGCCGTCGATCTGCCGGGTTATCTCATCCAGCAGGGCCGGGTCGAACGGTGCGGCACTGGCGGTGACCGTCACGCCGCCGGGGGTGACGAACTCGGTCACGCGCGAATCGGAGTCGGCTGGCATGGGCCCTCACATGATGGCTCGGGAGGCAGCCGCGCGCCGGGGCGGCTGGCCGACCACGAGAAAGGCGGCCGCCGCATCGGGCGGTCGCCTCTGGTCTGGGCTAGGACTGCGTGAACCAGGCACCGCCTACCGGCGGCGCCACCAGGGAGCGGTGTGGCTCGGGCGCATGGCGCTGAGCCTAGCCCGGCTGCGGCCGCGGCGCCAGCGTCAGCCCCGGACTCGCCGACCGGGCGGCGGGGCGGCCGGGCAGCCGGCTCCCGGCCGGTGAACATCGAACCGCTACGGACGTTATCGCGAAAAACGGTAACCTAGCTGGGTAGCCATGAGGCTGCGCCCGCAGAGTCCGCGCAGGAGATGGCCGATGACACGCGACGAGGGAACTCGCGACGAGGGAACGGGGGGCCGGCCCGCGCCGTCGCGGCGCAGAGGCCGGCCGGAGCTGGCAGCGGCGGAGCGCCCCGGTGCGCAGCAGCCGGCCCGCGAGCGCCGGTCCCACCGGCAGGAACTGGCTGAAGCAGGCCCGAACCCCGGCATCCTGATCACCATCCGGTCGCTGCTGCCCAACCTGGCGCCGGTCGAGCGCCGGGTGGCGCAGGCCGTCCTCGACGATCCGGCCGGCGTCGCCTGGCGGTCCATATCCGAGCTGGCCGAGTCCTGCGGCACCTCCGCCACCAGCGTCGTGCGGTTCTGCCGGGCGATCGGGCTGCGCGGCTATCCCGACCTGCGCCTCGCGCTGGCCGGCGCGGTCGCGCACGACGACGCGGGTGCCGTCGTCGCGGCGTCCGGCCAGATCGACCCCGACGACGACGCCGCCACCATCACGAAGAAGATCGCCTACGCCGACGCCAAGGCGGTGACGGACACGGCCAGCCACCTCGACATCGCCACCCTGGTCCGGGTCGTGGACGCGCTGGCAGCCGCCCGGCGGATCGACATCTACGGCGTCGGCGCGAGCGGCTACGTGGCGATCGACCTGCAGGTCAAGCTGCAGCGGATCGCCAGGACCGCTTTCGCCTGGCCCGACCCGCACATGGCCGTCTCGTCCGCGGCACTGCGCGACAGCGGGGATGTCGCGGTCGGGCTCTCGCACACGGGCACCACGGTCGACACGATCGACGCCCTGCGCGAGGCGCGCAGTCACGGCGCGACCACGGTCGCGGTGACGAACTTCCCCTGGTCTCCGATCACCGAGGTGGCTGACCTGGTACTGCTGACCGCGGCCAGGGAGACCGCTTTCCGGTCCGGCGCGATGACCAGCCGGATCGCGCAGCTCACCGTCGTCGACTGCATCTTCGTCCTGCTGGCCCAGCGCGACCTGCCCGCCACCAGGGTCGCGCTCGATCGGACCTTCGCCGCCGCGCAGGCCAAGCGGGTCCGGCGGACCCGCCGGCCGAGGCCGGACTCGCTCGCGGCTGACTGACGCGGGCAATGCCGGGGGGCCGGCTAGAACTCCAGCCGGTGCCCGGCCTGCGCGGCGACGGCCTTCCGGTAGGCCAGGGCGGCCGCGGCCAGGTCCTCGACGCCCAGCCCGAGTGACTCGAACAGAGTGATCTCGCCGTCGCGGGCCCGGCCGGGGGCGGCTCCGGTCAGCACCTCGCCGATCTCGGCTCGCAGGTGACCGGAGCCGAGCAGGCCCTCATCGACGGCCAGCAGGTAGTCACCGGATTCGCTGAGCAGCGATCGCGCGCTGTCCGCGAACAGCGCCGCGGCTGCCACCAGCGCCCCGTCCAGCTCGCGCGCGCCTGGCAGGCATGCCCCGACGGCGTTGATATGCGCGCCGTCACTGACCCAGTCCCGCCGCAGCACCGCGGTGGCCGAGCTGGTCGCGGTCACGATGATGTCCGCGCCGTCAACGGCGTCCCGGACCGACTCGCATCCGGTCACCGGCACGCTCACCCGGTCCCGCATCCCGGCCGCGAACGCCTCAGCCCGGGCCGGGTCGCGGCCGGCCACCCGGATCCGGCGCAGCGGACGGGACTGGGCCAGCGCCAGCACGTGCGCCCGCCCCTGCACCCCCGTGCCGATCACCGCGAGGTCAGCCGCGTCCGGCCGGGCCAGCAGGTCGGTGGCGACGACGGACACGGCCGCCGTCCGGATCTCGGTGACCGCCGACGCGTTCACGACCGCGAGCGGCTCGCCCGTCTGCCCGTCCGACAGCAGCACGATGCCCTGGTGGGTGTCCAGGCCCGCAGCCGGATTGGCGGGCGTGACGCAGATGGCCTTGAGCCCGTAGGCGGCCGGCCCGTCAGCCGGGGCCGGGCCGCTGGCGAGGTAGGACGGCATCATGGCCATCAGGCCCGGCGCGCCCGGCAGCCGGATGACGGTGCGCAGCGGCTGCTGAGCACGGCCGGCGGCCAGCGCGCGGAGGGCCGAACGCATGGCATCGGCGCACTCGCCGTAGCTCAGCAGGTCCCGCACGTCGCTGGCCGGCAGCACCAGCATCGCGGTCAGGGTTTCCGGTCTGATCTGCGCGAGTGCCCGTCCCCGGACTGGTCCGCCGGTGGCTGCCCGGCCACCGGCTCCGCCGTCGCGGGGCGGCCGCCGGCCGGCGGCGCGCCCGGATGCTGGGCCGCCGCGTGCCGCGAATTGGCGATGGCCGCCGCGCGCGGCGCGATCGTGACATTCTCGGCATGCCGCTCGGGCACCGGGCGGCCCACGATCCGGTAGACCTCGGAGCCGTCCACGGTCTCCTGCTCCAGCAGCAGGCTGACCAGCTGATCAAGCTGAGCCTGATGGGACCGGATCAGCTCGACGGCGGCCTGCTCGGCCTCGCGCAGCAGCCGGGCCACCTCCTGGTCGATGATGGCCTGCGTAGCCTCGGCGAACGGGCGGCTGGAGAAGCCGGAGCCGCTGCCGCCGCCCAGGAACACCGAGCCGCCCTCGGGATAGCCCACCGGGCCGATGGCCGGTGACAGGCCGAACTCGCGCACCATCTTGCCGGCCAGGTCCGTGGCGCCGGCCAGGTCATTCGCTGCCCCGGTGGAGCCCTGGCCCAGCTCGACCAGCTCCGCCGCCCGGCCGCCGAGCCGCACCGCGAGCGCCTCGCGCAGGTAGTCCTCGCCATACAGATGCCGCTCGACCAGCGGCAGCTGCTGGGTCACCCCCAGCGCCTGCCCGGCCGGCAGGATGGTCACCTTCTCGACCGGGTCGGCATGCTCCGACAGGGCCGCGACGATGGCGTGCCCGCCCTCGTGGATGGCCACGGCGTACTTCTCCTCGGGCAGCAGCACGTTGGAGCCCTCCCGGCGGCCGATCAGGATCCGGTCCCGCGCGTCCGCGAAGTCCTTCGCGGTCAGCACGCTGCGATTATCACGGACCGCGAAGATCGCGGCCTCGTTCACCAGGTTGGCCAGGTCAGCGCCGGAGAAGCCGGGCGTGCCGCGCGCGACGACCTGCAGGTCAACGTCGGGGGCGAGCTGCTTGCCGCGGCAGTGCACGGCCAGGATCGCGGCCCGCTCGGCCAGCGTCGGCAGCGGGATCGTCACCTGCCGGTCAAACCGGCCCGGCCGCAGCAGCGCGGGGTCGAGGATCTCCGGCCGGTTGGTCGCGCCCAGCACGACGATCCCCTGACTCATGTCGAAGCCGTCCATCTCGGCCAGCAGCTGGTTGAGCGTCTGCTCGCGCTCGTCGTTGGACACGACAGCGCCGGTGCCCGAGCGCCGCTGGCCGATCGCGTCGATCTCGTCGATGAAGATGATGGCCGGCGACCGCTTGCGCGCCTCGGTGAACAGGTCCCGGACCCGGGCCGCGCCCACGCCGACGAACATCTCGACGAAGCTGGAGCCGGTGACCGAGAAGAACGGCACCGACGCCTCCCCGGCCACCGCCCGGGCGAGCAGCGTCTTGCCCGTCCCCGGCGGCCCGATCATCAGCACGCCGCGCGGTGCCATCGCGCCGGCCCGCTGGTAGCGCTCGGGGCTGCGCAGGAAGTCGATGACCTCGCCGACCTCCGCCTTGACCCCCTCGTAGCCGGCCACGTCGCTGAACTTGGTCGACGGCCGCTCCTCGTCGAAGATCTTCGCCCGGGACCGGCCGGCGCCGAGCACGCCCTGCAGTCCGCCCGCTCCCCCGCTGGCCCGTGCCATCCGGCGGAACAGGTAGAAGACGAAGATGATCGGCAGCAGCAGGATGAGCAGGTAGAGCAGTTCCGAGCCAATTCCCGAGCTCGGCGGCTGGTTGGTCACCGCCACGCCATCGTTCTTCAGCTGCGCGCTGAGCGTCGTGGTGTCCGGGGGCACGACGGTGGTGTAGGACTTGCCGTTGGTGAACTCACCGGACGCCGGCACGTTCGAGCCGTTCGAGGGGCTGGCGAACGAGACAGTCTTGATCTTGTGCGCGCTCGCATCGGAGATGAACTGCGAGTAATTGAGCTGAGTGGGCTGGGTGACCTTTACTCCTCCGTGCAGGAGAAGCACCCACAGCAGCAGCGTGACTACCAGGGCGGCAGGCCAGAGCCAGTGCCGCCAGCCAGGGGGCGACGGGGGCGCGGTCCGGATCGGGCGGTCACCCGGCGGCGGCGGATTCGGCTGCTTGCTCATGAGTAACCTTACGCTGCGGATTTCACGACGCTGCCAGTATTCTCCCGCAGCGCAATCGCCCGTCATCCGCATGTACCCCATGCGCCACGACCGGGCCCCGGCCTGGGCCATCCGGGCTCGCTCCGGGGCCCGCAAACCCGCCAGTCGCGCCGCCATCAGCAGCCGATGCGGTGGTGAGCCCTCTCTCGCCGCGGCCCTTTCCGCTCCGGCTTGGGATATTTAGGCTAGCTCTGCCATAAAAGTTCAGCAGAAAGGCAATCTTGCGCGATCTGCCCGTCCCGGGCCGGCGCCCAGCCGCTCCACCGCCGCATAGGCCAGCCGCCGCAGCTCCAGCAGCTGCCGCGACTCAGCCTCGCTCGCGGAAACGTCCGCGATGCGGGCGCCTTCGCGCGGGCACAGGTCGCGCATGCGCTCGGCCCGCTTGTCATCGCTGTCGGCGTCATCCTGGGCGATCAGCAGCGCCTGCACGCCATCGCCGAAGGCGGTCCCCTTCCAGTCGTCGATAGCGCGCAGGGTGACGCTGTCCATCAGCTCCAGCAGGCTCGGCGCCAGCCGCTCGCCGAGGATGGCGGTCACCGCCCTGGCCGCCGCGGCGAACCCGGCAAAGCCCGCCGCGACGGTCCGGCGGGTACCGGGCGGGCCGCGGCCGCAGCCGCAGCGTCGCCGAGGTGATGATGCCGAGGGTGCCCTCGGACCCGACCAGCAGGCTGGTCAGGTCGTAGCCGGTCACTCCCTTCATCGTGCGGCGGCCGGTCCGGAGGAGCCGGCCGCCCGCTAGCACGACCTCCAGTCCCAGCACGGCGTCCCGGCTGACCCTGTACTTGACGCAGCGCAGGCCGCCGGCGTTCGTCGCCAGGTTCCCGCCGATCGTGGAGATCTCGAAGCTGGACGGGTCCGGCGCGTACATGAGGCCGTGCGCGGCAGCCGCACGGTCCAGGTCCGCGTTGAGGACGCCGGCCTCCGCGACGGCCAGCTCGTTCGCCGGGTCGACTTCCCTGATCGAGTCCATCCGCTCCAGGGACAGCACCACGCAGCCGTCGATGGCCGTCGCTCCCCCGGCCAGGCTCGTCCCGCCGCCGCGCGGCACGACCGGCACCCCGTGCCGCTGCGCCCAGTCCAGCGTGACCAGCACGTCCCTGGTGCTGCCGGCCCGCACCACGCACCGGGGCTGGCCGGGCGTCACGACGGTCGTCTGATCCCGCCGGTACGCCTCCATGACGTCGGGATCGGTGCTCAGCCGACCGTCAGGCAGCACCGCTCGCAGCGCGTCAAGCTGGTCAGTCATCACCAGTCACCTTGCCTCGCCTGCCGCCGATTATGCGCGGCCCGCAGGACGGAGCATCACGGCTCAGTACCGGGGCGGGAACTCGGGGCCGGTCGCGGGCATCCTGCCCTGGCCGTTCGCCTGGGCCGGGATGTCCGCCTGGGTGCGGACCCGCGCGACCGCCACGGCCGGCTGCTGGATGTCATTGCGGGCGATCGCGGTGTAGGTGACCAGGACGGCGATCGCGACCAGCAGCACGGCGCTGACCGGGCCATCACCGTAGTTGAGGCCGCTGAGCGCCTGCGGCTTGCTGAAGTAATCGGCGAACGAGGCCCCCAGCGGCCGGGTGATGACGTAGGCGAACCAGAAGCACAGCACCGGGTTACCCCCGAGGCGCCAGGCGATCGCGGGAATCATGATGACCACCGCGAACAGGACGGCGGAGCCCAGGTATCCCAGGTGCAGCACGGCGGCGGTGAAGTCGCCCAGCGCTGTCCCGAGCGCGAAGGTGGCGAAGACGACGGCCCAGTAGTACAGCTCCCGGCGGCGCGTGGTGATGCTGTGGATCGATAGCGTCCGCTCGCTCCGGTACCACTGCCAGAAGATCACCGCGAGTATGACGGCCCACAGGGCCGTCGTGCCGCCGTAGGGAATGCCCACGATGAGATGCAGGGCGTCAGCTGCCCCGGTGCCGAAGATCGCGATGGCCAGGGCCAGGAACCAGTACGCAGCCGCCACGTAACGGCGGGTGCGGAACTGGATCCAGACGGCAATCACGAAGATCAGGACCTCGACGACGCCAGCGAGCAGGTAACCGTGCAGGGCCAGGTAGTCCGACGCTGCCTCGCCGCCGGCAGTGGTCAGCAGCTTGATGACCCAGAACAGGAAGGTGATCTCCGGCACCTTGGCCGCGAGCGGCTCGCGCCGCCGCGAGCTGGCGGTGGCATGCACGATCCTGGCTCCCTTCGGGGGCAGCGGAAAGAGAAGGCTTCAACCGGGGATGTCAGTGTCACCGGGAATGTCAGTGTCAGCAGCCGACCGGCTGCGGCTGCAGATGCCCGCCCAAGCAGACTTTATCCACTCCAGGGCCCTGACCGGCATGCCCGGTCGCCGCCGGCCGTTCGAGCGGTCCCTCGGCGCCGGTGCCTCATCCCGGCCGCGGGGCACCAGTGCCGTGCCGGGCCGTCGGCTGGCGAGGTGATACTGGTCGGGGGCTCAGCGCCGGCGCCCGGCTGCACCTGCGCCTGGCCGGGAGCGGGAACCCGCTGGTGGCGCGGGCTGAGGGGCGCCAATCGCGGAGCCGGGAGAAAGGGAACGTTCAATGTCCGGCTGGATGACATGCTCGCGTTCGATCCCGGCGACGGGCACGCGCCTTGCAGGCTAAGCCGCAACCGCTCAGCGCGCGGACACTGGCGTCCTGGGGTGACCGGCTGCCGGGGCCGGCCTACGACCGTGACATCGTCACGCCGGGCGTCGTCCACTTCGGCGTCGGCGGTTTCCACCGTGCGCACCAGGCGATGTACCACGACCGGCTCATGAACGAGGGCACGGCGCTGGACTGGGGCATCTGCGGTGTCGGGGTGATGGCAGCCGACCGGAGGATGCAGCAGGCGCTGGATGCCCAGGACTGCCTCTACACGCTGGTTCTCAAGCACAGCGACGGGACGTACGAGCCGCGGGTGATCGGATCCATCGTGCAGTACCTGTTCGCGCCCGACGATCCGGAGGCCGTCATCGAGAAGATGGCGGCGGAGTCGACCCGGATCGTGTCGCTGACGGTCACCGAGGGCGGGTACAACATCAGCGACGTCACCGGCGAGTTCGACCTGTCGAACCCGGATGTGCTGCACGACCTCGAGCCCGATGCGGTTCCGCGCACCACGTTCGGCCTGATCACCGAGGCGCTGCGGCGCCGCCGCAAGCACGGGCTCGCGCCCTTCACGGTGATGTCCTGCGACAACCTCCAGGGCAACGGTCACCTGACAAAGCGAGTCTTCACCGCCTTCGCCCGGCTGCGGGAGCGGGAACTCGGCGACTGGATCGAGCAGGAGGTGCGCTTCCCGAGCTCGATGGTCGACCGCATCACTCCCGAGACCACAGACGCCGACCGGGCCGAGATCCGGGAGCGGTTCGGGATCGACGACCGGTGGCCAGTCGTCTGCGAGCCCTACACGCAGTGGGTCCTGCAGGATGCCTTCACGGCCGGCCGGCCGAAGTACGAGCAGGTCGGGGTCCAGCTCGTCGACCAGGTAGAGCCCTACGAGCTGATGAAGCTGCGGCTGCTCAACGCCAGCCACCAGGCCCTGTGCTACTTCGCCTACCTGGCCGGTTACCGGCTGGTGCACGAGGCCGCTCAGGACCCGCTGTTCCAGGCCTTCCTCCTCGGCTACATGGACGATGAGGCCACGCCGACCCTGGCTCCCGTGCCGGGGGTGGACCTTAACGGGTACAAGCGCACGCTCATCGAGCGCTTCTGCAATCCGCAGGTCCGTGACACCATCGCCCGGCTGTGCGCGCAGGGCTCGGACCGGATCCCGAAATGGCTGCTGCCTGTGGTCCGCCAGCAGCTCGCAACCGGCGGCGAGATCAGGCGCTCGGCTGCCGTGGTGGCAAGCTGGGCACGCTATGCGGAGGGCATCGATGAGCAGGGCGAGCCGATCGAGGTGGCCGACCGGCTCCGTGACAGCCTCACGCAGCTTGCCCGGCGCCAGCGCGAGGATCCCGACGCGTTCATCGCTAACCGGGGCGTGTTCGGGGACCTGGCCGACAACAAGCGCTTCGTCGCCGCCTACCGGCAGGCGCTGGCCTCGCTGCACCAGCGCGGGGCCCGAGCGACGCTGGAGTCGCTGGCCTGACGACCAGACGCCACCCGCCCGGGCCCGGGACGCGCCGGAAGTGGCCGCCAGCTTCTTCGTGCGCTCGCCGTCGTCCTGGATGAGAACGCCGTGGAAGGTGATACCACAACAGGGCAAACGTTGCCGGACGCACCGCTAGACTTGGAGCATTCGTTTTCTTGGACCATTCGCGTTTGCGAAGGTAGGTTGGGCGCTATGACGGCATCGCGGACTCCGACCACAGCCGAGGAGCTGCGCGGTGCCGGCCTGCGGGTGACGGCCGCCCGCGTCGCACTGCTCGAGACCGTCCGGGACGGCGATCACCTCGGTGTCGAGGCGATCGCCTCCGGGGTGCGGGATCGCGTCGGCCATATCTCCCTGCAAGCCGTGTATGACGCCCTGAACGCGCTCACCGCGGCGGGACTCCTGCGCCGCATCGAACCGACCGGCAGCCCGGCCCGGTTCGAGGGACGCGTCGGGGACAACCACCATCACATCGTGTGCCGGTCGTGCGGTGTCCTCGCTGACGTCGACTGCGCGGTCGGCGAGGCGCCCTGCATGACCGCGTCCGACGACTACGGCTTCTCGATCGACGAGGCCGAGGTCGTCTACTGGGGCCTGTGCCCCGGCTGCTCCACCGCCCGCAGTTCCTGAGCACCCGCGATCCGCCTAACAGGGAGGGATTCACATGACTGAGAACCACGATCCTGTAGTGGTCGAAAACGCGACCCCGGAGAGCGGGGGATGCCCGGCCGCGCCCGGCCTCACGCACCCCACCATGGGGGACGCCAACCGTGACTGGTGGCCGAACAAGCTCAACCTGAAGATCCTCGCCAAGAACCCCGACGTGGCCAACCCGATGGGCGGGGAGTTCAACTACGCCGAGGAGTTCAAGACCCTCGACCTCGCCGCCGTGAAGCGCGACATCGCGGCGGTGCTGACGGACTCGAAGGACTGGTGGCCGGCCGATTTCGGCCACTACGGCCCGCTAATGATCCGGATGGCGTGGCACCTCGCGGGCACCTACCGGATCAGCGACGGCCGCGGTGGCGCCGGGGCCGGTCAGCAGCGGTTCGCGCCGCTCAACAGCTGGCCGGACAACGTCAGCCTCGACAAGGCCCGCCGACTGCTGTGGCCGGTCAAGAAGAAGTACGGCAAGAAGATCTCGTGGGGCGACCTGATGGTCCTCACCGGCAACGTTGCCCTGGAGACGATGGGCTTGGCCACCTTCGGTTTCGGCGGCGGCCGCGAGGACGTCTGGGAGCCGGACGACGACGTCTACTGGGGGCCCGAGACCACCTGGCTCGACGACGAGCGCTACAGCGGCGACCGCGAGCTGGAGGACCCGCTGGCCGCGGTCCAGATGGGCCTCATCTACGTCAACCCGCAGGGCCCGAACGGCAACCCGGACCCGCTGGCCGCGGCCCGCGACATCCGCGAGACGTTCCGCCGGATGGCGATGAACGACGAGGAGACGGTCGCGCTGATCGCGGGCGGTCACACCTTCGGCAAGACCCACGGTGCGGGCCCGGAGGACAACGTCGGCCCCGATCCCGAGGCTGCCCCGATCGAGCAGCAGGGCCTCGGCTGGAAGAGCACCTTCGGCACCGGCGTGGGCGGCGACGCGATCACCAGCGGTCTCGAAGTCATCTGGACCGACACCCCGATCACCTGGGACAACAGCTTCTTCCGGATCCTCTTCGGCTATGACTGGGAGCTCACCAAGAGCCCCGCCGGCGCACACCAGTGGCAGCCGAAGGACGGTGCCGGGGCGGGTACCGTCCCCGACCCCCATGACCCGTCGAAGCGCCGCACCCCGATGATGCTGACGACCGACCTCTCGCTCCGGTTCGACCCGGTCTACGAGCCGATCTCGCGGCGTTTCATGGCGGATCAGCAGGCGTTCGCGGACGCCTTCGCCCGCGCGTGGTTCAAGCTGACCCACCGCGACATGGGCCCGGTCGTGCGCTACCTCGGGCCCGAGGTACCGTCCGAGACGCTGATCTGGCAGGACCCCGTTCCGGCGGTGGACCACGAGCTCGTGGACGCCGCGGACATCGCCGCTCTCAAGGGCCAGATCCTCGCCGCGGGCCTGTCGGTGTCGCAGCTGGTTTCCACCGCGTGGGCGTCGGCGTCGTCGTTCCGCGGCAGCGACAAGCGCGGCGGCGCCAACGGCGCGCGCATCCGCCTCGAGCCGCAGAGCGGCTGGGAGGTCAACAATCCCGACGAGCTGGCGACGGTGCTGCGCACCCTGGAGGGGATCCAGGAGTCCTTCAACGCCGCCCAGGCCGGCGGGAAGAAGGTCTCGCTCGCCGACCTGATCGTGCTCGCCGGCGGCGTGGGTGTCGAGCAGTCCGCCAAGAACGCCGGCTACGACGTCGAGGTCCCGTTCGCGCCGGGCCGCACCGACGCGTCGGCGGAGCAAACCGACGTGGAGTCGTTCGCCGTGCTCGAGCCGAAGGCCGACGGGTTCCGCAACTACCTCGGGAAGGGCATCCGGCTGCCGGCCGAGTACCTGCTGCTCGACAAGGCGAACCTGCTCACGCTGAGCGCGCCCGAGATGACGGTCCTCGTCGGCGGTCTCCGCGTCCTGGGCGCGAACTACCCGCAGTCGCGGCTCGGCGTCTTCACCGCGACCCCCGGGTCGTTGACCAACGACTTCTTCGTCAACCTGCTCGACATGGGCACGACGTGGACGGCGACGTCCGAGGACGCGAACACGTTCGAGGGTCACGACGCCGCCACGGGAGAGGTCAAGTGGGCCGGCAGCCGTGCCGACCTCGTCTTCGGGTCGAACTCCGAGCTGCGCGCGCTCGCCGAGGTCTACGCGAGCGATGACGCGAAGGAGAAGTTCGTGAACGACTTCGTCGCGGCGTGGGCCAAGGTGATGAACCTCGACCGGTTCGATCTCGTCTGATCATGACGTCCAGGTCGGCCCGCGCCGGCCGGCCTGGGCGTCCTCAGGCTCCGTGTCGAGATGGGACATCCAGCCTGGAGGACGCCTTCCATGCCGGGGAGCTTCGTCCCGGCGGTCGGTCCAGACTAGCTGGATGCCGAAGCCGGTGGTGACCAGGTCTTCGAAGTGCCGTCCGGCGAAGCCACCTAGACCCGGCAGAGCTGGAAACCGAGGTGTATTACCTGTTGCGCTGACCGGCCCTGCGACAGGACGTCACAGGCGATCCGACAGCCAGGCATGTACTTCGGGTATGCGATTCTCCAACAGGGTCAGGTGCCCATCGTCCTCGGACAGCCGCGCCTCGACGCCGGGAATGTGCGCGGCCAGCCATTCGCCGTGGCCAAATGGCACGAACTTGTCATGCTTTCCGTGCAGCAGCAGGACGGGAACAGCAATGTCGGCCAGGTCGAATCCCCACGGCCTGATCATGCAGTTGTCGTCCCACCAGCCCTGGCTGCCCGGCGCTAGGCCATCCTTCATTGAGGACGCCATGAACTTGGCGAGCTCACCACTCAGCACCGCGGCATCTACCGGCGTGAGGAGTGACGCCATCCCGCTGGCCAGATCGTCCGACGACGCGGCGAGGAAGCCCTCGCGATCCTCGTCCGTCTTGGCCCTGGCGGCGGCCTCGTCGGCGAAGTAGAGGCGGGTGTCATCGACGTTGTCCTGGCCCATGCCGGCGAAATAGTCGAGGCCGTCTGCGTCGAACGGCGCGAGCGACGCGAGCGAGGCGGCAGCCGTCACCAGATCCGGGAGCAGGGCAGCGCACGCGAGCAGGTGCGGGCCGCCACCCGAGATGCCCCACATCGCGAGGCGGTCAATGCCAAGCTCGGCGCAGATCGCGAGCACGTCCTCGGCGCAGTCGGCCACACTGCGCCCTGGCTGGGGCGAGGAGCCGCCGTAGCCGGGTCGGTCGTAACTGATAAGCCGCAGCCCGCGTTCGCCGGCATCCTGCGAGTGCGGGCCGTAAAGATGCCGGGAGTTCGGCGTGCCCATGTGGGCCAGCACGGGCCGGCCAGCCGGATCACCGCCCTCTTCGACAGCTAGCGTTCGGCCGTCCGATGTACGAACTATGCGCTGCACGTTGCCTCCCAGGCCGCGCCGTCGGCCCCGTTCCGATCAGAATATGGCGTGCTGACCGCCAGCGGTGGTGCACTCGACTTCCTGGCGACACGCTCGCGGCGGGGTGGTGCTCACCTTCGTGGCGGTCGTCGATGCCGCCTCGGCGTTCGGCAAGGCCTCAGGGTCGGGTGGGGGTACTTCCCGATGGTTCGCCCCACCTAAGGTTTCAGGTATGGGCAGTAAGAGTCCGACCGACCAGGACCGCGCCGAGGCCATTCGCCGGCTCGTTTCCGGCCTGGCGCGAGGCGACGACGTGTTCCATCTAGCGGCTGCCGTCGAGGACCTCCACCCTCGTGACAACACCTTCCCGGGCGAGATGTTCATGTACTTGTCGGCCGGCGCATTGGATCTGGCCGGCGTCACGCGGGACGACCCGATTCCCTATCTGGAGTTGCGCGAGAAATACCTAGGTGAGTGCAGGTTCCGGGGACGGGATAACCGCAAGATCCAGTTCGCGATCCTGGCCGCCGCGTCAGCCCGCGGCGGGATCGAGCCAGATCTGCTCGACGAGGTGGTCTGGTGGCAGACCGACGACTTCTGGTGGTACGCGCTGGCCGCTGCAGTTGCCGTCATCCGCGCTTGCGCCGACAAGACGGACGCACCGGGGCGGCCTTCGTGCAGGAACTCTCAGCGCTGCGCGAGATCACGTAGCCCTTATCGGCTCGACCAGAGCTGGACGATGCGCGGGCCGCTGATAAGCGTCTGGGGATCTGCGGTGAACTGCCACAAGGCCGTGAGCGCGGCAGTCACCTCATCTTGCGAGGCAACGCGCTCAGTAACGATCGCTTGGGCCGATGCTTCAAGCGTTGACCATGCCAATGTCTTGCCCTCGCCACCGGTCCACACCGGCTGGACGAGGCCCACCTCCGGGGCGGGGAAGCCGGCGGCAAGGAAGCCGCCGTAGAGCCTGCGCCCATATGCGGGAACTCGACGTTGCCCAGCCCGCCCTCCGCCGCAGCCCGGCGGGCCAGGTCAAGCTTGATCTCGTCCATGTCGACGCCAGCAACTGATCCCTCAGGGGCTACCAGCCGTGCGATCTCCAGCGTGACATGACCGCCACCGCAGCCCAGATCGATGCAACGCATCCCTGGCGACAGGCCCGCCCGTGCGAGCAGCGCTGCGGTATCGGGCCAGCGGGTGCGGGCCAGCAGTGCAAGACGTTCGCAGCCCCCTTCGCCGCCCCGAATCAGGTACCGCTCCACAGGCCGATTGTAGGGGCGCGAGAGATTATGGACGCGTGGCTGGACGTCCGTCGGAGACGCGGTATGCGCCGAATCTGGGGAGACGCTGCTGACGACGCTTGGTGACGTGGTTCGCGCCGTTACGGATTCCTGCATTCGGCCGCGGCGGCTGCAGTCCGGTGCTTGACCGGGCAGCTGCCATGCTGGAAGCTCCAGCCCCCGCCGCAACCCGCGGACCCGCGCTTCCCGGCAGATCAACGACACGACCCCGCCATGGCCTGCGGTTACTACCGCACATCAAGCCCCCGTGACGGCCCTTCCGATGATCATGCGCTGGATCTCGGACGTGCCCTCGAAGATGGTGAAGCTCGTCCACGTCCGGGCAGTTTCCGCAGCTAGATGGCCTGCCGGACCGGCGTTTGTCAGCACCAGCTCAGCACCCACGTGGCCAGCCCCGATTGACTGGCCGCTACGCCTGGTTAGGACGCTCCAAGTAGACGAGGCGATCATCGAGCTGGTCGGCGGCTGCTGCCACGACGGCGGTCGCGATCGCGCCGTACCCGGCAGGCCGGCGAGAGAACCGCGACGAAAGCGCGATCAGTACTCCGAAATGGTGGCGCCCCGCGGCGACATGCTCGGCGCCGAGCCGGGCGAAGTCACTGACGTTCTCGGTGAGCAGCACGTAACCACCGTCCGCCGCGGCCGCGAGAACGTCAGCATCGGGCCTGCCTGCCATCCCGAACTCAGCCACCGTAGCAGCGTCGATACCCTGATCCCGCAGTGCCTGCGCCAGTTTGTCGCCGTACATCTCGTCGAGGAGAAGCCTCACCGCGCGTCCGCCGCCGCCGTGTCATGACGGTGCAGCGCGATGCGCGCCTCGACCTCGCCGGGATACGCCTCCCGGTACCGCAGCGCGGCGTCGATCAGCGGGCGCGAGATATCCTGCTCGGCCGCCAGCACGCGTGCCGGGTCATCCTCGCCTGCGAGATCCTCCAGCCACATAACGATCTCCCAGACGTCCGGACCGCCGACGACCGCGGCACGCCGGCCCGCCGGCCCGTCCCGGAACGTGATCAGGGGGTGCTCATCCCGGCGCGAGCCTTCCTCGGCATACCGGCGCAGCCGGTCTGACATGCTCTCCCCCGCCGCCCGCGCCCGCAATCGCAGCCGCTCGGCCAGCGAGTCGTCCAAGCGTACTGATACATTCACGGACATGCATTCAGCGTAGCACATTGTCAACAACCGCGGGAACGCCCGCCGGTTAGGCCGGGTGCTGTCATAACAGGCCCGTGGCCACACTGGCGTTACTCCCATCGGACAAAGCGGGCCCGGCCGGCCTGGGCGCGGCAGTGCCGTCCGCGGGCGGGGGTCAGTACCAACTCAGCACGCGGCACCCGAAACAGTCGCGGCGCTCCGGGCTGCCCGCCGAGCTCAGTTCCCTGGTAGGCCGCGGCCCTCTGATAGCCGCCGTTCTCGAGCGCCTTCAGACCGCGCCGCTCGTGACGCTTACCGGGCCTGGCGGCTGCGGCAAGACCCGCGTCGCCCTGCGCGTCGCAATGCTCGCCGAGGCGGCGTTCGGTGACCGCGCGCACCTGGCCGAACTGCCCCCCCTCACCGATCCTGACCTTGTCCCCGCGTGCATCGCGGACGCCCTGGATATGCCAGAACGTGATGCAACAAACCCCACAGCGAGCCTTGCGCGGGCGCTCGCCGACCGGTGCCGCCGCTTGGCCTGCCTGAAGATGGCACGGCCGGCGCGGTCGCTCGGTCCGAGGCCGGCACTCTCTTCGCCGCCCAGGCGCGCGCGGTGAATCCCGCATTCGAGGTTTCCGCGTCCAATTCGGCCCCGATCGCCGATCTCTGCGGGCGGCTCGACGGCATGCCGCTCGCCGTCGAACTCGCGGCGGCCCGGTGCTCCAGCCTGAGCCCCGAACAGCTCGCTGCACGCCTGGACGGCCACACCGGGCTGCTTTCCGGCGGGCCCGCCCGCCCGTCGCGACACCAGTCGCTGGAGTCGCTGGTCGCCTGGAGCTATGAGCTGCTCAGCGACGATGAACGGCGTCTGCTTTCCGCCTGTCGGTTCTGCGTGGCGGCTTCGACCTCGAGATGGGCGAACGCGTCGGCACCGCCGGCCCGCTGGCATCGCAGTCGGCCGCTGGGCTGCTCGCCAGCCTGGTTGACAAGTCCGTGGTCCAAGCCCAGGCCGGCGGCACGGTCCGCTATTCACTGCTGGAGACGATCCGGCAGTTCGCCGCCAGGCGACTGGCCGAATCCGGCGCGGAGCCCGCGGCCCACACCAGCCTGCTGGAGTGGGCGCTGTACGTCGCCCGATCAGCGGAGGCGAGGCTGGGCAGCACGGAATGGCCGGCCCTGGGCGAGCCGGCTATCCGCTGAGCAGGCCAGCATTCACGCCAGGAAGGCCTCGCCCTGGCCCTGACCGCGGCGTCACTGCCGGCGATCGCCGGGGCTGGCATTACGCCGTCCGCCCAGGCAGCGTCCCAGGGGCCAGACAGTCTCAACCCGATGCTTCCACCTGGGAGATTCAGCGGTCCTACCGGATGAAAGCCATTGGCGAACATACGCACGCGAGGGGATTCGACTTCCACTCGCGCACGGCGCGTCGAATAAGAACGCTCACGGCAACACGCCGGGCCGGCTCAAGATCCGTACACCACTCCCACGGACGCGAACCCTCGTGTCGCCCATCGACTCGGCAGTTCAGTGATGGCCAGCGCAGCTGTTACCCGCTCCGATGGTTAGCACAGGCGCACACGCTCCTACCCGTTCGCGTTTCCATGGCCGTGAACGATCCGCCCTAACCGTTAGGGGGTCAGCACCAACTCAGCATGCTATCGGCAACTGGCGGGAACCAACCAGGAATAACGGGCAAACGACCAGACGGGCAGAATCCCCGCACATGGCCCCGTTCGGGCCCCGCATCACCGCCATGACCTGCGCTTATTATCGCACATCAAGCCCCGTGACGGCCCTTCCGATGATCATGCGCTGGATCTCGGACGTGCCCTCGAAAATCGTGAAGATCTTGGCGTCCCGGTGCCACCGCTCGACCGGGTAGTCCCGGGTGTAGCCGTTCGCGCCGAGTATCTGGATCGCCTGCTCGGTGACCCGCACGGCCGTCTCGCCGGCCACCAGCTTGGAGATCGACCCCTCCGCATGCTCGAACGGCCGGCCGGTCCGCGCCATCCAGCCGGCCCGCCAGGTCAGCAGCCGGGCCGCGTCCACCGCCGCCTGCATGTCGGCGAGCATGAAGGCGACCGCCTGGTTCTGCCCGATCGGGCGGCCGAACTGGACCCGGTCGCGGGCATAGTCGCGGGCGAACTCGAACGCAGCGCGGGCCACGCCCACGGCCATCGCCGCCACGCTGGGCCGGGACGCCTCGAAGGTCTTCATGGCCGCCTGCTCGCCGGCCGGCCGGCCCTCGGCCAGCCTGGCCAGCCGGGCATCCAGCCTCTCCTTGCCGCCGACCAGGCAGGTCCCCGGCACCCGGACGTCATCCAGCACGACCTCGGCGGTATGCGAGGCCCGGATCCCGTGCTTGCGGAACTTCTGGCCCTGCGACAGCCCGGCAGTCCCCGGCGGGACGATGAACGTCGCCTGGCCCCGGCTGCCCAGCGACCGCTCCACCGACGCGACGACCACGTGCACGTCCGCGATCCCGCCATTGGTCGCCCAGGTCTTCGTCCCGTTGAGCACCCACTCGTCGGTGGCCTCCTGGTACACGGCCCTGGTCCTGATGGAGCCGACGTCGCTGCCCGCATCGGGCTCGGACGAGCAGAAGGCCGCCAGCTTCACGTCGCCTGGACCGCCGAACATCTGCGGCAGCCATTCGCCGATCTGCTCCGGCGTGCCGTTGCTGGCCACCGCGATCGCGGCCAGGCCGCTGCCGACCAGCGACAGGCCGATACCAGCGTCGCCCCAGAACAGTTCCTCGAATGCGACCACCGTGCCGAGCCCGCTGGGCTCCATCCACTGCTCGGCGAAGAAATCCAGCGAGTACAGGCCGATCTTGGCGGCCTCCTCGATGATCGGCCAGGGCGTCTCCTCGCGCTCGTCCCACTCGGCCGCGGCCGGGCGGATCACGTCTTTCGCGAACTCGTGCACCCACTTCTGCATGTCCCGGACGTCCGGCGTCAGATCGATCGAGAAACCCTCGGCAGGCTTGTCGCTCATGTCGCTCCTTGCGGCTGTCCGCGGCCCGGCCACGCGCTCGGCGCACGGCGCACGGCCACTCGGCACACCTCTACCCCGACGTAAGTTACTCACGAGTAATCAATACTTTACGGGGCGGCCAGCCGATGCGCCAGTACCGAGGCACGCCCCCATCGGCGCAGGGCATGACAGAACACCACGAACGGCATGGCAGAACGCCACGGGAGTGCGCATGTCACCCGCACCGGCAGCCAGCCCTGGCGCCCGGCGCCTGACACGACGCCGGCCCGGCGCAGGCCTGACGCCGGCCAGCGCCACCGGCCGGCACCGCCGGTGACTGCATGCTTTCTCGCTGCTGCAGCCGGTCACCGGGGTAGACTGAGACGTCCTTTGTTCCGGATCTGGTGATGATGTCATCCACCGCGGGAAGCAAGCCCGATCGGACAGCCGCGCCGGCTGACAGCGGCCGTGAGCGCATCCGGCGTGCCGCCTACGAATTGTTCAGCCGAAGCGGCGTGCGAGCGGTCGGGGTGGACACCGTGATTGCCCAGGCCGGTATCGCGAAGATGACGTTGTACCGCAACTTCTCGTCCAAGGACGAGCTGATCCTCGACTTCCTGGACCGCCGCGAGGAACTCTGGGTCAACCAGTGGCTCGTCGCGCAGGTCATGGAGCGCGCCGACCAGCCGGCCCAGCGCCTGCTCGCCATTTTCGACGTCTTCTCTGCATGGTTCGCCCGGCCCGATTTCGAGGGCTGCGCGTTCCTGACCACCATGCTCGAGATCAGCGACCGCTGCCATCCGGTGCGCCAGGCCACTGTCGATCATCTCGCCAACATCCGGCATTTCCTGGGCGATCTCGCGGCCGGCGCCGGCATCAAGGACAGCGACGCGTTCGCGCGCCAGTGGCACATCCTCATGAAGGGCTCGATCATGGCCGCTCATGAAGGCGACACAGCGGCCGGCCAGCGCGCGCGGGAACTCGGCCAGCTGCTGCTGGCCAGCCACGGAGTGAGCGCCTGCTAGGCAGGCCGAGCTGCCGCAGCCCCGGCCGCCAGGTCAGCTGACGCTACCAGAAGGCACCCGCCACGGCTCCGGCCGTGATCACCTCCATGGCCGCTGCCGCCCGGCCGGTCGGCCAGGGCCCCTCCCCGCGAGGCCGGAGACCGCGGCGCTGAGACGCCCGGGGCTGCCCGGCATGATCCGGTGCCGGCTGGCTATCGTGGTGCCCGCGGCAGCGGGCGGGCCGCGGGCGAGCGGACTGACGGCGCCGCTGGCCGCGCAGCAGCGGACCGAGAGGACGCACGATCCGGATGGATGTCAGCAGCTACCGGCAACTGGTTTTCGAGCGCCGCGACAACGGCGTCCTGCTCATCACGCTCAGCCGGCCTGATGCGCTGAACGCCGCCGACGAGGTCATGCACGGCGAGCTGGCCAGAGTCTGGGCTGACGTGAGCCGGGATCCGGACACCAGGGTGGCCGTCGTCACCGGCGAGGGCCGGGCGTTCTCGGCCGGCGGCGACCTGGCCATGGTCGAGCGGATGGCCGGCGACTACGACGCGGTGACCCGGATGCTCACCGAGATGAGCGACCTGGTCTATAACCTGGTCAACTGCGAGAAGCCGATCGTCTCCGCGATCAACGGGGTGGCCGTCGGCGCCGGGCTGGTGGTCGCGCTGCTGGCCGACATCAGCATCTGCGCGGACGATGCGCGGCTGGGCGACGGGCACGTCCGCCTCGGCGCCGCGGCCGGGGATCACGCGGCGATCATCTGGCCGCTGCTGTGCGGCCTGGCCCGTGCGAAGTACTACCTGCTGACCGGGGAGATGGTGACCGGGGCGGAAGCCGAGCGCATCGGCCTGGTCAGCAAGTCGCTGCCGGCCGCGGCGGTGCTGCCCGAGGCGCTGCGGATCGCCGACGGCCTGGCGGCCGGCCCGCAGCTGGCCATCCGGCTCACCAAGCGGGCGCTGAACAGCTGGCTCCGGACCGCCGGCCCGATCTTCGACCAGTCAGCCGCCTACGAGATGCTCAACTTCCTCGGTCCCGACGTGCGTGAGGGCGCCGCCGCCTTCCGGGAGCGGCGGCCGCCCCGCTTCAGCTAGCGCCGGCCGCCGCTGAGCGCCGGGACGCGCGCCGTCAGTCCTTCTCGTGCCGGTCCAGGAACTCCAGCACGGCAGCCTCGTCCACGCCGGGGAAGCTGCCCGACGGCAGCGCCAGCAGCACGTGCGAGTGGGCGCGGGCCGAGGGCCAGGCCATCCCCTCCCAGCGCGCGGCCAGCGCGGCTGGCGGGCGCTGGCAGCACTCCCCGTCCGGGCAGGCCGACAACGTCCGCTTGGTCGTCTCGCGACCGCGGAACCAGCGCGAGTGCTCGTACGGCACGCCCAGGGTGATCGCGAACCCGCGCTCGCGGCCCGAGTCGACCAGCGCCGTGCACCAGTACGTGCCCGAGGGCGTGTCCGAGTACTGATAGTGCGGGCTGAACGGGTCAGCGACGGTGAACACCTGGCGGCCGGACCACAGGCGGCACATCCGCTGGCCCTCGATCGCGCCGGCCGGGTCGGCCGGGAAGATCACCCCGTCGTTCTCGTAGGCCTTGTAGATGATGCCGTCATCGTCGTTCTTCACGAAGTGGCAGGGGACGCCGAGATGATGGGTGGCGAGGTTGGTGAAGCGGTGCGCCGCCATCTCGTAGGACACCGAGAACACGTCCCGCAGGTCCTCCACGGCCAGGTCCCTGGCGTCCTTGGCGGCCTGCAGGAAACGCGCGGCGGGCTGCTCGGGCACCAGCACGGCGGCGGCGAAGTAGTTGGCCTCCACCCGCTGCCGCAGGAACTCGGCGAAGTCGGCGGGGGCGGCGTGCCCGAGCACGAAATGCCCGAGCGTCTGCAGCAGCACGGCGCGCGGCGTGTGCATGCCGAGCGTCTCCTGCCTCAGGTAGATCCGGCGGTTGCGCAGGTCGGTCACGGACCGGGCCGAGCGCGGCAGGTCCTGCGCGTACCGGACGGCGAACCCGTGCCGGCTGACCACCGCGAGCAGCATGCCCTGCGAGAGAGCGCCGCCCGAGTACCCGACGGTGCCGAGCGCGTCCGCCGCCGCCGCCTCGATCTCGGCGAAGTAGTTGCCGCGCTCGGCCATCATGAGCCGCAGGTCAGCATTGGCGGCGCGGGCCTCCTCCGGCGTGGCCGTCGGCCTAGCCCGCAGCTCGCGCAGCTCGGCGTGCAGCGCGAGCACGTGCTCCAGCACGTCGTTGGGCACCCGGGCGCCGGGCCGCAGCGGCGGCAGGCCCAGCTCGGCGAAGGCGGGATCACGCTGGGCCTCGGCCAGGGCGATCTCCAGCTGCGCCCGGCGGTTCGGCGGCTGCCGCCGCAGCAGCTCCTCGGCCGGCACTGAGAGCGCGGCGGCGAGCGAATCGATCAGCGAGAGCTTCGGCTCCCGCCGGCCGTTCTCCAGCAGCGACAGCGCGGACGGCGCACGCCCGACCCGCTGGCCCAGCTCGGCCAGCGTCAGCCCGCGGGCCCGTCGCACGTGCCGCAGTCGCTGGCCGAACAGACCGAGATCGATGCCGCTCTCTCGCAAAGATCGAGAATCTTCGCTAGCGAATACTTGCATTTCTTCACTGTAGCTGAATCCTGGGAGAAGTTCAGGACGTTCGGCCCTAGCGCCGGGCCGCCGGCTGCACGCAGGCTGGATAGAACACCCGGGGACGACCCTGCAGGAGGTACCCAAATGAGCGACCGTCGCCTCGAGGGCACGCTTAACGGTTCAGCACCAGCCAGCGGCCAGCCGGTGGCCGATTCGCCCGAAGCTCAGGCCGCCGCGTTGCACCAGCAATGGGCAACAGATCCGCGCTGGGCTGGCATCGAGCGCACCTACAGCGCCGCCGCTGTGATCAGGCTCCGCGGCTCGATCCAGGAAGAGCACACGCTGGCCCGGCTGGGTGCCGAGCGTTTGTGGTCGCTGCTGCAGGAGGACGGGTACGTCAACTCGCTGGGCGCGCTGACCGGAAATCAGGCGGTGCAGCAGGTCAAGGCGGGGCTGCGGGCCATCTACCTGTCCGGCTGGCAGGTTGCCGCGGACGCGAACCTGGCCGCCCAGACCTACCCGGACCAGAGCCTGTACCCGGCCAACTCGGTGCCCCAGGTGGTCCGCCGGATCAACAACGCCCTGCTGCGGGCCGACCAGATTACCTGGTCGGAGGCCCACAACGACGGAGCGCCGTACTGGCTCGCGCCCATCGTGGCCGACGCCGAGGCGGGCTTCGGCGGCGTGCTGAACGCGTTCGAGCTGATGAAGGCCATGATCGCGGCCGGCGCTGCCGGGGTGCACTGGGAGGATCAGCTGGCCTCCGAGAAGAAGTGCGGCCACATGGGCGGCAAGGTGCTGATCCCGACCGGCCAGCACGTCAAGACGCTCAACGCGGCCCGGCTGGCCTCCGACGTCTGCGGCGTGCCGACGCTGGTCGTCGCCCGCACCGACGCCCAGGCGGCGACGCTGCTGACCAGCGACGTCGATGAGCGCGACCGGGACTTCGCGACCGGCGAGCGGACCGCTGAAGGCTTCTACCACGTGCGAAACGGGATCGAGGCGTGCATCGCCCGCGGCCTGGCCTACGCGCCCTACTCCGACCTGCTGTGGATGGAGACGTCGAAGCCGGACCTGAACGTCGCGCGGGAGTTCGCCGAGGGGATCAAGGCCGTCTACCCGGATCAGATGCTCGCCTTCAACTGCTCGCCGTCGTTCAACTGGCGGGCGAACCTGGACGAGGGCACGATCGAGAAGTTCCAGCGCGAGCTCGGCGAGATGGGGTACAAGTTCCAGTTCATCACGCTGGCCGGATTCCACGCGCTGAACCACTCGATGTTCGAGCTGGCCCGCGGCTACCTGGCCGAGGGCATGCCGGCCTACGTCCGGCTGCAGGAGGCCGAGTTCGCCTCGGAGCACGACGGCTACACGGCGACACGGCACCAGCGCGAGGTCGGCACCGGGTACTTCGACATGATCACCTCCGCCGTCAGCCCGAACGCGTCGACCACGGCGCTGGTCGGCTCGACGGAGAGCGAGCAGTTCGCCGGGAAGCACTGACCTGCGGCGGGGCCGGGCCTACGGGTGTGTGGCGGGGCCGTCGCTGCGACTAGTCGCAGTGACGGCCCCGTCGCTGCGGCGGCTCACGATCCGGTGAGCGCCAGCCCGCGTACGTATCCGGTCGAGGTCGTGTAAACGCCGGCTGCCGCGCAGTGCGCGGCTGACGGGCAGGCCACGGTGAACAGCTGCGCAGCCGGGCTGGCGCTGGCGTTCGCCGGCAGCGGCGCCTCGGCTGCGGTCCAGGTCGATCCGCTGAGCGTCAGCAGCAGGCCCTGCAGGTGACTGGCCGAGTCGACGTAGCCGCCGGCCGCCGTGCACTGCGCCGCGGCCGGGCACGTCACCGACCACGCGCCGGTGGGTCCGGTTTCCTGGCTGGGCCTCGCGTTGGCCGGCAGCGGCGCGGTGACGGCCGTCCAGGACGTCCCCGTCCCGGTCAGCAGGATTCCCTCTTCGTTCTCCGCCGCATCCAGGTAGTCGCCCACGGCCGCGCAGGACAGCGCGACGCAGGACACGGACTCCAGGTCGACGCTCTGCATCCGGCCGGCGCCGGCCGGCACCGGCGCCTGCGCTGCCGTCCAGGATGAACCGGACCCGGAAACCAGCAGCCCTCGCCCGGCGCCGCTGGTATCGGCATAACCGCCGACCGCCACGCAATGGCCCGATGCGGAGCAGGACAGGGCGGTGAGGCCGCCGAAGGACTGCTGGTCCATGTTGGCCGGCAGCGGTACCGGCGTATCCGACCAGGTACTTCCCGCCCAGGTCAGCATCAGCGCGTCAAACTTGCCGGCGGAGGTCAGGAAGCTGCCGGACGCGGCGCACTGGCTCGACGATGAGCATGCCACGGAGCTGAGTATGAGATTCGAGCCGCCGGCTGGCAGTGGCGCCTGCGCGTCAGTCCAGGACGAGCCCGACCGGGTCAGCAGCAGTCCGTGCAGCATGCCCGCGGAGTCCCGGAAGGTGCCGACGGCCAGGCACTCGGTGGCCGTGGGGCAGGCGACGCCGGATAGCTCGGTGATCGCCGAGCCCGGCCCCGGGGCCGACGGCCTGGTCAGTGTCCAGGATCGGCCGGACCAGGTCAGGATCAGCCCGCCGGCGGAGCTGGCCGTGCCGACGGCGACGCACAGCCTGGTGGTCGGGCACGCCACCGAGCTCAGGCTGGTGCCGCTGGCCTCCGCCGCCGCCGGAAGCCCGGCGGCGGCCCAGGATGTCCCGCCGCTCAGCAGCAGGGCACGGGAGTCATCCTCGGTGCCCTGGTACTGGTACTCGCCCACGGCCACGCACTTCGCCGCGGACGGGCAGGCCATCGACCGGAGCCGGACCGGCGAGCCCCCGCCGGCCCCGGCGGGCAGCGTGAACCGGGTCGGCACCCAGTTCCGCGCGCTGGCGGCTGCCGGGGCCGTCACCGCTGCCGCGGTCAGCGCCGCCGCCGTGGCCGTCCTCGCCGTCGCCGTCCTCGCCGTC
>Ga0181523_10000172_pt1 | contig 70679 bp, 61 predicted proteins | sample PEATcosm2014_Bin_43_FD_119752 | JGI IMG/M metagenome (GOLD analysis project Ga0181523, IMG submission 119752) | Peatland microbial communities from MTU Mesocosm Facility, Houghton, MI, USA - PEATcosm2014_Bin05_30_metaG | ecosystem: Environmental > Terrestrial > Soil > Wetlands > Peat | place... | reverse complement strand
CTGGGCGAGCCCACGCCCCCGCGCGAGCTTGCCGAGACCAAAGCCCGCCGCGAGCAACGCGAGCGCCGCGCCGAGCGCAAAGACGAACATCGTCGCCATCGCCGCCGCCAGCGATCCGCCGGAAGCGGCGAGCGCGAAGGCCGCGCCCAGCGTCGGACCGACACAGGGCGCCCAAGCGAAAGCGAGCACGATTCCCGCGGCGAAGGACCCCAGCAGTCCGGCCGCCGGAAGCCGCCTGGAAAGAACGTCGCTCCAGCGCGTCAGCGGCGCCAGCGCGCGCTCGGACGCAAGGCTGAAGGCCGGGACCAGCATGACGAGGCCGACGGCTATCATGATCGCGGCCGCGACGGAGTGGACCGCGGCCGTCGCGCCAAGTTCGACGCCGAAGGAGGCGATGAACCCGCCGGCGATGCCGAAGGTCAGCGCAAGGCCCAAGGCCAGCGCGATAGGCCCGCGCCGATCCTGCGCCGCCGCCCCGGCGATGACGATCGGGGCCAGCGGCAGCACGCAGGGACTGAGGATGCTCACCACGCCCGCGAGGAAGGCGAGAACGAGGGTCAACGTGGGGCCTCCGCCGACGCGCGACGGCGTCTCGGCGCCCTTATAGGCGATCTGCGCAGCGCAAAACATCGAGCTGGCCAGAAAGCTGCGCAACGGCGATCAATATTGATCGAATCGGCGGAGCAGCCCTCGCGGCGTTTTCCGGGTTAATTTGTGATATGCATACGCGTCGGCGCGCGCCTCTCGCAGGAGGGTTCAGCGGTCGAGGCAGGAGCAGGAAATGGCTCACGCGATTCCGACGGTCGAGGCCGGGGCCAAGACGAAAACCCGGCTGAACAGGCAGCAAATTCTGGGATTTTGGGCCGCCTGGGCGGGGTGGACGCTCGATGGCATGGATTCGGTCATTTACGCCCTCGTTCTTGCGCCGGCCCTGACCGAATTGCTGCCAAAGTCCGGCATCGCGGCGACGCCGGCCAATATCGGCTTCACCGGCTCGATTCTGTTTGCGCTCTTTCTCGTCGGCTGGGGCTGCTCCTTCGTCTGGGGGCCGATCGCCGATCGCTTCGGGCGCGCCAAATCGCTCGCCGCGACGATTCTGGTTTACTCCGTCTTCACCGGGGCCGCCGCCTTTGCTCAGGACGCCTGGCAATTGGGACTTTTCCGTTTTCTCGCCGGGATCGGCATCGGCGGAGAATGGGCGATGGCCGGCACTTATGTCGCCGAAGCGTGGCCCGAAGATCGGCGCAAGATGGGCGCCGGCTATCTCCAGACCGGCTATTACTCCGGTTTTTTCCTCGCCGCCGCGCTAAATTACACCGTCGGGGCGCATTTCGGCTGGCGCGCCATGTTCCTTTGCGGCCTTGCGCCGGTCATCGTTTCGCTCTTCATTCTGTCGAAGGTGAAGGAGCCGGAACGCTGGACGGCGCATGAAAACGAGGTCAAGCGGGCGAATCCCCTGCGCGAGATCTTCGGCCCGGTCTATCGCAAACGCACGCTCGTCAACTCGGCCTTGCTGACGGTCGCGATCATTGGTCTTTGGGCGGCCGCCGTCTATGAGCCGGCGGCGATCACGACGCTCGCGCGCAAGGCCGGAATGGATGCGCCGGCGGCCGCCCGGATGGCTTCGATCGGCACGGCGATATTGTCGATCGGCACGATCCTTGGCTGCATAACCCTGCCCGCGCTCGCCGAGCGCTTCGGCCGCAAGCCGACGCTCGCCCTCTACTTCGCCGGCATGATGGTCGCGATCCCGCTCGCCTTCGGCTGGGCCTTCTATCTCGACAAGGGCCTCGCGCCCTTCATCGCCATCCTGTTCTTCCTCGGCTTCGCCGGCGGCAATTTCGCGATGTTCAGCCTCTGGCTGCCCGAACAGTATGAGACGCGCGTCCGCGCGACGGCGTTCGCCTTCGCGACCTCCGTCGGCCGCTTCATCGGCGCCGGCGTCAATTTCCTGCTCGCGGCGACGGTCCTGCACATGGGAACCCTTGGCGTTCCCGTCGCCCTGACCGCCATCGCCTTTGGCGTCGGCCTCCTCATCATTCCTTTCGCCATCGAGACGAAGGGCGAGCGATTGCCGGAATGACGCCGCGGCGGCCTAAACCATCCCGCCCGCCTCAGCGATGCACCAGCACCGGGACCTTGCAATGGGTCAGCACCTTCTGCGTCTCGCTGCCGAGAACGAGCGCGGCGACACCCTTGCGCCCATGCGAGGCCATGACGATGAGGTCGCAGCCTTTCGCGCTCGCCGTCCCGATGATCGCCTCATAGGGCCTGTCGGCTTCGACCTTCACGGTCTCGACCGTGACGCCGGCCGCCTTCGCTACGGCCGCCGCCTCGGCGAGAACCCGCTCCGCGTGCTCGGTGATGCGCGCCTCGAAATCGGCGGGCGGCTCCTCAATCAGCGCCACCTCGGCGCTGTACACCTGAAGCGGCGCGGTCACCGTCAGGACCGTGACCTTGGCGCCGATCGCCCTGGCCAGATCGACGGCATGCCTCAGCGCCTCGCCGGACAGGACGGAGCCGTCGGTCGGGATAAGGATATTGCTGTACATGCTTCCTCCTCGATGTTGAAGATTTGAAATGTAAAAAGAAAAGGGAAGATTGTTTCCTCCGTAGAACTGTTGGTTAGCGCATGCGTTGACGCTGATCAATCGGCCGTCATCATGATGCTGTATTATTTGCGTATGTTTTACTGAATCGCGGTTGCGCCGATACCATCGCGCTGTAGAATGCTCAGAAGAAATTGACCAGAATCAACACGGGAGACCGATATGATTGACTCGCCAGCGACCAGTTCGATTCCGCCGCTCGGCCGCGGCGGCCTCGGCGGAGGGCTCGCCAGAACCATCGGCGCGCATTGGAAATGGTATGTCGCCGAGGGCGTCATCCTGATCGTCCTCGGCCTTCTCGCCGTGCTCGCGCCTTTCGTCGCGGGCGTCGCGACTACGCTCTTCATCGGATGGCTCTTTCTCTTCGCCGGCGTCTCCGGATTGATCTTCACCTATCGGCAACGCGCTGCGCCGGGCTTCTGGTGGGCGCTGCTGTCGTCGGCGGTCGCCGTGCTCGCCGGCCTCGCCCTCATCGCCAACCCGCTGGTCGGCCTGTTCAGCCTGACCGTCGTGCTGATCGCCTACTTCCTCGTCGACGGCATCCTCACCATCCTGCTCGGGCTCGAATATCGCCAGGATCTTTCGGGCCGCTGGGGCTGGATCGTGGTCAACGGGGTCATCGATCTCATTCTCGCCGCCATCATCATTTCCGGCCTTCCGGGCACGGCCTTGTGGGCGGTCGGCCTCATCGTCGGCATCGACCTCGCCTTCGGCGGCGCCTCGATCATCGGCCTCGCGCTGGCGGCGCACAAGGCCGAAGCCTGAACCGGATCGAGGCCGCCGCGCGTTTGGCGTCTGGCCACATAGGCGCGGCTGCGCGCCTATGTCCCCCGCGACAACGCCTCGCGCACCTTGCGGGCGAGCTGCTCAAGGGTGAACGGCTTCGATAAAAAATTCACGTCGCTGTCCAGCACGCCATTGTGGATGACGGCGTTGCGGCTGAATCCTGTTGTGTAGACGACCCTAAGGTCCGGGCGCTGGCGCAGCGCCTCCTCCGCCAATTGCCGGCCGCTCATGTCGGGCATCACGACGTCGGTGAACAGCAGGCTGATGTCGGGACGCTCGGCGATGATCTTCAGCGCCATCGCCGGACCATCGGCCTCAAGCACGCTATAGCCGAGATCGCGGAAAGCTTCGAGCGTCAGCGCGCGCATGCGCGGCTCGTCCTCGACGACGAGGACGATCGTCTCGGCGCTTCCCAACGGGACCGGCCCGGCGGCCGCGGCGCTCGCCCGCACGGGCTCGGCGGCGTCGCCGAAGAAACGCGGCAGATAGAGCTTGATCGCGGTCCCCTGCGCCGGCTCCGAATAGATTTTGATGTGGCCGCCGGACTGCCTGACGAAGCCGAACACCTGGCTGAGGCCAAGGCCGGTGCCCTTGCCGACGCCTTTCGTCGTGAAGAACGGCTCGAACGCCTTGGCGGCCACCTCCGGCATCATGCCCTCGCCCGTATCGGTGACGCAGATCAGCGCATATTGGCCGGCCTGGGCGCCAGCGTTCTCCGCGGCGTAGGCCTCGTCGAGCGCGGCGTTGGCGGTCTCGATGGTCAGCTTGCCGCCCTCCGGCATGGCGTCGCGGCCATTGACCGCGAGATTGAGGATCGCGGCTTCGAGCTGGCTTGGATCGACGAAGGTGCGCCACAGACCGCCGGCGAGAACGGTCTCGATCCTGATCGACTCGCCGAGCGTGCGGCGGAGCAGATCCGACATGCCGGCGACGCATTTGTTGCAGTCCACAGGTTGCGGCGCAAGCGGCTGCTGACGCGCGAAGGCGAGCAGGCGATGGGTCAGCGCGGCGGCGCGCTCGGCGCCTTCGAGGGCGCTGTCGGCGAATTTCAGGAAATCCTTGTCGCCGCGCTCCGCCCGCCGCTTCAGGAGATTGAGGCTGCCGATGACAACAGCCAGCATGTTATTGAAGTCATGCGCGATGCCGCCGGTCAGCTGCCCGATCGCCTCTAGCTTCTGCGATTGCCGCAACTGGTGCTCCACGCGCTCCTTCTGCAGCATTTCATCCATGATCCTGTGGTTCGCCGCCTGCAGCGCCGCATTGGCCTTCACCGCGTCCTGCAGCAGCCGGTGGGCGTCTCTTATCATCAGCGCGCCAAGGAGAATCGCGAGGCCCAGCGCCACAATCGTCCGCGTCCGCGCCACGGAGACGATGCGCAGCGACTCGGCCTGCGCCGCGCTCAGGATCTGCTGTTCGGTCGCTTTCAACGATTGGACCGCATCGCGGATGCGATCCATCGAGGCTTTGCCGCTGCCAGCCTCAACCAGCGCAAGCGCCCCCGCCACGTCGCCGCCCTGCGCAAGGTCGACCGTTCGGTGCATTTCGCCGAGCTTGTCCCGCGCGCTCGCCTCCAGCGCCTCCATCGGCTCGCCCGGCCGCCCGTTGTCGGCGAGCATCTTGCCGAGCGCGGCGATTTCGTCGGGAATTTCCGTCACGGCGGAATTATAGGGGTCGAGATAGCTCGCCTTGCCTGTCAGCAGATAGCCGCGCTGCCCGGTCTCGGCGTCCTGCAGCAATGAGAAGACGCGCGACAGATGAAGCTGCGCCTCGAGCGCCGTCTTGACGCGGCCCTCGATCTCGGCCTGCTGGGACACCAGGAAGAAGGAGGTGGCAATGACGCCGATCAGCAGCGCCAGCATCGAAATCAGGAACAGGATGGAGCGCTTGCGCTGGAAGACGGGCATCGAAGTCCTTTACAGCGCTTCCCCGTTCTCCGCGAGCCTGGCGTCGCGGAACCGTCACGACAAAGCAGGATAAAGATTCCGGGGGCTCGACGATAGCCCGCGTCGCCGGGAGCGACAAGCAAGAACGCGGCGGGCGCGGCGGCCAGACCCCAATTCGGCGCGAGCGCGGCCATTGACCGGGGTCAATGCGCTGATTAATCGAAGGCGGTACGGAAATCGGCGTTTTCACGGGAGGAAATCAATATGCCAGACCACCGTAAGCAGAGTGGCCGCGCGAAGGCGCTCGTCGCAGCTCTCGGCGCGACGATAGCCGGCGTCATCCTCGCCTTCGCCGGGCCGGCGGCGGCGCAGCAGGTCACCGGGACGCCGGGCGCGCCGAATGCGACGACGACGATCGATGGTCATGTGCTGCCGCCGCCGCCGCAAAAATTCGGCGGCGAGATCGGGCTCAACGCGGCGCAGTCGAAGCCCTATTGGCCGATGCGCGTCGTGCCGCCGAAAGGCGCGCCGAACATCCTGCTCATCATGACCGACGACGTCGGCTTTTCGGCGCCCTCGACCTTCGGCGGCGTCATTCCGACGCCGGCGCTCGACCGCATCGCCGCCAACGGACTGCGCTACACCAATTTCCATACGACCTCGCTCTGCTCGCCGACGCGCGCCGCGCTGATCACCGGGCGCAATCATCATTCAGTCGGCTTTGGCGTCGTCTCCGAGCAGTCGAGCGGGTTCCCCGGATACAACAGCCTCATCCCCAAGGACTCGGCGACAATCGCGCGGATTCTCAGAGAGAACGGCTACCGCACCTCATGGTTCGGCAAGGCGCACAACACGCCGACCTACCAGGCGAGCCAGGCCGGACCGTTCGACCAATGGCCGACCGGCATGGGCTTCGATTACTTTTACGGCTTCCTTGGAGGCGACTCGAGCCAGTGGGAGCCGAACCTCTTCCGCAACACGACGGCGATTTATCCGTATGTTGGGCAGCAGGGAAAGTGGAACCTGACGACGGCGATGGCGGATGACGCCATCCACTGGCTGAACCAGCTCAACGACATCGATTCCACGATGCCGTTCTTCCTCTACTACGTGCCGGGCGGCACGCACGCGCCGCATTCGCCGACGCCCGAATGGATCGACAAGATCAGCGACATGCATCTCTTCGACAAGGGATGGAACGCGCTGCGCGACCAGATCTTCGCCAATCAGAAAAAGCTCGGCGTGATCCCGCAGGAAGCGAAGCTCACGCCCTGGCCGGACAATCTGCTTAAAAACTGGGATACGCTCAACGACGAGGAGAAGAAGCTCTTCATCCGCCAGGCCAATGTCTACGCCGCCTATCTCGCCTATACCGACCACGAGATCGGCCGCGTCATTCAGGCGGTCGAGGACTTGGGCAAGCTCGACGACACGCTGATCATCTACATCAGCGGCGACAACGGCGCCTCGGCCGAAGGAACGCCGAACGGCACGCCGAGCGAAGTCATGACGTTCAACGGCGTCGATCTGCCGGTCGCCGCGCAGATGAAATTCTATGACGCCTGGGGTAGCCAGTATACATATAACCATATGGCCGTGCCGTGGGCCTGGGCCTTCGATACGCCCTACAAATGGACAAAGCAGATCCCCTCCTTCTTCGGCGGAACGCGCAACGGCATGGCGATCTCCTGGCCCGGCCACATCACCGACAAGGGCGGCGTCCGCTGGCAGTTCCACCACGTCATCGACATCGTCCCGACTTTGCTAGAGGCGACCGGCATCCCCGCGCCGGACACGGTCGACGGCATCGGGCAGAAGCCGATCGAAGGCGTCAGCATGGCCTACAGCTTTGACAAGGCCAACGCCGACGCCCCTTCGCCGCACCACATCCAGTATTTCGAGATGTTTGGCGTGCAGGGTCTCTACAGGGACGGCTGGATGCTGAGCGCCGTACCCAAGCGCGCGCCGTGGGATGTGTTGGGCAAAACGATCCTTGACCCCGCCACCGCTTTCAAATTTGAGCTCTACGACGTCCGGAAAGAGAAGGATTGGACGCAATACACCGACGTCGCGGCGCAAAATCCGGACAAGGTCAGGGAAATGACAGATCTGATGTTCGGCGAGTTCGCCAAATATCAGGTTCTGCCGCTCGACGCCTCGGTGGCGACGCGCTTGGTCGTGCCGCGCCCCAGCCTGATCGCGGGCCGCAAGGTGTTCACCTATTCGGGCGAACCGATCACCGGCATCCCGTACTCCACGGCGCCAAACCTGCTCAACACCTCCTACACCATCACCGCCGAGATCGAGGCGCCGCAAGACAGTGCGGACGGCAACATTGTAAGCCAGGGCGGCCGCTTCGGCGGCTACGGCCTCTATCTGCTCAAGGGCAAGCCGGTCTTCACCTGGAACCTGCTCGACCTCAAGCGAGTCAAATGGGAGGGGCCGGATGCGCTGTCGCCCGGCAAACACACGCTCGTTTACGACTTCAAATATGATGGGCTCGGCTTCGCCACGCTCGCCTTCAACAACCTCAGCGGCCTCGGCCGACCGGGCACGGGCACGCTGTCGGTGGACGGCAAGGTCGTCGCCACGCAAATCATGGAGCGGACTATCCCGATCATTTTGCCCTGGGACGAGACCTTCGACATCGGCTCGAAGACCGGCACGCCGGTCGACGACGCCGATTATCAGGTCCCGTTCGCCTTCACCGGCAAGATCGACAAGCTGGAGATCTCGGTCGCTCCGCCGGTGCTGACCGACGAGGACAAGCAGAAGCTGCTCGAAGGCGAGCACGCGGCGCAGGACGCCAACTAGAGCGCGACGAGTGTGGATCGAATCGGTCCACGCTCACGTCGGCGCGGTCGCTTCCATCGATTGTCTGCCCGTCCCCGGATTTAATCCGGGGATCGGCCCGGGCATCAGGTCGCGCGACGCCGCTGGTTTGGATGGCCGGGTCAAGCCCGGCCATGACGAGCGGAGGCGTCCTCAGCCCGCCGCCGGCCTGCGTTGCACGACGAGCTTCGCCGTCATCGCCTGCACGATTTCGCCGCGCTGGTTCAGGGTTTCGCTGCGCACCGTGACCGTTCCGCGCTCGGGGCGCGAACGCGATGGCCGCACCTCGACGATCTCGCTTTCGACATGAAGGATGTCGCCCGGCCGCGTCGGACGCGGCCAATCGATTGCGCCGCCGGCGCCGATGACGCCGCCGGCGAGCGGCGCGCCGCCCTCGACAAGCAGCTTCATGGTGATCGACGCCGTATGCCAGCCGCTGGCGACGAGGCCGCCGAAGAAGCTGTCTTTCGCCGCCTCTTCGTCGAGATGGAAGCGCTGCGGATCGAACTGCGCCGCGAACGCCTTGATCTGCGCCTCGTCAAGCTCGTGCGCGCCGCTGACGAAGCGCTGCCCGACCTCCAAATCGTCGAGATAAAGCAGATCATCGCTTTTGGTCTTGGGTGCGACCATCGAGGCTCTCCCGTGATATTACCGAGATCATATCATATCGGCGCGCGCAATCCACAGCATGACCCCAAGAATTTTTATACCTGGATGAAGTCACGCGGCGAAACGGAAAGCTCACACCGGCGGCGGGTTGCGCTCGGTAAACACCGCGCGCTGATGCCAATAGGGCCAGGGCGCCGGGCGCTCGCTCGCAGCGTCGAGCCTTGCCACCTGCTCGCCCGTCAGCGACCAGCCGACGGCGCCGAGGTTCTGGCGTAGCTGCTCCTCGTTGCGCGCGCCGATGATGACGCTGGCGACGGTCGGGCGCTGCAACAGCCAGTTGAGCGCGATTTGCGGCACGGTCTTGCCGGTCTCCTTGGCGATCTCGTCGAGCGCGTCGACGACGCGATAGAGATGCTCGTCGTCGATCTGCGGCCCGATCTCGGCCGTCTTGTGCAGGCGGCTCTGCTCGGGCAGCGGCTGGCCGCGCCGGATCTTGCCCGTAAGACGTCCCCAGCCGAGCGGGCTCCACACCATCGCGCCGACGCCCTGATCGAGACCAAGCGGCATCTGCTCCCATTCGTATTCGCGGCCGATCAGCGAATAATAGGCCTGATTGGCGACATAGCGCGGCAGATTGTAGCGCGCCGCGACGTCGAGCGATTTCATGAGATGCCAGCCGGAGAAATTCGAGCAGCCGACATAGCGGATCTTGCCCGCGCGCACGAGATCGTCGAGCGCCGAGAGCGTCTCCTCGGCCGGCGTTTTCGCGTCGAAGCCATGCAGCTGGAAAAGGTCGATGTGGTCGGTCTGCAGGCGCTTCAGCGCGCCCTCGACCGCGTTGATGAGATGGAAGCGCGACGAGCCAACCTCGTTCGGCCCGGGCCCCGAGCGGAACGTCGCCTTGGTCGAGATCAGAACGTCATTGCGGCGGCCCTTGATCGCTTCCCCAAGAATCTGCTCGGCGGCGCCGTCCGAATAGATGTCGGCGCTGTCGAACATAGTGAGGCCCGCTTCAAGGCAGATATCGACGAGGCGGGTCGCCTCCTTGACGTCGGTCGTCCCCCACGCCGCGAAAAGTTCGCCCTTGCCGCCGAACGTGCCCGTGCCGAAGCTCAGCGCCGGCACGCTGAAGCCCGATCCGCCAAGACGCCTGTACTCCATGCCGCAGTTCCTTCCGTACTCGCTCAACTCAAGCGTATTGAGCCTCGCCATTGCCGAATGACCAGTTCTCTTTTGCGGTCTCGACCAGATTTATGAACACATCTTCGCGACGCAATTGCAGACGCTCATGGAGGCCGTCCGCCACCGCCTTGTAGAAGGCGCGCTTCAGCTCGACCGAGCGGCCGGCGCTGAGCGTCACCTGGATCACGATGACGTCGTCGGTCCTTTCAACGCCGAGATAGGTCTTGTCGATGATGAAGTCGCTATCCGAATGCTCCGCGATGATCTGGAAGCGATCGTTGGCGGGGACGTTCAATGTCGCGATCATGGCGTCATAGACGACATCGCCGACGGTGCGCCGATAATGCTCCGTCTTGCCGCGGGCAAGATCGATTCGAACGAGCGGCATAGGCATGGCCTCCTTCGTTGATGGGGCTGTTCGGGAGCGGCCCATATAGGAATCGTCCATTTCATGGGCGAGGCAGGCGGGGGATGCGAATTCGCCGGGTTCATTCGCCGTCAATGGCTCACTCCTGCGGCGGCCGCATTTTACATTATAATCGTCATACCGTTTATATGATCGTTACAATATTAGGCACCACGGCCGATAGCCGGCGTTCGCGGCTCAATCGATGCGGGTGCCGGGGAAGCGCGGCGCCATTATGCGCCAGATCGCGCGCGGCATAAAGCGCCCGGCTCAACTTTTCGCCCGGCTTCGCCCAATCGCGGGGCCGGTTCTGCCCGCGAATCGGGCGGTGTTTCACGTGAAACACCCTCGCGCCCCCGGAGCGGCCGATCACACCCTTTTGAAGCGGGGCGAGGTAAGATGGCGTTTTTCCGCCGCCTCAAAACACCGACCAGCCTTGACTTCCCGCGACGGCTCCAAAGATCGTGACGAGGCTGAGAATCAGCAAAATCCAGTGCCCGATTTGCAACGCCGCCAGCGCGCCGTCCGGATCGCGCGCGCCCCACTCGCGCAGGCGCCGATGCAGGACGAGCGGCTCAAGCACAAACAGCAGCAGCGCGAAAACGAGCCAGACGCAGACCATCGCGTGCATCCACCAGAAGGCGGGATCGCGGAATCGATCCCACGCGCCGAGCCTGTAGAGTATGTACAATCCGGTAAGCCCGACGAGGAGAACCGCGATCTGCGCCTGCGGCGCGAAGCGGCGCTCGATCGCCTCGAAGGCGGCGAATCGCGCGGGGCCGAGGTCGCCGCGCCGCGCCGCCGGCAACACGGACAGCGTGACCATCGCGACGCCGCCGATCCAGATGACGACGCAAAGAACATGCAGCGCGCGGGCGAAGATGACATCGGTCATTCTGATTCCTTGGGCGGCGATCCCTTGCGGTCCCGCGCAAGGTGCTGGCTCAGAAAATCGGCGAGCGCCTCGACGCGGGCCGGGCGTGGCCCGCCCGGCGGCGTCACGAGGTAAAGGCTGGCCTGCGGCGTCAGCCAATCATACAGCACTCTCTCGAGGCGCCCGTCCTGCAGCGCGTCCTTGACGATGAACTCCGGCAGGTCGGCGAGCCCAAGCCCCGCCAGAAGCGCGGGCATCAGCGCGTCGCCGTTGTTGGCGCGCAGGCGGCCTTTCGGCCTGACCGTCGCCTCGTCGCCGGCGGCGTTGGAGAAGCGCCATATGTCCGGGTTCGCCAAATAGGCATAGCCGAAACAGACATGGTTTTCGAGCTCGGCCGGGTGCGATGGGCGGCCATGGCGCTTCAGATACGCGGGCGCGGCGACGGTGTAGCGCGGCGCGGCGCAAAGCCTGCGCGCGATCAGCGAGGAATCGGGCAGGAACCCGAGCCGCAGCGCCGCGTCAAAGCCGTCGCCGATCAGATCGACGCGCGCGTCGCTGAGATGGAGGTCGACGCTAACCTCCTGATGCAGCGCCAGAAACTCTGGCAGGATGGGGGCCACTTCGCGCAGACCAAAGGACATCGGGGCGGCGAGCCGCACGAGGCCGCGCGGGGTCGAAGATTGCGAAAGAAGATCGTTCTCGGCGGCCTCCGCATCGGCGACGAGGCGCTGCGCCCGGCCGCCCAGCTGGCGCCCCGCCTCGGTCAAAGCGAGGCGGCGCGAGGTGCGGTTGAAGAGCCGCGCGCCAAGGCGTTTTTCGAGCCGGCTCAGGGCTTTGGAGACCGTCGGCGCGGAAAGGCCCAACTCGCTCGCCGCGGCTGCGATGGAGCGCATTTCGACGACCTTGGCGAAGATCGCCAGCCCTTCGAGATCGGGGAGCTTCGACATTAAAATCTCGAAACGATGTCTTTCCGAAGTTTCTCTTTTTTATTCTCGACCTTGTCATAGATTTGGTCGGAAGGCGAGCGCATGATCGCTCCAAGAGGGATCATGCCACGAGCCAAAACGGAGCATTCACATGATCGAACGCAGGACTTTCAACGGCTTGGGCGGCGCAGACCATGGCTGGCTCAAGGCCAGGCACCATTTCTCCTTCTCCAATTATTACGATCCCAAACGCATGGGCGTCGGCTCCCTAAGGGTCTGGAACGACGACGAGATCGCCCCGAACAAGGGCTTTGCGCCGCATCCCCATTCGAACATGGAGATCATCACCTATGTGCGCGAGGGCGCGATCACGCATGAGGATAGTCTCGGCAATGTGGGACGCACGGAGGCCGGCGACGTTCAGGTGATGAGCGCGGGCAGCGGCATCCGCCATTCCGAATATAACCTCGAAGAGAAGCCGACGAAGCTGTTCCAGATCTGGATCGAGCCGACGCGGCCGGGCGGCGCGCCCGCCTGGGGCGCGAAACCCTTTCCGAAATCGGGGCGCGACGGGCGGCTCGTACCGCTCGCCAGCGGCTTTGCGGAAGATAAGGACGCGCTGCCGATCCGTACCGACGCCCGCGTGCTGGGCGCGAGCCTGAAGGCGGGCGAGAAGGTCGAATATCCCCTCGGCGCCAAGCGCAGCGGCTATCTCGTGCCGGCGAAAGGCGCGGTCGAGGTCAATGGCGTGCGGCTGGACGCGCGGGACGGCGCCGCGATCCAGAACGAGGACGTGCTGAACATCACCGCGCTGGAGGATTCCGAGATCGTCCTCGTCGACGCGGCGTAAAGCCCATTCTCGTCATGCCCGGGCTTGACCCGGGCATCCGATCAAGCAGGCCGTCGGTCTGGATGGCCGAGGCACCCGAGCCTTCGTATAACTCATTGATATCTATTATTCTTTACCGACTTAACGCCTCTCCGCTCAAACATGGGGTACACCATGGCTAAAATTCTCATTCTCTATTATTCCGCCTATGGCCACATCGAGAAAATGGCCGAGGCCGAGGCCGAAGGCGCGCGTTCCGCCGGCGCGACCGTCGACATCAAGCGCGTGCCCGAGCTGGTCCCGCCCGAAATCGCCGCCAAGTCGCATTACAAGCTCGATCAGGCGGCGCCGGTGGCGACCGTCGCGGACCTCGAACATTACGACGCCATCATCATTGGGACCGGCACGCGCTTCGGGCGCGTCAGCTCGCAGATGGCGAGTTTCCTCGATCAGGCGGGGGGCCTCTGGGCGCGCGGCGCCTTCAACGGCAAGGTCGGCGGCGCCTTCACCTCCACCGGAACCCAGCACGGCGGGCAGGAGACGACGCTGTTCTCGATCATCACCAATCTTTTGCATTTCGGCATGGTCATCGTCGGCCTCGACTATGGCTATGCCCCCCAGATGCGGCTTGACGAGGTGACGGGCGGGGCGCCCTATGGCGCAACGACCATCGCCGGCAGCGATGGATCGCGCCAGCCGAGCGCCTCAGAACTCGACGGCGCGCGCTATCAGGGCCGCCGGATCGCCGAGGTCGCGGGCAAACTGTTCGGCTGAGGATCGCGCCGGCCAACGCTCCGCCCCCGCTTCCTTCGCCCATTTCTCGGAGGATGCGCCCATGCCTGATTTCATGCGCTTTACGCCTGCGGTCGGCCGTTTGCTGATGGTTGCGGTGTTTTTCTTCGCCGGAATCGGCAAACTCGCGGCGCCGGTGGCGACCAAGACCTATATCGCGACCGGCCTGCCCTATCCCGAAATTGCCTATTGGCTGGCGGTGGCCGTGGAGCTCGGTGTCGCCGCGCTGTTTTTGCTCGGTTTTCAGACGCGCTGGACGGCCGCCGTGCTGGCCCTGTTTTCGATCGCGACGGCGCTCGCCTTCCATCACAATCTCGGCGATCAGACCCAGATGGTTAATTTCTTGAAGAATTTAGCGATCGCTGGCGGCTTTCTACAGGTCGTCGGCTTCGGCGGCGGCTCCTGCAGCCTCGACGCGATGATGGCGAAACGCTTCAGGTGAGTTTCAAAGGCCAAGCTGCAGGCAGATGGCCCACTCGACGGCAGCGATATCTTCCGGGCCTAGGCGCCCCATGCCCTCCAGCAGGCGCAGCTTGCTGATCATAGCGAGCTGATCCGCCATCGCTTTTCGCTGTTCGCCATTTAAGGAAACACAGGCTACGTGTAGGCGGGTCTCGTGCAGATTCTTGGATCAAGCCGAGGGCGAACAAGGTGGCCGGTCGCGACGAAGCTTTTTGGGTGATGTATCTCCTGCGAGGCGACGCTGCATACCTCAGTAAAGTCGTAACATTTGAAGTATATTGAGCTAAAGCGCACGTGGCGCTTGCCGCGACAATGTGCTAGATATGTCTTGTGACTTCCAAAGCACAAGATGATCCTATTCTTAAGCGCTTCAGGGCGGCGCTGGATGAGATTTACGGCGACCGGCTTGAGCGCGTCGTTTTATTCGGGTCGCGCGCGCGGGGCGACGCCCGTCTTGATTCCGATTACGACATCGCCGTTTTTCTCGCCGATCCTGACAGTTTCTGGAAAGAAAGCGGCCGCATCGCGGAAGTTGGAGCCGATATTCTTTATGCGACAGGCGCCGTCATAAATGCTCTGCCCTTCCGGGCCGGCGCTTATCGCGATCGCACCCCGCTCATGCACGAAATGCGGCGCGAAGGTCTCGACTTATGACGCCGGAGGTCGGCGATTACCTAGATAAAGCGCGGCAATCCTTGCAAGAAGCGCGCGCTGTGGCCTTCCGATCGCGGCGGGCCGCGCCGCTTACCTCGCGGCGTATCATGCGGCGCAGGCGCTTATTTTTGACCGCACCGGCAAGATCGCCAAGACCCACAGTGGAACTCGCAGCGAATTTGCTCGCCTCGCCAAAGACGATCCCCGCATCGACCGGGCTTTCACGGCGTTCCTCGCGCGGGCGTACGCTTTGAAGGAGATCGCCGATTACGGCGTTGGCCCTGACGCGGGGGTGACGATTGCGGAAGCAAGCCAAGCCGCAGAGACTGCGGAGCGTTTCATCGATGAAATGTCGCGTTTGATTTCACTGCCAAAGTAACGCTGCGAACGCTTTTATACATGCGCCTTGACCGCCTCTTTCTTCTTGAACCCGCCCTTCACCCGCTCGCGAATGGCCTGGAAGAACACGTAAAGCGCGGGGATCGCGAAAATACCGATGAATGAGGCAGCGATCATGCCGCCGAACACCGGCGTCGAGACGTTGCGGCGGGCCAGCATCGCCGCGCCGGTGCCGAACACCAGCGGCGCGAGGCCCAGAATAAACGCAAAGGACGTCATCATCACGGGGCGGAAGCGCAGCCGCGCGCCCTCCGTCGCGGCCTCGAGCAGCGGCATGCCGTGCTCGCGCCGCTCCTTGGCGAATTCGACGATCAGAATGCCGTTCTTGGCGGCAAGGCCAATCAGCACGATCATGCCGATCTGCCCGTAGAGATCGAGCGTCAGGCGGGTGACGACAAGCGCGGCGAAGGCGCCGAGAATGCCGATCGTGACCGAGAGCAGGACGGGCACCGGAATCGTCCAGCTTTCGTACAGCGCGACGAGGAAGAGGAATGCGAACAGCACCGCGAAGGCGAGGATCATCGCGGTCTTGCCCTCCGCCTTCTTCTCCTGGAACGAAATGTCGGTCCATTCGCCCTTGTAGCCGGCCGGCAACGCCTTGGCGGCGACGCTCTCCATGGCGCCCAACGCCTGACCCGACGAGACGCCCGGCGCCGGGGACCCCTGCACCGTCACGGCGAGGCGGTTGTTATAGCGGATCAGCGCCTGCGGGCCGATGACGACCTTGGTTTCGACGAGGCTGCGCAGCGCGATCATCTGACCCGTCTTGCTGCGGACGTTGATGCGATTGATGTCGTCGATCGAGCTGCGGTCGGCGGCCTCGGCCTGCGCCTGCACCTGCCAGGTGCGCCCGAACAGATTGACGTCGTTGATGTAGACGCCGCCGAGCGAGGCCTGCAGCGCCTGGAACACGTCGGAGATGTCGACGCCGAGGATCTGCGCCTTGTCGCGGTCGATATCGAGATAGATCGAGGGGTTGCTGGCCGAGAAGGTGCTGTAGACGCGCGAGAGCTTCGGATCCTGATTGGCGGCGACGAGCAGGCCGCGCAGCACCTGCGACAACGCCTTCGGGTCGTTGCTGTTCAGGGCGCGCAGCACATAGCTGAAGCCGCCGCCGGTGCCGAGCCCGATGATCGGCGGCGGCGCGATCGGGATCGCCCGCGCGCCGCGCACCGTCGCGAGCTTTTCGCCGAGCCGGGCGATGATTGCAGGGGCGGAATCGCCCGCGCCCGTGCGTTCGTCGAAGGGCTTTAAGGTCACGATGGCGAAGGCGGCGTTCGGCTGCGAGTAATTATCGATGAAATTCAGGCCGATGATCGAGGAATAGTCGGCGATCGCCGGCTCTTCTTTCAAAATGTCCTCGACCTGCTCGACGGCGTCGCTGGTGCGGCCGATCGAGGCGCCGTCGGGCAATTGCACCACGACGAAGAAGGCGCCCTGGTCTTCTTCGGGCAGGAATCCGGTCGGCGTGATCTTGTTCAGCGCGAGAATGCCGAAGATCGAGACAGCGACCATGGCGAGGCCGATGACCGAGATGCGCACCAGCCGCGCCACCACGGCGCCATAGGCGTCGCGGACATGGTCGATGCCGCGCATGACCATGCCGATCGGGCCGCGGCGCGGGCCGTGATGGGGTTTCAAGAGCATCGCGCAGAGCGCCGGCGACAGCGTCAACGCGTTGATCGCGGAGAGGAACATCGACACGGCGACGGTGACGGCGAACTGCCGAAACAACTCGCCGGTGATGCCGGGAATGAATGCGACGGGCACGAAAACCGACAGCAAAACCAGCGTGATGGCGATGATCGGCGCGGTGATCTCGGCCATCGCCTCTTTCGTCGCCTCGGCCGGCGTCAGCTCCGGCTTCTGCTCCATCTTGGCTTCGACCGCCTCGACGACGACGATGGCGTCGTCGACGACGATGCCGATCGCCAGAATGAGGGCGAGCAGCGACACGGTGTTGGCCGAATAGCCGACGGCGTTCAGGACGATGAACGTGCCGATCAGGCTGACCGGCACGGCGATGGTCGGGATCAGCGTCGCCCTGAGGCTGCCGAGGAAGAGGAAGACGACCAGCACGACGAGGATGAAGGCCTCGACCAGCGTATGCTCGACCACTTTGATGGTGGCCGAGACGAAGGTCGTCGGGTCATAGGTGACCTTCCATTCGAGATCCTCGGGGAAGGTTTTCGCGGCGTCGGCCAGCTTCGCCTTGACCGCGGCGAGCGTCTGCAGCGCGTTGGCGCCCGGCGATTGATAGACGCCGATCAGGGTCGCCGGCGCGCCGTTGAGCCGCGTCGCGCGATCGAGATTCGACGCGCCAAGCTCAAGCCGGGCGACGTCCGAGAGGCGCAGCACCGAGCCGTCGGGATTGGTGCGGATGATGATTTTCTTGAAATCGTCGACGGAGGACAGGCGCCCCTTGGTCTGGATATTGAGCTGCAATTGCTGATCGTCGGAGATCGGCCGCGCGCCGATGCGGCCGACGGCGGCCTGCACATTCTGGCTCTTGACCGCCTTGATGATGTCGGCCGAGGTGAGCCCGAGGCCGGTCAGCCGGTCGGTCTGCACCCAGACCCTTATGGCGTAGTCCTGCGGGCCGAAAAGCTTGGCGTCGCCGACGCCGGCGGTGCTCCTGATGTCGTCGACGAGGTTGATCGTCGCGTAATTGGAGATGAACAGCTCGTCATGCGTGCGTTTGGGCGAATAGAGGGCGATGACGCCAAGCAGCGCCGAGGATTGCTTCTTGACGTTGACGCCCTGACGCTGGACGTCTTCGGGCAGCTTGGAGAGCGCCGTCTGCACCCTGTTGTTGACGTTGACGGTATTGATGTCGGGGTTGGTGCCGAGTTCGAAGGAAACGAGGAGCGAATAGCTGCCGTCATTGCCGCTGACGCTCTTCATATAGATCGCCTTGTCGACGCCGACGATCTGGCTTTCGAGCGGCTGGGCGATCGTCGATTCCACCACCGACGCCGAGGCGCCGGGGTAAGATGTCGACACCGAGACCTGCGGCGGGACAATATCCGGATATTGCGCGATCGGGATCGCCAGCAGGGAGACGAGGCCCGCGATCACCGTGACGAGCGCGATGACGATTGCGAGCCGCGGCCGGTCGACGAAGACGGATGAGAGCATGGTTCAGCTCCGGCCGGGCGTCTTGGCCGCCGGCGCGGCGATGACGGGCGCGCCGGGCCGCAGCGCCTCGACGCCCTCGACGATCACCTGCTCGCCGCCCTCCAGCCCCGATTCGACGATGGCGTTCGGGCCGCTCTCGCCGCCGATCTTGAGGCGCCGCACCGCCGCCTTGCCGTCCTCGACGATGAAGACATAGACGCCCTGCTGATCGGCGATGAGAGCCGCCTGCGGCACGAGGATCTTCTCCTCCGGCTTGTTGGCCTCGATGGAGACCTTGACCAGTTGCCCGTCGATCAGCCGCCCCTTCGGATTGGGCACGCTCGCGCGCACCAGGACGCTGTCGGTCGCCCGGTCGACGGAGACGTCGACGAAATTGAAGACGCCAGGGTACTCATAGACCGAGCCGTCCGAGAAGCGCAGGTTCGCGGTGAGGTCTGCGCCGCCGGCGCGGCGCCGGTCGCCCTCGAGCTGGAGGAATTCGCGCTGGCTCACGGGAATCGTCACATACATCGGGTCCTGGCTGACGATGGTGGTGAGGACGCCGCTGTCCGGCCCGACGACATTTCCCTTGGTCACGCTGGTGCGCCCGATCAGCCCGGAAATCGGCGCCTTGATCTCAGTGTAGCCGAGGTTGATGTTGGCCGTCTGAAGGTTGGCCTCGGCCACCAGAACGTCGCCCTTCGCCGTCTGCTCGTCGGCGAGCTTCTTGTCGCGGTCGGCGACCGATCCCGACTGCTTGTTCAGCAGCGTTTCGGCCCGGCCGAGCTGGCCCGTGGCGTTGACCGCCGCGCCTTTCGCCTTGACGAGGGCGCCGCGCGCCTGCGCCACCGCAGCCTCGAACGGCTCGGGCTCGATGCGGTAGAGGACCGCGCCCTCCTTGATGGAGTCGCCCTCCTTGAACAGAACCTCCTGAAGGTAGCCTGTGATGCGCGCGCGCACGCTGACCCGCTCGACCGCCTCGATGCGGCCGACGAATTCCTGCGCCGGATTGATCGGCTCTTTTGCGGCCAGAACGGTGCCGACGCGCGTCGCCGCCGGTTCCTGCGCGGACGCCGGATGCGTCGGTAGGGCGGCCGCCGCGAGAAGGACGACGGCGAGCGGCGCGGCGAAAGTCGAAAGACGCATGGCTTCCTCCCGGGACGGCCTCCAGATGCGGCCTCAAAATGCGGCGATCGTCGGCGCCCATTGCGAGCGGCGCGTCAGCTCGCGGGGAACGAGGGGTCCGGGCGCGGGGCGCGGTGAAGAATGGCGGCGGTGGTTTTTGCTTGAAGATCAGCGTGCCGGGCCGGCGATGGAAAGTCAATCTTGCGCCGGCGTCCACCAGTCGAGCCTTGACCGGCATGTCGTAATGTGGAGAAACTTGCGGCCTGAAAACGCGATGCGAATCATCGACTAACGACATTGCGAAGCTTGGCGGCCGCGGCTGGCGGCCAGCGGCCCAATGGGGAGCGAGAAAAGCGATGAGCGATCATCTTGCCGACATCAAAAAATACGCCAGGAAGCCGGTCAACGAAGCTGCTCTCGCGGGGCTCGAAAAGACCTATCGTCTGGTCCTCAGCCATGCCGATTCGCGCTTTGTCGCCTGCTCCGACCCCAAAGAGGTCGAGACGGTGCGCGAGAACTTCCTGAAGAAGAAGCTGGGCCTCTCCGGCGGCGACCTCGACGGCGCCATCAAGACCGTGTGCCAGACGCTGAAGGCCGAACACAACAAGTCGCGCCTCACCTTCTACTATCTGCTGGCGGAGCATTTCGACAAGCTCGGCCAGTTCGCCTGACGGCGCGCCGGCCCACGGCGCAGTTGACGATCAGGCGCCGATCAACTTCGGGGCTTCGTCGGCGTCGCCCCACCCGCATGACTGGCACAATTCTATGCTCGAAACGTCGTTTCGGCTCGTGTCGATGGACGCCTTGAACGCCGAAACGAAATCCTCCTTCGCCGCGACGAGGCCCACTCCGTCTTGCGATATGGCGGCGAAAATAGCTGTCGCCGCGGCTTTGACGGCTTCCGCTCCGAGGCAGGATTCAATGGCCTCGAAGACGTCTTGCTCGCACTTTGCGGCGACGCAAACCTCAAGATAAAGATTACAAGACATCCATTGCCACTGCAGTTTCCAGCCAAGACACCATTTATCCCACGGCGTGATCGAGCACATTTTCAGGCACTCGGCGCGACTTTGCGGGTTCGTCACAGGCTCCCGCCAGTGCGCGAGCTTGCGCATGATACGTAATTGCTGTCTTCCTTTATTACTATTGTGCTGCAAGTGACATTCATATAAAGTCGTATCTGGCGGAATTTTATTTGAACAGATATATATTTTGCCTTCCATCTCATCGCTTCCCGATATTCGATGGTCGCAAGCGTGGCGGAGCTTCGGATAGATGTTACTAAACAATAGAAAGGATCTTGCAAGAACTTGCAAGCCTTGGAAATAAAGACGTCGGCAAGGGTCGGTTTGCTATGTGCGTCGCAGCAATTAACGCTGATCGACTGGGATATCGCAAATAGAGCGCCGCGACGCCGCGCGCGTCTAAAGCAGCGGATCAAGCATCCGGGCGACTCCCTCGACGGTGTCGCGGAAGGTCGAGACGGGCAGGACGCCCTTTTGCGTCTGGTCCTGCAGCGTCTCGATCCATTTCGCGACGGCGCCGGTCTCAACCGGACCATAGACGATGGCGTTCGCCTCGAAATTCAGGAACAGGCTGCGCGGGTCGATGTTGACCGAGCCGACCATGGCCAGCAGGTCGTCGACGAGGACGATCTTCGCATGCACCATGCCGCCGATGAAGCGGATGACGCTGACCCCGGCAGCGGCGGCGTCGCGCAGGGGCTGCCCGCGGGCGAGATCCGCGATGAGATGATTGGACGGGTCCGGCACATAGACGCGGACGTCGACGCCGCGGTGCGCGGCGAGCGCGAGCGCTTCGCCAAGGCCCTCCGGCGGAATGAAATAGGGCGTGACGATCCACAGGCGCCGGCGCGCCGAAAAAGCGGCCGAGACGATCGCCGCGTAAACCGGATCGCCCGGAACGTCGGGACCTGACGGGGCGATCTGCACGACCGCCTCGCCGGCGGCGAACGGCGCGCCCGGCGGCGCCTCGATGCGGTGGCCGGTGACGAACTGCCAGTCGGCGGCGAAGATGGCGGCGTAGTCGCGCACGGCTGGACCCTCGAGCAGGAAGGACAGGTCCCGCCAGCGCTTCGGATCCGGCTCGGGGCCCATATATTCGAGCGCGACATTGGCGCCGCCGGCGACCGCCCTTCGGTCATCGGCGATCAACATCTTGCGATGGTTGCGCATGTTGGTGCGGGTGAAATGCCTCAGTTGGACCGGAAGAAAGAACGCCGCCTCGCCGCCGGCCCGGATCAGCGGATCGAGGGCGCGCTTCGAGGTATGAAACGATCCGAAGCCGTCGAGAAGCAGCCGCACTTCGAGCCCATGGCGCGCGCGTTGCGCCAGCGCCTCGATAATGGCGCGGCCGACGGGATCGGGACTGAGGATGAAGCTCGCCATATGGATGCGGCTCTCCGCGCTTTCGATCACCTCGATGAATCTTTGATAGATCTCGACGCCGTCGGCGCAGAGCGAAAAGCGGTTGCCGGGCTGCGCGCGCGGCAGGCCGTAACTTTGCAACAACAGGTCGGCGCCCACTTCGCCCGACGGCAGCGCCGCCTTCGGCTGGCCGGAGCCGAGATGCGGCTTCAGCATCAAGGCGCCGTCGAGCTTGCGCCCGCCGAGGACGAGATAGGCCGGAATGCCGAGCCACGGGATGAGCAGGATCGCCATCAGCCAGGCCGTCATGCTGGCGGCGGAGCGGCGCTGCCGCAACATGCGCGGGACGATGAGAAGGGTCATCGCGACGCCCGCGATCATCGCCAAATGCGAACCGATAACCGAATCGAGCATGAGATTCGCCAAAGCTGACCGAAATTAATTGAACACGGGCGCGCGCCTCGCGGCAAGCGCTGGCGCCTTAATCGAATCGATCACGTTCATGATTTTGGATTGGTTCAATCCTAAATCACCGTGATTTAGCGGAAGTTATGAGAAATTAACCGCAAAATGTTAACCGACCGCTGACCGGATAGCGGATTTCCCCTATTGCCGCCGCAAAGATCGAACAAATTGGCCGAAGGGTGAACCGCCCTCGCTTCGCCGCCGCTTTACCCCCTTGCGCCCTTTGGGTTTGGAAATGACTCTAGCATCCTGGCGCGAATTTTTCCGCCGCGCCCGATTTATGGGCTTCGTTCTGCTGTCGGCGCTGCTGGCGCAGGGCGCGAGCGCGGCGGAAAAGGGCGAACTGCCGATCCCGGCGGCGACGCTGGCGCTGATGGCGGCGAAGGACACGACGCCCGCCGCCCCGATCCTGATGCGCTCCTATAAAAAAGAGTCCGAAATCGAAATCTGGAAGCAGAACAGCGCCGGGCGCTATGTTTTTCTGAAGAGCTTCCCGATCTGCCGCTGGTCCGGAACGCTGGGACCGAAGACGACGCAGGGCGATCGACAGACGCCGGAAGGCTTCTACGCCGTCGGCCCGACGCAGATGAACCCCAATTCCCATTATTACCTCTCCTTCGATACCGGCTATCCCAATGCCTACGACAAGGCGCATGGCGGCTCCGGCTCATCCGTGATGGTGCACGGCACCTGCTCGTCGGCGGGGTGCTTCGCGATGACCGACAAGGGCGTCGGGGAAATCTTCGCCCTCGCCCGCGAGGCGCTGCGCGGCGGCCAGAGCGCCTTCCAGTTCCAGGCCTATCCGTTCCGCATGAGCGCGCAGAACATGGCGCGCTATCGCTCGGACCCGAACATCGCCTTCTGGCGCGAACTGAAGGAGGGGTCGGACCGGTTCGAGGCGACGGGCGAAGAGCTCGCCGTCAGCGTCGTCAACGGCCGCTACGCCTTCGCGCCTTCGACCGATTCCGCAAAGGAGGCGGCGGCGGCGGATCGGCGCACGCGTGAGCAGGCGCGCATCGCAGCCTTTGTCGCGGAGGGAAGCGCCGCCGTGCACACGGTCTATTCGGACGGCGGGCAGAATCCCTATTTCGCCGCGCTGCTGCGCAAGGGCGCGCAACTTGGCGAGGTCAGCCGCCCGGAGGCGCTCGCCTATGCCGGGATCGACGAGGTGCTGACGCCGGCGCGGGGGATTTGCGCACACAAGGGCCGTTGCCCCGAGGCCATCGCCAATGGGCCGGCGCTGGGACCGGCAAAACCCGACGCGGACGCCCCGCCGGCCGCCGCGCCGCAGGAGGCGCCGCCGCGCATCTGGCTCGCCGCCGCGCACGCAACCGCGCTTCCGGCGACCGAGCCGATGACGCTCGCGCCCGCGCCGCTCTGCTACAAGCTCGGACGCCCAGCCCCCGAGCAGACCATCATCGCCGGCGCCATGCCGATCCTGCCGGCGGTGTTCTTCGACTGAGTCCGGCGATCGGGGCATTGCCAAAATCCGCCAAAAGGGGCAATCTTGGAGCCGAGCCGCCCGTCATGACGGGCCATGCATCGCTATAATGCTGGCGAAAACGCCATGAGCGAGCGACTTTCCATCGATGCAGCCGACGCTGGACGGGACGCCGTCAGCAGACAGGATCCGATCGTCCGGCCGATCTCGATCGAAGATATGGCCGAGGCGTTTGCACAGGGTTTGCGCGATTTCCAGAGCGCGCCGGGTTATGGCCTCGTCTTCGGCGCGATCTTTGCGCTCGGCGGCGTCGCGATCGTCGCCTGCGCCCACGCGTTTGGCCTCTCCTATTTGATATATCCGCTGATCATCGGCTTCGCGATGATCGGCCCGTTCGCGGCCATCGGGCTTTACGCCATCAGCCGGTTGCGCGAAGCGGGCGTGCGTCCGAGCTGGCGCGCGATCATCGGAACGATCGGCTCCCAGGCCGGCGAGGAACTCGGCTGGATGGCGTTCGTGACGCTGTTTATCTTCATGGCCTGGATATATGCGGCGCAGATTCTGGTAGCCCTGTTCTTCGGGCTGCGGTCGTTTTCCACTCTGGCTGAATTCCTCACAATGGTGACGACCACGCCGGAAGGCCTTTTGTTCCTGCTGGTTGGGAACCTGCTCGGAGCCGCGATCCTCTTCGTGGCGTTTTCGTTGACGGTCGTGTCAGTTCCCCTGCTCCTCGACTGGCATGTCGATTTCGTCACCGCGATGATCACCAGCTTGCGGGCAGTCGCGGCGAGTCCGGGCCCGATGCTCGGCTGGGCGGCGATGGTGTTCATCGTGCTGATCGTCGCGTCGGTGCCGGCGTTTCTTGGCCTGCTGGTCGCGGTCCCGGTCCTTGGCCATGCGACCTGGCGCCTTTATCGCAAGATAGTGGTCCTGCCGAAGGGATAGCGCCTCCCGCACACGGGGCCCCTGCGTCAACGCCGGGAAACCCGGTTTTTTGACGAGCAATTAAGTGCAAATCTCCCGCCCGCATAGCCTTTGCGCGCGGCGCGGGCTATGGTCGCCGCTCCAGCCCCGAGCGCGAAGATTGATGTCCGAAGAGACCCATTTCGGTTTTGCCCGCGTCCCCCTGCATGAAAAGCAGGCGAAGGTCGACGCGGTTTTTCACAAGGTCGCCGGGCGCTACGACCTCATGAACGATCTGATGTCGGCCGGCCTTCACCGCGTCTGGAAGGATATTTTCGCCGCCAAGGCGCATCCCTCCCGGCGCGGCAAATTCCGCCATCTCGACGTCGCGGGCGGCACCGGCGACATCGCTTTCCGCATCGCGCGGGCGGGCGGCGCGCAGACCGAGATCACGGTGCTCGACATCAACGCCGACATGCTCGAGGTCGGCCGCACGCGGGCGCAAAAGCAGAAATTCGCGGCAAAGCTCGAGTTCGTTCAGGCCAACGCCGAGGATTTGCCTTTCCCGGACAATTCCTTCGACGCCTATACGATCGCCTTCGGCATCCGCAACGTGCCGCGCATCGACCGTGCGCTTGACGAGGCGCGTCGCGTCCTGAAGCGCGGCGGCCGGTTCCTCTGCCTTGAATTCTCGCAGGTCGAGGCGCCCCTGCTTGGCAGGATCTATGAGGCCTATTCGTTCCACGCCATTCCGCGCCTTGGCGAATGGGTGACGGGCGACGGCGAATCCTATCGCTATCTGGTCGAATCAATCGCGCGCTTTCCGGACGCCGAAAGTTTCCGCGAACGGATCATGGAGGCGGGGTTCGACCGCGCCGACTTCACCCGGCTCACCGGCGGCGTCGTCGCCATCCATTCCGGCTGGAAGCTTTAGGGCCCCCGCGTGATTTTTTCCCTCGGCTCCATGTTCCGCCTGACCCGCGCGGGGTTCGTCCTCGCCCGCGCCGGCGTGTTCAGCGACATCGATCCCATGATGATGCCGCCGGCCGCGCGGGCGCCGCTGGCGCTGGCGAAGCTGATCGCACGACGCGGCGAGCGCCGGGGCCTCGCCAATCTTCCTGCGGCGATCAGCGCGCTCGGGCCGTCCTACGTGAAGCTCGGGCAATTTCTGGCGACCCGCCCCGATGTCGTCGGGCCCGACGTCGTCGGTCATCTGGAGCTGCTGCAAGACCGCATGGCGCCGTTTCCGCGCGAGGTGGCGGTCGCGACGATCGAGGCGGCCTTCGGCCGGCCGATCGACCGGATCTTCGTGAGCCTCAGCGAGCCGGTCGCCGCCGCCTCCATCGCGCAGGTGCACAAGGGGCGCGTCAAGGACGAGCGCGGCGAGCGCGAGGTCGCCGTCAAGGTGCTGCGCCCCGGCGTCGAGCGGCTGTTCCGCCGCGATCTCGGCGACATGTATTTCGCGGCGAAGCTGGCCGAGCGCTGGTTCGCGGAGGTTCGCCGCCTGAAGCCGGTTGAAGTCATCGATACGCTGGCGCGCAGCGTCAAAATGGAGATGGATTTCCGCCTGGAGGCGGCGGCGGCCTCGGAATTCGCCGAGAATTGCGCCGAGGATACCGATTTTCGTGTGCCGGAGATCGACTGGGATCGCACCGCCAAGGAGGTGCTGACCCTCGAATGGGTCGATGGCCTCGCGCTCTCCGACATTCAGGCGCTGGCCGCCAAAGGCTACGACCTGCCCGACCTTGGCCGCATCGTCATTCAGTCGTTCCTGCGTCATGCGGTGCGCGACGGCTTCTTCCACGCCGACATGCATCAGGGCAATCTGTTCGTCGACCAGGACGGGCGCCTGACGGCCGTCGATTTCGGCATCATGGGCCGGCTTGGCCTCAACGAGCGGCGCTTTCTGGCGGAAATCCTCTACGGCTTCATCCGCCGCGACTACCGCCGCATCGCCGAGGTCCATTTCGAGGCCGGCTACGTGCCCCGCATCCACAAGGTCGAGGATTTCGCGCAAGCCATCCGCGCCATTGGCGAGCCGATCCATTCGCGCACCGCGGACCAGATCTCGATGGCGAAGCTCCTGACGCTTCTGTTCGAGATCACCGGGCTGTTCGACATGAAGACGCGCACCGAACTCGTGCTTTTGCAAAAAACCATGGTCGTCGTCGAAGGGGTCGCGCGCACGCTCGACCCCAAGCTCAATATGTGGGCGACGGCCGAGCCGGTCGTCCGCGCCTGGATCGAGCAGAATCTCGGGCCGATCGGCAAGCTGCAGGACGCCGGCCGCGCCGCGCAGACGCTCGGGCGCTTCGCCGCCGGCCTGCCTGCGGCGCTGCTGCGCGCGGAAGGGGTGCTGACCCAGCTCGAGGGCATCGCGGAAGAGGGCGTCGAACTGTCGGACAGCGCGATCGAGAGCATGGGCGAGGCGTCCGCGCGCGGCGCGCGCCTCGGCCATATCGCGCTGTGGATTATCGCCGCGGTCGGCCTGCTGCTGCTGTTGCGCCGCTGATCGCGCCTGCCGACTGTATCCGCGCCGGGAGCCCGGGAATTTAACCTCAAAGTTGCAGATTTCTTCCCATGCGTTAGACCTTGCGCTAGAAAAAGAAAAATTTTCTACGCGCGGTCCAAAAATCGACCGCGATGGGGCGTAGAATTTAAAATAAGGCGGGTCCGCGCCGGATACGCGCCTTATCGCCGGGGGAAGCTTTGGCCGCATGAGCGGATTTTCGGGAAAACGCATCCTCCTCATCATCGGCGGCGGCATCGCGGCCTACAAGGCGCTCGATCTCGTCCGCCGCCTGCGCGAGAGGGAGATCTCCGTCCGCGCCGTCATGACGGCGGCGGCGCATCATTTCGTGACGCCCCTGTCGGTCGGCAGCCTCTCCGGCGACAGGGTCTTCACCGATCTTTTTTCGCTCACCGACGAGGCCGCGATCGGCCATATCGAGCTGTCGCGCGAGGCCGATCTCGTCGTCGTCGCGCCGGCGACGGCGGATCTTCTGGCCAAGATGGCGCATGGGCTCGCCGACGATCTCGCTTCGACGCTTCTGCTGGCGACCGACAAGAAAATCCTCGTCGCGCCCGCGATGAACCTGCGCATGTGGCTGGCGCCGCCGACGGTCCGCAACGTCGCCGCCTTGCGCGGCGACGGCGTGATCTTCGCCGGGCCGGCGAATGGCGACATGGCCTGCGGCGAATATGGCCCCGGCCGAATGAGCGAACCGCTGGAGATTCTCGCCGCGATCGAGGCGGCGCTCGCCGGCGACACGGCGTTGCCGCTGCCGGCCGCCTATCGCGCCACCCCCCTGGCGCGAGGGGGCGCCGGCGGGCTGGAAGGACGGCGCGTCGTCGTGACCTCGGGGCCGACGCATGAGCCGATCGATCCGGTGCGCTACATCGCCAACCGCTCATCCGGCAAACAGGGCCACGCAATCGCCGCCGCCGCCCGCGCGGCCGGGGCCGAGGTCACGCTCATTTCGGGGCCGGTGGCGCTCGCCGATCCGCCGGGCGTCGCGACCATACACGTCGAGACCGCGCGGGACATGCAGCAAGCCGTCGAGGCGGCCCTCCCCGCCGATATTTTCATCAGTGCGGCGGCGGTCGCCGACTGGCGCACGCCCGAGGCGGCGCCCGGGAAGCTCAAGAAAGGGGCGGCGGCGACGCAAACTCTCCCGCTGATCGAAAATCCGGACATTCTGGCGGCGGTCGGGCGGCGCAAGCAGGACCGGCCCGCGCTTGTCGTGGGTTTCGCCGCCGAAACCGAGCAGCTGGTCGAACATGCGCAGGAAAAGCGCCTCGCCAAGGGCTGCGATCTGATCGTCGCCAACAATGTCGGCGCGGGGGCGAATGTCTTCGGCGGCGACCGCAATGAAGTGACGCTCATTGCCGCCGATGGAATGGAGCGCTGGCCTAGTCTCAGCAAGGCCGAGGTGGCCGCAAAGCTCGTCGCGAGGCTGGCGCGAACACTCAGCGAGGCGCGGGCATGAGCGCGCCTCTTTCCGTCGGCGTCAAAGTGCTTGAGAACGGCGCCGGGCTGCCGCTGCCCGCCTATCAGAGCGCGGGGGCGGCTGGACTCGACCTCTTCGCCGCCGTGGCGCCCGGAACGCCGGTGAGGCTGCCGCCGGGGGGCTGGGGCCTCATCCCGACCGGCATCGCGCTCGCCATTCCGCCCGATCACGAGGGCCAGATCAGGCCGCGTTCGGGCCTCGCTGCGAAGGCCGGCGTCACGGTCCTCAATGCGCCGGGCACGATCGATTCCGATTACCGCGGCGAAATCGGCGTGATCCTCATCAATCACGGCGAGGCGCCGTTCGACATCGTCCGCGGCGCGCGGATCGCGCAGATCGTGTTCGCACGCGTGATCCGGGCGGAGCTGTTCGAGACCCGCGACCTCGATGCAACCGAACGCGGCTCCAACGGGTTTGGATCGACGGGGCGCCTTATGGATAAGGAATCGCTGCGATGATGGTGCTTTCGCATCGCGCTCTTCTCGCCCTGGCTGCGGTGGCCGACATCGCCATGCACGCCCGTCCGCTTCCCGTTGCGGCGAAGGCGCTCGCCGCCCGCCTCGAACTGCCGCCGCGCCACCTTGAGACTTTGCTGCAGGCGCTGGTGCGCGCGCATATCCTCAAGGGCCTGCGCGGCCCGCGCGGCGGCTACGAGCTGGCGCGGGAGCGGCGCAAGATCACCGCGGCCGCTATCTTACGCGCGGTGCTCAACGAAAGCGTCGCTGAGAGCGGCCCGCCGGCCGAGAGCAAGCTCGTCGCCGAGGTCGTCGCGCCGCTGGTCGAATCGGCCGGCGCGGCGTTTCTGAGGGAGCTCGATACGATTACGATCGAAGATATCTGCCAGCGCGCCGAAGCGCTGAATCTTTCCGACGAACCCGCGTTGGGGACCGATTTCACGATCTAGAGACTGATCCCGCGGGCATCGCTTGACAACCGCGCCCGGCGCCGCACCATAAGGGACGCGGCACGCCTCCGACCGTGCTTCGCCGCAAAGAGGCTGGAGCACATTCATGGCTGCGATCCTTCAGCAGATCGGCACCCCGCTCCAGCTTGCCACCTTGTTCCTCCTGCTGGTCGCCGGTCTCGCGCGGCTTGCAGTGCGCTCGGGCGCATGGAAGCCTTCGCCAACGACCACGCGCCTCGTCGTCGACCGCATCTTTCAGGCCGCCATTGCAGCGCTCGTTCTTGGCGTCGCCAGCCAGGCGCTTGCGCCGGCGCTGGATCGCTGGCTGAACGGCGACGAAACTTTCCACGGGGCGGTGCTTTCCACGACCGGCGAACCCGTCGCCGGTGCGACAGTCGATCTCATCGGCATCGGGAGCGCGCCGACCAACGCGCTCGGTCAGTTCGACATCACCGTCCCCGCAATCGCGTCGTAAAGACGTACAAGCTGGAGGTGCGCGCGCCAGCCTATGCGCCGCTTCCCGTCGTGACAAAGAGCGGCGCGGAGATGAAGAACGTCGAAATCCGGCTGACGCCGGCGCCACCCCGCGAACTCCTCAAAGAACTGGAGTCGCCGCTCTTTATCGGCCAATATTTTGGCGTTCCTTTCGTCGTCGCGACGCTGCGAGTCGAGAACGGCGGCTCCTCGCTGGCCTCGATCAATGAAATCCGCGGCGAGCTCACGGGCAAGGACGCCTCCTTTCTCCTATCGCCGACCTATTGGACGATCCTCAACCCGTTCGGGCCGTTCTACCCCGTGACCGGGCCGTTCCCGATTCCCGCCGCACTGAATCTCGATCTGCGGGTCGTCATGACGACCGGTGCGAATTTCGCGAACCTGTCCCGTCAGGCGGCTGCGCTGCCGGAATATCGCTCGCAATCGCCCTGCGCGCCGAAATCCAACGGCGCGGCCGATCCGATGACGGCGAACGGATTCCAGATCGTCAAGGCCTTTGCCGAGGAGCATTTCGGCTGGCGCGACGGCGACTGGCATTTGCGCCTGGACGTGACCGCGGGCGATGAGCGGAAGACTTTCGAGCGCGATTTCGCGCTTTCGGGCGGCGAGGTCGAGCGTCTGCGCGCATCCATCGCCCTGTTGCAGCAATGTCTGGCGGCGAATATGACGGCGCCGCTGGCGCAAGACGCGGGCATCGCGAATTTTCTGTCGAAGTAGGATTCGACGAACTTCGCTCGGCCCCCGCCGCGCGGCCAGCGGTTTACAGCACGACGACTCGCGTTCCCACAGAGACGCGCTGATAAAGATCGATGACATCGGCGTTCATCATGCGGATGCAGCCTGATGAAACGGCCTGGCCGATGGTATCCGGCTCATTGGTGCCATGGATGCGAAACAGCGTGTCCTTATTGCCCTGAAACAGATAGAGGGCGCGCGCGCCAAGCGGATTTTCGAGCCCGCCATCCATCGATTCAGGAAGCTCCGGACGTCGCGCCAGCATTTCCTTTGGCGGAATCCAGCGCGGCCATTCCGCCTTGCGGCCGACGCGCGCCATGCCCTTCCATTCGAATCCCTGGCGCCCGACCCCGATGCCATATTGGATCGCCCGGCCGCCCGGCTGGATCAGATAGAGATGGCGCGAGCGGGTGTCGATGACGATGGTGCCGGGCGGCTCATCGGTCGGGTTTGCGACCACCGCGGCGGTTCTCTGGTTCGGGTTGACGCCAACTTCAAGGTCCTGCTGCGCCGCGGGGCCGCCGTAACTCTGCCGGTAGGATTCGCCGCTCGGCTCGGAGTCGGGATAGGCGCCGCCGTAGGGCGGGTTCGGGCCGCCATAGGCATGAGGGGCGTAGGGCCGAGACCCCGGCGGCAGCGGGTAATCGGGATAGGCTGGCAAGGGCGCCGGCGGATAATAAGGGTCGGCTTCATAGCCCCCGTAGCTTCGCCATTGGGCCAGCGCCGCCTGGGGCGCCAAGACCGACGCCGCCGCCACAACCGCGCCGCTCACGGCATAAAGGATCAATCTTGCTTCGCGCATCGTGAAACCCAAGTTTCTGCCGGGGCGGAGAGAATGACACGCGGTCTGGCGGAAGAAAACGGCAAAAAAACAGAGCCGAGGCCGCCATGGGCGTCATGATCGATCAATCTGTTGCGAAGCTTTCGGCGCCGGCGGTCGGAGCCCGCACGCCCGCGGCGGCGCAGGCGCCGTCCCGAACGAAAAAAGAGAGCATGACCGAAGCGGTCATGCTCTCCCCTGATTAGCGTCCAATTGGCCTTGGCCATGCGGCCTTGGCGCGCCTGGTCAATCCTGCGGCGCCGCCGCCGGCAGCAGCGGAGTCGCCGCCGCGTGGGGCGCCTCCTCGGCCTTTTGCGCCAGGATCAACTCGTCGCGCATCGCTGCGACACGCCGCAGTTTCGCCATCGCCGCGCCCGTCCCGGCCGGGATCAGGCGGCCGACGATGACATTCTCCTTGAGTCCCTCGAGCGTGTCGGCCTTGCCGTTGACGGCGGCTTCGGTCAAAACCCGCGTCGTCTCCTGGAAGGAGGCGGCCGAGATGAACGAACGCGTCTGCAGCGAGGCCTTGGTGATGCCGAGCAGCACTGGCGTGCCCGAGGCCGGCTTGCCGCCAGCTTCCAGCGCCTTGACGTTGGCTTCCTCGAGCTCGGTCTGGTCAACCTGCTCGTTGGCGAGAAAATCGGTGTCGCCGGGATCGACGATATCGACCTTCTGCAACATCTGCCGCACGATCACCTCAATGTGCTTGTCGTTGATCGCGACGCCCTGCAGGCGATAGACCTCCTGGATTTCGTTGACGAGATAGGCGGCGAGCTCTTCGACGCCCTTGATCGCCAGAATGTCATGCGGCGCCGGGTTGCCGTCGACGATGTAATCGCCCTTCTCGACCACGTCGCCATCCTGAAGATGGATGTGCTTGCCTTTCGGGATCAGATATTCGATCGGCTCGGCCCCCTCCTCGCTCGGAATGATCGAGATCCGGGTCTTGTTCTTGTAGTCGCGCCCGAACTGCACCGTGCCGGAGGCCTCGGCGATGATCGCGTGATCCTTCGGACGGCGCGCTTCGAACAATTCCGCGACGCGCGGCAGACCGCCGGTGATGTCGCGCGTCTTGGCCGATTCCATCGAAATGCGCGCGACGATGTCGCCAGCGCGGACGGTCCCGCCCGGATCGACATTGATGATCGACTCGACCGGCAGCGTGTAGCGGGCGTCGCCGCCGCGTTGCAGCTTGGCGATCTTGCCATCGGGCGCCTTGATCAGAATCGAGGGTTTCAGCGTAGCCGAACGCTGATTGAGCCGCCAGTCGATGACCATGCGCTTGGCGATGCCGGTCGCCTCGTCGATGGTTTCCGTCATGGAGGCCCCTTCGACGAGATCCTCGAAGCCGATGACGCCGTCGACCTCAGTCAGGATCGGCCGCGTATAGGGATCCCACTCGGCGATGCGCTGGCCGCGCTTGATTTGATCGCCCTCGTCGACCTTCAGCCGCGCGCCATATTGAACGCGGTGGACCGCGCGCTCCGTCCCGTCCGGCCCCTCGATGACGACGGCGACGTTGCGCGCCATCACCATCAGATCGCCGTCGCTGTTGCGGGCGACGTGACGGTTGCGGATGCGGACCGCGCCATCGAAATTGGATTCGATGAAGGACTGGTCGGCGATCTGCGCCGCGCCACCGATATGGAAGGTGCGCATCGTCAGCTGCGTGCCAGGCTCACCGATGGATTGCGCCGCGATGACGCCCACCGCCTCGCCCATGTTGACCGGCGTGCCGCGCGCAAGGTCGCGGCCGTAGCAGGTGCCGCAGACGCCGTTCTTGGCTTCGCAGGTCAGCACGGAGCGGATCTTCACTTCCTGGATGCCGGCCGCATTGATGTGGTCGATATGCCATTCCTGGATCATCTCGCCGGCGGCGACGATGACATTGCCCTCAAGGTCCTTCAGATCCTCGGCCGCGGTACGGCCGAGAATGCGCGTCGCCAGGGAGGCGACGATCTGCCCCGCATCGATGATCGCGCGCATCTTGATGCCGCCCTTCGAGCCGCAATCGATCGTCGTGATGATCGAATCCTGCGCGACGTCGACGAGACGCCGCGTCAGATAGCCGGAGTTGGCGGTTTTCAGCGCGGTGTCGGCGAGGCCTTTGCGGGCGCCGTGCGTCGAGTTGAAGTACTCGAGCACGGTGAGGCCCTCCTTGAAGTTCGAGATGATCGGGCTCTCGATGATCTCGCCGGAAGGCTTCGCCATCAGGCCGCGCATCGCGGCGAGCTGCTTCATCTGGGTCGGCGACCCGCGCGCGCCCGAATGCGACATCATGTAGATCGAGTTGATCGGCTTGTCGCGACCGTTCTCGTCCTTCTGCACGGACGAGATGCGCGCCATCATCTCCTCGGCGAGCTTGTCGGAGCATTTCGCCCAGGCGTCGACGACCTTGTTGTATTTTTCGCCCTGCGTGATCAGGCCGTCATTGTATTGCTGCTCATACTCCTTGGCGAGCGCGCTCGTCTCCGCGATGATGCGCGGCTTGGTTTCCGGCACGACCATGTCGTCCTTGCCGAAGGAAATGCCGGCCTTGAACGCCTCGCGGAATCCGAGAGCCATGATGCGGTCGCAGAAGATTACCGTCTCCTTCTGTCCGCAGTTGCGGTAGACGACGTCGATCATGTTGGAGATTTCCTTTTTCGTCATGAGCTTGTTCACGACGTCGAAGGGAATCTTCGCGTGTTTCGGCAGCAGCTGTCCGAGGATCAGGCGGCCGGGCGTGGTGTCGAAGATCTTCGACTGGCGCTTGCCTTCGCTGTCGTAGGTCCATGCGCGGCCCTTGATCCGCGTATGCAGCGTGATCGCCTTGGCGTGCAGGGCGTGTTCGATTTCGCCGATATTGGCGTATAGCCCTTGCAGCGGGGTCTTGGTCTTCGCATCTTCTTTATACTGTCCCGGCTCGCCGTCGCGCATCAGCGAGACATAATAGAGCCCGAGCACGATGTCCTGGCTCGGCACGATGATCGGCAGACCGTTGGCGGGATGCAGGATGTTGTTGGTCGACATCATCAAGACGCGCGCCTCGAGCTGCGCTTCAAGCGACAGCGGCACGTGCACCGCCATCTGGTCGCCGTCGAAATCCGCGTTGAAGGCGGCGCAGACGAGCGGATGCAGCTGGATCGCCTTGCCCTCGATCAGCTTCGGCTCGAAGGCCTGGATGCCGAGACGATGCAGGGTTGGCGCGCGGTTCAACATCACAGGGTGTTCGCGGATGACCTCGTCGAGGATGTCCCAGACCTCCGGCTTTTCCTTCTCGACCAGCTTCTTCGCCTGCTTGACTGTCGCGGACAGGCCCTTGGCGTCGAGACGCGAATAGATGAAGGGCTTGAACAATTCGAGGGCCATCTTCTTCGGCAGGCCGCACTGATGCAGCTTCAGGTCCGGACCGACGACGATGACGGAGCGGCCCGAATAATCGACGCGCTTGCCGAGCAGGTTCTGGCGGAACCGGCCCTGCTTGCCCTTCAGCATATCGGCGAGCGATTTCAGCGGCCGCTTGTTGGCGCCCGTGATGACGCGTCCGCGCCGGCCGTTGTCGAACAGCGCATCGACCGCCTCCTGCAGCATGCGCTTCTCGTTGCGCACGATGATGTCCGGCGCGCGCAGCTCGATGAGTCGCTTCAGGCGGTTGTTGCGGTTGATGACGCGGCGGTAGAGATCGTTGAGATCCGAGGTCGCGAAACGGCCGCCGTCGAGCGGCACGAGCGGGCGGAGATCCGGCGGAATGACGGGAACTTCGGTCAGGATCATCCATTCCGGCTTGTTGCCGGAATGCATGAAGGCCTCGATGATCTTCAGTCGCTTGGCGAGCTTCTTCGGCTTCAGCTCGGTGGTCGACTGGGCGATCTCGATCTTCAACCTTTCGGCGATCGCCGGAAGGTCCATGCCGCGCAGGATCTCGCGGATCGCTTCCGCGCCGATCATGGCCGTGAAGGAATCCTGGCCATACTCATCCTGCGCGCGCAGATAATCCTCCTCATTGAGGAGCTGGCGATCCTTCAGCGGGGTGAGGCCCGGATCCAGGACGATATAGGATTCGAAATAGAGGATGCGCTCGAGATCCTTCAGCGTCATGTCGAGCAGAAGGCCGATGCGCGAGGGCAGTGACTTCAAGAACCAGATATGCGCGACCGGCGCGGCGAGCGAGATATGGCCCATGCGCTCGCGCCGCACGCGCGACAGCGTCACTTCGACGCCGCATTTCTCGCAGATGACGCCCTTGTATTTCATGCGCTTGTACTTGCCGCACAGGCACTCGTAATCCTTGATCGGCCCGAAGATGCGGGCGCAGAACAGCCCGTCGCGCTCCGGCTTGAACGTGCGGTAGTTGATCGTCTCCGGCTTCTTGATCTCGCCGAAGGACCAGGACAGAATTTTTTCCGGACTGGCGATCGATATCTGGATCTGGTCGAAAGCCTGCGGCTGCACGACCGGATTGAAGAGATTCATGACCTCTTGATTCATTGCCATCTCCTGGGCCTGGGCGGCGCGCAATCGCCGCGAGGCCCCTGCAGGGAACAAAAAAGATCGTGCGGCGCGTAGCGTCAGCGCGCGCGCCGCGGCGGGTCGTCGCGGATCATTCAGCAGCCTCGGCCCGCGGCGGGGCTGCGATCTTCGCGGTCTGGGTCAACTCGACGTTGAGGCAGAGCGAACGCATTTCCTTGACCAGCACGTTGAAGCTCTCGGGAATGCCGGATTCGAAGGCGTCGTCGCCGCGCACGATCGATTCATAGACCTTGGTGCGGCCGGCGACGTCGTCCGACTTCACCGTCAGCATTTCCTGCAGCGTATAGGCCGCGCCATAGGCCTCTAGCGCCCAGACTTCCATTTCGCCGAAGCGCTGGCCGCCGAACTGCGCCTTGCCGCCGAGCGGCTGCTGCGTCACAAGGCTGTAGGGCCCGATCGAGCGCGCATGGATCTTGTCGTCGACGAGATGATGCAGCTTCAACATATAGATGTAGCCGACCGTGACCTTGCGGTCGAAGGCTTCGCCGGTGCGCCCGTCATAGAGCGTCACCTGCCCCGAGGGGTCGAGCCCGGCCTGCTCCAGCATTTCGACGATGTCCTTCTCATGGGCGCCGTCGAACACCGGCGTCGCGATCGGGACGCCGCGGCGCAGGTTCTCGCCGATCTCGACGACGGCTTCATCGGTGAGCGCGGCGATTTCCTTCTTGGCGTCATATATTTCCGTGAGTTTCGCCCGTAGCGGCTGCGAATTCTGGTCGCGGAGGTACGAATTGACGGTCTCCGCCACCTGCCTGCCGAGGCCAGCGCAGGCCCAACCAAGATGCGTCTCGAGGATCTGGCCGACATTCATCCGGCTCGGCACCCCGAGCGGATTGAGCACGATATCGACCGGCGTTCCGTCGGCGAGGAAAGGCATGTCCTCCTGCGGCACGATCTTGGAGACGACGCCCTTGTTGCCGTGCCGTCCCGCCATCTTGTCGCCGGGCTGGATCTTGCGCTTCACCGCCACGAAAACCTTCACCATCTTCATGACGCCGGGCGACAGTTCGTCGCCGCGCTGCAGTTTCTCGACCTTGTCGAGGAAGCGGCTTTCGAGGCCTTTCTTCGACTCGTCGTACTGTTTGCGCATGGCTTCGAGTTCGGCCATCGTCTGGTCGTTCTCGACCGCGAAGATCCACCATTGCGAGCGCGGAAATTCGTCGACGACCGCGCGGGTCAGCACGGTGTCCTTGCGGAAGCCCTTGGGTCCGGCGATCGCCTTCTTGCCGATCAGGACGTCGAGCAGGCGGGCGTAGACGTTGCGGTCGAGGATCGCGAGCTCGTCGTCGCGATCCTTGGCGAGACGTTCGATCTCCTCGCGTTCGATCGCCTGCGCGCGCTCGTCCTTTTCGACGCCGTGCCGGTTGAACACGCGCACCTCGACGATGGTGCCGGTGACGCCCGGCGGCACGCGCAATGACGTGTCGCGGACGTCGGAAGCCTTTTCGCCGAAGATGGCGCGCAGCAGCTTCTCTTCGGGCGTCATCGGGCTTTCGCCCTTCGGCGTGATCTTGCCGACGAGAATGTCGCCCGCCTGCACTTCCGCGCCGATATAAACGATGCCGGCCTCGTCGAGATTCTTCAACGCCTCTTCCGAGACGTTTGGAATGTCGCGCGTGATCTCTTCCGGACCGAGCTTGGTGTCGCGCGCCATCACCTCGAATTCGTCGATGTGGATCGAGGTGAACACATCGTCCTTGACGATGCGCTCGTTGAGCAGGATCGAATCCTCGAAGTTGTAGCCGTTCCACGGCATGAAGGCGACGAGGACGTTGCGGCCGAGCGCGAGATCGCCGAGGTCGGTCGAGGGGCCATCGGCGATGATGTCGCCCTTGCGCACGAAGTCGCCGACGCGCACCAGAGGCTTCTGGTTGACGCAGGTCGACTGGTTCGAGCGCTGGAATTTCATCAGCCTGTAGATATCGACGGCCGGCTTGCTGGGGTCGGATTCCTCGGTCGCCCGGACGACGATGCGGGTGGCGTCGATCTGATCGATTTGCCCAGTCCGGCGCGCGGCGATAGCTGCGCCCGAATCGCGGGCGACGACGGCCTCCATGCCAGTTCCGACCAGAGGCGCGTCGGCGCGAACGAGCGGCACCGCCTGGCGCTGCATGTTGGAGCCCATCAGCGCGCGGTTGGCGTCGTCGTTCTCGAGGAACGGGATCAGCGCCGCCGCGACCGAGACGAGCTGTTTCGGCGAGACGTCCATGAAGTCGACGCGTTCGCGCGGAACCATGACGACGTCGCCTGAATGGCGGCAAACCACCAGATCCTCGGTCAGGCTCCCATGCGCGTCGAGCGGCGCGTTGGCCTGCGCGACGTAATATTTGCCTTCCTCCATCGCCGAAAGATAGACGACCTCCTCCGTCACGCGATTTTCGCGGATGCGGCGGTACGGCGCTTCGATGAAGCCGTATTTGTTGACGCGCGCGAAAGTGGCGAGCGAGTTGATGAGGCCGATGTTCGGACCTTCCGGCGTCTCGATCGGGCAGATGCGGCCATAATGGGTCGGATGCACGTCGCGCACCTCGAAGCCGGCCCGCTCGCGCGTGAGGCCGCCGGGTCCAAGCGCCGAGAGACGCCGCTTGTGGGTGATCTCGGACAGTGGATTGGTCTGATCCATGAACTGCGACAGCTGCGACGAGCCGAAAAACTCGCGCACGGAAGCGGCCGCCGGCTTCGCGTTGATAAGGTCCTGCGGCATCACCGTATCGATATCGACCGAGGACATGCGCTCCTTGATGGCGCGCTCCATCCTGAGCAGCCCGAGCCGGTACTGATTTTCCATGAGTTCGCCGACCGAGCGCACGCGGCGGTTGCCGAGGTGGTCGATGTCGTCGATTTCGCCGCGGCCGTCGCGCAGATCGACAAGCGCGCGCATCACCGCGACGATATCCTCCTTGCGCAGGGTCCGCACCGTATCCTCGGCGTCGAGATCCATGCGCATGTTCATCTTGACGCGGCCGACGGCGGAGAGATCGTAGCGCTCCGGATCGAAGAACAGCGAACGGAACATCGCCTCCGCCGATTCTGGCGTCGGCGGCTCGCCCGGCCGCATCACCCGGTAGATGTCGAACAGGGCTTCTTCGCGCGAGCTGTTCTTGTCGACCGCGAGCGTATTGCGGATGTAGGGCCCGATGTTGACGTGATCGATATCGAGCAGCGGCAGCTCATTAAAGCCGGCCTCGATCAGCAGCGGCAGGGTCTTGGCGCTGATTTCGTCGCCGGCCTCGGCGAAGATCTCGCCCGTCGCGGGATCGTAGAGATCGGCGGCGATATATTGCCCGTAGAGATCCTCGTCCTGCGCGCGCAGGAACTTAAGCCCGCGTTCGGCGAGCTGGCGCGCGGTGCGCACGGTGAGCTTCTTGCCGGCTTCGAGCACGACCTCGCCCGTCTCCGCGTCGAGCAGGTCGACGACGGCCTTCATGCCTTTCAGGCGCTCCGGGTCGAACGGCTGACGCCAGCCGTCCTTGTCGCGCGTTAGCGGCACGGTCTTGTAGAAGGTCGAGAGAATCTCCTCGCCGTCCATGCCGAGCGCGTAAAGCACCGAGGTCGCGGGAATTTTCCGGCGCCGGTCGATGCGCGCATAGACGATGTCCTTGGCGTCGAACTCGATGTCGAGCCAGGAGCCGCGATAGGGGATGATGCGCGCCGCGAACAGAAGCTTCCCCGAGGAATGGCTCTTGCCCTTGTCATGATCGAAGAAAACGCCCGGCGAGCGATGCATCTGCGAGACGATGACGCGCTCGGTGCCGTTGACGATGAAGGTGCCGTTCATCGTCATCAGCGGCATGTCGCCCATGTAGACGTCCTGCTCCTTGATATCCTTGACCGACCGCGCGGCGGTATCCGGATCGACATCGAATACGATGAGGCGCAGGGTCACTTTCAGCGGCGCGGCGTAGGTCATGCCGCGTTGGCGGCATTCATCCACATCGTATTTCGGCGGTTCGAACTCATATTTGACGAATTCGAGCAGGGAGGTGTTTGAAAAATCGGCGATCGGGAACACCGATTTGAAGACGGACTGCAGACCTTCGTCGGGGCGCCCGCCCTCCGGCTCGTCGATCAGCAAAAATTGATCGTAGGATGCTTTTTGAACTTCAATCAGATTGGGCATTTCCGCGACTTCGCGGATATGGCCGAAAAATTTGCGGATACGCTTACGGCCGTTGAACGTCTGCGCTGAATGATGAGCCATGTCGCTCTCGCACCTTTGCAAAATGGCGATTGCTCCTTGAGGGATATGAGCCCCGAGGGATGGTCGCCTCATCCGCGCCCAGCCTCAGAGGCTGGCGCTGCGGGACTTGTCCGATGCCTGCGCGCGGCAAATGCGCCGCGAACGAATTGGCCGCAAGGTTCGAACATACCTTTCGGCAATAGATCGACGGCCCCCCGTCTCCGGGGCGCCGTCGTTTGGAAAAGTTAGATCGCCACGGCGATCAATCTCACTTGAGCTCGACCTTCGCGCCGGCCTTTTCGAGAGTAGCCTTGATCTTCTCGGCTTCCTCCTTCGAGACCCCTTCCTTGACGGCCTTCGGAGCGGCCTCGACGAGGTCCTTGGCCTCCTTGAGGCCAAGACCGGTCACCGCGCGAACTTCCTTGATGACCTCGATCTTCTTCTCGCCGATGGCCGCGAGGACCACCGTGAATTCGGTCTGCTCCTCGACCGGAGCGGCGGCCGCAGCGCCAGCGGCAGGGCCCGCCGCAACCGCGACGGCGGCGGCGGCCGAAACGCCCCACTTTTCTTCCAAAAGCTTGGCGAGTTCGGCCGCTTCGAGCACGGTCAGGCTCGACAGATCTTCAACGATTTTTTCCAGATTAGCCATGTTGCATCCTTCGATAGGTCAATTGTTGATTTGGTCTTTCAAGATCAAGGCCGTCAGGCGGCGTCTTTTTCGGCATAGGCCGCAACGACGCGCGCGAGCTTGGCGGCCGGCGCCGTGGTGAGCTGGGCGAGCTTCGTCGCCGGGGCCTGAAGAAGGCCAAGCAGCTTGCCGCGCAATTCGTCGAGCGAGGGCATCGTCGCGAGCGACTTCACGCCATCCACGTTCAACGCGGTTTTTCCCATCGCGCCGCCGAGGATCACGAGCTTGTCGTTATCCTTGGCGAAAGCGACGGCCACCTTGGCCGCTGCGACCGGATCGCTCGAATAGGCGATCAGGGTCGGCCCCCGCATCAGGCCCGAAATCGAGGCGACCTCGGAGCCTTCCAGGGCGATCTTGACGAGACGGTTCTTGGCGACCTGAACCTGCGCCCCAGCCGCACGCATCTGCTTGCGCAGAGACTGCATCTGAGCCACTGTCAGGCCGGAATAATGCGCGACGACCACCGCCGATGTCGATTTGAAGACAGCGGCGAGCTCCTCAACGCATTCTTTCTTTTCCGCTCTGTCCACAGTGCGTTCTCCTTGCGCGGGACCCGGACCTGATGGCGGCGGGGCCTGCTGGCTGCATTTGCCGCTTCAGAGCGGGCCGAAACCCGCGCCCGAAAACGGCGCTGTGCCTGTCCCCGGAGCGGAAACGCCGATCCGGACAGAGGGAGTAGACCAAAATCGAAGGACAGCCAGGACGGACGAGCCGGCCTCGCATCCAAAATCTTGCTGTTACCCCGTCTATGCTGGCGTCTCTCACCGGCCGGATCGACCCGAAAAATCGAACCGAACCGATGATCGAACATTAAGCTCAAGGCCATCAGATGGGCTTGAGCGCCTGCAGTCTTGGACAGGACATGGCCGGAAGGGACAGGCGTCACCGCCTATCCTCCAGCCTCATCCACCGGACCGCGAACGCTTTTTTGCAGACAAGCTGAACTTGCAAGTCAAAGAGGCCGCTCGCCGTCGCGGAAGCTATATGGGTGCGGGGCCGTCATCTCGAACCGACCCCGAACCTTCTCCTTAAACCAACTGCGCCGCGCTGCCAAGCGCCGTTTGCGGATTTTTCCACATGTCAAGCGATAATTCGAAAATTAACGCTCCGGCCCCGCGACGCTTACCTTAGACCGAGACCGTCGCGGGATCGACCTTGACCCCCGGACCCATCGTGGAGGAAATCGCAACGCGTTGAATATACGTGCCTTTCGCTCCTTGCGGCTTGGCTTTCGCCACCGCGTCGACAAACGCCGCTATATTGGCGACGAGCTTTTCATCCTCGAAGGAGGCCTTGCCGACGCTGCCCTGAACGATGCCGGCCTTTTCGACACGGAACTCCACCGCGCCGCCCTTGGAAGCCTTGACCGCGGCCGTGACATCCATCGTGACGGTGCCGACCTTCGGATTGGGCATCAGGCCGCGCGGTCCCAGCACCTTGCCGAGACGGCCGACCAGCGGCATCATGTCGGGCGTCGCTATGCAGCGGTCGAAGGCGATCGTTCCGCCCTGAACCGTCGCCACCAGATCCTCGGCGCCGACAATGTCGGCCCCGGCGGCTTTCGCCTCGTCGGCTTTCGCCCCGCGCGCGAACACGGCGACACGCAGCGTGCGTCCCGTGCCGTTCGGCAGATTGACGACGCCGCGCACCATCTGATCGGCATGCTTGGGATCGACGCCGAGATTCATTGCGATTTCAACCGTTTCGTCGAATTTCGCGCTGGCCCGCTCCTTGACCAGCCTGACGGCGTCGAGGATCGGGTAAAGCTTGATGCGGTCGATGCCCTCGCGGCCCTTGACCACGCGTTTTCCAATATGCGCCATCCCGCTCACCCTACGATCTCGAGGCCCATGGACCGGGCGGAGCCCTCGATCATCGTCGCCGCGGCGTCGATGCTCGCGCAATTCAGATCCGGCAGTTTCTTTTCGGCGATCTCCTTGATCTGCGCCTTCGAGATCTTGCCGACAAAGCCGCGGCCGGTCGTCTTCGATCCGGATGCGATGCCCGAAGCCTTCTTCAGAAAATAGGACACCGGCGGCAGCTTCATGTCGAAGGTGAACGAGCGGTCCGCATAGGCCGTAATGACGACCGGGATCGGCGTGCCCTTCTCCATCTGCGCGGTGCGCGCATTGAAGGCTTTGCAGAACTCCATGATATTCAAGCCGCGCTGACCGAGCGCGGGACCGATCGGGGGCGACGGATTTGCCGCCCCGGCCGGCACCTGAAGCTTCACGTAACCCGTGATCTTCTTCGCCATTTCGATGACTCCCAGACAAGCCTGCCAAAGTCGAACGAGACCTTGGCGGCGGTTGCGGTCGTGGTGCGACGCAAGGCGCGGCGTGGCGCGCCGGTCCCTCATCTCCCACGTCTTTTTCGAGCATCGGAATTCTCCCGAAACCGGTTCCCGCTTTCGGGTCCGATGCTCTAGCGCGGGCGACGACGCGCGCCGTCCGCGTTTCAAGGCGGCGAAAGTCCTCGACTTCGCCGCCTGAATTCGAATGCCTCAGATTTTCTCGACCTGAGCATATTCCAGTTCGACGGGCGTCGCCCGGCCGAAGATCGAGACCGCGACCTTGACCCGCGAGCGGCCCTCGTCGACTTCCTCGACAACCCCGTTGAAGGAGGCGAAGGGGCCGTCGGCGACCCGCACCGTCTCGCCGATTTCAAACGAGATGGAGGCCTTCGGACGGTCGACGCCTTCGGCCACCTGCCCCTTGATGCGATCGGCCTCGGCGTCCGAAATCGGCATCGGCTTCTTGTCGGCGCCAAGAAAGCCCGTCACTTTCGGGGTATTCTTGATGAGGTGGTAGATATCGTCGGACAGATCGCACTTTACGAGCACATAGCCCGGAAAGAACTTGCGCTCCGAATTGATCTTGCGGCCGCGCCGCACCTCCACGACCTGCTCGGTCGGAACGAGGATTTCCTCGAACTTGGAGGCGAGGCCGCGCTGGGCCGCCTGCTCCTTGATCGATTCGGCGACCTTCTTCTCGAAATTCGAATAGGCGTGGACGATGTACCAGCGCGCGCTCATTGGAACAGCTTCCGGCCTCTGTTGAATTGCGTTCAATGCCCGATACTCAAGATCAATGTCACGAAGAACCGGAGTCCCTGGTCTACCGCGACGAAAAACAGAGCGGCGAAGAGCACCATGAGAATGACGAGCCCGGTCGTGATCAAGGTCTCGCGCCGCGTCGGCCAAGTGACTTTGTCGGCCTCGGCGCGAACCTCTTGAATGAACTGGAATGGGTTCGCCATCGCCAAAGAAACACCTCGGGTGGAGACCTGCGGGTCAAAAAAGAGACCTTGCGGGTCGCAGAAAAAGACCTTGCGGGTCAAAAAAATCAAGGCGCGGGACCTTAGGCCACGCGCCGCATCGCCGGAATATAAACATCAAGGCGGCGAACGCCAAGCCAATTCTTCGCACATCTTTGGCGCGGGGTCGATGCCCCCGGAAGGCGTCGTCAGGGCGACGACGTCGGGCTTCCCTTGCTTTTTGATCCCGGCTATGGATTCGCCTTCGGACGTTTTCCGTCTCGCCGAGCGCCTTTGCCGAGTCCCCTTAATGAAAGCCGTCCACTGCCTGAATGGGCCAAACCTCAATCTGCTTGGATCGAGGGAGCCGGAGCTTTACGGCTCCGCGACGCTGGATTCGATCGCGGCGGATCTTGCGGCGGTCTGCGCGGCGCGGGGGATCGTCCTGCATTTCCGGCAGAGCAATCATGAAGGCGATCTCGTCGATTGGGTGCAGGACGCGGGACGGAAAGGCGAACCGATCATCCTGAACGCGGGCGCCTATACGCACACCTCGATCGCCCTCCAGGATGCGATCAGGGCCGCGAAGGCGAAGGTCATCGAGGTGCACCTCTCCAACGTGCACGCGCGGGAAGACTTTCGCCGCCATTCCTATATCTCTCCCGTGGCGCAAGGGGTGATTCTCGGTTTCGGCGCCTTATCCTATCGTCTCGCGCTCGATGCCTGCATCGCCCTCGCCACGGCCAGCGAAAGTTGAAGAAAATGAAATATACGGGGCCGAAAGCCGCCGCGCCCGCGCCAAATAGCGTGGTGGACGCCGAACTGGTCGAGTCGCTCGCGCGGATTTTGACGCGACTCGGCCTCAGCGAAATCGAAATCGCGCAAGGCGACACGAAGATCCGGGTGGCGCGGCAGATCACGGCGCCGGCGCCGGCGCCGGCGCCCGCCTTGGCCGCCTCCGCCGCCGGGTCGGCGGATGCGCCCGCCGAGGCCGACGCGCCGGGCGCCGTCAAGTCGCCGATGGTCGGCACCGCCTACCTGCGCGCTTCGCCCGAGGCGCCGCCCTTCGTCGAGATTGGCTCCGTCGTCAAGGCCGGCGACAAGCTGCTTCTCGTCGAGGCCATGAAGACGTTCAATGAGATTGTCGCGCCCGTCGCGGGCACCGTCACAAGCATTCTCGTCGAGGATGGTCAACCCGTCGAATATGGCCAGCCGCTCTTCGTGATCGAATGAGCGCCGCGGTTCCGGTGAACTGACATGTTCGAAAAAATTCTCATCGCGAATCGCGGCGAAATCGCCTTGCGTATCCTGCGCGCGGCGAAGGAGCTCGGCATTGCGACGGTCGCGGTGCATTCGACCGCCGACGCCCATGCGATGCATGTGAAGCTCGCCGACGAATCGGTCTGCGTCGGACCGCCCGCCGCGCGCGAATCCTATCTCAACATCCCGGCGCTGCTCGCCGCCTGCGAAATCACCGGCGCGGAAGCGCTGCACCCCGGCTACGGATTTCTCTCCGAGAACGCGCGCTTCGCCGAGATTCTGGCCGACCATCACATCGTCTTCGTCGGCCCTCGGCCGGAGCATATCCGCCTGATGGGCGACAAGATCGAGGCCAAACGTACGGCCGCGCGCCTCGGCATCCCCTGCGTCCCGGGCTCGCCCGGCGCAATCACCGACGACGTCGAGGCGCTCGCCGTCGCCAAGGATCTCGGCTATCCCGTGCTGATCAAGGCGGCGGCCGGCGGCGGCGGACGCGGCATGAAGATCGCCTATGGGGCGGAAGACCTGCCCGCGGCGCTCGAGACCGCCCGCATGGAGGCTAAGGCCGCCTTTGGCGATGATTCCGTCTATCTCGAGAAATTTCTCGAGAAGCCGCGCCATATCGAGATCCAGATCCTCGGCGACGGCTTCGGCAACGCCATTCATCTTGGCGAGCGCGATTGTTCGCTACAGCGCCGCCATCAAAAAGTGTGGGAGGAAGGCCCCTCCCCGGCGCTCAACCAGTCGCAGCGGCTCGAGATCGGCGAAATCTGCGCAAAAGCCATGCGCGAGTTGCGCTACGCCGGCGCCGGCACGATCGAATTCCTCTATGAGGACAGCAAATTCTACTTCATCGAGATGAACACCCGCATTCAGGTCGAGCATCCGGTGACGGAGATGATCACGGGCGTCGATCTCGTCAACGAGCAGATCAAGATCGCCGCCGGTTCAGAATTGAGCCTGACCCAGGAGGAAGTGATCTTCAACGGCCACGCCATCGAGTGCCGCATCAACGCCGAACATCCAGCGACCTTCCGGCCCTCGCCCGGCACGATCAATTACTACCATCCGCCGGGCGGCCTTGGCGTGCGCGTCGACAGCGCGGTCTACGCCGGCTACACCATCCCGCCGACCTATGATTCCCTCGTCGGCAAGCTCATCGTGCACGGGCGCAGCCGCAACGAGGCCCTGCTGCGCCTGCGCCGCTCCCTCGACGAATTCATCATCGACGGCATCGACACCACCATTCCGCTGTTTCAGACGCTGGTGCGCAATCCCGACATCCAGAACGGGCTCTACGACATTCACTGGCTCGAGAAGTTCCTCGCCGACGGTGGCATGGACGGGGCGGGCTGAACGCCAATGCCCTAACGGACTGGGCAATTTTCCGGGCGTTGATTTGCGCCGCTGACCCCGGCGGCCAGATGAGCCGCGAGAGCTTCGGACCCGTTGGACCATCTTCGGATCACGCCCAGCCTCAAAAATACGGACCAAGCCCAAGAGAGAACCAGTTATCTCGTGTCATACTTATCGGACAGCAATATCTCTTTGTCGTCGACCGCACGCAGTGAATAAGTCGGAGGCAGCTTATGAGCTTTATCATTCCACCGGGTAGCGTCATCCTTTTCAACCACATAGTATCCGTCAATAGCTAAATAAGAACTCTGTTGCCAGCTATTGTTTTCAGTTTCTTTGAATTTGAGCCGCCAAAACCCAGCATGACAGTAGAAACCAGCTGAGTTTACACCGTGTAATTGTGTATCAAGATGTATTATTTGGCCCGCGTTCGCCTCCAGAAACTCACCAAACTTCTGGCATCCGTCTTGATCAATGATGCCATCGTACCTTGCTATGCGAATTCGTCGATCTCTGGTAATGCAAGTCACCGTAACATTGCCCTTTATACCGGCAATTGCAGGACTGCACGGACCTAGGGTCTTCTGTTGTTGCGCCCCAGCCGGGTTTATGGTGGTCACAATCCCCAACATCATCCCCCAGGCAATCAAACGCACTCAGTGATCTCCCTTTACAGTCACGGAGCCCTTAACATTTGCGATCGCAGGGCTATTCGACCCAGACGTCGTCTGATTTATGGATGGGACCGTCTGGCCCGAGGAGCCGTGGGTATTTGTTGGAAGAAGAACGTCGAGGAGCCGGTCTCGAACAGGTTGCAGGCACGCACGGACCTTGTCCGCCTGATCGGCGGCCACTTGGCCAAGCGCATTGTTTAGGCCATCCACTAGACCTTCGGCGCTTGATCTGTTGATTTTGAACTCCCCCTTAAGATTACCCGTGACATCGAGCGATCGCAGGGACAGGTCGGCCCCGCCGGTCGCTGCGCCGCTGGTCACTTCGGTGTGGCCGCCTCCTACGCAAAGGCGCACCATCAAATTGGCGATTTTCTCCGTATCGACAGAGCCTTGAGCAGCGGTGACGACAGGCCAACCGCAAGCGATCAAAAGCGCAATACCGACGACCCTCATTTTTCCGCGTCTCCCCGTCTTCGGCGCTTACGATACACTGAATCGTTTCCGCGCGTCAGATCTTCGAGACGAGACCGGCGCCGTGGCGTTCGAGGCGGCCGGCGAGTTCGAGTTCGAACAGGATCGTGCGCACCTCCCGCGCCGGCGCCTGCGATGCGCGCACGATTTCATCGACCGATACGGGCGTCGGGCCGAGCAACCCGATGACGCGCGCGGCGATAGCTTCCCGCGAGAGCGGCTCCAGGGCTTCCCCGGCCGGCGCAAAATCGGCGGCGGCGAGATCAATCTCGTCGGCGGCGTCGATCTCCTCGACTCCGGGCGCTTGGTCCAGCGCGGTCGAGAGCGACGGCTGAACAGGGACCCCGTCGAATTCGGGAAGGTCGAGTTCGTCCCAGAATGGCATCGCCGGCTGCGCCGCCAGATCTGGCTCGGCGAAGCCGAAGCCTTCGTCAGGCGAGAGCTTCTGGCGCGCGAGCGCATCCAGAACATCCTCCGCCTTGGTGCAGAAGGTCGCGCCATCGCGCAGGAGATCATTGGCGCCTTCCGCGCGGGGATCCAGCGGCGAGCCAGGGACGGCGAAGATTTCGCGGCCCTGATCGGCGGCGAAGCCGGCGGTGATCAGCGAACCTGAGCGGCGCGCCGCCTCGATCACCACGACTCCGCGCGAGAGCCCCGCGACGATTCGGTTGCGGCGCGGGAAATCGCGGCCCCGCGCCTCCCAGCCGAACGGCATTTCGCTGATTGCCGCGCCATGCTCGATGAGGCGCTCAAGGAGACCCGCGTGGTCGGGCGGATAGATGTTGCCGAGGCCACCGGCGAGCACGGCGATCGTCCCCGTCTCCAGGGCCGCCTGATGCGCCCGCGCGTCGATGCCCCGCGCCAGCCCCGAGACAATGACGTGGCCCGCCCGCGCGATACCGCGCGAAATCTGCTCGGTGAAAGCGAGCCCCGCCGCAGACGCATTGCGCGAGCCGACTACCGCGACTTTCGACCGGCGCAAACACGCGAGATCGCCGCGGACGGCGATCAGCGGCGGCGGCGCATGAATCTGGCGCAGCAGCAACGGATAATCGGGCTCGTAAAGCCCAACGAGAACCGCGCCGCAGTCTTGCAGCTTCGCCAGCTCCGCCTCGATCGCGGATATCGGCGGAATGGCGATCGGCCGGCCCGACTTGCCGCTGGCGGCGAGGGCGGGCAACGCCTCGAGCGCCGCGTGGGCGGAGCCATAGCGGGTCAGCAGAGCGATGAAGCTGCGCGGGCCGATATTGTCGCAGCGAAGCAGCCGCAGCCAGTCGAGTCGTTCGGCCTCGCCGAGGGACCGTATCGCCTCGGGCCCGAGCCGCTCCGTCACGGTTTGCCGATCCGGGTTTCCGTGCCAGCCCGGAGCCGCGCGATATTGGAACTATGCTTCAGCCAGAGAATCGCGGCGAGCGCCGCGAAGACGATCGCCGAACCGACGCGGCCCTCAGCCAGCAGAAAGGCCGGCGCCAAGGCGCTGGCGAGCAGCGCGGCGAGCGAGGAAAAACGCGTAATCGCCGCGACGCCAAGCCAGACGGCGATGAAGGCGAGGCCCGCGGGCGGTGCGACCGCGAGCAGACAACCAAGAAAGGTCGCGACGCCCTTGCCGCCCCTGAAGCCGAGCCAGACGGGATAGAGATGCCCCAAAAAGGCGCCGGCCGCCGCGGCGAGGACGGGCGCCGGCGGCCATGGGGCGCCGGGAAGCGCCGGCCCGGCGATGAAGGCGACGATCAGCACCGCGGCCGCGCCTTTGCCGAGATCAAGCAAAAGGGTCGCCGCGGCGAGATCCTTGCGGCCGGTGCGCAAGACATTGGTCGCGCCGATATTGCCGGAGCCGATCGTGCGCAGGTTCGCCGTCCCCGCCAGCCGCGTCAGGATCAGTCCAAACGGGATCGAGCCGCAGAGATAGCCGAAGGCGAGGGCGAGAAGGGAGGGAAACAGCACGCAAGAATCCGGGGGCCGGAGACAGGCGCGCAGCCTAGCGATTGAGGGATGGAGAGGCAACTGGCCGCCGCGAGGCCCCGGACTCGGGCCCAAGGTCCCCTCGCTCGGGCGGTCATTGCCTGCAACCGTGACTCAGGCCGCCTTCGACCAAATCTTGCACCAGCCATTGGGACTGATGACGCCATCGACTTGCTTGCACGCATTCGGCGCCTCGAACAGGCGGCAATTGGCGCAGCTTTGAGTCCCCTTCGGCGAATCTTGATAGCCGACCGCAGTCTGAGAGACTTTCGCCGCTTTGGCGCTGCGTCCGCTCAAACCGAGAAGCGATAAGGCGCCGGCGGCAGCGGCGGCGATCTGAAGCACGCTCCGCCGCGTCGCCTGCGGCGGATCTCCGCAACACGATTTATCGATCTTCTGCGTCATGTTTGATTTCCCTCTTCAACGCGCCGGCCGGGCTCGGGCTAAGGAACGCGCGGAGCGACAAGCTTGCGCCGCAACTGCTGTTTCGTTCCGGCAGCGCGCGCCCAGACAGTCCATGCCGACGGTGGCAGGTCAATGATTTCGGTCAATTGCCGAAGGTGTTCCGCCGGGATTGTCGTCTGCGACTTAAAATATTCACAATGATATCTTGATCTGTGCATCCCCTAATATAGCGCCATGAAAAGAACATCATTGCCCAAGTTGCACGATTCGGAGACTATCAAAGCGCAATCAACTTTGAACATCGGTTTCAAAGTGCAATCTCTTGTGTTGCCTTATTGCAACTTAGACAAACAATACGTCGCCACCTCTTGATAAATGTCGCCAGCAGGGAATAGTCGTAGTGAGGATGCGGTCACTCGCGCGGTTGAGAAACGCTTTTCATCGCGACGCCGGCCGCCGGGGGACGCAATATGCCGGAACTCACATCGGACCGCCGCGCACACACCGTACAGGGTTTGAAGGAATCGACGGGCCGTAGGCTGGATTTTCGGGTGATTGGCGGTTTCAGTGGCGTAGCATCGCTCGCCATCGCGATCATCCTCGCCGGACTCTTCTTCAAGACGCCGGATGCACTGGCGATGCCGAGTTTCGCACGGCAGACCGGGCAGCCCTGCGCGACATGCCATACCGCCTTTCCGCAGCTGACCCCCTATGGGCGCCGGTTCAAGCTGATGGGCTACACGACGGGCGGCGGCCTGACCTTCGACCAGGCGCCGCCTCTTTCCGGGCTTTTGATCCCATCTTTCTCGCACACCCAAAATAATCAGGATGCGCCGCCGGTACCGTGGAGCCACACCAACAATAATACGATCTTGCAGCAAGCCAGCCTTTTCTACGCCGGCCAAATCTACGGAAATCTCGGCGGTTTCATTCAAGGCTCCTATGACGGCGCCAGCCAACATGTGTACCTCGACGCCAGCGACGTTCGCTATGTGGACACCTTTAAGTTTCTTGGGTTCGACGTCCTCGTGGGCTTGGACGCCAACAACACGCCGACTGTCGAGGATCCGTGGAACACGACCTTCGCCTTCAGCTTTCCTTTCGTCTCCTCGACGCTCGCCCCTCAGTTCTCGCCGCCGGGAACGTTGCTAGAAGGGGGTCTTGGCAACCAAGTTATCGGGACGGGCATCTACACGTTCGTAAACGACATGTTCTATGTTAATTTCACCGCCTACCAAAATCTATCCCAACAGGTGCTGCAGGCGCTGGGCGAGCCAGGCGTCATCGGATCGACTTCGATTGACGGCGTCGCGCCCTACTGGCGCGTCGCCTTCGAATACGATACCGGCGATCAATCGTTCGAAGTCGGGACGTATGGCATCTACGCCAATACGCTTCCGGGTCGGATCGCCGGTTTCGGCTTCGACCAGATCCTGGACATCGCCGTCGACGCCCAGTATCAGTTCCTCGCTGATCCTCACAATATAACCCTCCGAATCAACGATATACATGAAAATCAGCAGCTGAATTCAACCTACTTGCAGGGCGGCTCGCAGAACCTTTATAATTATCTAAATAGCTTCAGCGCGTCGGCCGAATATGTTTATGACAAGACATACGAAGTGACGGCCGGCTATTTCAATGTCTCCGGCTCGCCCGACGCCCTGCTTTACGGCGCGATCAACGGAGGACCGTCGCTGAACAATCTTCCCAACGGTCAAGGATTCATCCTTGAAGCCGCCTATCTGCCGTTCAGCAAGGGCGGCCCTTCCTTCTATCCGTGGCTAAACGTCAAATTTGGCATTGCCTACACGAGCTATTTGCAGCTTTTCGGCGGCAACAACAATTTTGACGGCGCCGGGCACAATGCGGCCAGCAACAACACGCTTTTCCTCTACTCCTGGATCATGTTCTAAAGCGCGAGACCGAAAAGTTGCAGACTTTTCGGCTTCAACATGCGTAAAGACAACCAGATAAAAGGCGTGATCGATTCAGCTCTCAATCAGAGCATCGAACGCAGCGGCGACACGCGATTGCGCGGCGGAGAACAAAGCAGCGGCGGGATCCGTGGAAGGATCATTGTTCGAACATGGCGCGCAACGCTCCGATGCCGCCCGAAGCGCGCGCCACGACTGCTCGCAACACGCATAATCCAACTGATATTCGGCGCAAAGCCTGAACGTTCGTTGCCGGCATCCCAATATTCGCGGCGCGGCGACGGGTAGGTCTCTGTATCGTTGGGCTCACGCGTAGCGCGCCCGTGCGAGCGTCTGCAAAAGGCTTCTAGATCCTAATAGCAAAAAGGCCCGGCCAAAATGGCCGGGCCTTTCCTTGTCCGTCCGCTCGAAAGTGGAAGCCCAGAGGTTCGATCTCAGTACTTGACGACCGGTGCCGGGGCGATCGGCGCTGGGCCGGCCGTGTCGAATTTGTAGCTGAAGCCGACCTGCACGCGGTTCTCGGTGAAGTGCCGGTTGATGAAAGCGCCAGTGTCGCCAAGGGCCGCGAAATTGACCGGGTACACCGTATATTGACCGAAATCAGAGTAGCGATATTCGGCGCGGATCGACCAGTTGTTGGTGACGGCGTATTCGAGGCCGCCGCCGACCGTCCAGCCGACCCGCGTGTTCGAGGCGGCGTCATAAGACGTGCCGAAAACGGTGCTCGTCGAAAGGTCCGAGTTGACGCCGACGAAGGCGACGCCGCCGGTGGCGTAGACAAGCACGCGATCCCATGCGTAGCCGACGCGGCCCCGGATCGAACCCTGAATGTTTGCGTTGGAGTTGAAGCTTGTATTGACGGAGCCAAATGCGCCGCCCAACGGAAAGACGACGCCGGAGACGCTCTTGCTGATGCTCGAGCCATCCACGTCGCCTTCGAGACCGATGACGAACTGGCTCAGCTGCAGGTTATAGCCAACGTGGGCGCCGCCGATAACGCCGTCGCCATTATAGCTGACGTTATCGAACAGGCCAAAGCTATCGCCGAAGTTGGCGCTCTGACTGCCCCATGCGTAACCAATCTGGCCGCCGACATAAACGCCGGTCCAGGTAAAGATCGGAACCGGCGGCACATAGACCGGCGGTGGCGCGGGCGAGGGAAGATCGGCCGCTACGGCCGTTCCGGCCAACGCGATCGCGCCAACCGAAGCCATGAGAATGCGACGTAACATGATGTTTTCCCTTCGAGGGTTGGCGCTGAGGAAGCTTGCTTTATGTGAAGGGAAATTACGCCGTTTCAGCAGTCAAAAAACCGAACGGAACAAAAATCAGCGCTTGCGTGGCACTATTTCGGCCGGTGTGACCTGAGCGCAACGGAATCGGGCTGATGATGAAAGATCGCAGCGCGTTGCAGCCGATTACGACCGAACGGGGCTCGCGCATTCATCCAATGCGCATTCGATGAAGCGGGCCCCGTTGCTTTCGGGATTCGACATTTTTCCGCTCGAAGTTCGGCGCCACCGATCGTGCGGGTTACGCAAATCGGCCGGCGGGTTTTTGCCGCCGGCCGCTAGACTGGGTTACAATATTTCTCCGTGCACAGCTTCCTTAGTGCACAGCTTCTTCGTGAAGCGACAGATCCAGTCCTTCCTGCTCGACGTCAGCGCTCACCCTCAAGCCGATCGTCGCCTGTATGATAAAGAGGATGATCAAGGAAACGACGACGTCATAGGCGATTACGATGCCGACGCCGATAAGCTGGTTGATCACCTGCCCCGGATTGCCTTCGATCAGGCCCGAGGTGCCGCCGTATTGGTTGATCGCGAAAATGCCGGTGAGGATTGCGCCCGTGGCGCCGCCGACGGCATGCACGCCGAAGCAATCCAGCGCATCGTCATAGCCGATCGCCGCTTTGACCCAGGTGACCGCAGTATAGCACACCACCGCCACGGCCGCGCCGATCGCCATCGCCCCGACAGGACCGACGAAACCTGAGGCCGGCGTGATGGCGACGAGGCCGGCGACTGCGCCCGAGCAGATGCCAAGGAGGGTCGGCTTACCGCGATGGGCCCATTCGAAGAACATCCAGACCAGCGCCGCGACGGCGGTGGCGATCTGCGTGACGGTCATCGCCATGCCAGCCTGGATTCCGGAGGTCACAGCCGAACCGGCATTGAACCCGAACCAGCCGACCCACAGGAGCGAGGCGCCGATGAAGGTGAGGACGATATTATGCGCCGGTCCAGTATCCTTGCGCTTGCCGAGCATCAAGGCGCACATCAGGCCGGCGACGCCGGAGTTGACGTGAACGACCGTGCCCCCGGCGAAGTCGAGAACGTGAAATTTCGCGTCGCTGTTCGCGCTGTTCAGGAACCCGTCGGGTCCCCAAACCCAGTGCGCAACGGGCGCGTAGACGAAAATCGCCCACAGCGTCATGAACACCAGCATCGCCGAAAACTTCATGCGCTCCGCGAACGCGCCCGCGATAAGGGCGGGCGTGATGATCGCAAAGGTCATCTGGAAACACATATAGACGGTCTCGGGAATCGTCGGCGCGAGCGGATTAGGATTGCCTATGCCGCCATTGTTGACGTCGCTCAGGATGCCCTGCAGGAACGCTCGACTGAGACCGCCTATGTATGGCGTGCCGGGGGTAAAGGACAGGGTATACGTCACGGCTGCGTACAGGAAGGTGACGAGAGCGGTGATGGCGAAGCTCGTCATCACGGTATCGACGACATTCTTCTTGCGGACCATGCCGCCGTAGAAGAGGCCTAGACCCGGAATCGTCATCATCAGGACCAGAGCCACGGAGGTCAGCATCCAGGCGGTGTCGCCAGAGCTCGGCGTGCAATTCGTCAAGACGCCCGGACTTGCGGGAACGGCCGCGTATTTGTCGGTCTCGGCGACGGCGGCTGACGGCGCCGCGCAAGCGGGCGGGGCCGGGGGCGCGGGCTTCGCCGCTGCGGCGGGCGCCGCCGCGGCGGCGGCCGGCGCGGCGGGCGTCGCATCTTCCGCCGAGGAGGGATGGACGAAAAGGAGCATCGCCAAGAGCCCCAGGAATAGTCCGCAGGCGAGTAGCTTCATCGTTCTATTTACAGGTCTTAAAGACATGATGGTCCCGCTCCTTACAGCTGACGATCCGGACTGTGGCTCAGAATGCTGCGGCATCCGTTTCTCCGGTGCGGATCCGCATGATCTGGTCGACGCTCGCGACGAAAATCGTTCCGCTCCCGCTCTGGCCGGGCGCCGCCGTCTCCAGGATCGCGCCGACGACCTTGTCGACGAGACGGGCCGGAACCGCGACCTCGACCTTTATCTTTGGAACGAATTTCACCGCATATTCCGCGCCGCGATAAATCTCGGTATGTCCACGTTGCTCCCCATACTCTTTGACCTCCGTCACGGTCATGCCGAAGATCCCGACCCACGTCAGCGCCTCCCGCACTTCGTTGAGTTTAAAGGGCTCAATAACTGCTACGACGACTTTCATGGGATCGCTCCCAGACGCCGATTTGGTGAAAATTTGAGGTCGAGCAGCGCCTTGCGCATCGGGCGCCGCTTTCCGGCAATCATCGGACAACAAGAACTGTGCCATGTTGGCGCCCTGTTGGACGGATGCGTGAGCTGAGCGGATGAAATTGGCGAGATCGATGTCGGTCGTCGACAAAAAATATGCGGTCGCCCTTGAATTTTAACGCGCACAAGGACGTGTCTTCGCCGAATCAAACAAAAGGCAGATCAAGAAATAAGCGGGAAGGCTAAGAATTAGGCGATAGAGCCCCGCCGGCGAGAATTCACGCCTCCTCGTACACGGTTTCCCCCGCGACCAAGGTCAGCTTGACGCGTCCCTCCATCCGCGCCTCGTCGAACGGGGTGTTCTTGCAGCGCGAGCGCAGTTTTGCGGGATCGAGGACATAGGGCTCTTCGGGATCGAACCGGATCAGGTCGGCCGGCGCGCCGATTTTCAGCCGCCCTTGCGGCAGCCTCAGGATTTCGGCCGGGCGCAGCGTCATCGCGCCGATCAACCGCTGCAGCGACAGTTCGCCCGAGGAGACGAGGCGAAGGCCCGCCGAGAGCATGGTCTCGAGGCCGATCGCGCCGTCCTCGGCTTCGGCGAAGGGCAGGCGCTTGGTCTCAACATCCTGCGGGTTATGGTCGGAGACGATGACGTCGATGAGGCCGCAGGCAAGGGCCTCGACCAGCGCGCGGCGCTCATCCTCGTGGCGCAACGGCGGGGCGAGTTTCAGAAAGGTGCGGTAATCGCCGATGTCGCTCTCGTTCAGCGTCAGATGGTTGACCGATGTCGCGCAGGTCACGGGAAGGCCGGCCGCCTTGGCCCTGGCGATGATGTCGAGCGAAAGGGTTGTGGTGACGAGCGCGGCATGGTAGCGCGCGCCCGTCAAATTGACGAGGCGGACGTCGCGATCGAGCATGATCGCCTCGGCCTCGCGCGGGATGCCGGCGAGGCCGAGGCGCGAGGCGAATTCGCCCTCGTTCATGACGCCCTCGCCGACGAGATCGCGGTCCTCGGCATAGTGGATGACGAGCGCATCGAAATCGCGGGCGTAGGCGAGGACGCGGCGCAGCACCCGCGCGTTGCGGATCGGTTGCGCGCCGTCCGAAAAGGCCAGCGCCCCCGCCTCCTGCAATAGGCCAATCTCGGCGATTTCCTCGCCGCGCAGACCCTGCGTCAGGGCGGCGCAGGGAAGCACCCTGACGCGCCCCGTGTCGCGCGCGCGCCTGCGCAGGAAGTCGACCACCGCCGGCTCGTCGACCGGCGGGCTGGTGTCCGGCCGCGCAAGAATCGTGGTGACGCCGCCCGCCGCCGCCGCCGCCGTCGCCGAGGCGATGGTCTCGCGATGCTCGGCGCCCGGCTCGCCGATGAAGGCCCGCATGTCGATGAGGCCAGGCGCGATCATGTCGCCGCCGCAATCGATGACGCGGGAATGCGAGGGCAGATTCTGGGGGGCGATTTCGGGGCCAAGATCGCGAATCGCGCCGTCGATGATAAGGACGCCGCCAGCCTCGCCGCTGAACGTCTCGCCGTCGACGAGGCGGCCATGGACAAGCGCCAGGGGCTGATGCGCGATCGCGCGCGACGACGGGATTTTCAAGGCGCCGCCTCCAGGAAAGACCATTTATCGTGCCGCATGTTTCTCGCGCCTGTTCCTCACGCCGGGCGGCGCCGCTTCGCCGAAAACCCGCGCCAATCGCTCAGCCATTCGGGAGATGCTGCGCCAGCGCGTCAAGCACCGCCATGCGCACGGCGACGCCCATTTCGACCTGCTCGCGAATGCGGCTTTGCGGCCCGTCGGCGACCGCCGAATCGATCTCGACGCCTCTGTTCATGGGACCTGGATGCAGCACCAGCGCGTCGAGCTTGGCGTGGCTGAGTTTTTCCTCGTCGAGGCCGAAGAAGCGGAAATATTCCTTCGGCGAGGGAATGAAGCCGCCCTGCATCCGCTCGCGCTGGAGCCGCAGCATCATGACGATATCGGCGCCCCTGAGGCCGCTTCTCATGTCGCGGAAAACCTCGACGCCCATGCGCTCGATCCCGGCGGGAAGCAGCGTCGAGGGCCCGACCGCGCGAACCCGCGCCCCCAGCGCCGTAAGCAGCAGAATATTGGAGCGCGCCACGCGCGAATGCAGGATATCGCCGCAGATCGCAACGGTCAGCCCTGCGATCCGGCCCTTGTTGCGCTTGATCGTCAGGGCGTCGAGGAGGGCCTGCGTCGGATGCTCATGCGCGCCGTCGCCGGCGTTGACGACCGAGCAGTCGACCTTCCGCGCGAGGAGATGCACTGCGCCGGCCTGGGCGTGTCGCACGACGATGATGTCCGGGCGCATGGCGTTGAGGGTCATCGCCGTGTCGAGCAGCGTCTCGCCCTTTTTGACGCTCGAGGTCGCGACCGACATGTTCATGACGTCGGCGCCAAGGCGCTTGCCGGCGAGTTCGAACGAGGATTGCGTGCGGGTCGAGGCTTCGAAAAAAAGATTGATGAGGGTGCGCCCGCGCAACGTCGAGCGCTTCTTTTCGACCTGGCGCGAGACTTCGATCGCTTCTTCCGCGAGGTCGAGCAGGACAAGGATATCCTGCGCCGAAAGCCCTTCGATCCCGAGCAGGTGCCGGTGCGGGAATTTGAACTCTGGGGCTGAGTCGAGCATAAAGCCATTGTCTTACAGGAGTGCGGACGCCATCACAAAGCTTTGGCGCAAAGCTTTGGCGGGCTTCACCGAATCTGCGCACAGATTTCGCGGAATTCGCCGCGATTTGTAGAGCCTCGGCCGAGCGCAGCGGCGCCCCGATTTGACTAAGGGAGCGCCCTCCCCCATCTTCCGCCTCGAAAAATTCTATTGCGCTGCAACCTTTGCGGGCGGTAGCCAGCCGCGCAACTGGCGCGGGCTTGACTATTGCCGCTTAGCCATTGCGTTGCAATCGCCGCGGACCATTCCGGTCTGCGTGGGCGAACCGGGGATTATCGTTAATGAATGTCGTCATCGTCGAATCGCCGGCGAAGGCCAAGACCATCAATAAATATCTTGGCAAGGACTATGAAGTCTATCCGTCCTATGGCCATGTCCGCGATCTGCCGGCCAAGGACGGCTCGGTCGATCCCGACGCCGATTTCGCCATGCTGTGGGACGTCGACGTCAAATCGGCGAAGCGCTTGGCCGAGATCGCCCGCGCCGTCAAGGACGCCGACACGGTCATTCTGGCGACCGACCCCGACCGCGAAGGCGAGGCCATCTCCTGGCACGTGCTCGAAGTTTTGAAGGCGAAGCGCGTCCTGAAGGACAAACGCGTGCAGCGCGTCGTCTTCAACGCGATCACGCGGACGGCGGTTCTCGAGGCCATGCAGAATCCGCGCGAAATCGACGAGGCGCTGGTCGACGCCTATCTCGCCCGCCGCGCGCTCGACTATCTTGTCGGCTTCAACCTCTCGCCCGTTTTGTGGCGCAAACTGCCCGGCGCGCGCTCGGCCGGCCGGGTTCAGTCCGTCGCCCTGCGGCTCGTTTGCGACCGCGAACTTGAGATCGAGGCCTTCGTTCCGCGCGAATATTGGTCGATCGTCGCGCACCTCAAAACCGCCGCCGACGCTCCGTTCATCGCCCGGCTCGTTGGCGCGGACGGCAAGAAAATCACCCGGCTCGACATCGGCGCCGGGGCCGAGGCGGCGGCCTTCAAGACCGCGCTGGACAACGCCGCATTCAAGGTCGCGGAGATCGAAGCGAAGCCGGCCAAGCGCCATCCCGCCGCGCCCTTCACGACCTCGACGCTGCAGCAGGAGGCCTCGCGCAAGCTGGGTTTTGCGCCGGCGCGGACGATGCAACTGGCGCAACGCCTCTATGAAGGCGCCGACATTGATGGCGAGACGGTCGGACTCATCACCTATATGCGAACGGATGGCGTCGATCTCGCCCCCGAGGCCATTTCAAGCGCAAGATCCGTCATCGCCCGCGAATTTGGCGACGCTTATGTGCCGAAAGCGCCGCGCAAATATACGGTCAAAGCCAAGAACGCGCAGGAAGCGCATGAGGCGATCCGACCGACCGATCTGGCCCGACTGCCGAAGCGCGTCAGCCGCGCGCTGGAGCCCGACCAGGCGAAGCTCTACGAGCTGATCTGGACCCGCACCATCGCGAGCCAGATGGAATCGGCCGAGCTTGAGCGCACCACCGTCGATATTCTCGCCGAAGCCGCAGCCCGCAAGCTTGACCTTCGCGCCACCGGCCAGGTCATCCGCTTCGACGGCTTTCTGAAGCTTTATCAGGAGGGCCGCGACGACGAAGAGGACGAGGACGGCGGCCGCCTGCCCAATATGGCGAAGGACGAGCGGCTGACGAAGGAGCGCATCGACTCGACCCAGCATTTCACCGAGCCGCCGCCGCGCTTCACCGAGGCGACGCTGGTGAAGCGCATGGAGGAGCTCGGCATCGGCCGGCCCTCGACCTACGCCTCGACCCTCGCGGTGCTGCGCGAGCGCGATTATGTGCGCCTCGACAAGAAAAGGCTCTATCCCGAGGACAAAGGCCGTCTCGTGACCGCCTTTCTGGAGAGCTTTTTCACCCGCTACGTCGAATATGACTTCACCGCCGATCTTGAGGAAAAGCTCGACCGCATCTCGAATCATGAGATCGATTGGAAGCAGGTCCTGCGCGATTTCTGGCTCGATTTTTCCGCGGCGCTCGACGGCACCAAAGATCTGCGCACGACGCAGGTCCTCGACGCCCTGAACGACATCCTCGCGCCGCATATCTTTCCGCCGAAACCCGATGGATCGAACCCGCGCGCCTGCCCGTCCTGCGGCGATGGCCAGCTCTCGCTGAAGCTCGGCAAGTTCGGCGCGTTCGTTGGCTGCTCCAATTACCCGGAGTGCAAGTTCACGCGAACGCTCGTCACCGCCAATGGCGAAGGCGCGGACACGGCTCCCGGCGAGCGGCCCGGCGTTAGGGTGCTTGGCGTCGACCCCGATTCGGGCGACGAGGTCTCGCTGCGCGACGGGCGCTTTGGCGCCTATGTGCAGCAGGGCGAAGGCGAGAAGCCGAAGCGCTCCTCCCTGCCGAAGACGATTCCCGCCGCGGATCTGACGCTCGATCAGGCCATCGCGCTGCTCTCGTTGCCGCGCGAGGTGGCGAAACACCCCGAGACGAAAGAACCGATCCTCGCGGCGATCGGCCGTTACGGGCCTTACGTTCAGCACGGCAAGACCTATGCGAATATCGGCAAGGACGACGATATTCTCGGCATCGGCGCCAATCGCGCGATCGACCTCATCGTCGCCAAGGAGAGCGGCCTTTCGGGGCGGCGATTCGGCGATTCGTCGAGCGCGCCCGCCCGCAGCCTCGGCGAGCATCCGTCCGGCGGCCCGGTGACGCTCAGGGCTGGGCGCTACGGACCCTATGTCAATCACGGCAAGGTCAACGCAACCTTGCCGAAGGATGCCGACCCCACCACATTAAACCTCGAGGGGGCGTTGGCCCTGCTGGCGGCGAAAGCCATGGGCGGCGGCGGCTCCGCGCAGGGGCGCCTGCTTGGCGAACATCCTTCAGGCGGCCCGATCACCGTGCGGGCGGGACGCTTTGGCGCCTACGTCAACCACGGCAAGACCAATGCGACGTTGAAAGCGAACGCGTCGCCGGAAACCATCACGCTCGAAGAGGCGATCCGCCTGATCGAGGACAAGGAAGCCGCCGGCGGCGCGAGAAAGAAAGCCCCCGCGCCGAAAAAGAGCGCGCCGAAGGCCTCAATGCCCAAGCCCTCCGGCTCGAATAAAAAGGCGGCGGCGGACGATGACAATCCGCCGTTCGAAACCGCCGCGAAACGAAAATCAGCCCCCGCGCGAAAGCCGGCGGGCGCCAAAAAAGCCGCCGCCAAACCAGCGGCGGAGAAACAGAAAAAGGCCAAACAAGCGTGAACAAAGCCGCCGGGACAAGAAAGTCCGGCCACCAAACTGCGCGGACCGCGCAGCAAGACCCCCGCCCCGCGCCGACGCGGGAAGAGATCGTCGCCTTCATCGCCCGCGAGCGGGAAGCCTCCACCGCCGGCAAAACGCCGGCGAAAGTCAGCAAGCGCGAAATCGCCCGCGCCTTCGACATCAAGGGCGATGACCGCATCGCCTTAAAACGCCTGCTCAAAGAACTCGAAGCCGAAGGCGCCATCGAGCGCCGCCGCAAAGCCCTGCACAAGCCGGGCCTTCTGCCGGCGACCGTGCTCGCCGATTTCTTCAGCCGCGACCGTGATGGCGACTTTCTAGCCGCGCCGGTCGACTGGGATTTATCGCAAGGGCCGGCGCCCAAGATCATCGTCGCCATCCCGCGCAGGCAAAAGCCCGGAACGCCAGCGCCGGGCGTCGGCGACCGCGCCCTTTTGCGGGTCGAGCCGCTGCTTGAGGCCAAAGCGGGCGAGCCCGCCTACAGCGGACGGGTCGTGAAGCTGCTCGAGCGCGCCCGCTCGCAGATCCTCGGCATCTTCCGCGCGAACTCCGCCGGGGGCGGGCGCGTCGCGCCGATCGACAAGAAAAACGTCAATCGCGGCGAACTCGACGTGCTGCCCGGCCAGGAGGGCGAGGCCCGCGATGGCGATCTCGTCGCCGTCGAGATGCTGCGCACGGGACGGCTCGGCCTCCCGTCCGCCCGTGTGCGCGAGCGGCTCGGGGCGTTCGACAGCGAGAAGGCGGTGAGCCTGATCGCCATCCACACCCACAAGATTCCGAATATCTTTAGCCCCGAGACCATCGCCGAGGCGGAACGCGCGCGGCCGGCGACGATGGCGGGCCGTGAGGACTGGCGCAGGGTCCCGCTCATCACCATCGACCCGGCAGACGCCAAGGACCATGATGACGCCGTCCATGCCGAAGCGGACCCTGACCCCGGCAATCCCGACGGCTTCATTCTTCGCGTCGCCATCGCCGACGTCGCCGCCTATGTCCGGCCGGAATCGGCGCTTGATCGCGAAGCGCTCGATCGCGGCAATTCGGTCTATTTCCCCGACCGCGTCGTGCCGATGCTGCCGGAGCGCATCTCGAACGATCTCTGTTCGCTGCGCCCGCATGAGGATAGGCCGGCGCTCGCGGTGCGCATGGTCATCGCCGCGGACGGGCGCAAGCTCTCCCACGGGTTCCATCGCGTCATGATGCGCTCGGCCGCCAAGCTCGCCTATGCGCAGGCGCAGGCGGCCATCGACGGCGCGCCGGACGAGACGACGGCCCCCCTGCTCCAGCCGGTTCTTCGGCCCCTCTACGGCGCCTACGACGCACTGAAGCGGGCGCGCGACGCGCGCGGGCCGCTCGACCTCGATCTCCCCGAACGCAAGATCATCCTCGACGAGAAGGGCGGCGTCGACCGCGTCGTCATTCCCTCAAGGCTCGATGCGCACAGGCTGATCGAGGAGTTCATGATCCTCGCCAATGTCGCGGCGGCCGAGACGCTCGAAGCCAAGCATCAGGCCCTGATCTATCGCGCGCATGACGAGCCGACGCTCGAAAAGCTGAATAACCTCGCCGAATTCCTGTCCTCGATCGGCATCAAGCTGGCCAAGGGCCAGGTGCTGCGCCCCGAGCAGTTCAACGGCATCCTCGCCCAGGTGAAGGACACGGACAACGAGCATCTCGTCAATGAGATCGTTCTGCGCACGCAGGCGCAGGCCGAATATGTGGTCGAGAACTACGGCCATTTCGGTCTTAACCTGCGCCGCTACGCGCATTTCACCTCGCCGATCCGCCGCTACGCCGATCTCATCGTGCATCGCGCCCTGATCGCCGCGCTTGCGCTTGGCGAGGATGGCCTGCCGCCCGCGGCCCGCGCGGAGCTGCCGGAAATCGCGGTCCGCATCTCCGCCGCCGAACGGCGCGCCATGGCGGCCGAGCGCGAGACAATCGAAAGGCTCATTGCCGCGCATCTTTCCGACAAGATCGGCGCGAGCTTCGAGGGGCGCATTTCCGGGGCGACCCGCGCCGGACTATTCATCCGCTTGAGCGACACCGGCGCCGACGGATTTATCCCGGCCTCCATGCTCGGCGACGATTATTTCCGCCATGACGAGAGTTTGCACGCGCTGATCGGCTCGCGCACGGGCAAGATGCACCGGCTCGGCGACATGGTGACGGTGAAGCTGGTCGAGGCCGCGCCACTGGCGGGCGCCCTGCGCTTCGAACTTCTCGGCGAGGGGCGCCCCGCCAAGCCCAGCATGAAGGCGCGGACGGGAACTGCAAGGCAGAAGCCGGGCCCCAACTCCGGGTCGAAACCTGGACCGAAACCCGGGCGCCGCGGCGCCGCATGGTGAACTGAGACGCGGGAGCAAGGTGGGAGGAAGGCAATGCTCGATGATGGATTGGTCACCGTTCCGAGCTCTTATTCGGTCGACGATACGATCAGTCGGTTCGAGGCGGCGTTGCAAGCCAAGGGCGTGACGCTTTTCGCCAAGATCGATCACGGCGCAGGCGCCGTCGAAGCGGGGATGACCCTGCGGCCGACGTTCTTGCTGATTTTCGGCAACGCCCGCGCGGGAACGCCCCTGATGCAGGCGAACCAACGGATCGGCATCGACCTTCCCTTGAAGGCGCTGGTCTGGCAGGACGCCGACGAAAAAGTTTGGCTGACCTATAATGATCCAGCCTGGCTCGCCGCCCGGCACCGGCTCGGCGGCGCCGTAGCCGAGGCCGTGGCCGCGCTGGAAAAGGGCCTCGCGACGCTCGCGCAAGACGCCGCCAGCTAAGGCGCGGCGACGCTCCCGCGCGTCAAAACCGCGCATTCATCGGCAGAAGCTTACCCGGCGGCCTCAAAAGCCGTATCAATTGATCCCAGAAAGGGCGATTGCATGCTGCAACGATCGAGTGAGGACGCGCTCATGCCGGCCCCCGCGCTGAATTTGCCCGTTTTCGCGCCACACGCGGGCGCGCCTCCAAAGCGCGATATCTGGCTCTCCATCCGCCGGGGTTTCATGGGACGCTGCCCCGCCTGCGGCGAGGGCCGGATTTTCGGCCGCTATCTCAAGGTCAACGCGGCCTGCCCGCAATGTGGCGAGGAATTGCACCATCACCGCGCCGACGACGCGCCGCCCTATGCGACGATTTTCATCGTCGGCCATATCGTCGGCTCCTTGATGCTGCTGGTCGAGACGTTCTGGCCGGATGCGCCGATCTGGCTGCACGCGCTGGTTTGGCCGACCCTCGTCGCCATGCTTTCCCTGTGGTTCCTGCCGCGCGTCAAGGGCGCCCTCATTGCCCATCAATGGGCCCTGCGCATGCATGGTTTCGAGACCGCGCAATCACCCCCTCCGCACGAGCGCACGTCATAGAGCGCGAGTTGCTTGGTCGACAAGCGGCGGCCTCTTATATATCTGGTTTAGCGCATGGTCCGTGCGGGAAAATCCGCGACTTTTCATAGACCATGCCTTGAACTCATCTCATTTGGAAATATCGCCGTGCTCAACCGGCCTAACCGTTCCGGCGGCGGCAAAATCTTTCCTTTCGCCGCCATAGCCTGCGCCATCGCCACCGTGTCGATCGTTGGCGTCGGCCTGTCGCTGACCATCACGCTGATCGCTGTGCGCCTTGGCGAGCAGGGTTATTCCGCGCGCGCGATCGGCTTCAATACGGCGGCGGCGGGAATCTCGACCCTGCTCAGCGCTGGCTTCATTCCGCGGCTGGCGCGCCGGATGGGCGTGCGGCCATTGCTGGTCGCCGCGCTGCTCTTATGCGTCGCCTGCCTCGCCGGCATGGCCGCGACCGGCGACTACTGGGCCTGGCTCGCGTTGCGGGCGATATTCGGCATCGGCCTCACCGTCCTTTTCGTGTTGAGCGAATATTGGATCAACGCCGTCGCCCCACCGCATCGGCGCGGCTCCATACTCGGTTTTTACGCCGCGAGCGTCGCCTTGGGCTTCGCCGCTGGTCCGCTCATTCTCACCACTCTCGGGACCGCGGGCCCGAGCGGGTTCCTTGTCGCCATCGCGCTCTTCGCGGCGGCGGGCGTCCCGATCATCCTTGGCAGCGGCGCCGCGCCAGAACTCAAGGCGGCCTCCTCCGTCTCCGTCCTCGGCTTCATGCTGATCGCGCCGGTCGCCACCCTTGCCGGCCTGCTGCATGGCGCGATCGAGACCGCGAGCATGGGTCTGCTGCCCGTCTACGCCCTGCGCTCCGGGCTCACCGCCGAGATGGGCGCCGCCTTCGTCACCCTGTTCGCGCTCGGCAATGTCGCGTTCCAGTTTCCGGTGGGCTTTGTCGCGGATCATATGGAGCGCGGCAAATTGCTGATGCTGATCGCGCTCATCAGCATTCTTGGCGCGCTCGCGCTGGGATTGTCCGTTGCGGGCGGCGGGGTCGCCTTCGGCGCCCTGCTGCTTGTTTGGGGCGGCATTGTCGGCAGCCTCTACGCCGTCGCGCTCGGCTATCTCGGCTCACGCTACGCCGGCGCGGATCTTGCCGGCGCCAACGCCGCTTTTGTCATGCTCTATTCGATCGGGATGCTCTCCGGGCCGCCGATCATGGGCCTTGGCATGGACGCCTTCGGGCCGCGCGGCTTCTTCTTCACCATCGCCGTGCTGCTCGCTCTTTATGTTGGCGTGGTCGCGGCAAGGCTCGGGCGCCGCCCGGCGCGATGATCCCCTTGCGCGCCCTCATGCCTGACGGGAAGGGGTCTCGATGTCCGGCGCCGCCGCGGCGCGCCAGGGCCACCGGCCTTCGATCTCCAGCATCAAGGTCCAGCTGAGGAAGGTGCGCACGAGGACAAGGCCGGCGAGGACTCCAAGGCTCGAGAAGGTCGGCTCCAGCGCGACGGTCTTGACGATGTCGGCGGCGACGAGGATTTCGAGGCCGAGCAGCAATGTGCGGCCGATGCGGCTCCGATAAGTTTGGTAGCGGTCGCCCTGCGACCCGCCGAGGAGGCCGATCGTCGCCCACAAGATGCCGAGGACGATGACGATCACGCCGAAGACGTCGATCGCGGCGCCGACAAGGCGGATCCAATGGGCGGCGGCGGCTTCCAGCTCGGCAAAGTCGGCGGCGTGTTCCAAGGCGGCTCATCTTCGGGGCGGCGGGACGGCCGCGCGGCGTGCGATTCGCAAGGGACAGCTTAGCAGCTTCGAGCCTGTTCCGCCGCTTCTTGACAACGGGGCCGCGATCCGTATGGTCCCGGCTTCCAAACATCTTCGCCCCCCGGGCTCCTCGGCCCGGGCGTAGGGCGTTCGCCGCGTTAAAGGACTGCTAGAATGGCCAAGGCCGCTATGCTCAAGATCAAGCTTCTGTCCACGGCGGACACGGGCTATTTCTACGTCACCAAGAAGAACGCGCGGACCAAGACCGAGAAGCTGTCGTTCAAGAAATACGACCCGGTCGTGCGCAAGCACGTCGAGTTCAAGGAAACCAAGATCAAGTAGCCCAGCCGGCGCGCTTGGCGAGCTCCGCGAGATAGGCGCTCCGCGCCTCCGGCAGCCTCTGCCCGCGCGGGGCGAACACATCGCGATTGAGAAAGAATTCTGTCAGCCTGAACCCGTCCCTTATATCGCAAGGGGGCGGGTTTTTCTGTTCCAACTCCTCGTTCAAGGCGTCCCCGCGCAATTCCTCATGGCGCAGGAACGCCGGCAGCGGCAACAGCCGGCCCCTATAGGGCGCGCCGGCCGCTGAGGAGACAGCCCGGCCCGATTTCGGCGATACATAGGTAAGATCTCGCGTGCCGCCGGTCGCGGCGCAGCGCGAGAGATCGAGCCGGAACCCCGCCTCGCTCAGAATTTCGACCTCGAGCTTTACCATCAGCGCCGGCAGTCGCTCATCCTCGATGTGGTCAGCGATGAGATTCGCCGCCTCGTAAAGCTCGGGATGCGGGTCGCGCTCGGCGATCACCCGCAGCAGCGCGCCGATGAGGCCGATGGCGTGCAGCGCCTCTGCGCTCGCCATCAGGCGCGCGGTGCGGAGCCGCGTCGGCTCAATGGCGAATGCGCCAAGATGCTCGTCGAGCCGGGCGCGCCAGACGAGTTCCGCGCTATTGCCCGCCTGCAGGAAAGGCTGCATGCGGCGCGAGCGGCCGCCTTTGACGAGGCCGAGATGACGGCCGTGCGCGCGCGTCATCGCCTCGACGATGACGCTTGTCTCGCCATATTTCCTGACCCCGATAATGAGGCCTTCGTCGCGCCATTCCATACTTGATTCCCGCGGCGATTTTCGCCCATTTTCGCGGCGATAGGAACCCGTGCGCATCGCGAGGAGAAAGCGATCGGACCGCTCTCGCCGCGCGCAAGTGAGATCCAGGCCTCAGGGCGTCCGGTTCGAGGCCCGAATCGGTCAAAAATCTGTTTCACGTGAAACAGGCATCACGGAATGAGCACCATCGAACCGGTCGTCTCGCGGTCTTCGAGCGCGCGGTGGACACTGACGACGTCCTCCAGCGGATAAGTTCCATGCAGCGGAATCGTGACCTCGCCGCTTGAGACGACGCGCAGCAGGTCGCGCGCCATTTTGGCGAAATCCTTGTGCTTGGCGGCATAGGTGTTCAGCGACGGACGCGTCGCGAACAGCGAACCCTTGGCTGACAGGAGCCCGATGTCGAACGCCTCGATCGGGCCGGAAGCCGAACCGAAACTGACGAAGAGGCCAAGCGGCTTCAGGCAATCGAGCGAAGCCGGAAAGGTCGCCTTGCCGACGCCGTCATAGACGACGTCGCAGAGCGCGCCCCTGGTGATCTCCCTGACGCGGGCGGCGAAATCCTCCTCGCGATAGAGGATCACATGCTTGGCGCCGGCCTTTTTGGCGAGCTTCGCCTTCTCCGGCGAGCCCACGGTCCCGATCACATTGGCGCCGAGCGCCTTCGCCCATTGGCAGAGGATCAGCCCGACGCCGCCTGCAGCCGCGTGGACGAGGATCACATCGCCCGCCTTCACCTTGTGGGTCTGGCGCAGCAGATATTGCGCGGTGAGGCCCTTCAGCAGCATCGCCGCCGCGACGTCGTAGGGAAAGCGCTTGGGCAGCTTGATCAGCCGGTCCTCGGCAACGACCCTCTCCTGCGCGTAGGCGCCAAGGCTCGCGAGGTAGGCCACCCGGTCGCCAACCTCGAAGTCCTTGACCCCCTTGCCGACCTCGATCACCTCGCCCGCGCCTTCATTGCCGGGGGTGAACGGCGGCGGCGCCGGGTAGAGGCCCTTGCGAAAATAGACGTCGATGAAATTGACCCCGATCGCGTGATTGCGGACGAGGACCTCGCCGCGCCCCGGCGGCGGCAGTTCGAGGTCCTCGATCTGCATCGCCTCCGGGCCGCCTGTCTCGTGAACGCGAACAGCCTTGACCATCTCTTCTCACCCCTCACCGATTCCGCCTCGCCATCATGGCCGCCGCGCGGATTGACGGCAAGGGAAGCCGGTCTGCGCGCCCGCGCGGACCTCTTGATAAGTATATTTTTCTAGTATAATAGTGGATTGTGGTTGGGCGGCCTTTGCCCCCTAATCATTTGACTGGCAATCCTTCCTTCTCTCAGGCGGCTCCGAGGAGCCGCCTCTTTTTTGCATCACGCCACAGCCTCTTCGACGACCATGGCGCCGATGTCGGCTTCGCAGACGAGCGCGCCATCGACAAGGGCCCTGCCGGAGAACCACCACATATTGCGGCGGCGATTGGTTCGCGTCATATGGAATTCGACCCGGTCGCCAGGCAGCACGGGCTTGCGAAACTTCGCCTTGTCGATGCTCATGAAATAGACGAGCGGAATCGCCCGTTCGGCGGAATGTGCCCGGATGCAGAGGGCGCCCGCCGTCTGCGCCATTCCCTCGATCAGAAGCACGCCAGGCATGACGGGGCGGCCCGGAAAATGGCCCTGAAACTGCGGCTCGTTGATGCTGACGTTCTTGATCCCGATGCCGAACGAGTCGCCTCTCGCCTCGACGATCCGGTCGACCATCAGGAATGGATAGCGATGCGGCAAATATTTCAGCAATTGCAGAATATCGAATGATTCGATTGTCGCCACCGCCTCGTTCATCTTCGAGCCTTCATGATTGTCTTTCTCCTTTAACGAAGCGGATCAAGATCAGGGGCGAGAAAAAGTCAATCGCCGGCGCCCGCCCGCGCCTCGACGCAGACGAAATCCCCAAGACGGATCGACGGGTCGATCCAAGCCTGCGACAGGATCTTGCACTTGCGCCCGACCGTCGCATCGCAGCCTATCTGAACGAGATTTCCGATCCTGGTCCCCTCCCCAATGACGGTGTCGCGACTAAAGCCCCGATCGAGAGTCGAATTGGCCCCGATCTCGACATCGTCCTGGATGATGACGCGTCCGATGTGCGGCGCTGACGCCGCCTCGTCCCGCGGGTCGGCCCCGCCGCAAAGGCCCGCGTGGCCGATGCGCACGCCCGGATGCAGAAGAACGCGGTTGCCGATCAGCGCATTGACGATCGTCGTCTGCCCACCGACCGCGCACTCTCGCCCGATCCTGACGCCGGGGCCGATCACGCTATTGGCGCCAATGATGGAGCCCGAACCGATTTCGGCGCGAGGCCCAATCACAACTCCCGGATCGATGACGACGCCAGGCTCAAGACGAGCCTCGGGATGGATCGTCGCGCCGGGGTTGACGCCCGTCGCCGCGAAAAGCGACCCCGGCCGCAGCGCGGAAGGATACATCCGCGCGATGGCGAGGGCGAACGCGCGCCAGGGGCTTTCCGTCACCAGCGCGGTAGTCCGCGTTGGAAGCCGGGACGCGAAGCGCTCGGCCACGAAACAGGCGGTGGCGTTGGTCGACTCAAGGAGATCAAGCCGCTCCGGATGCGCGAAATAGGCGAGATCGCCGGGCTCGGCTTCATCGAAGGGAGCGCCGCCATAGATGCAGGGCGAGAGATCGACGCCGT
>Ga0181523_10000169_pt1 | contig 71065 bp, 60 predicted proteins | sample PEATcosm2014_Bin_43_FD_119752 | JGI IMG/M metagenome (GOLD analysis project Ga0181523, IMG submission 119752) | Peatland microbial communities from MTU Mesocosm Facility, Houghton, MI, USA - PEATcosm2014_Bin05_30_metaG | ecosystem: Environmental > Terrestrial > Soil > Wetlands > Peat | place... | reverse complement strand
CTGCCGAAATGCCCGGTGGAAATTGTGTGAACCCCTACGCTCGCGCGACCAACGGAAATTTTTCCGGGTGCTCGATGCGCTCCAAATCCAAATCCACGTCCAGTTCCGGCCAATGAAGATGATCGCCGTGGGAAAATTCCACGTTGAACAACCGCCCCACCGGCGCGTTGCGAAACCATGGAAAATCATCGAAGCCGAGAAAATACTCCTTGCCCGCGACGAACAGCCAGAAGCCGTGCGGCGAGACGTTCAGCACTTCAGCTTTTGAAGTGTTGCTGCCAGCTTTTGCGGATTTCATTTTGTCGTTCCTCAACGATTTGTTTCAGTTCGTTCAACTCGGTCGCGCCGAGTCCTTTGTTGACGGCCAGTTCGATTTTTGGTTCGAGCCAGAATTTCGCCTCGCCGTCCGGCGAAATCACATGGACGTGCATCCGCGATTCTTCCCGCGAAAAGAAATAAAACCGGTAATTTCGATACCGAAAAATCGTCGGACTCACCTTGCCACAATACTAAACATTGACCGGCGATTCAACCGGTATTTCCTGACGCGCCACCCAGGTGTCCCGTGGAAATTGTCACGCATTTGACACCAAAACGTCACGTGCCAATTCGTGAAAGCAGATTAAATTGACTGTGTCGTTTGAAGTGGGCGTTGGATACAAGTCGTATTTGTATGTTGCTCAACGCCCGCTTTGCTTTCCAAATCCCTTCGCAATCCCTTTGAAACATTGGACACGGTGATCTGGTGGGCCGGCGCTGCCGCGCGGCCTCGGACGATTGGCGGGTCGTCCCTACCAACTCGCACGCCGGTATCCGAGTTAGAACTTTTCCCGAAGCCAAAACGCGCTATACTGGTCCGCATGTATCGGACGCAGGATTTACACGTCAAAGAAATCGTCCGGCTGCTGACGCCGCGCGAGTTGAAGGCGCAGTCGCCGACGACCGAAGCGGCCAACGCCACCGTCGCGCGCAGCCGCGAACGGGTCGTCCGCATTTTGCGGCAGGAAGACCCGCGCCTGCTCGTCGTCATCGGCCCCTGCTCGATTCACGATGAAACGGGCGCGCTGGATTATGCAACGCGGCTCAATGCGCTGCGCGAACAATTCGCCGACCGTCTGGAAATCGTCATGCGCGTCTATTTCGAAAAGCCGCGCACGACCATCGGCTGGAAGGGCTTGATCAACGATCCGCATCTCGACGGTTCGCAGGACATCGAAACCGGTTTGAAAATTGCGCGGCGGTTGTTGCTGGAAATCACCGACATGGGTTTGCCGGCGGCGACGGAATTTCTGGACCCCATCGTGCCGCAATACATCGCGGATTTGATCACGTGGGCGGCGATTGGCGCGCGCACGACGGAATCGCAAACGCACCGCGAGATGGCCAGCGGCCTTTCGATGCCAGTCGGCTTGAAAAACAACACGGACGGCAGCCTGCAATCGGCAATTGACGCGATGGGCGCGGCGCGGCATCCGCATAGTTTTCTGGGCATTGACCAGGACGGCGTCACGAGCATCGTGCGCACGACGGGCAATTCCAGCACGCACATTGTGTTGCGCGGCGGACGGACGCAGACGAATTACGACGCCAAAAGCATCCGCGCGGCGGAGGAGAAATTGAAATCGGAAAATTTACCGCCGGTGCTGATGGTGGATTGCAGCCACGCAAATTCGGGCAAACAACCCGCCCGGCAGGAAGATGTCTGGCGCAGTGTGATTCAGCAGCGCATCGCCGGCACGCGCTCGCTCATCGGCCTGATGGTCGAAAGCAACCTCAACGAGGGCAACCAGCCGATACCGAAAATCCTTGCCGACCTGCGCTACGGCGTGTCGCTGACCGATGCGTGCATCGGCTGGGAAACGACCGAACGGATGCTGCGCTGGGGCCATGAAGCGATGGGAAAAATCTCAGCGCCGGTGACCTCGGCGGTATGATTCGCCATCGGCAAGGCCGCGTTCAGCCCCGTCCTTCGTCTGTTGGGGGTGCGGCGCCGCCGACGCAAGGACTATTTGCTCCCTGGTTTCTCCGCCGGCGATTTTGCCAGGTCCGGCGGCAAATTGTCCGACGCAAACGTTTCGACGCGGAGCGAAATCAAGCTGGCGAAAGGCACGCCAAAATCTACGCCGCCATTCGAGCGGTCCACAATGGCTGCCACTCCAACGACGATTCCGTCGTGCGCGCGGACAATGTCTATCGTCTCCTGCACACGACCGCCCTTGGTCACGACGTCTTCAACAACGAGAATTTTCTCGCCGGGCGCAATCTTGAACCCGCGCCGCAACGCGAGTTTGCCTTCCTCTTTTTCTGTAAAAATGAACCGCACGCCGAGTTGCCGCCCGACTTCCTGTCCGATGACCAGCCCGCCGAGCGCCGGGGCAACCACGGTGGCCGCCCCCAGCCGGCGGACTTTGTCCGCCAGCGCCTGCCCGAGCTTTTCGACGACGGGCATCTGCTGGAGGGCGAGCGCGCATTGAAAGTATTGGCGGCTGTGGAGGCCGCTGCGCAGGATGAAATGGCCTTCGAGCAGCGCGCCGGTGTCGCGGAAAATCCGGAGAACTTCGTCTTGTGTCATGGGCGAATGGTATGTAGCCGCGCCTTTCAGGTTCGCGCAAGCTAAAGCTTGCGGCTGCATTCCGGTTTTTGAATTCTGCCTGTGTGCTGAAGTGGATCAAATTCATCATAGCCATCCTGCTGCTGCCGGTCTGTGCCGGTGCGGCAATGGCTTTGTGGAAGGTGCTTTGCGCCAGCGGAGCTGCGGACGAGGTTTGGGTGCCGCTGCTGGCGGGCGCGGCCTGCTGGCTGGTGATTTTCCTGCTGCTGCCCAAGCCGATGTGGATTTATGTCTTTGGCCATGAACTGACGCACGCCTTGTGGGCCTGGCTTTTTGGTGGTCATTTGAAGAAGCTCAAGGTTTCCTCCGCCGGGGGTCATGTCGTGGTCTCGAAAACCAATTTCCTGATCGCGCTGGCGCCCTATTTTTTCCCGCTTTACGTGGCGTTGGTCGTTGCCGCGTTCTCGCTCGGCCGTTTGATTTGGGACTGGCGACGTTATCTGGTCTGGTTTCATTTGCTGGTCGGCGCGGCGTACGCGTTTCACGTGACACTGACGTGGCACGTTTTGAAGACGCGGCAGTCGGACATCACGTCGCAGGGCTGGTTGTTTTCGGCGGTGATCATTTTTCTCGGCAACGTGTGTGTGCTGTTGTTCGGTGTCCCGTTGTTGACGACGAACGTTGGTTTGTTGAACGCGCCGGGATGGTGGCTGGCGAGCACCGGACAGGTTTTGCTCTGGCTGCAGAAGTGGTTTTGACCGTCGCGCGCCGGGTTTGCCAACATTTCTGTCTTGAATTGTCGCGCCGTTTGGTTCAAATCCTCGGCAGACACACGGTATGGACTTAGCCGATATTCTGAATCAGGAGCAAATCGTCACCGATTTGCACGCGACGAACCGATGGGAGGCCATTGACGAGTTGATCGGCAATCTCGTCACCACGGGCAAAATTCCGGCAGAACATCGCGACCCCATCACCGCCGCCGTCAAGAAACGCGAGACATCGATGAGCACGGGCATTGGGTTCGGCATCGGCATCCCACATGCCTCGACCGATTTGATTTACGAAGTCGTCGGGGCACTCGGCCGCTCCAAGGCGGGCGTGAATTTCGACGCCCTCGACAACCAGCCAGTAAAGCTGGTCATGCTGTTCCTCGTGCCGCAAGGCCAGTTTCAAAAGCATCTGCACACGCTGGCAAACATCGCCAAGTTGTTGCACAAGGCCGATTTTCGCCTGGCGCTGGAACAAGCGCCCGATGCTGCCGCCATGCTTACCATCATCCGCGATTACGGGAAGAAGTAAGCGGTGGGGCGAGCGTCCTCGCGAGCCGTCCTCGTGGAAACCGGAAAAATCCGTGTCCATCCGTCTCCATCCGTGGTTAAATAATTTCCGTGCTGCCACACAAACAAATTGAACTTCGCCTGCAACAAGCCGTTCGTGCCGTCCTGCCCGATGCGGACCCCGGCAGCATTCTCGTCCGACCGTGTCCCGACCCGAGCTTCGGCGATTACCAGTCGAACGCACTGATGTCGCTCGCCAGGGCGCGCAAGTTGAATCCGCGCCAACTGGCCACGGAGGTTCTGGCAAAACTCGAAGTTTCCGAAATTTGCGAGAAGGTTGAACTCGCCGGCGCGGGCTTTCTGAATTTCCGGCTGAAAATTTCCGCGCTCACTCAAGCGCTCGAATCCGCGGCTCGCGGCGAGCATTTGTTTTTCGACAAAGCCGCACACCCGCGCACGGTCGTGATTGATTTCAGCTCGCCGAACGTGGCCAAGCCGATGCACGTCGGCCACATTCGCTCCACGATCCTCGGAGACAGCCTGGCGCGCACTCTGCGCCTCCTCGGCCACAATGTCGTCACCGACAACCACATCGGCGACTGGGGCACGCAATTTGGAATGTTAATTTTAGGCTGGCGTTTTGAATTGATGGCTGGCAATGACCCGTCAAAATTAAAAGACCCCGTTTCCGAACTGGAGCGCATTTACAAAATCATTGTTGCTGCTGGCAAGGGTGATTCTCAGGCTTTGAACTACCTGGAAGCCTGCTGGAAAGAGGGCCGCGATGAAGACGTTAGAATAACGCTTAAGGAGGGAGATGAAAATCTTGTTCTAGAAAGAGCGCGCCGCCACCTTGTAAAACTTCAAAATGGCGACCCCGGAAATCTTCATATCTGGCGCGAGATGATTGCTCTGTCGCAAAAGCAATTCGATGAATTGTATTCGCGGCTCGGTATCAAATTCGATGTCACGCTCGGTGAAAGCTTTTACAATCCGCGCCTCAAGCCGCTCGTGGATGAACTGCTCGCCAAAGGCATCGCGCGCGAAAGCGAAGGCGCGATCGCGATTTTCTTCGATGACAATCCTCAATTGAAAGACCATCCCGCGCTCATCCGCAAGAGCGACGGAGGATTCAACTATACGACGACTGACCTCGCCACGCTGGCCTACCGGCTGGAAACCTGGCAGCCTGACGAAATCATTTACGTCACCGATGGACGCCAGCAACTGCACTTTCAGCAGGTCTTCGCCGCGTTCCGCCGGTGGCAATCCGTTCTTTCGCAGGGGCGAGTTGCACGAGCCCCTGACTCTTCCGGCGATAAAAGTATGGGACTCGCGGAGCTCGTCCCTCCGAAAAGTGTGAAACTCGCGCATGTCTGGTTCGGCTCAATTCTCGGTGAAGACGGCAAGCCGTTCAAGACCCGCTCCGGCGAAACGGTGAGGCTGGCTGATTTGCTGGACGAAGCCGAAGACCGGGCCTTCAAAATCGTTTCCGACAAAAATCCCGATTTGCCGGAGGCGCAGCGACGCGAAATCGCGCGCGCCGTCGGCCTTGGTGCGGTGAAATACGCCGACCTGCTGCCGAACCGGCAAAGCGATTACCTTTTCAGTTGGGACAGGATGCTCGCGCTCAACGGCAACACGGCGCCGTATTTGCAATACGCTTACACGCGGATTCAGAGCATCTTTCGGAAGGCAATGGAAACATCGAACATCGAACATCGAACATCGAACATCGAATTAACCGAGGCTGAGGAAATCGCACTGGCCAAGCACCTGTTGAATTTCGGCCTGACGCTCGAAGCCGTCGCGGAAGAATATCGCCCGAACTTTCTGTGCAATTTTCTGTTCGATCTGGCGGGCAAATTCACCGCGTTGTACGAAAATTGTCCTGTGCTCAAGGCCGACGACGCGACGCGCGCCAGCCGGCTGGCGCTCTGCGATTTGACCGCGCGGGTTTTGAAACAGGGCTTGGGGGTCCTCGGAATTGAGACGGTTGAGCAAATGTGATCGCCCGTTTTGCATCGATCAACTCAACCGCATCGGCATCACGACGTAGAGGAACGGGCCGTTGATTTTCAACACCCCGGGGCTGAGTTCGTCGGTCAACTCAAAGAAAACCTCGTCTTCCGTCAGCGCGTTGAGCGGGTCAATGAGGTATTTGGGGTTGAACGCGATGGCGACGTCCTTGCCCTTGTAATTGACCGCCAGGCTTTCGCGCGCCTCGCCGACTTCCGGCGAATTGGCGGTGATGGCCAGATTATTCTTGCCGAAGGCGAGTTTGACGGAATTCGCCTTTTCGCTGGTCATGATTTCGGCGCGTCGCAGGGCGTGCAGGAATTCCTCGCGCGCGAGCGGCACGCGTTCCTTGACCTCCGAGGGAATGACCTGGCGATAGTTGGGGTAGTTGCCTTCAATCAGTTTTGTCACGACCAACACGGAAAAGCCCTTTTCGTCCTTCATCGCGAAAGACGCCTGATTCTCACCAAATTTGACCGCGATCTCCCCCTTGTCCTGCAGCAGCCGGTTCAACTCATTGACCGCCTTGGCCGGAATGATGAACTCTCCTTCGCTTTTTTCCGCGATGTCCACTTCTTCATCCACCAGGGCCAGCCGCCGGCCATCCGTTGCCACCACCGTCATCTTATGGTCCTTCAAACTGATGTAAATGCCGTTTAACACATACCGCGATTCATCCGTGGAGATGGCGAACGAAGTTTTGCGCAGCATGGCTTTGACGGTTTCCTGCGGCAGCGTGACCTTCTTGTCGTCCTTGAACTTTGGCAAAGGCGGAAATTCGTCCGCCGCGAGTCCGTGGATTCTATAGAACGACGAGCCACAACGGATGCTGCAGATGTTTTTTTCGTCAACTTCAATGTCAATTTCGCTGCCGTTCAACTCGCGGACAATGCCGAAAAGCTTTTTAACCGGCACCGTTGCCGCGCCGCCCTTTTTCACTTTCGCCTCGACCGAGCAAGCCACGGTTACATCCAAATCCGTCGCGGTGAACTCCAGCTTTTCTCCTTCGACACTCATCAGAACGTTCGACAGGATCGGCAGGGTCGTGCGCGCGCTGACGACATTCTGCACCGCCTGCAGGCCATTGAGAATTTGCTCCTTTGCGATGGAAAGGTTCATGCGCTATTTAATAGTATCTTCTTTTGTTAAAAGATTCTTAATATTATGCACTGTGAATAAGACAAACAACCTTTTCTGTCAAGGTAAACGCAGAGAAAATTGGGAAAAGAAAAAACGCGGAAGTTTTCAAGGCCGGTGTGACACCTCTCCAACTCGATCTTCTTCACAGTTTCCACAATTCACTCACAAGCAAAGGACGCCATTCAGCAAGGTTGTACACGGCGGATGACCGCCAGGAAAGAAGCCGCGGCGGCTTCCACCTCTTCCCGGGTTGATTCCCGCCCGAGCGAGAAGCGAACCAGTGAATTTGCCCGCTCCTGAAGCCCGATGGCATTGATGACGTGAGAAGGTTCGAGTGAGCCGGCGGAACAGGCAGAGCCGCTGGAGGCACAGATTCCATCCAGATCCAGGCCGGCAAGCAGAGCAATGCTGTCCGCGCCCCGCACAACAAAGGCGGCCGTGTTGGCCAGACGAAAATTGCGCGAGCCGGCAAGGGCCGCCCCTTCGGCCTGCTCAACCAGCTCAATCAGCCGCAGGGACAACGGATTCAAGCGGGGCCGGTCGAAGACCGGCGGACGGACGAAGCGTTCCAGCGCTTCAACCATGCCAATGATGCCAGCCAGATTTTCCGTCCCTGCCCGCCGCTCGTTTTCATGTCCGCCTCCCAACAGGATCGGGTCTGGATGCAATGGCGACTTGATGTAGAGCAGACCGGCGCCTTTCGGACCGTGAAATTTGTGGGCGCAGATCGAAACCAAATCCGCGTTGAACCAGCCGATGTTCTCGACGGGTTCCTTGCCGAACCATTGCACTGCGTCGGTATGGAAAACAATTCCGCGCTCGCGACAAATCGCGCCCAGTTCGGCCACCGGTTGGAGGGTGCCGATTTCATTGTTGGCCGCCATGATTGAAACCAGCACCGTGTCCGGGCGGAGCGCCTGCTTCAAATCCTCGGCCGACACGCGTCCTTCGCGGTCCACCGGCAGCCTTGAGACCTCAAAGCCTTCCTTCTTTTCGAGGTAATCAAAGCAATGGAGAACCGCGTGGTGTTCGATGGCGGACGTGATGAGATGTTTTCCCTTCGGCTTGAGCAGCCGGGCCGCGCCGAAAATTGCCAGGTTGTTGCTCTCTGTCCCGCCGCTGGTGAAAATCAGTTCGCTCGGCTTGCAAACCAGGAACTTCGCCGCGCGATCCCGCGCGTCGTCCAGGGCCGCGCGAGCGCGTCGGCCAACGGAATGCACGGACGAGGGATTGCCCCACACTTCGCTCAAGAAAGGCAGCATGGCCTTGCGCACCTGCGGGTCGAGCGGCGTCGTGGCGTTGTAATCGAAATAAATCGTCCGCGTCATCGGTTTGCAATTTTCGATTTAAGATTTACGATTGACGCAAATCTTGGAGTGCGGTGACACGTCATCGCTTTCCTCGGCGCGGCATGTCGCGCCGTTCAAAAGCGCCGACGCGTCGGCGCACTCCAAGCCAATCGTAAATCTAAAATCGTAAATCGTAAATGACAACGCGGGTCAAAATTTGCGGCGTCACGAACCTCGCCGACGCGCAGGCCGCCGTTGAGGCTGGCGCGGACGCGGTGGGCTTCGTCTTTTACGAAAAAAGCCCGCGGCACTTGACGATTCCTGCGGCGGCCGGGATCTCAAAACGCCTGCCCGCATTCGTCCTGCGGGTGGGCGTTTTTGTCAACGCCCCGGGAGAAGAGGTGGTCCGCGCCATCGGCGAGTGTGGCATCAACCTGCTGCAATTTCACGGCGACGAATCGCCGGAGTATTGCTTGCAATTCGGACTGATGAGCATGAAGGCCTTCCGAGTGCGCGACGCCGGAACGCTGAAGGAAATGGCAAAATACCAGACGAACGCCTGGCTGCTGGACGCGTATTCGCCTGAGGCGGTGGGCGGAACGGGCGAAAAATTCAACTGGGACCTGGCCGTCGAAGCGCAAAAATTTGGCAAACCGATCTTCCTCGCCGGCGGATTGACGCCGCAGAACGTGGCCGAAGCCGTTCGCAAAGTGCGGCCCTTTGGCGTGGACGTTTCGAGCGGCGTGGAGATTTCACCGGGGAAAAAGGACCACGCGAAAATGCGCGCGTTCATCAACGCCGTCAAAACCGCCGCTGCCTGAAATGGCAAAGGTTGATTTATCCGGCGGATTAGCCATGACAATTCAAGTTCGGAAAAGTGCAACTTTTGAGTTTCTCCGGGAACGCACTGTGTTACGTTGCGCCCCACGTTTTTAGAGAAATGAAAATTTCCGTTCCTAAGGAAACACAACCGGGCGAAACGAGAACGCCATTGACGCCGGACGGCGCGGCCAGGCTGGTCAAGCTCGGCGCGCAGGTGGAGGTCGAGGCGGGCCTCGGGCTGAGGGCGGGATTTGCCGACGCCGCCTATACCGCCGCCGGCGCGACGATCACCGCCGACCGCAAGGCGCTGTTGGGGTCCGGCGACCTCGTGCTGCGCGTGCGCAAGCCGCCGGTCGGGGAAATCGCGCTGCTCAAATCCGGGTGCATCCACGTGAGCCTCCTCGACCCGTTCAACGAAAAGGATTTGGTCCAAAGGCTGGCTGAACGCGGCACCAGCGCCATCAGCATGGAATTCATTCCACGCACCACCCGCGCGCAAAAGATGGATGCGTTGTCGTCGCAGGCCAACCTCGGCGGCTACGAAGCAGTCATCCTCGCCGCGCGCTATTCCAACAAGATTTTTCCAATGATGACCACGGCGGCGGGCACGATCCTGCCGGCGAAAGTTTTCATCATCGGCGTCGGCGTCGCCGGCTTGCAGGCGATTGCCACCGCCAAACGGCTCGGCGCCAAGGTCACCGCCTACGACACGCGGCCCGTCGTGGAGGAACAGGTCAAATCGCTCGGCGCACAATTTCTCAAGATTGACATCGGCGAAACCGGCCAGACCAAGGACGGCTATGCCAAGGCGCTGACCGAGGAACAAATCCAGAAGCAGCGGGACGCGATGAAAAAAACCTGCGGCGATTCCGACGTCGTCATTACCACCGCGCAGGTGTTTGGGCGCCGGGCGCCGGTCCTGGTCACCGCCGAAATGCTCAACGCGATGAAGCCGGGCAGCGTGGTCGTGGACATGGCGATTGAGACCGGTGGCAATGTCGAGGGCGCGGTGCTGGACCAGGTGACCGACCGCAACGGGGTGAAAATCGTCGGCATCGCCAACCTGCCGGGGCGCGTGCCGCTCCACGCTAGCCAGGTTTATTCCGCGAATCTGACGAGCCTCATCGAGGAATTTTGGGACAAACAGAACAAAAGCTTCGTCCTCAAGCTCGACGACGAAATCATCAAGGGGTGCCTCGTCACGCACGGCGGCAAAATCGTCAACGAAAAGCTTGTGGCCAAACCAAGTTGAATTTATGAGCACTGAAATCCTGGTATTCTTCATCTTTGTTCTCTCGATTTTTCTCGGGTTTGAACTGATTTCCCGGGTGCCCTCGATGTTGCACACGCCGTTGATGTCCGGAACTAACGCCATTCACGGCATCATACTGCTGGGTGGCATGCTGGTGCTGGCGGACGCACACAACACCCTGACCACCGCGCTCGGCTTCGTTGCTGTGGTTTTTGGTTCGGCCAACGTCTTCGGCGGCTTCATGGTCACCGACCGGATGCTGCAAATGTTCAAGAAGAAGAAAAAATGAGCTCGTCCATCGCCCTTACCTATATCGCGGCCGCGGTTTTGTTCATTCTCGGCATTAAGTTCTTGAGTTCGCCGAAAACCGCGCGTTACGGCAATTTGCTGGCCGCGTTCGGCATGTTGATTGCCTTGGTCGCCACCATACCTTTGCTTGGAACCGGGGAGACCTCGCTGTTGAAACACGGCTGGAACCTGAGTTATACCCTCATGGTCGTCGGCATCGTGATTGGTTTGATCATCGGCGCTATCGGCGCGTATTCGGTGAAGATGACCGCGATGCCGCAGATGGTCGCGGCATTCAACGGCTTGGGCGGCGGGTCGGCGGCGCTGGTCGCGAGCCTGGAATTTCTGCGGCGCGCCAATAGCCCCGAAGGTATCACCACGTTCTTCGCCACCACGATGCTGTTTGCCACGTTGATCGGCTCGCTGTCGTTTTCCGGCAGCATCATCGCGTTCCTGAAACTGGAGGGAAAATTTGAAAAGCCGCACACGTTTCCCGGCCAGAACGTTTTGAACGGCCTCATCCTGGCCGTGATTCTTGGCCTGTGCGTTTATCTCACCGGCTGGGTGACGACCAATACCACAGCGTTCATTGTGATGTTCCTGCTCGCGTTGGTTTTCGGCGTGGCGATGGTCATGCCCATCGGCGGCGCGGATATGCCAGTGGTCATCTCGCTGTTGAACTCGTTCACCGGCCTCGCGGTCGCGGCGGACGGCTTCACGATCAGCAACATTTCCATGATCGTTGCCGGAACGCTCGTCGGTTCCTCCGGCACATTGCTCACGCTGCTCATGTGCCAGGCGATGAACCGGCCGGTCACCAACGTCTTGTTCGGCGCGTTTGGGTCAACCACTTCGGGCAGCGGGGCGGCGGGCGGTGATGCGGCGGGAAAAACCGTCAAACCGATTCAAGCTGACGAAGCCGCTTTGCTGCTCAGTTATGCGCAACAGGTGGTCATCGTGCCCGGCTACGGCATGGCGGTGGCGCAGGCACAGCATCAAGTGCGCGAACTTTCCGACGAACTCGGCAAACGCGGCGTGGAAGTGCGTTTTGCGATTCATCCGGTCGCCGGCCGTATGCCTGGCCACATGAACGTTTTGCTCGCCGAGGCTAACGTGCCTTACGACCAGCTTTGCGAAATGGAAGCCATCAACCCCACGATGGACCGCGTGGACGTGTGCCTCGTCATCGGCGCCAACGACGTGGTCAATCCCGCCGCGCGCGAGGACAAATCCAGCCCGATCTACGGCATGCCTATCATTGAGGCCGACCACGCCAAGACCGTCATCGTGATGAAACGCTCGATGGCTGCGGGCTTTGCCGGCATCGAAAACCTGCTGTTTTACAAGGACAACACGCGGATGCTCTTCGGCGACGCCAAGGCTTCGCTCACTGCGCTGGTCGCCGCCGTGAAGGCGAGTTGAGTTGAAATGGGACAGGCTTCCAGCCTGTCTTTATCTTGTTTCAAATGGAGACAGGCGCGACGCCTGTCCTGCGCAAAAAATTCTCTTTGCGCCGTTCGCGCCTTTGCGTGAAAATGAAACCATGAGCGCACTTGCCAAACCCAAATTACCCGACGCACGCGGGCATTTCGGTCCGTATGGCGGACGTTTCGTGCCGGAGACGTTGATGCATCCGTTGCAGGAATTGGAGGACGAATACCGGCGGGCGCAGAAGGACCCGGCGTTCAAGCGCGAGTTCGAGTATTACCTCCGGGAATTCTGCGGCCGGCCAACGCCGCTTTACTTTGCCGAACGGCTTACCCGGGAGCTCGGCGGCGGAAAGATTTATCTCAAGCGCGAAGACCTGCTCCACACCGGCGCGCACAAAATCAACAATTGCATCGGCCAGATCCTGCTGGCCCGGCGCATGGGCAAGACGCGCATCATCGCCGAGACCGGTGCCGGCCAGCACGGCGTCGCCACGGCTACCGTCGCTGCCATGTTCGGGCTGAAATGCGTGGTTTACATGGGCGCAGTGGATTGCGAGCGGCAGGCGCTCAACGTTTATCGCATGAAAATGCTTGGGGCGGAGGTCGTGTCCGTGAAGGCCGGGCAGCAGACGCTCAAGGAAGCCATCAACGAAGCCATGCGCGATTGGGTCACCAACGTGCGCACGACGCATTACATCCTCGGCACGGTCTATGGCGCGCATCCATACCCGGTGATGGTGCGGAATTTCCAACGCGTCATTGGTGACGAAGCGCGCCGGCAAATCCTCGAAAAGGAGGAACGCCTGCCGGATTTGCTCGTAGCCTGCGTCGGCGGGGGTTCAAATTCGATGGGACTTTTTTTTCCATTCCTCAAGGACAAATCCGTGAAAATGGTGGGCGTGGAGGCGGGCGGTGAAGGCATTGAAGCCGGCAAACACGCGGCGCGGTTTCAGGGCGGCTCGCTCGGCGTGCTGCAAGGCACGCGTTCGTATCTGTTGCAGGACGAATTTGGGCAGATCCAGCTCACCCACAGCGTCAGCGCCGGACTGGATTACGCCGCCGTCGGGCCGGAACACGCTTGGTTGCGCGACCAGAAACGTGTGGAATACACCTATGCCAAGGACGACGCAGCGCTGGAGGCGTTTATGAAACTGGCGCGGCTGGAAGGCATCATCCCTGCGCTGGAAAGCGCCCACGCCATCGCCGAAGTCATGAAACGCGCGCCGAAGATGCGCAAGACCGGGCTTATCATCGTGAACCTCTCCGGCCGCGGCGACAAGGACGTGTCACAAGTGGCCGACAAGGTGAAGTTGGAATGGCCGACATAATGGAGAGGCGCAAAGACCGGCAAGCGGTGGCAAATTTTTGCACGGTTCCACGTTCGCGAAGAAACGAATTGCGCTTGGCCGTTTGGTGAAGCGATTTGGACTGAGGAGAATTTCAACTGCACGCTTCTCTTGACTCGGCGCACCACCGGTGAGATTTTTTACCCATGAAACAGCGATACTTCTCAGGCATCGTCGCCTTGGCTTTGTGCCTCGGCGCCACCATGGCGCAGGCGCAATACTATAACTATCCAGCTCCGCCCGCTGGTGCGTATCCGCCTCCACCTGCGGGTCCGTATCCGCCTCCGCCCGCCGGTCCGTATCCACCCCCGCCGCCCGGCCCATATTTTGCCCCGGCCGCCGGGCCGTATTTCCGCTTTGGGCTCGGTCCGTCTTTCTTTGAAAACGGCCAGCTCACCAGCTTTGGCGTGCCAACCTCCATCGGGATGCAATACAATACAGGATTTGCTTCCGGCGCGGCGGTCGGCTACGCCTTCAACCAATATATCGCCACAGAGTTCGAACTCGGTTTCGTCGGCGCTGAAATCAACAACGTGCAGACGCCGAATTTTTTCTCGGCCAATTCCTACATCTACAACGTGCCGTTTCTGGTCAACATCAGACTGTCCTATCCCATCCCCCGCTCCATCGTGACTCCCTACATCGGCGCGGGCGTTGGCGGCTCGGTCGTTGATTTCAACACCGACGGCTTCGGATACAACTTCAGCGCGGTGTATGGCGATGAAAGCGATACGGTGTTTGCCTGGCAGGCGTTTGCCGGGCTGCGTTTCCAGTTGAATCCCAACATGTCGCTGGGCATCGGTTACAAATATTTTGCCACCGACAATCCGTCCTTCACTTATCCGCCGGACAATTTCACCGTCAGTTTCAAAGGCGTGCAGACGCAGTCCGTTCTGTTCACATTTGAATGGAAGTTCTGGTGAGCGCCGCATCGGAAGGCAGGGCGCGCCACTCCGTGCGCGCCGTCGTCGCCGCGCCCACCTGCGCCGGGCAGAGGAGTGCCCAGCCCTACCTTTACACTTCATCTATCCGGGTTTGGGTGATGATGCGGGCGCCGCGTTTGTAGGCGAAATAGGAATACGTCCATTGCAGCAGGACCGCCAGCCGGTTGCGAAAGCCAATCAGGAAAACCAGATGGACGAACAGCCAGGCCAGCCACGCCGGGTAACCGGAAATCTTGAGCCACCCAATCCAGGCCACCGCTGCCGAACGCCCAATCGTCGCCATGGTTCCCTTGTCCCAGTATTTGAACGGCGGGCGCGACGCGCGGTTCGCGCCGGGGTTTAATTCATTTTCGATGACGCGAGCGACGTGCCGTCCCATCTGCATGGCCGCCGGACAGATGCCGGGAACCGGCTTGCCGTCCCTGTCCATCACCAGCGCCAGGTCGCCGATGGCGAAGATTTCCGGATGACCGGGCACGCTTAAATCAGGATTCACCTTCACGCGTCCGGCTTTGTCCAGCTCGACCCCGAGCTTCCTTGTCAACGGCGTGGCCGAAACGCCCGCCGCCCAGATGATGTTTCCGGCGCAAAGGGTTTCACCGCTGGCGAGTTCCACCACGCCGCTGCGGATGTTTTTCACCGGGGTCGAGGTGCGGACTTGAACGCCGAGGGCTTCAAGCTGGCGTTTGGCGCTTTCGGAAAGTTCGGGCGGATAATTTGAAAGCACCCGCGGCGCGCCCTCGATCAAAAGGATGCGGGCCTGCGCAGGGTCAATCCGGCGGAAGTCGCGTTTCAGGACGGTCCGCGCCAGCTCGGCGAGCGCGCCGGCAAGTTCCAAACCGGTCGGCCCGCCTCCCACAATGACCAGCGTCAACAGCCGGTCGCGTTCGGCAGGGTCCGTTTCATTTTCCGCCTGTTCGAAAGCGAGCAGGATGCGGCTGCGAATCCGCAGCGCGTCATCGAGTGTTTTCAGGCCGGGCGCAAACTGTTCCCATTCGGGATGTCCGAAGTAACCGGTCAGCCCACCCGTCGCCAGCACGAGGTACTCATAGTCCAACATGTTCTTTTTGAGGAAAACCCTTTTCTGCGCGAGGTCGAAGTCCACAGCCTGGTCGAGCAGCACGGTGATGTCGGGGCGGTTGGACAGGATGGAGCGGATGGGTTGGGCGATTTCCGGCGCCGAAAGCCCGCAGGTGGCGACCTGATAAAGCAACGGCTGGAACAGATGATGATTGGTGCGGTCCACGACCGTCACAAGGACGCCGGAGCAACGGAAGTGTTTGCGGAACGTCAGGCCGCCGAAACCCGCCCCGAGCACGACCACACGAAAAAGCGCCTTTTCATTGCCGGTCACGCGCTTAATTTCGACGATTCGGCGGTAAATGCAACGCGGGACAACACGCAAACGCGAGTGCCTTTTGCCAGCCAAGGCTCCAGGTTCAATTTTTTATCGTCGTACCGGGCGTCGTCTGATATATTGACCGGATTATTGAATTGAGGATGGAACTGGACACGGACCAAAAGACCGAGCAGGCCCGCGAACTGTGTGAAAAGGGGTTGTGGCCCCAGGTGCTGGCCTTTGCCCAGGAATGGCACGCGGAAAATCCGGCGGAGGCCAGGGCGTTTTTTTATCAAGGCGTAGCGCTCGCGGCGTCGGGCCGGTTCGTCGAGGCGGAGACCGCCTATCGCCGGGCGCTGCGGCTGGACGCGGCGGATTTCAAGACATGGAACAATCTTGCGGGCATTTTGTTTGAATCGCGGAAGAAACCGGCGGAAGGCATCCATTGCATGCAGCAGGCGCTGAAAGTTGATCCGCAAAACAAGGTCGGCTGGGTGAATCTGACGAGCATGGTTGGCCGGCTGGGCCGGCATGACAAGGCGCTCGAGTTCGCCGAGCGCGCCCTCACGCTCGACCCAAATTTTGTCGAAGCGCATCTGCACAAAGCCACCGCCGCGAAGGCGCTCGGCAGGACGGAAATCCTCAAAGCGGTTTGCGCCGCGCTGGCAACCATCGAACCGGAAAAATTTCGTCGCGCCCGCTGAACCCGGCAGCGGACTTTCCGCCGGTCGCGCCAAAAGTTTGCGCTTCGCGCGGAGTTTCGTTTAATCACAGCAACCATGAACCGCGCGCTGGCCCTCGCCACCAACCTTTTCCCGATTTGGGTCCTGATCGGCGGCGCGCTGGCGCTGGTGCATCCGGCCTGGTTCACGTGGTTCAGCGGGGACTTCATCACGTGGGGCCTCGTGGTCATCATGCTCGGCATGGGGATCACGCTGAGCGTGGACGATTTTAAAAGGGGGTTCACCAGACTTTGCGGGTGACGCCAGCGATGGAAGCGGGCATAGCAGACCACATTTGGAGCTTGGAAGAAATCGTAAATCTGACAAATTAAGATTGTGGCTATAACGCTTAAAGGAATTGTTCAATCTAAGCCGCAACTGCCAGACAAAGGTCAGGGGCATATAGCGTTCTTTTTATATCGGGAAAACACGTATGACGAAATTTCCTGCGTGAGTTCAATTCTCTTTGACACGTCAACGAAATGGAAACGAGGCGACAAGATGGTTCTCTTTGGAAAATGGGAACGCGTTCTGGTTTCTGGGCAACCGCTGCCGCTTTTCATTTTCAACTCCGCCATCCGTCAGGCTCCCTAAAATTCAAAACGTACCACTACCGGTGCGCGCCTGAACTTGTTAAAACGGCACTTATTCGTTAGTTTAGCCGGGTGATTTATGACGCGTCATTGGACGAGTTGCTCCAGAAAGTCTGGGATGGCAAGCGCATCACTCAAGCCGAAGCCGGGCGGCTTTATCATCTGCCGCTGGAGGAACTCGGGGCCCTCGCTGATCATCGCCGCCAACTCGCCAAGGCAAAGGATTTCAATGGTCGCGGCAACGATTTCGTCACTTACATCGTTGACCGCAATGTCAATTACACCAACGTCTGCAATGTCTATTGCAAGTTCTGCGCGTTTTATCGTGTGGAAAAGGACGACGACGCCTACGTCATCACCCTCGACGAGATGGACCGGAAAATCGAGGAAACCGTCGCGCTGGGCGGCACGCAGATTTTGATGCAGGGCGGGCATCACCCGAAGCTGACGAAGCAATGGTATCTCGATTTGCTCTCGCACATCAAAGGCAGGTTCCCGCAGATCAACATTCACGGCTTCAGCCCGAGTGAATTCATTCATTTCCGGGAAGTCTTCAACGAACCGCTGGAGAAAATCATTTCCGATTTCAAGGCCGCGGGGCTCGGTTCGATTCCCGGCGGCGGCGGGGAAGTCCTGGTGGACCGCGTGCGCCAGCGCATTTCACCGCTCAAGGCCATGAGCGACGACTGGCTGGAAGTCATGGACGTGGCACACCGGCTCGGTTTGTATTCGAGTGCAACAATGATGTTCGGCCACGTCGAGACGATTGAAGACCGCATTGAGCATCTGGAGCGGTTGCGCGTGCAGCAGGACAAGTCGCTCCAGCGTAGGACAGCCGTCGCGGCTGTCTCCAATTCTTCTGAAAAGTTAGAGACAGGCGCGACGCCTGTCCTACCCGGCCATTTTACGGCGTTCATCTGTTGGACGTTCCAGGCCGAGCACACGAAGCTCAAAGCGCCGACGGTTGGGGCGCACGAGTATTTACGGACGCAGGCACTGGGCCGGATTTACCTCGACAATTTCACGAACGTGCAGAGTTCATGGGTCACCCAGGGCCAGGAAATCGGGCAAGTCGCGCTCAAGTTCGGCGCGAACGACCTCGGCAGCATAATGATTGAAGAAAATGTCGTGAGCCAGGCGGGCACGACGTTCCGCATGACCGTCGCCGACATGCAACGGCTCATCCGCGACCTCGGCTACGAGCCACACCAGCGCGACAACTGGTATCGGCTGGTGAATTAGGTTGGAGTTCGCGCTTTGGCGTTCCCCGTCACACCTCAGCTCAAAGGTCCAACGGCAACACCACACGCTTATAAAAAGGTTTTTCTTGCCGGGCTGGTAGCTTTGCTCAAAAATTTCCGTGATGACGAAAGTTCTTCTTTTGGGCTTGGGCCGCTGGGGCGTCAATCATTTGCGCAACCTCAATGCGATGCCAGTCGAACTTTACGTGGCCGAGCTCGGAGAGCAAAAGCTCGAACCCGCGCGCAAGCTCAACCTTCCCGCCGCGCGCCTCACGACAAATTACAGGGACTTTGCCGGCAAGGTGGATTGCGCCGTCATCGTGACGCCGGCACAAAGCCATTTCACTCTTTGCAAGGAATTCCTCGAAGCCGGCAAGGATGTATTCGTCGAAAAACCGCTGGCGCTGTCCAACGCAGAAACGAAAAAACTTGCGGAACTTGCCGACAGGCGAAAGCGCATTCTTCAAGTCGGTCACATTTTGCGTTTCGATCCAGCAACGTTGTGGCTCCGCGACGCCGTGCAGTCCGGCCAGTTCGGTCGCGTGAATATGATTCGCGGCCATTTTGGCGGGTTCAAGCGCCCGCGCAACGACAGCGGGGTGATGTTCGCCGACGGCATCCATTTCGTTGACCTGTTCAATTTCATCCTCGGCGCGCTGCCGAAAAGCGTGCTGGCGTTTCACCACGATTTCATGGGACGCGGCATGGACGACGTTTCGTTCGTTTCGCTGGAATATGAGACATCGCACGGCAAAACCTGGGCAACCGTTGAAAATGACTATTTTATTCCCGGCAAATTCCGCGAAGTCATTGTCTGCGGCGACAAGCTGAGCGCGGTTTGCGATTACAACGTCGCGCAATACAAGATCAAAACCTACGAGAACAAACACATCCGCGATGGCAAGGATTTCAAGGCGACCGAGGGCGTCGTCACGCAAATTGAAACGCCGCCGGAGGAACCGTTGTTGGCCGAACTGCGCGCGTTTGTGGATTCCGTGCAGACGCGCAAAGCGCCGCGCTCCGACGGCTGGGCCGGTTACGATTCCGTGCGGGTACTGAACGCCGCATTGGAATCCGTGAAAACCGGCAGGGCAATCGAATTGAAATGAATTGCCGCGAGAGAACGCAGAGAACACAAAAATTGAATTGTCTTTGCGATCTTTGCGTTCTTTTATGGCCATAACTTTATGAGCAAAATCCCGTTATCAAAATGTTTCGTGAGCCCGGAAGTCGAGGAAGCCGCGTTGCGCGCCCTCCGCTCCGGGCAATACATTCTCGCGGCCGAGTGCAAGGCCTTTGAAGCCGAACTCGCCGCGTACACCGGTGTCAAACACGCCATCCTCGGCACGTCGTGGACGATGATTGTCTATATGCTGCACCTCGCGCAGGGATTGAAGCCCGGCGACGAAGTCATCGTGCCATCGCACACGGCCTTCCCGACGATGGAGCCGCTGATTCATTGCGGCGCGACGCCGGTTTTTTGCGACATTGACGACACGTTTTGCATGGACGTGGAGCAGCTCGAGCCGCTCATCACGCCGCGCACCGTCGGCATCATTCCGGTGCATCTCTACGGCCATCCGGTGAATCTGGACCGGGTGTTTCAAATCGCCGCGAAGCACAAACTCTGGGTGCTCGAGGATTGCGCGCAGGCGCAGGGCGCGAAATACAACGGCAAGACCGTCGGCAGCATGGGCAATTTCGGGGCCTTCTCGTTTTTCCCGTCGAAAAACCTCACCGTGCTCGGCGACGGCGGTTGTCTCGTGACGAACGACGACGCGCTCGCCGAAAAAGTCCGCGCGTTGCGCAATCACGGGCGCAAGGACAAATACCATCACGACTTCGCCGGGTTCAACGTGCGCTTCAATGAAATCCAGGGCGCGATTGGCCGGGTGATGTTGAAGCATCTGGACGGCTTCAACGACAACCGCCGCAAGATTGCCGCGCGCTACAACGAACGGCTCACAGGTATTGTCGCAACGCCGGTGGAAAAGCCGTGGGCGTGCGCGGTGTATCACATGTATGTCATCCGTGCGGAGAAACGCGACGAGCTGCAAAAGTTTTTGGGCGAGCGGAACATCGGAACCGGCATTCATTATCCGGTGCCGAACCATCAGCAGCCGGCGATCACGAACAAGTTCAAAAATCCCGCCTGGGCGGGACGCCTGCCGAAGAGCGAGCAGGCGGTGAAGGAAATCCTGTCGCTGCCGATCCACGGCGAGATGAGTCTCGACTCGGCGGATAAAGTCTGCGATGCGATTGCGGAGTTTTACAGGAAGAAATGATTCATCCGCGAATTTCGTCCACCCTCCGCAGTATCGCTACGGAGGACGGGCGAAATAACGCTGATTTTTGGCGGGGACATCCCGCCGGGATGTCCGCTGGATGAGCGGGAGCGCGCGCGTCTCGCGTGCGGGTTCGGGCGTCGCGCCCGAACCATTGGTTGAACCATTCAGTTTGGGAAACGGGTTTTCGGCGCGACGCCGAAAACGGCAACCGGGACGGTCGCGCTCCCCGCGCAGGAAACGAGCGGACTTGGCGCGCACTCCGCATTCCGAATTCCGCATGGGCGACGGACTCTTTTCCTGATTTCATTAACCACGCGATAATCTTTGACAGAAATTCGCAGGTCTGCTTTCATAAAAGCATGATAAAGGCCACAGATAGAAAAGTCACACCTGCACAACGCTACGCACGCTCTTTGGCCTAATAATACTGTTGGGCAAAAAGATAAGGCACGATGAAATTCAAAGCAATTGACGAGTTCTCACTCCGCCATTTATTCTCGTCAGCATTCGCGGAGGAAGTTCTCCACCTCTCGTACCTCGGGCCAGTTCTGAATAGCGCCGGCGCCATCGAAACCAGTCCGGATTGCATGATTCTCGATAGGAGGGTGCATCCGTTCAAGCCTCTCAGATGCGAGTTTAAGTACGTTCCAGAGGGCATAGGCGCATTCTCCCACAATGGTCGCTTTGAGGTCGCGGTCGTCTGGTCACTGGGTCCAGCCTTAACAAAGCAGATACTACTTGAGGCTCTTCTGAAGCAAAATGAGTGCTCGGAGCTTATTGTTTTGACGGACATGAAGGCATTCCGTGATTTGCCACCCTACTCCGTCGGCTCGTTGTCCAAACTCGATGGGATTGAGCTGATCAGAGATATTGCTGTCAGGAGAGATCTGCCAACCGTATTCGCCGTATGCATCGCCGCGCGCCTGTTTCCTGACAAATTCGAGATGGATCGCATGATGTCCTTGCTTTCAACCAAGTTCCCAGAGGTTAAGCAGATGAAACCTCAAGGGCGTTCCAACGTCGTTTCTGCGTGCTTGCAGACGAAGCCGCCTCTCTTGGAACACATGCACGGACAGTTTTACCGATGGACAAGCGAGATCGACAGCATCAGCGGGGCCGCAGCACTCAGCCAACTTCTCACAAAGAATTTCTTAGTAGGTCCACCGTCGGATGACGATTTAGCAGGCTTTCGACGATGAAGCATGAACTGAACCCGCTACAGAGGCCCAACGAGTCGCTGCAGGCACCAGCCGATGTACCTCTCGGTTTGGACGTGCTCAGGAGATTCGCTGGTTCCCGGCTTCGTCGCAGCCTGGCTTCCTCGGCTGTGCCTGAGCTTTTTCGTTAGACGAAATATGAAAACAGAAAAAATAGCCTTCGACTGCGCTTTGTCGGCAATCCAAAAAGGCAATCCCTATCCGATGCTTTCGGAAAAAACGGAATTTCCTTCAGAGTCCCTGGAGCTCTCTTGGCGTCGTAAAGCCGACTACATGCTGGACACCCTAAATTCAATCCAAAGTGGTAATGTTTCAGTTAGTTTGGCCGATAGAGTAAAAGAGATTTTTGTATCTAATTCTGAAACCAAAAATATAGATTTGGCGAAAGCCCAATTATCTCGGTTATTAGCTTCTTGCAGTTCAGATTCAGATGATAAGTATGTCGAGTTTTTGCGGCGCATTGTTCCAGCAGAGGACATTCCACCTACTGTGGCCGACGCTAGAAGACACCGTGTTCATGTCGCTGCATATGTCCAAACATTGATGAATGAAATACCAAATGTGTAACCATGCCATCCAGCCAACCTCGGTAACGGGCGGCGGCTGATGGCTGACGTTATGAAAATCGACGTGACCCTCGTCAACGAGAGCTTGCCTGACATGTAACATTCAGCTACGATCTCGATATATGAAATGGGACATGCCTGCGTGGGTCTTTGCGCTGGGATTATTGGGGATAGCGACTTCTCAGTTAATCGCCCAAACGAATGAAAAGCCATTTGTCATCCCTTTTGCGGCCCGTTTAGCTTATCTGGAATCGGCGGACACCGAGACAGTGAAAACTCAAGCGGAAAAAGGTGATTCAGTTGCCCAATTCTATCTTGGCATTTGTTATCAACTCGGGAAGGGTGTTTTGCAAGACGATAGCGAGTCACTTAAATGGGTTCGCAAGGCAGCCGATCAAGGGCTTCCCCAAGCGCAAGAGCTTCTTGGAGACGATTACAACTTCGGGCTTGGAGTGCCGCAGGACCGTTCTGAAGCGGTGGAGTGGTACCGAAAAGCGGCAGAAGCAGGTCTTGGCAGTGCGCAATGGGCACTTTCAAGCATGTACACTCCGACTTTTGGTGGAACTAACGCTTCTGAGGCGGCGAAATGGTGCCTCAAAGCGGCAGAACAGGGACTTCCGCTAGCGCAACAGGATATTGCCCAAGATTACGAGATCGGATACGGAGTGCCCAAGGACTTCAAAGAAGCTGCCAAGTGGTATAGAAAAGCTGCCGAGAACACAAATGAGGAGCTGCGTATGCCGGGCCTGCCGAGCTCTTCTGAGATAGCTCAATGGAAGTTAGGAGAACTGTATTTGAGCGGCGAGGGAGTCGCTCAAGATCGTGCGGAGGCAGTTAAATGGTTCCGAAAAGCAGCCGAGCGAGGTTATTTGAACGCGGAGGAAGATTTGGCCTTGGCCTACTATAACGGGCGCGGCGTAAACCAAGACTACTCAGAGGCAGCGAAATGGTTTCGCAAGGCCGCAGAGCACGAGATCCCTTTCTCTAAATTGCACGGAACCCCCCTCTCTCAGTTCATGCTCGGTTTGATGTATGACAATGGAGAAGGTGTGCCCCAGGATTATGCCGTGGCGCTCCAATGGTATCGCAAAGGAGCTAATCAGGGCGACGCAGGCTGTCAGAATAATCTCGGCCTGATGTATAACAAAGGAAAAGGTGTGCCCCAGGATTATGTTGAGGCTTACAAGTGGTATAATCTAGCTGCAGCTAAAGGAGAGACGAATGCCATTCAAAATCGAGATATTCTTGTCCGTTCGATGACACCAGACCAAATCGCCGAAGCACAGCAACTTTCCCGAGAATTTACTCTTGGTAAAAAAACGCCGGGTACAAGTTCTGACAATTCCGCTTCAGCCGAAAGCCCAACTGCCACCGGCACGGGCTTTTTCATCACGGACGATGGTTATTTGATTTCCAACTATCACGTCGTCAAGGATGCGACGAAGGTTCGTTTACTGACGAGCGCAGGCAAAGTTGACGCCAAGGTGGTGAGCATGGATGCAGCGAATGATTTGGCTTTGTTGAAGGCAGACGGGACATTTCCTTCGTTGCCCATTTCACCCAGCCGTACAGCGCAATTGGGCGGCACGGTGGCAACCATCGGTTTTCCCGACATCGGTTTGCAGGGGTTCGCGCCCAAGCTGGCCAAGGGGGAAATCGCGTCGCTGTCGGGCGCGGCGGATGACCCGCGCTATTTTCAAATCAGCGTGCCGGTGCAGCCGGGCAATTCGGGCGGGGCGCTGGTGGATGACCGGGGCAACGTCATCGGCATCGTGTCTGCCAAGCTGAATGCGTCGGCCGCGCTGGCGGCGAGCGGGGCGTTGCCAGAGAATGTGAATTACGCGGTCAAGAGCAGTTTGCTGTTGAGCTTCCTCGAATCCGTGCCGACAGTTTCGGCCAAGCTCAAAGCGCCGAACGCGAAGGATGAAAAGTTTGAGGATGTGGTGAAGTCGGCGCAGGATGCGGCGGTGCTGGTGCTGGTTTATTGAGACACGGATTGCACGAATTTTCACGAATGGGGGCAATTCAATCAGTGTTAATTTGTGAAATTCGTGTCAAAATATTTTCGTTTCCGGCTCGCGGGGACGCTCGCCCCACCAGAAAATTCGCCACAATTCGCGAAATTAGCGGATAAGTTCTGTTGGTTTTTAGGCGTCTTCTTTGTTAAAATTCAGTCACCTGAATGACAGCCGCGGCCAAAGAAAAACGCGAAGTCACGCTGCCCGAAGGCGTCAGTTTGCGGCGCCTTGCTCAGGTGTTGCTGAATGCGTGGGAAGCCGATCCGCGCCGGTGGATGAACGCGTCCACCCTCCGCAGTAGCCCTGCTACGGAGGACGGGCCGCCGCAATTGCGCGAAGGCGCGCCATCCCAACCAGCGATGCCCGCGCCGCGGGACGCCATGGATCTGTTCCGGCTGTTGCACGAGCGGCGCGTGGATTATCTGCTCGTCGGCGGCATGGCAATGCTCACTTATATCAAGGGCCGTAACACAGAAGATGTGGACCTGCTCCTGTCTCTGGCGGCGCTGGCGAAAATTCCCGAGTTGAAAGTCGAAGATCAGAACGATTTTTTTGCTCGGGGGAAATTCCGCAGCATCCAGGTGGACCTGTTGTTAACCGCCAATCCGCTTTTCAGAATTGTGTCGGAGAAATTCGCCACGAAACATCGTTTTGCCGAATGGGAGGTTCCCACCGCGAACGTCGAAGGTTTGATTGTACTGAAGCTTTACGCGCTGCCGTCGTTGTACCGGCAATTTGACATGGACCGTGCAGCGCTTTACGAAAACGACATCGCCATGCTGATTGCACGTCATTCACCGGCGCTTGATCCTTTAACCACTTTGGCCAGCCAATACGTCGAACCGGGCGATAAAAGGGAATTGCAAAAAATTATTTCCGAATGTTGCGAACGCGCCAAACTATTGCGGCAACGAGCCGGTCAATAAATGCCAACTATTCCCGAACTCAGCCTGGTCATTCCTTGTTACAATGAGGAAGGCAGTCTGCGCGCGCTCATTGCGGCCATTCGCGAGACGGTGGACCCGCTCAAGCTGCCGTACGAGGTCGTCATCACCGACGATTGCAGCCAGGACAAGTCGTGGGAAATCCTCAAGGAACTGGCGGCGGGCGACCGGCGCATCCGCGTGCAGCGGTTCGCGTTCAACTGCGGCGAGTCGGCGGCGAGCTTTGCCGGCATGAAGGCCGCACGCGGGAATTACATCGTCACGCTCGACGCCGATTTGCAGAATGACCCGAAGGACCTGCCGAAGTTTCTGGACGCGCTGAAAAAATTCGACTGTGTCTGCGGCACACGCGTTGAGTCGCGAAGCCGGGGCGATCATTCCATTCGCATCGCGTCGTCGCGCATTGCCAACTGGGTGCGCAACAAGTTGTCCGATGAAAACATCAGCGACGCGGGTTGTTGTTATCGCGCCTTCAAACGCGATTGCATTGACAATCTGAAATATTTCAAAGGAATGCACCGTTTCCTGCCGACGTTGTTCAAGATTGACGGTTTTACCGTTACAGAGGTGCCGGTGACGACCAATCCCCGCTTCGCCGGCAAAAGCAATTACGGCGTGTGGAACCGGCTGTTTGCGTCGTTCTACGATTTGCTGGCGGTGCGCTGGATGAAGAAGCGGATGTTGCAATACAAGGTCGCGGAGAAAATCAACTAAGAGTTGGGACGGGCTTCCCGCCTTCCGGGCGCGCCAGAGCGTCCTTCCGCCGCGGCGGCGGCCAGCCTGTCTCCATCGGAGTCTAAAACAAAAGTCAAAAACAGGCAGGATGCCTGTCCGACGCAACATGCAGCGATTATTGATTATCACCGCGAACTGTGCACTGCTGGCGCTGTTGCTGATTGGTCTGCCGGCGGCCACCCGCGCGCAACTGGGCGACTGGCAGATTTCCTCCGTTTCCACCAGCCGGCAGGTGCTGTTTTGGGGGCTGGCCGCTGCGGCGACCGGGAACATTCTGGCCGCGCTCACGATCGTCAAGGGCCGCAACGGAAAAACGCTCTGCTGGGAGTGGGCGGTGGTTTTCGGCGGACTGCTGCTGGCCGGCTATGGCTTTCTGCACGGCTATTACAATTTCAATTGGTTGAAACAGACTTTGCTGTGGTTTCAAAGACATTTCTGAACCGGCCCGACACGGTTGACGCGCGCCGTGCCAGGCCGGCTTCCAGCCAGATTAGGGGAGCGCCTTTGGGGGATTATTTATTCTTTAGCCGACCGACTTTTTATTTTTGAAAGCCAAACGATTCTTATGTAAGATTCATTGTCTGTTTGGGTTGCCGAAGATGGCAGGAAATTTTGCCGGTAAAAACAACGGTCCGAAACGGAAGGATTTTTATGGAAACGATGGATATGGAAAAAACAGCGCCGGGGTTGAACACCCTGCCCGGCGACGATATCCGCCAGATCATGTGGCGGTTCGCCGACCGTTACGAATTGCACATGCTCATCCAGGCCACGCGCGGCGTGGCGCGCGGGCCGGTCGCCCGCCTCGTCGCCGGTGGCGGGCGCAATTCGCATGAGTGGACACCGGAAAAGGCCGGCCTGCTCCCACACTTTGACGAGAGCGGCATCACTGCCGCGTTCCTCGACCCTGAACATGGCGGATTCATCGCCGGTCCCAAAAATCTTGTGCTGGCGCTGATCGCGTTCGAGTTGTCATGGGTGGATGCCGGCGCCGCCACGTCTAGTCTCGCCGGCAATCTCGGGCTTGCGCCCATTCACGAGCGGGGTACACCAGAACAGAAAGCCAGATATGTTGGCGGAGCCGCTCCGGTAAAACCGGGGGAAAACCGCAAACAAATCCGCGCCGCGTTTGCGCTCACCGAACCCATCCCGTTCGTCGGCGTCGAAACCGGCATGTTGGCCGGCAAGGTGCGCGTGGCCGAGTGGAAGGACGGCGGCGAGCCGGTGTTGCAAGTGGACAAGCGCGGCCGTTTCATCACGAACATGGGCTTCGCCAACATCGTCGCCGCCGCCGTGGAATCCGCTGACGAACGGATCAAGGGCAGTTGCATGATCATTCTGGAGGAAACAGATCCCGGCAAGTTCGACCGTGGCACACCCACCAAAAAACTCGTTCATCAGCTTTCTTCAACCAACGATCCGGTGTTCAACCTGAAGGTGCCTGCCAGTCGCATCATCGGCGGTTACACCATCAAGGACGGCGTCATCATTCCAAATTATTCGCACGGCGAAATCATCGAGGCGGTCTTCCGCCGCACGCGCGTCACTGTCGGCTTGATGACCGCCGCGAAATTGCTGTCGGCCGTTGAGCCGGTGATTCTTTACCATCGCCGCCGGTTTCGCGGCGGCGAGGGCGCGCCCGGCACGCCGCGTTACGAACTCGGTCTGCAACAGAAGGAAGACGCGCTGCAGCGGCTGGTGGACATCTGGGCCACGGGCGAGGCGAGCGCGTCACTGGGGTTTGCCGCCGCGCGCCTGTTTGACGAACTTGATCCGCTGGAGAAACAAAAAGACCAGTGGCTCGCGGAGAAAAAACTGACCGGCCGCGCCGCATTCAAGGAATTGACGAAGAAGCAGCAGGAGGCGCTGGAACTGTTGAAACTGACCTTGCAACCGGTGGGCGCGCGTGAACCTAACGACGCGGGCGCCCTGCAAACCGACGCGCTGGTGCAATTTGTGATTCTTGATTCACTGGCCAACGTCCTTTGCCCCGCCTGCAAGCTGTGGAACACCGGCCACGGCGCCACCATGATGCGCGAAGCTGTCAGCCTCATGGGCGGCTACGGCGTCACGGAGGATTGCCCCGGATTCCTCGGCCAGAAATGGATGGACGCGCAACTTGAAGCGACTTACGAAGGGCCCGAAGCCGTGCAGCGCCTGCAGCTTTCCATCACGATGACGAATGAGTTGTTCCTCGCACAATTCCAGCAGTGGATTCTGGAGATGCGGCGCATCGCCTCCGAACGGCCCGGCACCGGCGCGTGCACCCTCGCCACCGCCATGCAACTCTGGCTCTGGACGCTCAATCACGTGCAAACCACCACCGACGCCGACGGCACCCGGCTCTATCACAAGTCCCGCCAGGGCGTGACCTTCCCGCTGGCCGACGCGCTTTGCTGGCTGCTGGCCGCGAGGCAATTTGTCCTCGACGTGATTGAACTGGACACCAAGGGCGCCGCGAACCCGGCGCTCGCTGATGGACTGGCCGGAACCGTCGCGTTTTTCACCGACCTCTGCCACGTGCAAACCGCGCGGGCCGCCGGCGAAGTGGGCCGCATCTGCGCCGAAATCGTCCACGGGTACAACCGCCATCCGGCCTGGGACGAAACGAGCTGTCACGCTTGCTACTGTGCCGAGGAATTGGAAACGCTCGAAGGCATCATTCCCGGCATTGACGGCTCGGCCCGCGCCTACGCGGACGTGTCGGAGGAAGGAGGCAGCCATCCCTTGAAAGCAGGGCCGTGCGTGAAGTTTCACGGTCTCGAAACGTTCGTCCGTTTGCGCGCCAAACTGGATGGCTGCCTCACCGGTTGCCGGCTCGCCAAAGACCGCGCCGCCGGGGCGCTGACCAAGGTGATGACGCGGGAGGCACTGGATTATCCGGTGTGAAACTTTGACACGCGAGAGAATGCGTCCTAATCTCCCTATGTTCAAAAAATCACCGGATTAAACTCAACGAAAGGAAATCGGTTATGAAAGCACAACGAGTGGACACGTGGGCGGCGGCCATCAAGGACAAACCGGGCGCGCTGGCGGCCAAGTTCAAGGCATTGTCGGCGGCGGGCGCGAACCTCGAGTTCGTCATCGCGCGGCGGTCGCCGGAAAAGCGGGGCGCAGGCGTCGTGTTCGTCACGCCCATCAAAGGACCGAAACAGACTGGCGCGGCAGGGGCAGCCGGGTTCAAGAAGACCAAGAGCCTGCACACGGTGAGAATCGAAGGGATTAACAAGCGCGGTCAGGGCATGCGGCTCACGCAGGCGCTGGCCGACAAGGCTCTCAACCTGCGCGGACTGTCCGCGGCGGCCATCGGAAACAAATTCATCTGCCACATCGCCGTGGACAGCGGGGCCGACGCCGGCAAGGTCGCACGCATTCTAAGCAAGCTGTAACGCCTGGGTTGTCGTTGCCGAACCACGGTCGAGCGCCGAAGAACTGAAGCAGGTGGTTTTCACACGAGCGAACGATTTGCTGCGTTAAACGACCCGAAGGCGGATGATAAAACGAAATTAAAGATGTCACAGCCAGCACCGGAAGTGCCAGCCGTTGAACGCCAGCGCTTGGATGCGGACATCGTCTGCGTCGGGTTCGGCCCGGCCACAGCGGGTTTTCTCACAACCCTGTCGAAACAACTCGTCAACGTGGATGGCACGCCAGCCGTGGAAAGCGCCGTCATGCCCGGCGCGCCGCCGCAGGTGCTTTGCTACGAGCGCGCCGATGACATCGGCTTCGGCGTCTCCGGAGTCGTGACGCGGGCGCGGGCGTTGCGCGCCAGTTTTCCCGAAATTGAGAAGGCCGGCATCCCGATGGCCGCGCCGGTCGGCGATGAAAAAGTTCTCTACCTGCTCGATCCGCAAGGCGCGAGCCGGCGCTCGGCCACGCTCCGGCTGGCGGATTGGTTCATTCGCACCTTCAAATTCGCCCTGCCGTTTGAGCATCACGCTCTGAATTTACCGTGGACACCTTCATTCCTTCACAAACGCGGGGGCATGGTGCTCTCGATTGGCCAGTTCATGCAATGGGCCGGCGCACAAGTGCAGGGCACAGGCACGGTCCAAATCTGGCCCGGCACGCCGGTGTCGCAGGCGCTCATTGAGGAGAACAAAGTCGTCGGGGTGCGACTGCTCGACCAGGGCGTGGACAAGAAAGGCCGGCCCGCCGACGGTTTCACGCCGGGCATGGACATTCACGCCGCGCTCACCGTCGTCGGTGACGGCCCGGTAGGGCCCATCGGCCAGCAAATGAACGCGCATTTCGGCCTGCCGGAAGGACATTACACTCGCGACTGGGCCGTGGGCATGAAGTTTGTCCTGGATTTGCCCGAAGACACGCCGCTCAAACCCGGCACTGTCCTGCACACGTTCGGTTATCCCGAGCCGGAGATTTTTGGATTTCTCTACGTGCATCCTGACCGCGTCGCGTCGCTCGGCATCTTTGTGCCGTCGTGGTTCGACAGCCCCATGCGCACCGCCTACCGCTACCTCCAGCATTGGATGCTGCATCCGTATCTCTGGCGCTACCTCAAGGGCGGCAAACTTCGGTCATGGGGCGCGAAAACGCTCGGCGAATCCGGCAAACGTGGCGAACCGCATCTCGTCGGCGACGGCTACGCGCGCATCGGCGAAGGCAGCGGCAGCACGAACGTCCTCACCGGCTCCGGCGTGGACGAGGCCTGGGCCACCGGCACACAACTCGCCGAAGCTGTGCTCGAATTGCTCAAGACGAAAAAGCCGTTCACGAAGCAGAATCTTGATGAAGCCTACGTGAAGCGCCGCCGCGCCAGTTGGGTGGAACAGGAAGCGGTTGTGGCCGAAAAATCACGTGACGGATTTCAGAAGGGTGTCGTGCGCGGCATGATGGGCATGGCGCTCGCCGGTTTGACGAAAGGCCGGTTCACCCTGGGTGGCGATCCCGCGCCGCCCTGGAAACGGATCCCGCGCATCGAGGAATACTATCGCGGTCGCGTTTCGCCCGGGCAGATCGCGAAACTCCGCAGCGAGTGCAAGGCCAGGGGCGTTTCGCTGCACGGCGCGTTGATGGACAAAGCCGGCTGGCCGGCGATTCCGTTCGACGGCCAATTGCTTGTGTCACACCAGGACGCGCTGCTCATGGGCGGCAAGGTGCAGGCGCCGCCGGGCTATGCGGACCACGTCGTTTTCCTTTACCCGGAGTTGTGCGAGAAGTGCGGCACAAAAATTTGCATTGAGCTGTGCAGCGGCCAGGCCATCACACCCGGAGAAAACGGCGTGCCGGTATTCGACCGCGAAAAATGCGTCCATTGCGGCGCGTGCGTGTGGAACTGCGCACAGCCGCTGCCGTATGACTCGGAGCGGGGCAACATCGCCTTCCGCCCCGGCACCGGCGGCCTGCACTCGGCGGAGAATTGACGGTTCGAAGGCTGAATTTCAGTTGAGCTTAAGAGGTGTTTGGCACAAGGTTGTGCCATGAAACGAACCTTATCCATTTTCGCTGCCGCAATCATCGCCGGCGGTCTTTTTGCGCAATCCGTTGACCTGCCCGCGCCGCAAAAAACCGGCGGCATGCCCCTGATGGAAGCGCTGGCGAAGCGGTCCACGGCCAGAGCTTTCGATTCCAAAGAGCTTTCACCCCGGCAGCTCTCCAGCCTCCTCTGGGCGGCTTTCGGTATTAACCGGCCCGATGGCAAGCGTACCGCCCCCTCAGCGAGGAATTTTCAGGAAACCGACATCTATGTGCTTCTCAAACAGGGCGCGTATGTTTACGTCGCCAAATCCAACAAACTCGATCTGGTTGTCGCTGAAGACTTACGGGCGCTGGGTGGAACCCAGGCTTTCGTAAAGGATGCACCCGTGACTTTGGTTTTTGTCGCCGATCTCTCTAAAATGGGCGATGGAAGCAATGAAGAAAAAAAGAACACAGCCAATATTGATGTCGGTTATATTTCACAAAACGTCTATCTCTTCTGCGCCTCCGAAGGCCTGGTCACCGGGGCGAGGGGTTCGGTGGATCGAGCGGCCCTTGGTCCAAGACTTAAACTTCGTCCGGATCAGATGATCATTTTGGCGCAATCAGCAGGCTACCCCAAGCCCTGAACTTCGTCCGTCACGTCCAACAGTATCGCGTCCGGCAGCCACTGGACCGGGTTGGAAAGCCAACGATGATTGTCGGCCTGCACTCGGCGGAGAATTAGAGATAAAATCACAAAGACGAACTTTCGTGAATTGAGGCGGAGAGGCAACCTGTTGGGAATTGAAGACCAGTCCCGGCCCGTCGAATCTCAACTTCTTCGTCCGGGAGGATTTGCCGGTGATTCGGACGGCTTCAGCTTCGTCACCGGCCCATTGATGCGGTGTGGCTTCAGTTCGGCGTAGATGGATTGCGCGAGGCCGGACTTCGCGAAGCCAATCACCTTCGCCCCTTTAATTCCAAAAAACTTTTCCAGGTCCGCCGCCGTGAAACACTGCACCACCGGATAATGGGTGAAGCCGGCCAGAACCTCGGCGCGGATGCTTTCCGCAATGTCCCCGGTGATCAGCACGAAATGCAGCTTGCTCTTGCTGCGAGACAGCGTGTCGCGGCCAACCAGCAAAATCCGCGCCCGCAGGACGAACGGAAACAGACGCTCCACCGGTCTGGCTGGGTCCGGGTTGCTCATGGCGGACAATTCTGGCTGCGCGGCAGCAGGCACAGCGGGAGCATAACGAAGCGCCTGACGCGTGGCGAGAGTTCTGCCTTGAACGCGAACGGATTATCGAAACTCGTGTCCATCGGTGTTGGTCGGTGGTTTCCGCCTTTGTTCCTCCGGTGTGGCAAGCCGCGACGCGCCATATTTTGGCAAAGACTTTCCACGACTTGTCCTCCCACCGGTTTAAGCTTTGTTCACGCGCCCGGAATGAATCACATTGCGCCGTGGCCAGGTTCAAATTCTTTTGCGCCTTTTCACGGTCAACCTGAAATTTTATGAGCACAGCCTATCAAATTGTCGTTTGCGCCGGCATCGTGCCCGATCCGCTGCAAACCTTGGAACCCATCACGTCGCCGACCGGGCCGGCATTGAAAAATGAAACGATGTTGCCTGCCATCCTCGACCCGTGGGCGAGTCACGCACTTTACGAAGCCGCCAACCTGGCCAAAAACCAGCCCGGCAGCAAAGTCTGGCTCGTGAGCCTCGGCCCGAAGGCCAAGCTTCAGCAGGTGATGATGACCGTCGCGCAAAAAGTGCCGTTTGAACTCGTCGCGCTCGACGGTTCGGCCAGCGGTTTCACCGAGGCGGCTGAAATTGCGGCGGCGTTGGCGGATGTCATCCAAGCTATTCCCGGACTTGATAAATCCAGGTTGCTCGTTTTCGGCGGTTGGGAATCGGCGTCGCGCGGCGCGGGGGCGACGATGCAAATGGTCGGCGAGCGCCTCGGCATCGTGGACCAATTTCAGGGTGTGGATGAATTGAAAATCGCCGCAGACGGCACGCTGGAGATTTTGGAACGGGTCGAAGGCGGCAGGCACCAGATTTCGAAATGTGTCGGCCCGCCGGTTTTGCTCGGCTGGGCGACAGGCAATTTGCCGGAACCGAAAAACAATCCGCAGGTCGGCATGGTCAACATGCGCACCGTGATGCCGGCGTTGCAAAAGGCGAAACCAACAAAGCTCGCGGGCGAAGGATTGAGCTTTGCCAGCGTCTCGCTCCCGAAACAATTGCGCGAAACCAGGATTGTGAAGGACAAGTCGCCGGACGACATCGCGAAGGAAATTGTTGAGTGGATCAAAAAATAATTGCCGCAAAAAGGTGCAAAAACGAGTTATGAAAACCGAAAAGGGATTATTCCAACGCTGGGATCGAGTAATCAGAGACGACATCCGCCCTCACCCCGGCCCTCTCCCTCGGGAGAGGGGGAATGATTCGTCGCGTTTTGCGCGATGCCAAGGTGCTGGGTTGCCGTGCGTCTTATGGCCAATGACACAGAATCGGAGACGGCAACGAAGATCGGAGGAATTATCCAGCGCCGTGACCTTGCCCTCCCTCTCCCCGGGGGAGAGGGCCGGGGTGAGGGCGAGCGTGAACACCATTTCCACTGAAAAGTTGAGGAACTGGAGGTAAGAAAATACGTGTTGTCAGAAGCGGTTTAATTTTGCGCCTTTTGTGCCTTTTTGCGGCCAATAAATTTATGGAAACCATCTTGTTACTCGCATACACGGAAGCTGACGGCTCGCTGGCCAGGTCCGCCCGCGAAGCGTTGCACGCCGCGGCCACCCTGCATAAATCGCTCGCCGGCTCAAAACTCGTTGTGGGTTTGGTCGGCGAAAGCATTCAGGCGGCGGCCAATTCCATCGCTTCCTGTCCCGCCACGAAACACTTTGGCGCCGTCGGCAAAGACTTCAGCCAGTCGCGATATGCCACTGACGCAGCGGCGGCGGAAGCGATTTGCAAAGCGGCACAGGCCACGCTCGTCGTTGCCCCGGCAACTTCGCGATGGAACCGCGTGTTGCCCGGTGTTGCACAACGTCTCGGTGGACGCGCTGATACTCACGTCACGGGAATTTCGTCAACCCCGACAGCTGGGGTCGGGGCAAGCCGCTGGTATTATCGCCAGCGCATGGAAGCCGCGCTGCAACGCCAGCAACGTCCGTGGTTCATTTTGATTGATCCGGGCAGCCAGTCCGCGTGCGAGTGCGGAGCGGGCACCGTCATGGTGGAAAATGTCGCGGTCGCGCCGCCGGAGTCCGCGAAGCGCACAACCGTCACCGGTTTCCGCGCGCCGGCGGCTGACGCGCAGACCATCCGGCCCGATGCACAATTATTATTTGTCACCGGCGCAGGCTGGACAAAAAAACAGGCCGACGGCCAGACGCACGTGCCGGAAGCGGAAAAATTGATTCGCGGTTTTTTACAACTGGCGCGCGCGTCACTGGGCAGCAGCAAATCGCTGGTGGACCAGAGCGGTGAAGGCCAGGCCGTACTCTCATTCCTTTCGCACCTGAACCAGATTGGACAGACCGGTGCGACCCCGCGGCATCCAAAAGGTTTGAGCACCTGCTGTCACGGCGAGGAGCCGCACACGGTGGGCTGGCGTTTTATTGCCGAGCGCCGGGCGATCAATCTCGATCCGAACTGCGGCTGGGCGCGCGGCAAGGCGGACGTGCTCTATGTCGCCGACGCGTTCGCCGTGATGGGAAAAGTGAATGAGTTGCTCGCGGCGAAGAAGTAACTGCAAGATTCAATGGTCTGAGCCAGCAGCCGATGACGTTCGATTTGTCTCTGAGCGAATCGGCTGGCTCCATTTCGGCGCACCTTCTTTTGGGCCAATCCAGATTCCATTCGTCCTATCCGTCGAGCGCGTTACAGGAAACGAGTATCCAGCGCCAGTGAACTGGCCCGTAAGTGGGTCCGCGTACATATCGGCAGTGGTGTGGATGTCGACGGACTCTTCACCGAAATGGTAGGTCAGCCATGACGTCTTGCGCGGTTCTGGTCCCGGACCTAACCAAACCGATGCACTGGAAAAAGAACGCGTATAGTTAGTGCCAAGTGCTACAACAACGACCGACATGGGCGTGCCGTTTGTGAACGACCGATTCACGGCCGCAGCGCGTTCTTTGACCGAGCTCCCTGGCGACGACCAGACGCGCGATAGCTCCTGATCGGCTGACGCATGAAATGCATGGCACGCTACGAGAATTGCAGCCGCAAGGAATGCTCTACGAATGTTCATGGCCAACAACGTTATTCAAACAAAGTCACTTTGTCATTTTGCGTCTTTAATTTGGGGAAAGACAAAGTTTCGGCACCTTGCCCATTCCCGTTTTCATCCTGACTTCAAAGGCATGATGCGCTTGGGCAACAACCAGTCAACCCCTTTTGGTTTGTCTGCGGCCGAGGCGAAACGCAACCCATCATCCCCAACCGTAACGCGAGATTCATCTGGCAGTTACTCGGGCGACCAATTGTGGTGAAGTTTGGAATTTCGGAGACAAGTGGGCTGCCTGTCCTGTGTCATTCATGCACTGAGGATTGGGCGAGAGATTCAGTTGCGACGGGCAATAATTTTATTAGCATGGTTTCATCGAGCAACGAGAGTCATCGCCTTCCGTTCTGTCGGGTCAGGCCCTGGTCTGGCTGGCCGTGGCGATAGTTTTCGTGACGATTTGCTTTCGTCTGGGGCATTTGCCATTGCAGGCTCCCGATGAGGGGCGCAACGCGGAGGTCGGTCGTGAGATGAAGGAATCCGGCGCATGGCTGGTGCCCACTTACAACGGCGTGGACTACCTGGACAAGCCGGCATTTTATTTCAAGACGGTGGCCCTCTCGCTGGCAATTCTGGGTGACAACGAAACCGCAGCGCGCGTTCCGTCGGCGGTTTTCGGCGTCGGGCTGGTGCTCCTTGTCTTTGCCTTTTGCCGGAAAGTCCACGGGACCCGCTGCGGTTTGCTGGCGGCCATCATCATCGCGAGCACGCCGCTTTACTTTACCAATTCGCGCACCGTCATCTTCGACATCGCCCTCGCTTTTTTCGTTTGCGGCGCGATCTTCGCCGGCTACCTGGCGGAGGAGACGGAAGGCAATGCCCGGCGGATGTGGTATCTGCTCGGCGCGGCATCAACCGGTTTCGCGACGCTGGTCAAGGGGCCGGTCGGTTTCCTGATTCCCGCCCTGGTGTTGCTGGTCTTCAACCGGGTCGAAGGCCGGCGTGGCGAGTGGAAGCGGTTGCTCGCGCCGTTAAACCTGCTGGTGTTTTTCGGTGTGACGCTGCCGTGGTTTGTCGGGCTTTGTCTGGTGCACGGCGATTTTCTGAATTATGGGCTGGTCGAGGAATCCTTCAGCCGATTCACTTCGTCGAAAGCGTTTAACCGTTCCGAGCCGGTTTACTTTTACCTGCTGATCATCGCCGGAACCTTTCTCCCGTGGTGCCTGCTGCTGCCGGAGGCAAGCCTGGCGACGTGGAAAGAACGTTGGGCAAAGAACCGCGCGGATCGGCTTTGTCTTTGCTGGTCGCTGCTGGTTGTCCTCTTCTTCTCGATCTCCCGGTCGAAATTACCGGGTTACATTCTGAGCGTGGCGATTGCCTGCGGCATCCTCATCGCCCGGCTGTTCGACACGGCGCTGGCGAACCCCGAAGGCAGGCCGGCCCGCCTTGTGTGCCGTGCGACGGCGGTGTTCGCACTCGTATGCCTGTTGGTGGCGCTGGTGGCAGCGGTGGGGGCCCCGCACGTCCAGGCGCTGGCCAGACCCCTGCACATCCCGGTGGCTGACGCTGAACGGCTTCCCAACCAAGCGCTGCCGCTGGCAGTCTCGCTCGGCGCCTTCGGCATTTTCGGACTGGTTGCGCGTTACCGGCGAAATGCCCAGTTGTGCTTCCTTTGCCTGGCGCTCTTCCCGCCGCTGTGCATGAATGTGAATGTGGGCGTAATCGATGTCATCATCAATGCGAAGTCGGGCCGGCAAATCGCAAACCTGCTTGCCGACCTCCCTGCGGGAACGGAACTGGCTTGCCTGCAATGTTTTCCGAACAGCATCACGTTTTACCTGGGCCATACGGTGACGCTTATCTCCCGCGATGGCAGTGAATTGAGCAGCAACTATATCATCTACTCTCTAAAACCGGGCACACATTGGCCAAAGCAGATTGTACCGCTGGCCGACTTTAACAAGTGGCTGGGGTCTCGAAAAACACCGGTTTTCCTGATCGGTCATGACCGTGAACAGTTAGAGGCCATCGCCGCTGCGCGCGGTGTGAGCATCCAACCCCTTCCACTGGATTATTTCGGTGCTCAACTCCCGGTTCCAACCGGTCACTGATATGTGTGGTATTTGTGGCATCGTTACCCCTGACGACCTTGTTGATTCCAAGGCCACCCGCCTTCGCGTAGAGGCGATGCTCCAATCCCTTTCGCACCGCGGCCCCGACGCGGTCGGCCAGGTGACCGCCGGGTCCGGGGTTTTAGGCGCCACCCGGCTCGCGATCCGCGGCCTGGCAAGCGGGACACAGCCGATGATCGATCCGGATACCGGCATTGTCGCTGTTTGCAATGGGGAGATTGATAATCACCGCGAGCTGCGCCGATGGCTGGCCGAGCGGGGGCGCGCAGTGGTCAGCGAGACCGACGTGGCGGTCATCCCCGGCCTGTTTCTCGAACTCGGCGAGGAGTTCGCCGGCAAACTGGTCGGCGCGTTCGCCGTTGCAATCTGGGACCCGCGGTTCCGGCGGTTGACCCTGGCGCGCGATCGTGCCGGGGAGCGCCCGCTCTTCTTCGCGTTGAACGGCGGTGAAATCCTTTTCGCCACCGAAATTGCAGCATTGGCTTCGCACAACCTTCTCCCCGTCAACCTCCATCAGGACGCCTTGAGAAAATATCTCCAGTTCGGGATTTTCCCCGCCCCCGAATCGCCGTTCGTTGAAATCCAGAAAGTCGCGCCGGGCGAGTGGATTCAACTGGATGCAACGGGTGTCCGTCGGAAACGTTACTGGCGCTGGCAAATCACCGAAACCGCGAAGCAACCACCGTCGCTCGACGCGTTCGACCAAACGTTCCGCAACGCCGTCAGCCGACAGAGTGATGTGGATGTGGACTTCGGTGTTTATTTGAGCGGCGGCATCGATTCGTCGTTGGTTTCAGCCGTGGCCCGGGCGCTGCATCCGACACGCCCGTTGAAAGCGTACACGCTCCGTTTCGAAGACAAATCATTCGATGAAGGGGATTTCGCCGGGGAAGTGGCGCGACAGTTTAAAATGGACCTGGTAACGGTGTGGGTCCGTCCCGAGGATGTCGTCAACGAACTCAAGGCGCTCGTTCGTCTGGTGGGCGAACCCCTGGCCGACCCCGCATGGTTGCCGGCAGCGTTGCTGGCGCGGCGTGCCGCCCAGGATATTCGGCTGGCGCTGGTGGGCGAGGGCGCCGACGAGTTGTTCGGCGGTTACCCAACTTACATCGGCGCCGGGGTCGCGGAGCGGTACGCGCGACTGCCCGTCTGGGTTAGGTCCGTCATCCGGCGTGCCGTCGAAGCGCTGCCACCCAGCGAGAAGAAGGTGACCATCTCGTTTCTCCTGAAGCGCTTTACGCAGGGCGCAGATCTGGACAACCTCGCCCGGCACCAGTTTTGGGTTTCGAACATTCCGCCGACGCTGCTGCAACGGCTGGGCGTGAAGCCGATCGAACTGGAGGATCGCGATGGGAGTGCAGGCCATTTATTGGACCGGGTGCAACGCTGGGATTTGGAGATGTCATTGGCCGAGGGATTGCTCACCAAGGCCGATCGCGCGAGCATGAGTTCGGCCGTAGAACTGCGCGCACCATTCCTGGATGAAGCGGTGATGGAATTCGCCAAATTGCTGCCGGTGGAAGATCGGGTGAGGGGATTCAACACCAAAGTTTTCCTGAAACGCTACGCCCTGCGCTACCTGCCGGAGACAATCGTAAACCGCCGCAAACGCGGACTCTCGGTGCCCATCGGCCGCTGGCTGCGCGGCCCGCTGCACGAGTGGGCTTCCGCGACACTGGGGAGCGGGCGCCTCGGACGAGTTGGAATTCGCACTTCAGCCGCCCTGGACCTGTTCTCAGAACATTGTCAGCGCAAGGCCGACCACGCCCGCGCCCTTTGGACCTTGCTGGTGCTGAGCGAATGGCTGGATTGGGTGGCGACTGAAACCGACTGTTTTGCGCGCAAAACGCCGTGATGCGCCGGTGACACACGCTGTCAACCCATTTGGTTTGGCTGCGGATGGGGTGGAAGGCAACCCAACATCCCAACCGGAACGCCAGATTCATCTGGCAGTTACCCAAGCAGCCCATTGCGGTGAAATTTGGAATTCAGAGACAGGCGGGACGCCTGTCCTGCATTATGGGACAAGGCCAGGAAATGGCTTGTGACAACTCTGCCGCCATTCCGCGCGGCGGAATGCTCAGGTCGAAGGTTTCGCTTTCTCAACCGCCTTGCGGTGGAAGATGAGGTATTTTTGATCCGCCTGAAGATTTATCCTTCCCGGCAGCCAGCGGATGGCATTGATCTGATCGCTGACATCCATGACGGCCACTACGTCGTAAAACTCCGTCAATCGCGAGGAGTCGATGAGCGATTTGCCGGCGGCTTCATCCGGGCGCAACACCAGCCAGTCGGGCTTCAGCTCGAGGTAGGCCTCATTCTCCCTTTGCGGGCCGAGGCGGCGGCGGACCTCGACCATTTCCTTCGAGCTGAGGCCGGGGTAATCCAGCATTTTCAGGCCGGAAAAATAACCAATATAACCCAGCGGCTCGAGGAACACCGTGTCACGCGGCGTCGCGGCATGCGCACGCAGCCAGAGGCCGATGGGCCGGCGGACGCCGTCTTCAATCAGCCGCTGCTCCACTTGCGCCTCGCGGGCGACACACACCGTCAACCCCAGTTGGCCGGCGACGAACACCATCGCGGCGCCATACAGGATCGCCGTGGAATGACGCAACCAGCCGCGATCCCAATTCAATTGCGGAAGCCTTTCCGCCAAACCAAGCAACTGGTCAAAGATCAAACCCAGCGTGAGGTAACCCAAAAACGCGACCGCCGGCAGATACCAGGGATAATAAGTCCGCACCACGTCAGTTAAAAAATAATGCCCCACATAGACGCCGAACGACATCAGGCGCGTGGCAGGCCGGCATAACGGACACAGCCAGGCCAGGGCGGCCGCCCACGACGCCAGCGCACAGACTGCGGTCGGCAGATAATACCATGTTTGCAACCAGGAGTAGGCCGGCATGAACGTCCACCAGATGCTGGCGCCCGCGTTTAAAAGACTTCGGAATGGAAGCGACAGGAAGTTCACCGCCAGCGCGGTGATGGCGATCGGCGGCATGTTCGTGTCTTTGGCCACGATGGTATGCGGCACGGGCGATCCGTAATACCACCACGTCCACAAAAACCACGGCAGGTATAGCGCCGCGCAAATCAATCCTGCCCGCAGCAATTTTGCCGGCCAGTTCTCTGCTGAAGAACCCGTCAGCCCGCGCCGCATAAACAGCAATGCGCCGATGCCCAGCGCCGCGATGTAAACGCAACTGTCCGGCCGCGTCCACATCAGCCCGGCCCAGCCCAGGCCGATCCGCAGGATTTGTTTCGGCCCGGATATGAAGAACCCGTGCAAGGTCAGCGACAGGAAGAAAATCAGCAGGCCGGTCTCCATCCCGTTGGTGGAAAAATCCAGCGTCTTGGCGTCCAGCGCCACCAGCACCAGCGTCACCCCGATGGCCACCGGCCGCTGTATCAATTGTTTCAGGATGGGAAACAGCATGGCCACGCCCGCCGCCAGCGCCGCCAGGCTCACGATCCGGAACAGCCACAACACCAGGTCCTCCGGGCCATTCCCGGTCAACCAGCTCAAACCCGCCGGCAGCAGCACGCCCAGCGGTGAGGTGAAAGTATGGACGCGCTCGCCGGCGGTGAAGACCAGGCCCAGGCCGGTTGCCAGGTTGCGGCTGGCGCGAAACGTGATCCAATAATCTTCCCATGCACGCTGCGTGCAGGCCACAAACGCGAAACCGCCGAGAAACATTGCCAGAAAGATTTTCGTCTCCGGCCTGATCGACGTGCGCGACATTGGCGGATGATGTCCGCCCATAAAGTTGCTGTCAACGCGCCACTCCCGGACGGAATCACGTTCAGCCGGGCAGGTATGGTCGGGCTATAAAGCATTTCTCCCTTTGCCTTGGATTACCTTTTATTGTTAACTTCGGTCCATGCTTTCAAAGGTCTGTTCTGCCGCGCTCAACGGCATTGAAGCCTATCCCGTCGAAGTCGAGGTCAATGCCGGTTGGGGCGACACAGTGATTGTCATCGTCGGCCTGCCGGACGCCGCGGTGAAGGAATCGCGCGACCGGGTGACCACCGCGCTCAGCAATTCCGGCTTCAAATTCCCGATGGGCCGCACGACCATCAACCTTGCACCCGCTGACGTGAAGAAGGAGGGGCCGACCTTCGATTTGCCGATTGCGCTGGGCATGCTGGCCGCCAGCGAACAGCTCGAAACCGATCAACTCGACAATTTCGTCATCGTCGGCGAACTCGCCCTGACCGGCGCGGTGCGCCCGTCCAAGGGAGTTTTGCCCGTCGCCCTCCGCGCGCGGGCGGACGGCAAAATTGGCGTGCTCGTTCCGGCGGAAAATGCGGCTGAAGCCGCCGTCGTTGCCGGCCTGCAGGTCGTCCCGGTGCAAAATCTCCGCGAGGCGGCGGGTTTTCTCGAAGGCGAAATCAAGATCGCGCCGACGAAAGTGGACATCGCGAGGATTTTCGACCAGGCGCGCGACGACGACCTGGATTTCGCCGAGGTCAAGGGCCAGGAAAACGTAAAACGCGCATTGGAGATCGCGGCGGCCGGCGGCCACAACGCGCTGCTCATCGGTCCACCGGGCACGGGCAAATCCATGCTCGCCAAACGGCTGCCGACGATTCTGCCACCACTGACGTTGGACGAGGCGCTCGAAACGACGAAGATTCACAGCATCGTTGGCCTGCTGTCGCCGGGGCAGGCGCTGGTGACGCAGCGCCCTTTCCGTTCGCCGCATCACACGGCGAGCGACGCCGGGTTGCTGGGCGGCAACATCAACCCGACGCCGGGAGAAATTTCGCTGGCCCACAACGGGGTCTTGTTTCTGGACGAACTGCCGGAGTTCAAGCGCGGAGTTTTGGAGACCATGCGCCAGCCGCTGGAGGAAGGACACGTCACCATTTCGCGCGCGGCCGGCACGATGACCTTTCCGTCACAATTCATGCTGGTGGCGGCGATGAACCCGACGCCGGACGGCAAGATGCCACACGAATCGAGAAGCTCGCCGCGCGAGATCCAGAATTATCTGGGCCGGATTTCCGGGCCGCTGCTCGACCGCATTGATTTGCACGTGGAAGTGCCGCAGGTGAAGTTTCGCGAGATTGCCGGCGACCGCACCGGGGAGACCTCGGCGCAAATCCGCGAACGGGTTGTGGCCGCGCGCCGGCGCCAGCACGAACGGTTCAAGCACAAACCGAAAATCACCTGTAACGCGCGGATGGGCACGCGCGAATTGAAGCAGTTCTGCGAGCTGGACGAGGCGACGAAGGAATTGTTGAAGAACGCGATGGCGGATTTGAACTTGAGCGCCCGCGCTTATGACCGGATTTTGAAAGTGGCGCGGACGATTGCCGACTTGGCCGGCTCGGAGAAAATTCTCAGCGACCACGTTTCCGAAGCGATTCAATACCGCACGCTCGACCGGCAGATTTGGAGTTAACCTGCGCCCGGCTCACAGGGGTTGTCGCACGGCGATGGCTGCGGCAAACCGGTCTTGGGCTGGAAGCGACCAGACCAACAAACCCCCGCCGCAGTCAACCATACCCCAACTGGCCGGACCGACGGCGATGGAGAAAATCCGCGGCGTCAGACCTTCACCCACGGCTTTGCCGCCGGCTTCCTTGCGCGTCCAGATTTCCGAAAAAGCCGGGGCGCGCATTGCCGGTGGCAGGGCGTGAACGTGTTCCCGTTCATCCGGCGTGCAGAAGCGTCCGGCAACGGCGGGCCACACCGCATCCGGCAATATGCCTTGCAAATCAACGCCGATTTCCCGCTCCGCCGTCACCGCCAGCAGCGCGAGACAGTCGCAATGGGAAAGATTGAATTGCAGGCCGGCGCGATTCACTTCCCCGGCGATGTAAAGTTTGCCGTGGGCATTTGCCGCCAAAGGCACGGCGGGTGGAGACAAATTCAGGTAAGCCCCGAGCACTGACCGGAGCCAGGTCCGGGCGGCAAGGTAACGCCGGCGGTGCTCCTCAAAAACAAATCGCCGGGCGCGTTCCAGTTCGGACGACGAAAGCGTGCGGAACAAAATTCCGCCGTTCGTTGTCAGTTCATCAAGGTCGGCTTGCCAGAGATGGATTTCGTCCGCGCCCGGTAATTCGGCGGCTCCCGGCAATCGTTGCAGCCATTTGATCGTTGGTGTCATGGCGGCCCTTTGCCTTCCGCGAGTTCAAGGACGCTTTGCATTTGCCGCGCCAGTTCATCCACCGCTGGCCGCACGAACAGATTGGCGCGGATGCCGGGGATGGTAACAACTCGCGTTTCCTGCGCGCAGCGGCGCATCCAGAGCCGAAGATCTTCTCCCGGGAACTTGGTGTCGGCGGTGATGAACAGCGTGAGGGTGCCGGGATAAAAGGCGGGTTTGTATCGGCGGTTCGCCCGGCTGCTCATGTGGAACACAAACCGGCGGTAATCCGGCAGCCAGCGGGCGCGTTGTGCGAAGCCGGCAGCGCGGGCGATGGACCAGCGCAAAATCCGGAAGGCATCGCGCACCTCGTTGTGCACCGGGCCAAACCACCGCTCTCTTAACCGGTGGCTTTCCGAGCCTGGAGTCGGACAGTTTGTATCGAGCAAAGCCAGCAGCCCAACCGGCCGGCCTTGTTGAATCAACATCTGTGCCATCTCAAACGCGATTCTTCCGCCCAGGCACGTGCCGGCCAGCAGGTAGGGGCCGACAGGGTCCTTGGCGATGATTTCGGACAGGTACCGCCGGGCCATCGCGGGAATGCTCATCAGTGGCCAGCTTTCACCCTGAAGTCCGACGGATTGAAGACCATAAATCGGACGATCCGGCAGCCGTCGCGCGAGCAGGCCGTACGTGGCCACGTCGCCCCTGCCGCCGTGTATGAGAAACAAAGGCCGTCCGGCCGGTGCCGCGCGCAGCAGGACCAACGGGCCGGGCGAGGGAATCACCACACGGTCGGTCAGCAAGGCGGCCAGTTTTTCAATGGTTTCATGCTCGACGAGCGTCGAAGGCGGCAATGAAGTGCCGTACTCCTCATCAATCCTCGCCAAGACCTGCGCCGATTGAATCGAAGTCCCGCCCAGATCAAAAAAATCATCGTGCCGGCCGATCGGCGAAATTTCCAGGATCGCCTCCCAAATCTGTGCCAGCTTTCCTTCAATGAAGTCGCGCGGTTTCGGGCGGTGACCCCGGAGGGTATTGGGCTTGCGTGCGAGCGTCCTCAACGCCTGCCGGTCAATTTTGCCGTGTGGCGTGAGCGGAAACTTTTCGAGAAAGACAAAGCTGGCAGGCACCATGTACCCGGGGAGTGTGGAACGCAATATGCGCCGCAATGTTTCCGCAGTACATTCCCGGCCGGGACGCGGAACCACGTAGGCGACCAGTTGAGCATCGTTGTTCGGCGTCTCAAAGGTGCCAACCACTGCCCCCTCCACTTCAGGCTGATGGACCAGCGCGTCTTCGATTTCGGACAGCTCGATGCGGTACCCATGAATCTTGACGCGCGCGTCCTTGCGTCCCATGAACATGAGCGAGCCGTCCGCCGTGCGGCGCCCCAGGTCGCCGGTGTGAAAGGACCGGTCATTGCCCGGGCCGTGGTCATTGGAGAAACGTTCTGCGGTCAACGATTCATTCCGCCAGTAACCCGGCGATAGGAATTGGCTGGCCACAGTGATCTCGCCGATTTCGCCTTCGCCGACCTCGCGGCCCTGTTCATCCAATAACCGGAGTTCGATGCCAGGCACCACCCAGCCCGTCGGCAACCGGCCCGGGGCAACCCCGTCGCCGGGCATGAAGAGGTGCTGGGTGATATTGCCGGTTTCTGTCGAAGAAAGTGAATTCAACAAAACGCATTGGGCCGGGAAATGTTTTCGCAAAGCCGCAAGATCGTCCGCCGTGGCGGGTTCTGAACCGAAACGCACCAGCCGCACGGCGGGAAAATCTTCGCCGTCTTTCAAAGATCGAATGAAATGGCGGAATATGGACACCGACGAGATGAAAACCGTAATTTTGCCTTCCTTGATCCATTCGGACAGACCCGTGACGCCTTTTTCCATCGTCGGGAACGGGCAGAGCGCGGCGCCGTTGAGCAGCGCGCACCACAGAGTGCTCAACCCCTGCCCTCCGCTCGGCGCGGCGAGCAGGCTAATCCGATCTTCCGCCTGCAACCGCATTCCCCGCGAAAGTCGAAACACATTGTGCCTGATGCTGCGATGCGATTGCATGACGCCCTTTGGCCGGCCCGTCGAGCCGGAAGTGAAAATGATGAACGCTATCGCCTCCGGAGCGACTTTGATTTCGGGATCGTGAGCCGGGCCGGTCAAATGTTCTTCAAAGCGAACGATGCGCTGATTTTTTTCAACGATTTGGCCCGCCAGTTCATGATTCGCCGAATCCGCGATAATCGCGCCTGGGCCCGCGTCCTCCAAAATTTGTTTGAGGCGCGCCGGTGGATCGCCTGGATTCAACACGACGACAATTCTTCCCGCTTTGAGAACGGCAAGAATCGCGGCAATAAGCGGCGCGTCGTGCCGCATCAGCAACGCCACGCGATCACCCGGCGCGCCGCCGCGGGTCAGCAGTACGTGAGCGAGCCGGTTGGCGGCGGCGTTCAATTCCGCGTAAGTCGGCCGCCACTCACCGGGGCCGATGGCCGGACGCGACGGATGGCGGGCCACGATTTGCGCGAAGCATTCGGGAAGAGACTGTTCCACGTTGCCCAAATTTTCATCGGACACGGTTCCGTCGCGCTCGGCGGGGAAATCAATTTTTCCTTTGGTCAATCCCAAATGGGCCGGCGGCGGAACCAGCAAAAGGCGATCGAGTCCCACGAATTCGAACATTACCCGACCCGGGTCCAACGCTTTGACCCGGCCAGCGAAGCGGCCGCGGCCAACGGCAAAACCGTCCGGCGCGGTCGTTTCGAAATAAATCTCCTCAAACCTTGCCTGCCGGAAAAGCTCCCGAATCACCGGGACCTGCTCGCGTCCGTAGTTCAAAACGAGATGCCGGTTCCAGATCGTCCACGCTCCCCGCTTGCAGAGCATGGGCAGACTGTTGATCAAGCGGGGAACATCTTCATGGCGCAGGTGGCCGAGAAAACCTGAAAGCAAAACCAGATCCGCCGGCACCGCGCCCGCATAATTGCCCGCCAGCGCGGCGTCAGCTTCGATGAATCGAAGTCGCCGCTCCAGGCCGGCCTGTTCTGCTGCCGCCTTGCCGCGCACGATGGATTCCGCGTGATTGTCGAGGAGCAAGGCGGTGACATCCTTCCGTCTCGGATGACCTTGTACCGCGCTTATCACATCACGGCCATCGCCCGCGCAGACGCTGACGATTTGAATTGGGCCGGGCGGGCAGTCGTTGAGCGTCGCGATGATCTGCTCGCAGACAATCCGCAGTCGCGCCTGCAGGCTCGGAAAACTGTCGTATTGTTGATACCACTCGTTCCAATCCATACGTCTTGATCGCGCTAAAATTAAATCGGGAGTTTTGCCATGGTTACCGGGCAGCAGCGTAACCGGCTCTCATCCTGGCCTCATAATTTTCGACCCAGGAGTCGGCGGCCGTGAGCAGCATCTGGTCACCATGTTTGTGGTAGAGCGCAGGATTTTGCACGCCCGGCGGAATTTTATTTTTCTCCAGTTCCCCGGCCGCGTTAAACAACCGGCGGCGCATGCGCACGATGGCCGCATCCGACGCACCGAGATGCTCCCTGGTGCGGTCGCAGACGGCGCCCATACTTTCCTGCATCGCGCCGTCTTGGATGGGCGTGACGTTTTCCATGCCGCTGAAATTGAATTTCTTCTGCCGCTCGCGATCCAACAAATAGTCGTTCCCCGCATTCGCGGCGAAGCGCGCGCGGCCCAGCCAGCCGCCCGTGTCGGGGAGAAACCCGCTGGGCGGGACGCGGTCTCTCCATCCTTTTTGTTCTTCCTCGGTCAATTCGCGGGTTGAAGACCAGTGCGGTTCCCAGACCAGGGTGTGTTCGTCGTCGAGCGGGACCCAGGCCTTATCGCGGTTTTTCCCGCCGAAGCCGGGAACGCTGGTATAAAAAGGCAACATGAATTGCGTAACGCGCCAGTAAAACTTTCCGTCGTCGGAATTACGCCGGGCGCCATACATGACACCGACATCCGTCTCTTGCACATCCAGCAGGGGCTGTTGGTCCATGCGCGCGATGTTCCGGTAGTAATCAATGCCGGCCTGCTTGTTTTCAGCGGTGCCTTGGAGTTTCGGATCAAAGGCGAGATGCAAAAAACTCAAGTGCGAGGAATCGAAATCTCCTTCCATCGCCTGCAGCCAGTTGCAGGCCCGCTGGTATCGCAAGGCCCCGCGCCGCGTTGGTTCGACCATGGCCCAGCCCAATTCAGGCAATGGCGGTGGATTATCACGGTTCGGCCCCATGTAGGTCCACACGATGCCGTTTTTTTCAACACACGGATATGCGGTGACGCGGATCTGCTCATTGAACTTGCTGCCCGGAGGTTCGTTCGGAATGTCCACGCACCAACCTTTGACATCAAATTTCCAGCCGTGATATAAACAACGCAAACCGCTTTCTTCATTGCGCCCGAAAAACAGCGACGCGCAACGATGCGGACACACGTGATCAATCAGGCCGATCTGACCGTCAGTGTTCCGGAACGCGACCAGGTTTTCGCATAACAGCCGCACACGCAAAGGCGCGCCATCCTTCTCCGGCAGGTCTGTGGATTGGAGAACGGGAATCCAATATTGCCGCATGAGATTGCCCATCGGCGTTCCCGAGCCGACCCGGCAGAGAAATTGATTTTCTGCTTCAGTCACGTTTCTATTTTTTGGGGAATTTGTGGAAAAATCCAGACTCATTTCAAGTCGCCCATGCCATAAACCGCCTGCATCCGTGTGTAAAACAGCCGGTCACCCTCGCCGTGTTCGGGCGGGCCGAGACCCGAAGCTTTCCAGCCGCCAAACGGCAACGACGCATCCACGCCTGCGGTCGCGGAATTAAACTTAAGAATTCCCGCCCGGGCTTCAGCGAGGAATTTTTGCCGAAGTTCGGGCAAATTGCTGAAAAGCGCGGCCACCAGCCCGTGGCGCACACCATTGCACAATTTCAAGGCGTGATCGAAATCACCGGCGCGTTGTACCACGAGCAGCGGGCTCATGGTTTCCTCCTGCACCAGCAGGTGGCCCGGTTCGTCGCAGCCGACGATTGCCGGCTGCGCATAAGCGCCGGCTTTCACCCAGGATTCCCTGGCGCGCCTTGCAAAAAGCAATTCAGCCCGATGCGCCGCGCTGGAATGCTTCGCGGCGTGAACCAACGCAGCGTGCTCGTCGCGTTTGCCCGCGTGTAGCACCGGGCCGATGTCTGTGGATTTTTTCAACGGGTCGCCCCAGACCAGCTTTTCGGCGGCGATCTTCAATTCGCGCAGAAATTTTTCAAAAATCTTTTTCGACACAATCACGCGGCGGTTCGCCGTGCAGCGCTGCCCGGCAAAGCCAAAAGCGCCCCAGGCGACTTGCGCGGCGGCGTGCGGCAGATCGGCGTCATCCCAGACAATCGCCGCATTATTGCCGCTGAGTTCGGCCTGCAAAGGCACGAAGCGGCGCGCGCAAATTTCCTGAATCGCGTGCCCGGCCGAAGCCGAACCGGTGAGCGTGACGGCGCTGATGTTTTTATTCGCGGCAAGTTGTTGCGCGGTTGTGTGGTCACCAGTCAAAAGTTGAACCGCGTCGCGCGGCACTCCGGCCTTGTGCAGCAACCTCAGAATGGCCTGGGAAATTTTTGTGGCCGCCGGGGCGGGTTTCCAAATGACCGCGTTGCCGTAAACCAGGGCTGGAGCAATTTTCCCGATGGGGATGGCCACCGGGTTGTTCCACGGCGAAATGATGGCGATGACCCCGACCGGTGGATGGCGCACCGTGCCGGCGGCCTCGCGCGTCTGCACCTCAAAGTTCGCGGCGCGGCGAATCACGTCGCGGACGTTTCCCGCCGCGCGACAGACTTCTTCAAGTCCGTGCGAAATCGGTTTGCCGATTTCAACGGCCATTTGCCGCGCCAAAACCGGCGCGGCGGCCTCCAGTTGTTCTGCAACTTTTCCGAGCAATGGTTGTCGCGACGAGGGAGAACTTCGTTTCCAAATTTTCCAAGCGCTTTTTGCCGCGCCTGCCGCGAATTCAATTTCAACTGCGCCGGCAATCGGCGCTTCAAATAATACTCTTTCCGTTTTGCGCGGCGAGCGATGGACCCATTTTGACAACTCATGTCCATGCAGTCGGGACAGCACCGCGTTCACCGGTGCAAATTGAACGCAGCGTTCCGACAGCCAGCGGCGGACGGCGGCCGCGTGAATCGGGTCGTTGCTGCCAACGGCGTCTTCGGCAATGAAAACCTCCAGGCCGCGTTCCAGGCTTTCAGCGCAGGCGGTGCGGATGCAGGTGTGAAGATGAACGCCCGCAAGAATCACCGCGTCGCAATTCATCCGCCGGAGCGCGGTATCAAGCGTTGCGCCGGCAAACGCGTTGAAGCCGGTTTTGTGAATAATCAATTCGCCCGCCTGCGGCTGCAGCCGGGCGGGGGGGTGGTGTCCGCCGGTGCCGGCGACGCACATCCAGCGCCCCGTTCGCTTCCAGTGTGGCAACCGCCGGTCTTTATCGCGGTGGATGGTGGTCCAGACATGGATGACCGGGATGCGGCGGCGGCGACAATTCTCAAGCAACACCGCCGCGCGGGCGACTACCGCGTCTGCCGGCGGGTGGAGTTCGGGTGTCGCCAGGTGGTCGCTTTGCAAATCAACGAGCAGCAGCGCGGGCTTCATGCAAGCTGCGCAATTTCCGCCGAACGAAGAATCTGTTCGGCAACCTCGTCAGCCATGGCCTTCGTGCCTAGAATCCGGCAATCCGGCTCTGCGAGATCGGCGGTGCGCCAGCCTGCGCGCCAGACTGCACCGAGGGATTTTTCGACCAGCGCGGCGGCTTCGTCCAGACCGAAACTTTCGCGCAGCAGCATCGCCAACGAGAGGATTTGGCCGGCAGGATTGGCGGTGTCCGTGTTGGCCAGATCGTGCGCGCAGCCGTGGTTGGTTTGATAGACGCCGTGGCCGTGCGCGTCGAAATTGCCGGAGAAGGTCACGCCGCGCGATGAAACCAGGACACCCGCAACGTCGGCCAGGATGTCGCCGAAAAGATTGGGAGCGGCGATCACGTCGAAGTGCGCCGGGTTTTGGATCAACTCATAAGCGGCGAGGTCAACGTTCATGAATGCCGCCTCGACCCCGTGCCGGCACGCCACCGCGCCACCGACATCGCGCCAAAGCGCAGAGATGGCGGGGACGCCGCCTTCCTTGACGATTATATGCAGTTTGCCCCGGCGGTCGGTCGCCGCGCGCGCGGCGACTTCGATGAGCCGCTGGACTTCCGCCTCGCTGTAACTGAACGTATGTTCGGCGAACCGGCCCTTGTCGGTGGCGCGGTCGCCCCACCGGCCTTGATAAACGCCGCCGGTGTTGTCGCGCACGATGAGCAGGTCCACGTTTTTCAGGAACTGCGGCGCGATCCGGCTGGCGCGTGCCAGCTCCGGCGCCGGCTGCACGGGAACAAATTTGCAGAACAAATCAAAACGCCGCCGCAAATCGTAAACATAGCGGCCGCCACCGGGGCCGCTGAGGATGGCGCCTCCCACTTGAAAAATATCGGCGCAAAACTCCATGGTGACCTCCGGCAACCACTTGCCGCAGGACGCCACGGCCGTTTCGCCAATCAACCCGCCGTGCCGCACTTCAAACTTGAGGTTCATCGCCTGCTCGACCGATTTCAAAACCTGCAAAGTGGCGTTGACGACCTGCGGTCCGATGCCGGTTCCTTCCAGGATGCCGATCAGCAGTCGGGCGGGGAAATCGGCAGGCAGCAGCCCCAGGTGGTTTCCGGGTAAATAGCTTGTCAATCTATCCGGTCTGACCTTTCCCGGTTTCGAGCCGTTTGTTTGCGTTAGCATGGTCGGTTTTTGATTTTTACTGTTCTCTGAGCGGGCGGCAGAAACTCCAAACCGGTTCGTCTCTTCTGATTCAGGTCGGCCACGCCAGTCCTCGGGGATGATTTTACCTTGTGACGATTGTGTGACAATGCAAAAGAAATCAGGCTGCCTCAGTCTGACCGGCTGAAAGTCAGCGGCCTTTCACACACCTGCGGACTTTCGAATTGACTCTCGTTGGGACAGGAATATCGTCCAAACTATGAAACAGGCGAAAGGCAAAATCGCCGCAGGCCGTTCGGACGAATACATTGCCCCGGAGGAAAAAGCTCCACCGCTGCAGTATTCGATCGCCACGTCCTGGAGCGACGCGCTGTTGCGCGAACTGGTTGCGCTCAATCGGGCGCACCGTCGCACGTGCTTCTCGGAGATTTACGGCGCGCACCGGACCAGCATCACCGGGCACGGGCGCCCGGCGTACCGGCTGCCGCAGGTTGACCCGGACGTTTTTGAGGGGCATGTGAGCTGTGCGCGTCAACTGGGCCTGCGCTTTAATTACGTTATGAACGCCCCCGGCTTTGGCGGACGGGAGCAAGACCCCGGCTGGTTGCGGGAGGTTTCCAATTTCCTGCAATACCTTGCAGGCTGCGGCGTGAGCGGCGTCACCATCGCGCATCCCGTCCTCCTGCAGTTCGTCAAACGGGAGTTTCCTGATTTCAAGCTGAACGTTTCTCTGATCGCCGGAGTGGACACGGTTGCCGCCGCAAGGAAGTTCGAGGATCTCGGCGTGGACGTCATCAACCTCAATCCGTTCACCATCAACCGTGACTTCGATGCGCTGCGCGGCATCCGCCGGGCCGTCCGCTGCGAGCTGGAGCTCTACGCGAACATCCCGTGTCTGGATCACTGCCCGCGGCGGGTCGCCCACTACGAATACTCGGGGCGCGCGTCGCAGGAAACGGGCAATCCGGAGGTCAAGCAGGATCCCTTCCTGATGCGTTGTTCATATACATTTCTGTCGGAACCGGTTGAATTCCTCCGCAGTCCGTTCATAAGACCCGAGGACGTTTCTGCGTATCGCGAGGCAGGAATGGACATCATCAAGCTTTCCGATCGAACCGAGTCAACGCAGTTCCTGTTGACCACGGCGCGTGCCTATGCGGAAGGGAAATATGACGGGAACCTGTTCGACCTGATCTTCAGGGGCGGAAGAAAGATCCGCTCCGGCCTCGGACTCGCACAACCGGGACTGGTGGCTCGCGAAATTCCTGTCGTCATCAAGAACCCGGTTCTGGACCAGCTTGGCTTTATTGATCAAATCAAGAAGCTCCGTGGCGCCGACCTGACGGAGTTCTACCGGACAGCCGCCGCCCGTGCGGTGGAGTTTGCGGATTCGAAGGCAATTGACGAATGGCGGGGGATGCTTCAAAAACGGTTGGCCGCGTGACGCGCCGCCGGGTTGTTTCTCGCTCGACCAACCCGCCGGGAGCAGCTACTTTGCACGACACGTCTCACCACGAGATGAATTATGGATGAACTGCTGAAAATTTTGCAGGCCAACGCGACTGAATCACGCGAAAATATCGCCCGGATGCTGAACCTCTCCATCGCAGAGGTGAACGGGCGCATTGCCGATTACGAAAAGCGCGGCGTCATCCGCGGCTACCAGGCCATCCTGAATGAAGACCAACTCGAACTCGACACGGTCACGGCCGTCATCGAGGTCAAGGTAACGCCGCAACGCGAAGGCGGGTTCAACACCATCGCTGCGCGGATCAGCCGGTTCCCCGAGGTGCGCTCGGCGTATCTCATGAGCGGCACCTACGACCTGCTCTTGTTCGTCGAGGGCCGCACCCTGCACGAGGTGGCTGCGTTCGTCAGCGAACGGCTGGCGCCGCTCGAAGGCGTGCTCTCCACGTCCACCCATTTCATGCTCAAGACCTATAAGCGCCTCGGCGTGTTGATGGAATCCGGCCATGCAGATGAAAGACTCAGTGTCGCTCCATAACCGCATCAACGCGACGGTGCGCGACATCCCGCGCTCGGGCATCCGCGACTTCTTCGACATCGTCAGCACGATGAAGGACGTAATCAGCCTGGGCATCGGCGAGCCGGACTTTGACACGCCCTGGCACGTGCGCGAGTCCACCGTGTTCGCGCTTGAACGCGGTGTGACGCATTACACCAGCAACTTCGGCTACCTCGAACTTCGCAGGGCGCTGTCCAGATACGTCGGCAAAAAATTCGGCGCGGAATACAACCCGGAAAACGAAATCCTCATCACCGTCGGCGTGAGTGAGGCGCTGGACCTCGCCCTGCGCGCGCTGATAACGCCCGGCGACGAGGTGCTTTACCACGAGCCGTGCTACGTGTCGTATCGCGCCACCATCCTGTTCGCGCATGGGGTTCCGGTGGCCGTCGAGACGAAGCCGCCGAACGGTTTCCGGCTCACTCGCGCCATGCTGGAGGCGAAGGTCACGCCGAAAACCCGGGTGTTGATGTTGAATTTTCCGAACAACCCGACCGGCGCCGTCATGAGCCGGCAGGATTTGGAGGACATCGCCGCTTTTGCCCGCGAACGCGACCTCATCGTCGTCACGGACGAGATTTACGGCGAGTTGACCTATGATGCGCCGCACACGAGCATCGTAAGCCTGCCGGGCATGCGCGACCGGACGATTTTCCTGCACGGTTTCTCGAAGGCGTGGGCGATGACCGGTTATCGGCTCGGCTACGCTTGCGGGCCGGCGGAACTCATCGAAGCGATGATGAAAATCCACCAATACACAATGCTCTGCGCCTCTTCCATGGGACAAAAAGCCGCGATTGAAGCGCTCGCCCGACCGGATACGGACATCGGCGAGATGGTGGATGAATACCGTCGCCGACGGAATTTCATCGCCGCTGCCTTTGCAGACATGGGCATTGAATGCCACCGGCCACTGGGCGCGTTCTACGCGTTTCCGAGCGTGGCGAAGTTTGGCATGAAGTCGAAGGACTTCGCATTGAAATTTTTGCATGAGGAAAAGGTGGCGGCGGTGCCGGGGACGGCGTTTGGCGAATGTGGCGAAGGCTTCATCCGTTGTGCCTACGCCACCAGCATGGACAATCTCAAGGAAGCGATGAACCGGCTCAAACAGTTCATCGGGCGGCAATGAACCGGGTTGGAGTCCAAGCTTCAGCTTGTCTGGCTGGTCAAAGTCCGAGTCCGCACGAGTCGCACCTTTCAGTCCACGGGACGCTTCCGGTCTTTATCGGCTGGCTGAACGGCTGACGTCGGCTGCATGGAAGCCGCTTCGGTAATTTCCAGCTGCGCCTGGGCGCGATTGACCAGCGCCAGCATCGTCACGGACGACGCGGCTTGGCGCTCAGCCTCCTCGATGCGGGCGAATTCGCCATAAACCTCCGCGCGCGCCGGTTCATCGCGCATCCGCAGGTCCTGTCCGGCGCCCGTGCGCATGGCGTGAAGAATCTGGTAGGCGTTGATGGATTCAAGCGGTCGCGCGGGCACGTAAGCGGCCTCGGCGCCGCCTGCTTCGGTGACGAGCCGTGCGGCAAGCAGCGTCTGTAAAATCTGTTGCGCCAGCCTGGTCGGAATGCCCAGTTCGGTGGACATTTCCTGGATGGTGACCGGCGGCAGGCCCAGTTGGAACCGCTGCCCGATTCCCATCATCAGCCGCAACGCGATGAATTCGCGTCCGCGCTGGTTCACGTTTTCCGCAAGTTTGTCCTGCAGATAGGCTTTGCGGTTTTGAAACGCGTAGGCGACCTGCGCGCCGAACAGCAAAATCAGCCACGAAAAATACAGCCCGATCATGAAGACGGGCAGGAGGCCGAGGCTGTTGTACATTCCGAAGTTGGTGACGGCGCGCGAAACGTAGAGAAAGCCGAACAGGTTGTTCAATTGCCACAGCGAGCCGCCGACGACACCACCGACAAGCGCCGCACTGAACCGAACCCTGGTGTTGGGCACGAGCAGATAGATCAGCGCAAACGTCAGCCACAGGACCGGGAGCGGAAGGAGTTGAAAAATGAGGCTGCCGACGAACGGCATCTGGGTGACCAGATTTTCCGCCGACTTCAGATGCGGTCCGCCGGCGAGTCCCAACGCGCCGACGATGGCAAGCGGGCCGAGCGTGATGGTCGTCCAGTAAAGCACGATCCGCCAAAGCCAGTTGCGTCCGCGCGTCACGCCCCAGATGTCATTGAAAGTGGCCTCGATGTTCGCGAGCATGCGGATGGCCACCACGACCAGCAGGAGCATGCCGATGGCACCGAGCGTGCCGCTGCGGGTGTTCTGCACGAAATCGCGAATGTCCTTGGCCGCTTCCTTTTGCACGGCGATCACACGGGTGTCGGTGCCCGCGACGGCAACCGCATTGGTTTCCGGAACGGCATTGGTGGGCGTCAAGGCCACCGACATGCCCGGGCTCAGGCTGAGCGAAACCGCCTGGCCGTTGGTGTTGAGCGTGGCGGGCGGCATGATGTTGGAAACGAATTTGTCAATGGCCTGGTAAATTCTTTCCTCGCCCTCGCTTTTGAGCAGGCTGCTGGTGACGCTGATGGCCACCGCGAGCAACGGGATGAGGGCGAGCAGCGTGGCATAGGACAGCGCCGCCGCGCGGACGGGACACCGGTTGCGCACGAAACTATGGATGACGAGCGCGCAAAGGTGTGCGAAGCGTTCGAGCCGGCTGAATTCGCCTTCCGCGCCGGTGTAAATGCCGGTCAAAATTTTAATGAGACGTGCGAACGGCTTTGTTGCCATGATGTTGCGCCACGCTAACAAAACCCCCCGCCAAGTCAATTGGCGCGCACAATCCGCTTTATCGTCGCCGGAAAATCGGCAAGATGGCGATGGGCGTCCGTAGCTCAATTGGATAGAGCTTCTGACTTCGGATCAGAATGTTGCAGGTTCAAGTCCTGCCGGACGCGCCAGTCTATCAAGAACTTACGACAAGCTGCTTACGACCCCAAAGCGGTTTGTGCTGCGAGTTGTACGGGTGCCCCCATCTGCGTCCTTACGTGTTGAAGATTAGGCGCACATTCTCTCGGTGGTAACAGGCGACGGCCCGCGCAGGGCTATGTAGGCCGATCCACACCCGGCGATCTTTTGACCAGCATTCGCAGCAGCCAAAGCACGGCGATGGCCGCGATCAGATGCTTGAGCGTGTGCCCGCTGATAATGTGGGCAACCGCAAAAATTCTGGCGTCCAGAGCCTCGGCAGTTCTGGCCAAGGCATACAGCCCCACGATGCCTAAAAGATCGGTACTCCGACTGCAACGCGGCCGGAACAAAACCACCAACAGACCGACCAGCAGGATCGAGAAGTACTGCGCCGCAACGTAAGGCCAGAGATTGCTCTGCCATCGCCAATACGCTAGAACAAAAGGCGAATCAGCAAAACGTGACTGGTCATTGCAGCTTGACCGGCTTTGGCAGATTGCCGCATGTGTGTAATTAGCCCACCCAAAGGCAAAATCGGTGGATTGACAGGATTTCAAAATGGTGAGTAAATCGAAAGTGCTGTGAAAGGTTCAAAGACAGCGAAAACTTAGAAGCAGACCATAACAAACACCTCTCAATTTCAACCGCAAGTATTCCGGCCTTGAGCGCCCCTTTGAAAGCGAAATTCAAATCTTCCATTCGCGTCGCGCGTCATTCTTTTGGCGCAGTGGTCTGTGCGGGAGGAGTACTGCTGATTTTCTCCGGCGCGCAGGCGCAAAATCTGTTTGCCACTGCTGATAACAGCATCTATGAATGCACGACGGGCGGAGTGAAAAGCTCCTTTGCCTCCGGGTTGTCCCTTCCTGAAGGACTGGCCTTTAACAGCGCAGGCGACCTGTTTGAGGCGGATTTAGGCAGCGGCAACATTTATGAATTCACGCCGGGCGGAGCGCAAAGCACCTTTGCCTCGGGGTTGCTTAAAACTTTTGGACTGGCCGTTAACAGTGCGGGCGATCTGTTTGCGGATGACAACAACGGCAACGTTTATGAATTCACGCCGGGCGGAGTGAAAAGCTCCTTTGCCTCCGGGTTGCATAATCCTGCTGGACTGGCCTTTAACAGCGCGGGCGATCTGTTTGAGGCGGATTACGGAAGCGGCAATATTTATGAATTCACGCCGGGAGGAGCAAAAAGCACCTTTAAATCCGGGCTGGTTGTGGATGATCCTGATGGTCTGGCCTTTAACAGCGCGGGCGATCTGTTTATGGCGGCTCAACACAGCGGCCACATTTATGAATTCACGCCGGGCGGAGTGCAAAGCACCTTTGCCTCCGGGTTGGTCTATCCTATCGGACTGGCCTTCCAGCCCGTTCCTGAACCTTCGGCTTTGGGGTTGCTGGCCGTTGGCGCCGCGGCACTCCTCGTCCACCGCCGTCGCTGAGTTACCGCCGCGCCAACTCTGTGAAAACAAAATTCAAATCCGCCATTCGTGCCGCGTGTCATTCATTCGGCGGAGCGGTCTGTGCGGGAATGGTCATGCTGACTGGTTTCAGCGTGCAGGCGCAAAATCTGTTTGTAGCGAATTTCACCAGCGGCAACATCACTGAAATCACGCCGGGCGGAGTGCAAAGCACCTTTGCCTCCGGCTTGGGTGCGGATGTACCGGCTGAACTGGCCTTTAACAGCGCGGGTAATCTGTTTGTGTCGGAGGGAGCCGCCGGCGGCAACATTACCGAAATCACGCCGGGCGGAGTGCGAAGCACCTTTGCCTCCGGGTTGAGTGATCCAGTTGGACTGGCCTTTAACAGCGCAGGCAATCTGTTTGTGGCGGATAATGAACTCGGCAACATCTATGAATATACGCCGAGCGGAGTGCGAAGCACCTTTGCCTCCGGGTTAGCTGCTCCCTCTCCGGTGGATGGTCCTTATGCACTGGCAATTAACAGCGCCGACGATGTGTTTGTGACCTCTCCAAATGTCGGCAACATCTATGAGTTCACGCCAGGCGGAGTACAAACCACCTTTGCGTCCGGATTGGATATGCCTACTGCACTGGCCTTCAACAGTGCGGGAAATCTATTTGTGGCCGATTACAGCGGCCACATCTATGAATTCACGCCGGGCGGAGCCAAAAGCATCTTTGTCTCTGGAACATTTTATCCTTGGGGATTAACGTTTAACAGCACTGGCGATCTGTTTGAGGCAGATTACAGCGGCCACATCTATGAATTCACACCGGGCGGAGTGCAAAGCACCTTTGCCGCCGGGTTGAATGATCCGATTGGACTGGCCTTCCAGCCCGTGCCTGAACCTTCGGCTTTGGGGTTGCTGGCCGTCGGCATGTTTGGGATAACTCTCTTGCGTCGGCATCGGAGTTAATCCATTACCCGCTCAATACACGAGGACGAGGGTAGCAGCCTGCTGCGCCGACTTCGGCAGCGTCGCGGGCTTTTGCGGCGAGACATTATTGCGGGTCACGGGCGATGTTTCACCGTACGAGACGCGTACCTCTGCTTTTCGCGATGCCCCGTCCTGTCTTTATTGAAAGCCGACAGACCCCGCGTCCGTGCGGGCACCCGCATCGAAAAACGCCGCCCGTCCCCGAATGTTCTTTATTTGCCGGCCAAAAGCGGAGGGCTTTGCACCGTCAATAAATTCGGCTGAACCAGCGAAAGTCCGCCTTGGCGATCGTTATTAAATTGCGCGCCGATGATGACGTTGTTGGTGCAGGTTATGTCATTGATCCGAAAAGCCGCGCTGCCGCATTCGTCGGCGATGAGATTGGTAAAGAAGTTTTCTGTGCATTGGGTTTGCGGCACCAGTTGCCATCCGAGCGCAGTCAAATCATCGGATTGCGCCATGAACACACCGTAGTCGTGGCTGTTGTGGATGGATATGTCGCGAAATTGATTGTCGTGGCTCCAGCGCATGAAGATGCCCAGGTCGTTCGCAGCGAGGCTGGCGTCGTCAATGATGTTATGATTGAAATTTCCATCGAGCGAAATGCCCGCGCCGGGGTTGTCATGCAAATACAGTTTCGTAAAAAGGCAGTCCACCGTCAGGAAACACGCCAGCCCGTCGAACTGATTGTCATACGAATTCAACTCGCGCACCGTCAATCGCCGCGTGCCAAGCGTCGTGACCAAACCGCCCGAACGGCAGTGGGCACAAGTCACGTTTTCAACGATTGAGTCACTCACGTTTTGAACCGTGATTCCGTTGTTGCGGATTATCGAACCTTCGCCTTGAAGCCGCCAGAGTTCGCGCTGCTGGCGCAAACGGTTTCCATCAATCAAAAGGTCGCCGACGCGCAAATGCCTGGTTTGCTTTGGTTCATTAATCGGCTCGCCCATGATAATGACCGGGCAATTGGCATTGTCCGCCAGATATAAAATTGTTTCCCGGCCCGCACCGCGCAACGCTTGATTATCCCGCTGCAAAACGATGGGCTGGCTCACTTCAATTTTTCCGGGCGGCAGCACCACTTCGCCGCCACCTGCCGGCAAAGAGTCCAACGCCTTTTGAATTTCGGCGGCAGTCACGCCGGCCCGTAACGCCACCACAAGCGGCTTGGTGACGGGCGTTTGTGAAATGGCCAGAACCGCCGTCAAAAAAACCAAAAGCCACACGAATGAAAAACTTCTCTCCGTTTGCCGGAACGTCTTAAAGATTGGAGTAAAGTTCTTTATGACTTGCTTGTATATCATTTATTAACAGGGACACTGTGTCCAGTATCGCCCAAATCAAACTATTTTCCACAGAAAAATATGATTTTTAGCAACAATTTTTCCGTTGGAAATCGTTTAAGCGCGAATACGGACTTTTTCATTGCAAAATTTCCCGCAACAGAATTGGTTCGCCACGTTACCACCGAGAGAATGTGCGCCTCCCTTTCCGCTGGCGGGTTCAATACGCCGGCACCAGCACCGCCGCCCGCTCTGCCGACTTGACCACATCCCCAAACTTCGGATCAGAAGGTTTCAGGTTCAACTCCTGATGGGTGCGCCAGTAAAATCAAGGGTTTCTCACGTTCTGCCCGCCGCCGAGTCTGCCGGGTAGTATCAAAAGTAGTAACAGGGGCGTTTTGAATCGCTCCGATTTGCGACGGCTCGTGCCACACGCGAAAACGCTGGCGATTACCATTACCGGGCACCTGGGCAATTACATTTGGATTTGATACGCATTCGCTCAGGAGGGAAAGGCTTACCGAAGCCGGCATTGCTGCCTTGTGCGAACCCGGTAAATCCGTTTGAATAGACACGCTTATGGAAATTTACGCGCACCCGACATTCCAGATGGCTTGCCAGCAGTTTGACATTGTCGCTGACCACCTCCAAATCCCCGCCAGCGAGCGTGAGCGACTCAAGTTTCCCAAACGCTCCCTGATCGTCGCATTGCCTATTCACATGGACGACGGTTCGTCCAAGGTCTTCAGCGGCTACCGCGTGCAGCACCACCTCACGCTGGGTCCCACAAAGGGCGGACTGCGCTATCACCCGGATGTGGCTCTCGGCGAAGTCGCCGCCTTGGCGATGTGGATGAGTTGGAAATGTGCACTCACCGGTCTGCCTTACGGTGGTGCCAAAGGCGGTGTCACCTGTGACCCATCCAAATTGTCGCAACAGGAAAACGAGCGGCTCACACGCCGGTTTACGCAAGAGATGATTCCCTTTATTGGGCCGCAAGTGGACGTTATGGCTCCGGACTTGGGCACGAACGCGCAGACAATGGCATGGATCATGGACACCTATTCCGTGCACGAGGGCAGTTCTGTTCCGAGCATTGTCACCGGCAAACCGGTTGGTCTAGGCGGCTCGCTTGGACGCCGCGAAGCCACCGGTCGTGGGGTGGCCTATCTCATCAACCGAGCGACTGATGCCAGGGGATTAGACATCAGCAAATGCACCGCTGTGATTCAAGGTTTTGGGAATGTTGGTTCCATTACCGCATACTCGCTGGGAAGTTACGGAGCCAAGGTCATTGCGGTCAGCGACGTTCACGGCGGCATTTACAATTCAAAGGGCCTCGACCTGTTCGCGCTGGAAAAATATGCCGCCCAAAACCAGAGCATCGCTGGTTTCCCGGGCTCGGAACCCATTACCAATGAGCAACTGCTCCTCCTGCCGTGCGACATTTTGGTTCCCGCCGCGCTGGAAAGACAAATCACCGCCGCCAACGCTGGCAAGATTCAATGTCATATTCTTGCCGAGGCAGCGAACGGCCCAACCACACCGGAGGCAGACGAATTTTTAAACCAGCGGCCAGAAATCTTTATCATCCCCGACGTGCTCTGCAATGCTGGCGGCGTTATCGTAAGCTACTTCGAGTGGGTTCAAGATTTGCAGAGCTTTTTTTGGAGTGAAACGGAGATTTTCGACAAGCTATTCCGTATTCTCGAAACTTCCTGGACGAAGATTTTGAACTTGAGCCACAGTCAAAACATCTCCATGCGCATGGCTGCCTTGAGTATTGGCATCAGTCGTGTAAATGAAGCCAAAAAGAAACGCGGGCTATTTCCATGAAGCAGAGTACGCATGCAGTGACGGTTATTTCTGGACGAATGGATCCATTGCTGCGATGAGTGAGGGCGACGCTCCGGCATCAGCCAGCCGGTTGACGCTCCTCTGCATTCGGCATAGCAGCCGAGTAGTATTGTTGAGCGCCGATGTTGAAATTGGCAAGAGGGTTTATCATATGAAGCGGCGGGAAGAAGAACATGGCCGTTTAAGCCTTATTCCAAACCTGAAACCCCTGCTCCCGCCACGCCAATCAGGACTTTGCCGCGACGCGGGGTTCGCTGGCGCCGGACACACCGGCCAGAGCATTTTCAATAAAACTGTAGCCGCAGGCTTTGAGCCTGCGCGCTACGCAACTTAAAAGTCGCGGCTACAGCCAGTCTGAAACCGCTCTACCGCTTCCGGTAATCGCCGCGGCTGAAATATTTTTCCAGCCACACGTAGCAGCAGATGAAAAAATAACGGCTGCCCATCTCCTTGATCTTCAATTTCGCCAGGCCTGTGTGGCGACTCCTCCACGTGACGGGCATCGTCGTCCAGGTAAAGCCGCGGACAATGGCCTTGAGCGGCAGTTCGACCGTGAGGTTGAAGTGTGGCGCGATCAGCGGACGGCAGCCGTCGATGGCTTCCCGCCGGTAGGCCTTGAACGCGTTGGTCGTGTCGTTGAGCGGAATGTGGAACAGCACCTGGATGAAAAGATTCGCCAGCCGGTTCACAACGTATTTCACCGGCGGATAATCAATGGTTCCACCGCCTTTGATGAACCGGCTGCCGAACACGCAGTCCCAACCAGCATTCAGCAATTTCCAGTAGCTCACCACGTCGCGGCAATCGTCTGATTCGTCGGCCATCATGATGACAACCGCGTCGCCTTTCATCGCGTTCAACCCGCGGATGATCGCCCGGCCAAAGCCGTGGGCGCCGGGGTTTTGCACGGGCGCGAGTTCGGGAATTTTCCGCGCCAAATCGCACAAAATCTTCCAGGTTGAATCCGCGCTGCCATCGTCCACGACCACAATCTCGTGCGGAACCTTTTGCAGGCTCAACTCCAAATGCAAATGCTCGACGGTTGAGGCAATGCACCCCTCCTCGTCCCGCGCTGGAATAACGACGGATAAAAGTTTCAAATCATTTTTGCGCGTGGGTTCATTCATAAAAGTTCGCGGTTGCCTTGTTTGCCTTTCACGGAGCAGCTTTGGTTTCTTGATGGTAAGCCCGGCCGGATTTGTACAGTTCCAACAACTGTTCAATTCTTGCGGCAACATCTTTTTGCCCCTGCGCCAGGGCCAGCGCATGGGCTTTTTCAGCGGTGACCACGGCATCGCTGAAGCGTCCGGCTTCAGCGTAGGCAGCGGCCAGGGTTCCAATCAAAAGAGCCTCTTTATATTGAGTTAATTGACAGGCCCGTTCGGCCAAACCCACCGCCTCGTTGCCATTGCGCAACTGAGAGTCGGAGGCCGTGGCCAGCAACCAGGCAAGATCGCTCAGGGCAGGGACCGAATTCGTGTCCAATTCAAGCGCCCGTTGGTAATGATTGATGGCGTCTGAATCCTGGTGGTTGCCTTGAGCAATCATGCCCAGTTTCAATTCGGCTTCGGCATACCCTGAGCGTAACAGTTGACACTCGGTCGCCAGATCGCTGACGTCGCCTTCAGGTTTGACGACGTGCCTGCCAAGTTCGGATTGTGCCCGACGGTCCGGCTGGAGGTTTTCAAAAATATTGTAATAGCGCCAGGCTGCGATACCAGAGGACAGCCCGATCAGCACGACCGTCAGTGGAACCAAAACCGAAAACGTTTCGCGCAACGCCCAGGCCGGGGCAGGGGCGGCAGACAACTCCTCCGCTGCGCCTGGCCCCGCATATTCCTGCCACCGCTCACTCAACAAAATCAGGCTCAAGGGCAACACCTGCATGAAAATGCGAAATTCATTGAACCCGCCGTAAATGAGCTGTCCGCCGAGGAACACAATGATCAGCGCCATGTAAGGCAGGAAGCGCCTGCGCCAACCCAGCACGAGGACTGCCGCCAGAGTTCCCGCGTTGGCGAAAACGGCATGGTTGAAGGTCGGTGAGAAAAGTTCCTTGAAGTTTTCAATGAGAAGCGTCGGTCGCAGCAACCCGGCCAGGTTTGTCGCATTGTTCATGGAAAAGGCGGCCACCTGCAGGTGCAACTGGCTCAACAGAAGTTCCTTCCCCAACACATACACCGCGATAATGCCGGCAAAGGTCAGAACCCGTTTCCCCCATTTCCACTGGTTGGCGAACAGGGCCAGCACCGCGCAGGCCAAAACGGTTTCCTTGAAGAAACACCCGGCGCAGGTCGCTGCCGCCATCAGGAACATTTCCCGGCGCTCGAAAAACAGGACCGCCAGCGAGAAGAATAACGTGGCGGGCAGGTCCCACGGATAAAAATACAGGCCGGAGGCGGGCGTAAAATTATACATCAGCCCCGCGAAGATGCCGAGGTTGATGAACAACGAATGGCGCAAGGCGAAGATGACGGTCAGGAACAGGAGGAACAACCATACACTTTGATACAGCCCGAAGAGCCGGAAAAATTGGCCGATCGGGAACGTGTTGTCCTTGACCAGGAAATCAAACAGCCAGCCCGACAACAACAAGCCGGACAGGCGCCCCTTCCAGACATCGCCGAGTTTATCCAGGTGAAAACCGGGAAGGGAACACGAGGTGAACACCCAGCCGTTGGAATAGTTGTTCGGGCTGCCGGCTGCAAAATTTTCGACGAGAAAAAAGTAGGTCACGCTCAGTGAAAGGGCCACAAACAATTCAACAAACAAGAGTCGCCGGTTCACCCCGCCTTGCCGGAAACCAAAAGCGCCGCCCATCGCGCTGCGGCAATTCAGAAGCCTTGTCCCGAGGGAACTGAATTTAAAGTGCGCCATCCAGCCTTTGCTGTTACGCAAATTCATGGTCGTCGGGGATGAACTTTAACACAGCACACCGGGACGACAAGAAACAAGCCCGCGATGGCCCCAAACCAGAAGGAGCAGGTCAAAGTGCTGTCGGACGCGCCGGAGAATTATCGTGCAGCCACCGCGCCTTTGGCTACGATAACGCCAATGGCCGGCACCTATGAGCAACTGCTCGACGCGACGATTCAACATCTGGAGGATTTGAAATCACGCGGCGTGCACCACGTCGCGGTTTCTCCGGAAACGCTCCGCGCCTTGTCGCAACCGCTGGCCGGGGAATCTCAAATCTCAATTCTCAAATCCCGGACTGAGAAACCCGCCGCGCCCGGAGCGCCGGCCTCCGGCACGGCGCGAGCAAAGCGCCCGGAAAACGCCGGGCCGGAGGCCGGCGCTCCGCCCGCTCATTCCGCACTCCGCGCTCCGCGCTCCGCAGTCCCTGCGCCCGCCGCCGAACAACCGACGTTGCTCGCACTGCCGGGCGAAACCATTCCCGCATCTGCGCCGCTGGATCCGCAGGCGAAGGCCGCGGCGTTCGCCGCCCTGCGCGAGCGGGCGCTGGCGTGTGTCAAATGCGCGCACCTGGCGTCGTCGCGCAAGAACGTTGTGTTCGGCGTCGGCAGCATTGACGCGCAGATCATGTTCATCGGCGAGGCGCCGGGCGCAGACGAAGACGAACAGGGCGAACCGTTCGTCGGCAAGGCGGGGCAGTTGCTCACGAAAATCATTCAAGCCACGGGACTGCAACGCGCAGATGTTTACATCGGCAACATTTTGAAGTGCCGGCCCGACACGCCCGGCCAAGCCGCCGGCAACCGCAAACCGACGAGCGACGAAATGGCTACGTGCATCCCGTATCTGCACGAGCAGATTGATTTGATCCGGCCCAAAGTGATTGTTGCCCTCGGCGCGACGGCGGTGGAAGGGTTGCTGGGCAAGACCATCGGCATCACGAAACTGCGCGGGACGTGGAAGACGTATCGCGGCATCCCGCTCATGCCCACGTATCATCCGGCCTATCTGCTGCGCAACCAGGCCATGAGCGAGAAGCGCAAGGTCTGGGAAGACATGCTGGCCGTGATGGAAAAGCTCGGGATGCCCATCAGCGAAAAACAGCGACGGTTTTTCCTGAAGGGTTGATCCGCGAATTTCGCGAATGGACGCGAATTTTCTGCTTTTTTTTCACAGGAATCGGCGTAAATGCAGAATGAGGTGCAAATTCAAATGAGCCGGCGCAGAAAGATTTTAATTGTCGTTGTTGTGACGCTAGGTGCGGCGATTCTCGTTCCGGTCATTCACCACTACCAACTGCGCGCCGCCGTAAACGATTACATTGCCGAACTCAAGGCCAGAGGCGAGCCGATGGAATTGTCCCAGGTGCTGCCGCCGCCCGTGCCGCCCGAACAAAACGGCGCCGACACTTTTCGTGAGGCCGCAGCCTTGATTGAAGCAGACGAAGGTTTGCTGACGACAAATCATTATTATTCCGCAATGCATATGGTTGCGCCGGGGAAAGCAATGATTTGCTCGCGAGAGCTCGATATTCGAGGTTACGACGTGACCAATTCTTGGCAGGAAGTCACGGCCGCGGTCGCACAAAACGAAAAATCATTTGCGCTTCTCCAGCAAATTGTTGACAAGCCGGAATTCGATTTTCAGATCAAATACCAACAAGGTGTTGCCGACCTCGACTTCAGCAATTTATACCTTGCTCCACTAAAAATCGCGGCTTTGCGATTGGAAACTGCTGCGCTTTGCGACATACACCAAGGCGACACTGCGTCCGCCGTAAAGGATTTGCGCGTCATGCTCGCGTTGGTAAAGGCAGCGCAGGATGAGCAATTTGTGATTTCCGAACTGGTTCGCATGGCGGACGTCAGCCTCGCCATCACTGTCAATTGGGAAATTCTGCAATCCACAAACCTGACCGAGGAGCAACTCGGCGAATTGCAGCGCGATTGGTCGAGTCTCGAATTCATTCGATCCGAAGAAAGGGCCATGGCAATGGAACGTGTGACCGGAGAAATATCTCTTGCGAAATGGCGAAGTTCCAATTCTGAATTACAGCGTTATTTGGACTTGGGCCGAAAAACGCGAGAGGCACTGGGTTTGCAGAACGGGGAAGGAACTTTTTGGAGAAATGTGAGTCTGCCGGGCAGAATTTTCCTGTGGCGTTATTGGTGGTCTTACCCCGATGAATTGCGCTGTCTCAAAGGCTATGAAGTGTTGTTGCATATAGCGCGTTTTGCCGAAACCAACGGTTCATTTCAAGTCGCACTGGAGCATCAAAACGCCACGCTGGACCAGCTGGGAATATCAAAACTAAACAGTTCATTGGATTCACTTCTCTCCGGCAACCCCGATTTTCATTCAATGCTGTCGGAGTCAATTGTCACCCTTGCGGGAGTCACCCGCAGAGTCATGCGCATCGAGACTGCAAAGCAGATTGTCATTACGGCGATCGCTTTGAAACGCTATGAACTCAAACATGGCGCTTATCCTGCCGATTTGAATGCGCTCGTTCCAGAATACCTTCCCACGGTTCCGCGTGATCCGGTGGACGGCCAGCCGTTGGGCTATCGGTTGAATGCCGACGGGACGTTTCTGCTTTACTCCGTTGGTGAAAACGGCAAAGACGATGGCGGCAATCCCTCGCTGGAAAAGGGTGCTGAGTCTTCGAGTTTTAACTGGCTAAATCCTGATGCGCTGGATTGGGTCTGGCCGCAGCCGGCGACAGAAGCAGAAATTCAAAATTACTACGCGCATCCGCCAAAATAATTTTGCGCCTTTCCAATTCGCGCAAATTCGCCCGTCCTCCGTAGCAATACTGCGGAGGGTGGACGTAATTCGCGGATTGCCTCCACGCTGTTTTCCGCTATAAACCGCCCGTGCTCAAATCCATTTTCCAGCCGCTCATCGCTTGGTATCTGGCCGCGCTCAAGACCGCCGGTTATCCGGTCATCGTGCTGCTGATGACGATGGAAAGTTCCGTGCTGCCGATTCCAAGCGAAGCCATCATTCCGCCAGCGGCATATCTGGCTTGGTTTGAAGGGATAAAACTTTTCAATTTTCATTTCGTCGGCTGGTCGGCGGAAATTGGCCTGGTCATGGCGGGTATGCTCGGTTCATGGCTTGGAGCGACCATCGTGTATTGGCTGGCGCGGGTAGCCGGGCGTCCGCTCGTCGTCCGTTACGGCCGGTTTTTGCTGTTCCCGCCGGAGAAACTGGAGAAGGCCGAACGCTGGTCGGCGCATTACGGCGCGATGGGCGTGTTCGTCGCGCGATTGCTGCCGGGTGCGCGGCAGCTTGTCGGCATTCCCGCCGGCATCGCGCGGATGGATTACAAATTGTTCTCCCTTTTTACCCTGCTCGGTTCGGGCCTCTGGTGCGCAGTGCTGTGCTACGTCGGCGTGAAGGCAGGCCAGGACGAAAAGCTCATGCACGGCGAGATGCGTCACGTGGTCATCTGGCTCGGCGGCGCGGCGCTCGTGCTCGGCGGACTTTATTATTTCTTCGTCCACCGCCATCTGCAAAAGAAGGCGTAGCCGCAATCTTCAGATTGCGTCCAACCCAACGAATCCGTCCGCGCGCAGCTTGAAAGCTGCGACTACAATTCATTTGTGCGCGACTTGAAAGTCGCGCACTACCGGATCATTTTACCAACTCAAGGCTGTAGGGATATTTGTAGTCCTCGCCGTTGTTGGCCTTGATGCCCGCAATGACGGCAAACACCAATCCCGCGAGGCCGATTAAAACGACAAGCGGAATCAGCAGGAAGCCGACGCAGAAAAAAGATAGAATCACCGCGACGACCACGCCAATGAACGCAGCGAGGGTCACGGTGATTTGAAAATTCAGCGCGGCCTTGCCGTGAACATTCACGGAGGGGATTTCATTCTTCTTGATTTGCCAGACCAGCAGGGGGCCAAGCATGTTGCCGAAGGGGATGATAAAGCCCGCCAGCGCGCTCAAGTGGCACAGCATGTTCCAGGTGCGGGCCTGACTTTCAGGAGAGCCGGGGGCTGGCGCGGGTTGGGTCGGTGGAGGCGGCTGGGCCGGTGGCGGAGCTTGAGTTTGATTGTCTGCCATGGGTTTCCTTTCGTTGGGTTTGCCGGTCAATACGCCGGTTGGAGGTTGCCCGCAAGAACAATTTTCGACCAAAAATCCTTTGCGCCCTGCCGGCTTTGCGTTGAAATTCCATCGTGCCTGCGACCGAAGCCATCCGCAAAAAAGTTAACACGCTGCCGCACAAGCCGGGCGTCTATCTCATGCGCGACCGGTTCAGCACGGTCATCTACGTCGGTAAGGCGCGCGACCTGCGCAAGCGCGTCAGCCAGTATTTCCATCCATCGCGCCGCATGGGCTGGGACCTGAAATTCAACGCGCTCGTCGAGGCGATTTGCGATTTCGATTTTCACGTCGTCCGCAGCGAACCCGAGGCGTTCCTGCTCGAAGGCAAGCTCATCAAGGAATTTCATCCGCGCTACAACGTCAGCTTCCGCGACGACAAACGGTTCCTGATGCTCAAGGTGAATCTGAACGACCCGATTCCGAACTTCAGCTTCACCCGGCTCCGGAAGGACGACGGCGCGCGTTATTTCGGGCCGTTCTCGAATTCGGGCGCGCTGCGCAACACGCTGTCGCTGGTGCGGCGGCAGTTTAATCTGCGCGGCTGCCGCGCGTTCACGCCGGGCGAAAGCGATTACAAGCATTGTCTCTACGCGCATTTGAAATACTGCACCGCGCCGTGCATCGGCAACGTGACGCGCGAACAATACCTCGAACAGGTTCGCGCCGCGTGCGATTTCCTCGAAGGCCAGTGCTGCGAAATGAAGGACCAGCTCCAAGCCGGGATGAAAAAGGCCGCCGCGGCGCAGGATTTTGAAAAGGCCGCCGGCTTGCGCGACCTCATCCGCGATTTGAACGAAACGACGAAGAAAGAACGGAAATTCGAACGCGTGCCTTATTCGTTGCCTTTTTCCATCAACCCGGAAAACGATCTGGCGGAACTGGCGAAAGTTCTCGATTTGCCCGCACCGCCACAACGGATTGAAGGGTTTGATATTTCGAACATCAGCGGCACGTTCGCGGTGGCGTCGCTGGTAAGTTTCAAAAATGGCCGGCCCGACCGCGCAAATTATCGCCGGTTCAAAATCAAAACCGTCGAAGGGCAGGATGACTTCGCGAGCATGGCGGAGGTCGTGAAGCGCCGGTATTCACGGCTTCTGCGGGAATCTCGAGGCAAAAACGAGGATGGAGGATTGAGGATCGAAGATGGAAAAGGCCGTGCGCGTCCATCCTCCATCCTCCATCTTCCATCTTCGCTCCCTGACCTGATCCTGATAGACGGCGGCAAGGGACAGCTCAACGCCGCGTGCGCGGAATTGAAGAAGCTCGGTCTCGACAAAATTCCCGTCATCGGGCTGGCAAAGGAATTTGAGGAAATTTATCGGCCGGGCGAAAGCAAACCGCTGCGGCCCGGCTTGGACCATCCGGCGGTGAAACTGCTGCAGCGGATTCGCGACGAATGTCATCGCGTGGCGAATTCCTACAACGCGCAGCTTCGCATCAAGCGGATTTCCGAGAGCGTCCTGGACGAATTTCCCGGTATCGGCGAGCGGCGCAAGCAGGCGTTGCTGAAACAATTCGGTTCGGTGCAGCGATTGCGAACGGCGACATTGGAACAAATCGCCGAAATACCCGGCTTCGGCGGCAAGGCGGCGCTGGAATTGAAAAAGTTTCTGGAAGCGCGCTCGGAAACCCGTTAGGGACGCCGCGCTGAGACTGTCTCAAAACAATTTCTCGTCGGAGGGGCGAGTTACACGAGGCCCCATTTTCGCTTCCTCGACGTTTTCAGTGGAATGAGTGTTTACGCCCGCCCTCACCTTTTGTCCTCTCCCCCAGGAGAGGAAATAGCTTTCGATTGCTTCTGGTTTTGCGGATGAGCGTCCGGCCAAGCCAGTCG